>Ga0210096_1000279_pt1 | contig 19178 bp, 19 predicted proteins | sample China_Galinas_PW_4_FD_184864 | JGI IMG/M metagenome (GOLD analysis project Ga0210096, IMG submission 184864) | Wetland microbial communities from San Francisco Bay, California, USA, that impact long-term carbon sequestration - China_Galinas_PWA_D2... | ecosystem: Environmental > Aquatic > Marine... | reverse complement strand
CTGGCGCTTCAGCTTATCCAGTACGCTGCTCACGAATGCTTCGCTCCCTACTGCAACGCTCTCGGTCCACTCGGGCCGTCGCGACTGGTCACCTTCCTTGATAGCGGCCTCGACCCACTCTCGATGGTTGGTGCGAAGCTCGTCTTCGCCTCCGAAGCCGCAACACTCGACGAGCTTCGAAAGATTGATCAAGCCGTATCGCAACGGAGGATTCTGGATCTCTCGATAACCGCCGTGTGCCCATTGCGCGGGATGCTTGACCATTGCACCCACCGTCGCCGGTCTTTGGCAAACTTCAGAAGAAACTCGCGCTTATGACAGCGGTGGGTGATATGCCAGACCTGTCCTGGGATGTGGTGGCGGTTGGCTCGTGCCATGCGATCCGTCTCTCCTTAAATGCACGTTTTCGGCCCCAAAATGGGCATTCTAAGCCGGATTTTGAGCGTATTTTAAGGCTCTTCTGCCGCTTAATCAATGGGATAGCGTGGTCCGACCCCATTGGCGCTTTCAGTCACCGACGTCCGACGAGGAGGCCGGTGGCCCCGAAAAGATGCCCGGTGCCGGTCTACAACCACTTGTGCTGCAAGCAGCCATCCTCAATCCCCCCGTGGTGAAGCCGACGAGACCCCGACAAGGGCCCGCTTAACGGCTGCGTGCTCAATTTCCCTGTCTTTATAGCCCGATTGTAGACCGATCAAGCCTCGCATCAAAGCTCGGAATCAGGCGATGGCGGACAAGGGCCGGTAGGTCAGTGGGATTTGGCCGTCGATCGGCCAACCGTCGTGCTCACGCAGAATCGGGGTCACGCCTGACAGCATCCCACAATCCTCGATGCCTTTTGCAACTCCTGAAAAACCAGGGCCGTTTTACGTTCGCCCGCATTCCGCGCCTAGGGTCAATGGGCAAGAAAGCCAGCCGGCGAAACCGTGATCGTATGAAATAAGGCAAGCAATCGCTGGTCTGCCGTCACGAGACGGGTATCGTACCGCTCCGCCGCTGCGTTATCGCAAAGACCGTCCACACGGACCAACGCGTATGCGACCCGCTGGTCCCCTACACGCACCGGGTCGAGCTCGCCCTACAGAAGATCCTTGCCTCTCGCGCCTGGACCAGCCCCCAGCGCCAATGGCTGCAAGAGCTCGCCGCCCAGACCAAGGCGAACCTGATCGTCGACCACGCCGCCCTCGATGACCCGGACCTGATCTTCAAGCGCGAGGGCGGCGGCCTCAACCGGCTCGACCGGATCTTCGGCGGCCAGCTCGACCAGGCCCTGGGCGCCTTCAACGATGCGCTGTGGGAATCGCCCGCAGCTTGAGCGGCACCGGGGAACTGGGCTAAAGTAAGGACTCCTTACTGTCCGAGTCCGCGATCATGCTCGCAAAGCTTACCGCCAAGAACCAGCTCACCATCCCCAAGAGCATCACGAATGCCGTCGGCCCGGCCGAATATTTCGACGTGGAGGTAAAGGACGGCCAGGTCATCCTGACCCCGGTGCGCATCCAGCGCGCGGATGCCGTGCGCGCCAAGCTCGCCAAGCTTGGGCTGACGGAACAGGATGTTGCCGAGGCCGTCGCCTGGGCGCGCAAGCCCGCCCCGAAATCCAAGAAATGACAACGCAATGGCTTCCGGTCCCACACGAGTTGTCCTGGACACCAACATCGTGCTCTCCGCGCTCCTGTTCGCCCAGGGCAGGCTGCCACCGCTCCGGTCCGCGTGGCGGGAAGCAAGGTTCCAACCGCTGGTCTGCACCGCGACCACTAAGGAGTTGGTGCGCGCATTGAGCTACCCGAAATTCCGCCTCTCGGCCGCGGAGCAACGTGAGAGGGGTCCGTGAGAGGGGTCACGTGGGAGGGGTCAGGTCTTGTGTTTTGCCTTTGATCTTTTTTGGGCCCTTCCGGACTTCATTTTTCGCTGCTCAGCAGGCTGGTGAATAACCCGAAGGCAAAACACAAGACCTGACCCTCCGGCTTCGCTTCGGTCAATGCGTTGTCCGAAGAATGCCTCTTACCATGGAGTGGTGCGGATCTCGGGACGGGCACGGTTGGTCCGAAGGATCACTACGGAGATACAAGCACAGCCTATGCAGGGTTCAATTTTCAGTCGGACGGCTCAACCGTGTATCGAATTCGGGGTACATTTCCACATGCGAGATACATGAGCCTGGAGACCTCGCGGGATACGGCTATCGGTGACTGGGACTTTTCCGCAATTCAAGATCATCAGATCGTGCCTGACCCCGGCTCGCAAAATCCGTTTACGCCGGGAGTGGCTTTAGACGCCGAGCCGCGAAGCTACACGGTGGACGTCGTGCCAAACGGGCTGTCTTGGAGCACGGTGAACAGGCTCGACTTGCCCAACGACGGCGGCACGGGCCGAATTACGCTTCGCGTCGTTGCGCCCAATGAAGGCGTCACTCTCACGGAGCATGACTTGCCCACGATTCAGGCCTTGGATGCCATTACGGGACTTCCGACAGCCTGTCCGGACAATCCCGCGTTCATTCTGCCTGATCTGGTTGATGGGGCGGGGGGCTCCGGTACATCTGCCGTTGTGGAGAACATTGACTCCTTGGATATTGAAGATCTCGCCCTGGGTCTCTTCCGCCTAAAGGTCAGGGAGAGGTTTTGGGTGTTCTTGTTTGAGATCGCCTATATCCCATTTGATGGAAGCAGTGCAATTCCTGGGTATTTGCATGGTATGACCAGGATAACTCCCGGCAATGTGGGCTTGGTCAAGTTCAAGGCACCAACGTTTTTGAATACTTATCCGGGCACGGGGACGTTTAGCTTGAATGCCGATATGAGGTATTGGTCGCTCTGTGTCTTGGACCTGGAACAGGGGGAAAGCTTGGCGTGCCTGCCCGACTATCTTGCGCGGATTGACCGGATGGGCTTCGTCAAGATTGCCTTTGCACCCCCTGGGGGAGCGGTCGAGACGACCGCCAAGAACCGCGGTTACAACTTCCTCCCTGACCTCAGGGAGCCCACCAAGGAGGAGTCCAGGAAGATCATGGTTTTCGTTTATCGGCAGGTTCTGCCGTCGGAGGCGTTCATGTCGGCGCACTTCAACCAGGGCGATTACCTGCCCCAGGGCCGGATCTGTCCGCCGTTGCTTTTCCTCGCCGGAATCTGTGGGATACGGTGAGCGGCCCGGATTCGTGGCCTTGGATGGCCGCTGCGAGGTCTGTGCCGTGACCCGGTGGATCGCCATCCGCACCCAGGAGCTGGCCCCGAAGCTCTCCAGCCCGTCTCGCCCAGATGGGGCCCCGGGCCCCGCAAGCGCGCATTGAGCGCCTGCTGTGGATTCACCCTTTCCCGGACGGCAACGGCAGGGTGGCCCGGCTGATGTCCTATGGCGCATGCTGTGCGAGACGCTGGACACGGGGGACGTCCGGTTGATCGCGCGCGGCGCGGTCCGCAACGTGGGGAAGTACAGAAGCCAACTCGCTGCCTGTGACCAGCCCCGGCGCAACGACCTTGATGGCCGGGGCAACCTGAGCGAAGAGGGGCTGGCCGCCTTCACCCGGTTTTTCCTGGAGACCTGCCTGGACCAGGTCCGGTTCATGGAGGATCTGGTCCAGGCGGACCGGCTGCGTAGCCGCATCCTGCTCTGAGCCGAGGAAGATGCGCGGATGGGGGTTTTGCCCCTCAAGGCAGGCGGGGTTCAGGAGGCGATCCTCGACCGGGGCGAGCTTCCGCGCAGCGACGTCGCGGGAATCCTGGGTACCAGCGACCGCCAGGCCCGGCGTGTGGTGGCCGCGCGATGGATGCCGGGGATGTTTCCGGAGCAGGAGGAGTAGACTTGGGCCGAAAGGTGACGGAGGCTGGCTCGTGTCATATGGGCGCTGTCCCTTAAACGCACGTTTTTCGCCCCTAAATGCGCATTCTAAGCAATATTTCCGGTCTATATTTGGTGTCGTTTACCTATTATTCAATAGGTTGGCTTGGTCCGACCCCGCCGTCCCGTACAACTCTCCGGTGTCGCCCAGGAAGGGGCCTTCGCCAACCTGGAGATCTTCACCCAGCGCCTGGCCCGCGAGGACGCCCGCGCGCGCTGCACGGATGGCACCCCACCGAGGAAGACCGGGTGTTTCAAGTCCGGGTCCTGCCGCGTGACGGCCGGCAGGTGTTGGTTCGAGATCAGGCCTAGCGAGCGTCATCAACCGAATAATTGCGAGTCAAGCCGATGCAAGCCATTGAATTCGATGCGGTGGTGCAAGACACGTTCATACCGCTACCAAGCTCTGCCGCTCTGCCCGCCGGGCAGGCCGTGCGGGTAGTGGTGCTGTATGAGGAGACGGGCAACGCGCCTGAGCCAGCGTCGCAGGAAGATGCAATCACACGCCTTGCGCGTCACCCCTTGATCATCCCTGGGTTTGCCCCGCTCTCGCGAGACCAAGCCCATGAGCGATAGCGTCTTTGTGGATTCCAATCTCTGGCTCTACGCCTTCGTCCTGCAGCCCGGGGAGGAATCCAAGCATGCCCGCGTCTTGCCCCTGGTGGAGGCAAGGAACCGTTACGCCATCAGCACTCAAGTCGTTTCCGAGGTCTCGGCGAACCTGTTGAAAAAAGCGGGAATGCCGGAAGTCGACGTACTCGGTATCATCGAGGGGCTTTATCGCCGATGTCGGGTAATCAATACCGGCCTGGAATGCCACCGCATGGCCAGCCGCCTGAGAACTGTCCATCGGTTCAGCTTTTGGGACAGCTTGATCGTTGCGGCCGCTTTGGAAGGTGGCTGTGACACGCTTTATTCCGAAGATATGCAACATGGTCAAATCGTCGCCGACAAGCTCACCATCCTGAATCCACTACTCGATCGATGACGAGGTAACCGACCTATGAAACTCGAATTCGACCCCGTGGCGGATGCTGCCTATTGCGAGATCTCGGCGGCGGAGATCGACACAACCAAAGAGATCGAGCCCGGGATCATCGCGGACTACGATGGGGATGGGCACATCGTCGGCAAAGAGGTTTTGTCTGTCAGTAAACGCGGCATCGCGATCCGCGCCGCTTCCGGCGCATAGGTCGGATCCAGCGGGAAAACACCGTACATGCCACGCTCGTAAGCAAGCTGTTTTGCGCCCGACACTCGTCATCGCACAGCACCCATTGGCAAGGCCACGCAAATGGACACTCAGATCCGTACACCACAATCGGTCTTTAACCAACCGCAGCGGCTTATGGTGCCACTATTCCAACGTCCTTACGTCTGGAACGAAGACGGTCAGTGGGAGCCACTTTGGTCCGACGTGGCCAGGGTGGCCCAGCGAGTGTTGGACAATCCACAGGCCAGGCATCAGCCCCACTTCCTCGGCGCCGTCGTGCTCCAACAACTCCAGAATCCTGTCGGAACCATGCAGGAGCGCACTATTATCGATGGGCAGCAGCGACTAACGACGTTACAACTGCTTCTCGATGCGTTACGTGCCGTCCTTTTTTATTCGGGAGCTGAGCAATCCGCACGTCGGATCGAGACCCTGGTCATGAATGATCAAGCCTTCTGGGAACGGCCAGAAGATCGTTTCAAGGTGTGGCCAACCAACAGAGACCGGGCAGCTTTCCACGCGGTCATGGCCGCTGCGCAGCCGCCGAACTACGACTTGATAGAGCACAAATCCAGCCGGCTCGTTCGAGCCCACGAATACTTCGCGCATTGCGCCCGAGAATGGCTGTCCGCCAAAGGAGATCTCCAGGCTCGCGCCGGCGCCGTTGAGCGCGCGGTTCGGGAGCTGATCCAGATGGTGGTCATCGACCTAACGGCAGATGAGAACGCCCAGGAAATCTTCGAAACCCTGAACGCGCGCGGCGCTCAATTAACGGCGGCGGACCTGATCAAGAACTTCATTTTTCAACGCCTCACGGAAAGTGGCGCCGACGTTGAAGACGCCTACGTGCGCCATTGGAAAGACTTCGAGACAGGCTTCTGGGAAGCGGAGATCAGCGCCGGCCGCGTGAAACATCCGCGATCCTCGGTGTTCCTCAACCAATGGTTGATCGCGAAAACCGGCGAGGAAATTCTCGCGCGGGAGGTGTTCTACCGATACAAGACCTACGCCGACTTCGAGTCCGGCGTCGATATGGTCGACCTTCTAGAAAAAGTCCATCGCGCCGGGCGCGTCTATCAAGACTTCGTGAACTCCGCCAGCCAACTGATCGGACCCATTAGCCGTCGCGGATTGTTTGCCTATCGCACTGGCGTAATGGAGAGCGAGGTGATCAAGCCGCTGGTGCTTTTCCTGTACGATCCGGACGATACGGCTATACCTGATCAGCAGCTCACGAAGGCCCTTGATGTCATCGAGAGCTGGCTCGTTCGCAGGATGCTCGTGCGCTCGACGTCAAAGTCGTACAGCCAAGTCATCGCCGAGCTGATTGCGCATGTGCGAAAGACTGGGCGGGACGCTGCCGGTGACGTCATCGAGAACTATCTGCGTCGACAGTCCGGCATTAACTGGTACTGGCCGGACAACGACCAGTTGCGAGTTGAGTTGCGCTCTCTCGCCGCCTATCGACGATTGTCCCGAGCGCGCGCTCGCATGGTGCTAGAGGCGATTGAGGACTTCGAGCGCGGATGGAACGGCGCGGCGTCCGGCTTGGCTGGTGAGCGCGTGCCTCGGGGGAGTTACACGATTGAGCACATTCTGCCGCAGCGTTGGCAGGCGCACTGGGCGCTTCCAGCTGGCACCACGGCGATGGACCGTGACGCACTCGTCGATACCGTGGGGAACCTCACACTGCTCACTGGGAGGTTGAACGCTCGAGTCTCGAACGGGCCTTGGGGCGGACCTGACGGAAAGCGCAGCGCGCTGGAGAAGCACGATGTTCTGATGCTCAATCGGCGGTTGTTAAAGCACGCGATTGACGGCTGGGACGACGAGCACATCCGCGCGCGAGGCGAGCGGCTGATTGACACGGTGATCGACATCTGGAAAGTTCCTGAAGGCCATCGAGTAGCGATAACACGGGTCGCCCGTCGTCCGGCACACAAAATTGAGATCGCGGACCTCATCGGTGCCGGCATGATCGACGAAGGTGCTACGCTGCATGCGCCGCCGGGGAAGTTTGGCGGCCGAACAGCCACCGTGCTACCTGACGGTGCTCTTGACGTGGACGGTGTGCGGTGCGCTACACCGTCCGGGGCTGCCCGCGTCTTGACGAAGACACAAGTCAACGGTTGGTCCTTTTGGCTCGTGGACTTGAAATCCAAGCGAAGTCTCAAAGACGTCATGCAGGAGTATGTCGAGCAATGGGGAGTCCAGGCCGATATCGGAATAGACGACGAAGATGGTTGATATCTTGTGTGAACCGGTTCGGATGAGCTTCATGCGTAGAATCGGCGCTCGATTGCGTATTGCTCTACCGCGGCAATGGATGGTGGAGTCGCTGCGCCGAGGATCGACCAACGCTCGATCCTGGCCTCTAAACCCCTTCGAATTCTTGGTAGACGTTCATGCCTAGTCGCCCTCTTCGAGTGCCCTCGCCCCAGTCGGGTATCATGCGCATCGCCGTCGCAGGTTTCAAATCACTCGCTACCGAGCAGCAGATTGAAGTCGCGCCGCTGACCGTATTGGCTGGTGCCAACAGTTCGGGTAAGTCTAGCATTATGCAGCCGTTGCTTTTGTGGAAGCAGACGCTGGAAGCGCCGTTCGATCCTGGAGCATTGCTCTTAAATGGCCCCTGCGTTCGCTTCACGTCGGGAGAGCAGTTCCTCTCCGGCGACGAGGATCGTTTTGAGATCGAGGTGGATAGCTTCCAAGGCGCGGCGATCCGGATGACCTACGGACGCCGAGACGACCGAAAGCTCGACATCCAGGCCATGTCATTTCGGCGCTCGCCCGGTGACCCGATGGTGACCATCACGCCGTCCAGCGATCATGCGGAGCTGTGGAGCGCCTTGCGCAGTGTCGTGCGCGAGTACCTGACTGACGATAACGATGCACCCATTCCTGAGATCACCACCCGACGCAGCTTTGCGTTTCTTGAACTGTCTTCGGATAATCCGATGCTGAATTATCTCGCCCTAATACGGGCCCGTGACCGCGGGGTCCTCGAACCGGCCGCCCCCCTAATTCCGAACCTTCAGGATATCATCCACGTCCCAGGTCTGCGCGGCAACCCAGAGCGCGCTTATCAGACGACTGAGGTAGCACGCCATTTTCCCGGCACATTCGAGCCCTATGTGGCCAGCCTCATCCAGCATTGGCAACGCTCGGAGGAACCTCGTTTCTCTGCTCTGGTACAAGATCTACGAATGCTGGGCTTAACTCCTTATGTTAGCGCTGAGCCCGTTAACGACACCCAGGTCCAAATCCGCGTGGGACGCTTGCCAGCGGGCCGTCGCTTCACCAACCGGGATCTCGTGAACATTGCGGATGTCGGTTTCGGCGTATCTCAGACCCTGCCTGTTCTAGTGGCGCTGCGTGCGGCCGACGCCAGCCGTCTAGTCTACGTCGAGCAGCCCGAGTTACATCTTCATCCGCGCGCGCAATTGGCAATGGCATCCACGCTTGTTGCGGCGGCCAAACGCGGCGTGCGGCTTGTCGTTGAGACGCACAGCGCGATTCTGCTGCGCGGCATTCAAACGGCGATCGCGCTCGGCGGGATCAACGAGGAAGACGTTAGCCTCAATTGGTTCGCGCGTGATGTTGACACCGGAGAGACTTCGGTGAGCCGGGCGGTACTCGACGAAAATGGGGCCTTCGGCGACTGGCCGGAGGACTTCGACGATGTCGCGTTGGAAGTCGAAGGGGCGTATCTCGATGCCGTTGAGGCCCGTATTGCAAGATGACGGTAAGATCCGACGCGATTGTCGTGGACGCGTCCATCGCGCGAGCGGCAGGAGAGACGGAGCACCGCACTTCCCGCGCGTGCCGTGAATTCCTTGAAGCCTTACGCGACGGACCACTGCGCCTTGTGATGGGCGACGAGTTGTTGGCCGAGTGGCGGCGGCACCGATCCTTGTTCGCCAGGCGTTGGTTGGTGGCGATGTATGCACGTAAACGCGTAAAGCGGCTCCCAGAGATTTCCAACGAGCCGCTTCGACAGGGCTTGGAGGCTTGCGCTGAGCAACGAGCCAATACCGAGACGGACGCGAACGCGTGGAGTGCTGCAATGCTCAAGGACTGCCATCTGATCGAGGCGTCCATCGCTGCGGACAAGGCGCCGGTTGCCGCGCACGATGAGAAAGTTCGCGTCCAGTTCCGTGCTTGCGCCTCGGCGGTCATCGTTCTGCGCGACGTCGTCTGGGTCAATCCCACCAAGATGGCCGAGCAACCGCTGGAGTGGTTGGCCGCCGGGGCGCCGCGTGACCGAGCGAGGATGCTTGGGGTTTGACGTCTGAGCGGCGGCCGCCATCGATGCAGCACCGAGGGAAAAGCGCTGAATTGCGGCAAGAGTGTGCGCAATGCGCTGGACGTAGCCGGCTCCCCTGCGCGCCCACGACACGATGCAGGTTGCACGTGCCCAACTCCAACTCTCTACGCCATGTCTCGAATGCAGCGCGAGGATGTCCCGGAAGACGGGGACGATCACCTGTGCTACGAGCTAAACCTGTTCCCCGGCGCGGACCAGGCAACCGCCCAGATCGGGCGTTTCCTGTCCGCCAGCGCCGAGCGGCGGCGCAGCGGCGCGGGGGCGGTGCTGGAGGCGGATCGCTGGGTGCTGGAGAGCGTAACCCGCCCCGGGGGCCTGACCCTGCCGCGCCTGCGTTGGGCCCGGCGGGGCGATTCGAGGCCCATTAGCCCGGCCCATGTCGCCGTCGCCTTCGATGTCTTTGCATCGCGGGTTGAGTGTCGCAGGCAGACCGACCGGCCGATGGGGTGCCGGAGGCCCATGGGCTCATGCTGATGCCGAGTCGGGATTTTCGCGGCGATCCCACACCACACTGGGTGACTTTCATCCCGGCCAGCCCAGAAGGCGAGAAACACCCCGTTACAGTCATTCTGACCAAGCGACAGGTGGCAGCACTGCACGCGCACATCCTGAGGGCTGTGGCCCGCCACCTGGGCGGCGGTGCGGACGGCTGGCCGGTCTTGTTGGCCGAGGTCAGTCCCACGCAGGCGGACCTGCTGGAAGACCTGCACGGCCTGTGCGATTGGGTGGTCACGGCCGACCGCAACGCCGGGATCGAATACTTCGACGCCCACCTACTGGAAGCACTCAAGGCCGTCAGCGGTCGGCTGGCGCTACGCCTGGCCGGGACCGGCAGCGCCGCCCAGAAGATGATCGCGGTTGCGCTGGCGCAACGGTACTGCGCGCGGGCGAGCGGCGATGACCCGGCTTGGCTGTCGCTGGCCGAGGGTTTCCTGATTCCGCTCGACGACGTTCCCGAGCTGTTTCGGGAGCAGGGGAAGGTGATCGAGCGCGACGAGCAGCGCGCGGACCTGCTCTATGTCAGTGCGACACGGCGAGGCGGCCTGCGCCTTGCCTTCGTCGAGGTGAAGTTCCTCCGCTACTCAAGACCGCCCGCGCCGCGGACCTGGCGGAGCGGATGGAGCGCCAGATCGAAGCGTCCTGTTGCCGGTGGGATCATCTCTTCGGCACCCGGATCGCGGCCCTGGAGCAGACCGTCGATCGCGCCGGGCTCGCCCGCAACCTGCGCTTCTACGCGCGCAAGGGTTGCCGCCACGGTCTGTCCGATGCGGCGTTCGGTAACGCCATGCAGGAGATCGACCGAGTGGTCCGCCGCGACTTGGACCTGCCGGGTCAGTTGAATATCAAGCGCGTGGGGCACGTCTCTTGCCCTGAGTACGGGGAGCGCCAGCCAGCACGGATCGCGTACGGCGGCGAGCAAGACTTGTGGCTGTTTGGTCCGGACATCCTTCCCGAGTCCCGGTCGTTTTCGTCGCACGATGAGGGCATGGTTGACTCTGTCGGCGGTACAGCACCGACTCGGGTTGATGAACGAACGGAGCCGGATCAGCGCAATCCGTTGGCGACCGACAATAGCTTGAACGGGACGCCGACGGGCATCGAGCTTCGGGGCCGGGGTCGCTTCCCAGTTGGGGTCGGTCATGGAGACAATCGGCTGCTCGCACTGTTCGGCCGACAGATGCAGATTCGCGGTGCCCACGGCAGCGCCCTCGGTGCCGACGCCGTTATCGAGGCCGTCGCCGGGACGGTCGGCTTTGACGAGTGGCTTGTGATCCGGATGGCTCAGGCATGTGGCAGTGCGCCATTCCCGAACCTACCGTTGGTTTGCCTGTTAGCGTGTCCCACTCGCACCACCCTTCCAGACTCGCCAAAGAGAATCACCATGGCTTACTGCTATGACTATGACACCACCCCCGACGCTTTGTATTGCCCTGCCAAGGGAAAGCTCGCGGCGGACTTCTTCGTGGACTGGACCGACACCGACCAAGGGAGCCTCCCGCTGCTTTGTGCCGAGCTCTCGCGACTAGCCTACGGAGACAGAGACCTCGTTCGCTCTGCTCTTGCCCGAGCCGGGTTGGAATTGCTGAGCTGGATCGGTGGCGAAAACATCCCGGACCGGCTCAAGACGTGGGGAACGAACTGTTTCGTCGCTGCCCGGTCCGATGGCACGACTTTTGTAATGTTTCGCGGTACCGAGGCAGGCAAGATCGAAGATGTGATCGCCGATCTGCGCGTCAGGCCCATCCGCTGGTGGCAGGGCGGCAAGGTCCACGAAGGTTTCAGCGCCGCCTATCTGGCGATCCGCGACCAGCTCGCCGAGAGCCTGACGACCCGCCCCGGACACATCGTGCTCGGAGGGCACAGCCTAGGGGCGGCGGTGGCCACCCTGGCCGCCGCGGAGCTGCGGGACCGCGGCCCTCGCTTGGTGACCTTCGGCTCACCCAGAGTCGGCGACCAGGAGTTCATCGCCGCCGTGGGTGGAAAGGTCCGAGTGCTCCGCCACGTGAACTGCTGCGACATCGTGACGCGGGTCCCACCAGAGACCTTCGATCCTCCGCACGTCAAGGACATTCTCACTGGATTGCTCAGGCGGGACGACATGCTGGAGCGCCTGTCGGCAATCTTGTCAAAAGCCGGCAGCCTGTTGGCGGGACAGGCCCAGTTTCGGCACGTCGGCGAAGCGATATACATCGACCGACACGGCCGCATCCCCGATCCGGCACCCACGCCCTCCGAGGTCCGGCGCGATCAGAATGCGGCGCGGGCGGAGTACCCGGCCATCAAGACATCTCCAACTATCGCCAAGGACACAAGCAATCCTCTCAAAGCGCTTCGTGGATATTTGGAGAACCGTATCCGCGCCGCCGACGTCCCCTTTCGAGACCTGGCCGATCATGCGCCCATCAATTACGTCAGCGCGCTAGCCGGTCGTGCGGGACATTCTTTGACCTGACCCTGTCCGATCCTCTCTGCGAACATTCATGGACATCAGGAAAGACGAGCAACCGACCCCCAACACACTCCCCCGGAAGCTGCTCCGGCGACAATGCCCATCGCCCCTGTTGGCGAGACGAGAGGTGAGCCTGCGCGACGGGCTGCGCGCTGAGCATGCGGTCGATGCCTCGGGCGACGTGGCGGCCGTCTTCGATGGCGCTGATGGCGGCGACGATGCAATCGAGCGCCTCGGTGTGCATCTTGTCTTGCTGCAGCACCGGGCAGGAGCGGCCGCCGTGCTCATAGGCCACCATCTCGGCCTCTCCCTATTTGATGACCACCTCGCCGGGGTGCGAGCCTTCGTCGATATCCATGGGGATGGCCTGGGTGATCAACTTGCAGCCCGCGGTCACATCGTCCGGAACCTTGCGGCCGGGCATTATCCCGGGGTGCTCCTCGCCAATGATGCGTATCTGGTCGTGGACGAAGGGGGCCGTTACATCGAGCACGGCGTCGTAGTCGTCCACCAGGGTGACAAAGGAGAGTTCGATTGGTGGCTGTCCACTTATTTCGCTACAGGAACAACTTGACGACGGACAGAGCTTGCTCGGCGTCGTCGCCGGTGAAATAGGATTCCTCTTTCTCATGAAACTTACAAGGAGGCATTGATAATCTCGAACACCCGGTCCAAATATTCCCCTTCCGCCGCTTGGGTAGCCTGTCGAATGTATGAAGGTATAAGCTCCAGAAACTCGACTTTGCTGGTGGGCGTGAATTCCAAGAGCGCCTCCAGCATGGCGGGGCGCAATAGCCGTTTGTGCTCAGGAGTCTCCGGCAATTCTTTTCGAACCACTTCGCGATCGAATCGAAGCAGCTTGTCCCTGAGCCCCTTCTCCTCGAAGGCAAACAGGTCGACTTGCGCCTCTTCGTATTCGACCTGCTCGATGCTCTCCGCAGCCTCTTCAGCCTCGTACTCCCGCTCTGGCTCTTTGGCTGCGACCGGCGACTTCAGATCGTGAAGCTCGCGGATGATGGGTGCCAACTCCCCGTTCGGATTCCTGAACCAGTCAGTTGACCAGATTCGACGTATCTGCCACCCCAGCCGCTCCAGGATCGTCTGGCGCAGCCGGTCCCTGTCACGCGCCGACTTGGCGGAGTGGTAAGTCGCCCCATCGCACTCTATGCCCATCAGGTAACGACCGGCGTTGCCGGGATCAATGACGGCAACGTCGATGAAGAAGCCGGCCACGCCCACTTGCGCGACGCACTCGAACCCTTGGTCGCGCAAAGCGCTCATCACGGCGATCTCGAAGTCGCTGTCCGGTCCCCTGCCCGTATCGCGCTTCGTCTCGTGGAGAATGCCCGTCTCGCAGTAGCTGAGGAAATCGCGCAGCGCCTGGACGCCGCGCCGGCTGGTCGGGCCGACCAGAATGTCGTCCGACCCCATAGAGCTGAAGATGTGCATCCGTTTCTTGGAGCGGGTAAATAGGACATTCAGCCGCCGCCAGCCCACATCGGAGTTGATCGGTCCGAACCGCTGCGCCACCTTGCCGCCGGGCTCCGGCGGACCGTAGGTCATGGAGACGAAGATCACGTCACGCTCGTCGCCCTGGACGTTCTCCAGGTTTTTGACGAACAGGGACTCTTGCCGGGTGGCGTCCCGGTCCAGCCACCCCTGGAGCACCCGGTCCTCTTTGGCCAGAGTCTCGATGGCCCTTTCTATCTGAAGCCGCTGCTCCGCGCTCATGGAGACCACGCCAAGGGTCTCCTCGGGTCTATGCCTGAAGTGCTCCCTGACTGCCTCGGAGATGATCTTTGCTTCTTCCATGTTGCGTCGGTTCACGAAACAGCCGCGCGGGACACGGCAGTAGTGAACCCCGTAGTTGTCGGTCTGCCTGTACGGCGACGGGAACAAAACCAGGTCGCCGTCGTAAAACGAGTGGTTCGAGAACGCGATCAGGTTCTCGTGCTCCGATCGGTAGTGCCAGCGCAGACGCCGCGCGGGAAACATCGGCAGGGTCGCGTCCAGGATGCTCTCGGACTCTTCGATACCGGTCGGATCTTGCTCACCGTCATCGATGATACGATCGAAGAAGCTCGTCGGCGGCAGCTGCTTCGGGTCACCGACCACGACCAGTTGGCCGCCGCGTGCCACGGCACCGAGCGCGTCCTGAGGCTTGATCTGGGACGCCTCGTCCATCACCACCAGATCGAAGTCGATCTCCCCCGGCGCCAGGTATTGGGCCACCGACATGGGGCCCATCATGAAGCACGGCTTGAGGGCTACCAGGGCATTGCCGGCCCGGCGCAGCAATTGCCTGATCGGGAGATGCCGGGTCTTCTTCGCGCACTCGTGCTCCAGCAGCGCCCTTTCGGTGAGCTCACTCACCCGGGCGGCCTTGTTGCCGCGCGGGATCTCGGTCTGATCCACCTGCCAGGCGATCTGCTCGCATTGCAGGCGCTTGAGTCGGTTGTCGTAGTCCCGGAATTTGTCTTGGGTCGCCTCCTGCGAATGACCCGAGAACCGGGCCAGCACGGGGTCCTGATGCAGGATCTCGCGCGCGAGCAGATCGAACGCCGCCGCCTTGTAGGCGTCTTCGACCTGGTCGACCTCGATCTCGCGGCCTTCGACCGCAACGCCCAGCCGACCCATGCCCAGTGCATCCAGCCGATCCCGCTCGCGCACGTAATCGAGCCAGCTCTGCAACGCGGCAGGGTTGTCCAGGGCCCGCTGGTTGCGGGCCTCCAGATCGTCCAGGCGATGTCCCGAATCTTGAGTCCACGCAGCCGGGTCCAACCGCACCAGGTCCGCAAACTCGTGACCAGAAGACCGCTCGGCCGAGATCGCGACAGCCAATCCCGCACCCTCGGCGGCAAGCGCCGCGAAGGTCTCCGCGGTCGGGGCCCGGTAGATGTGGCTGACCAGGGCCGGGTTGCGGAGCTGCCCGTCGATACAGCCGGCGAGCTGGAGCGTGTGCCGCAGGATCGACAGCCCGGCGGTGTTGTTGACCGCCAGCCCAGGCCTCAGGCCCAGACGCCCCAGGAACAGCCTGCGGTCGAAATCGGCACGCCGCCAGGCATCGACGCGCCTCTTCAGCAGAGCGATCTGCTCGACCCGCTCGGCCAGCTCCGCTATGGATAGCGAATCGTCACCGGTCACGGGGCCACAGGCCCGGATCGCCTGCGTCACCGCGCCCACCAGCCGCGGAATAACACCGTCCTCGCCGACCAGCAGCGCCTTCCTCGACTGGAGCGCACTGACCGGCACGAACACCTGCCGCAGCCCGCGCAGAGCCTCCAGCAGATCATCCAGCTGCGCAGAGACTCCGCGACCCGACAGAGATCGCACCGCCTTGGCGACACCGGGCGACAATCCGAGTATCGCCTCGCCGATCGCCACCTTCTTCCCGAACCCGACGCCGTAGCAACGGCGAACATGCCGATACCAGGCGCGCAACTCCTCCAGTGCTGCCAGATCCGTGTCGAGCCCGCGCAGGTGCTCACCCAACGCCCCCCGGTAATCCTGGTTGTCGGCCAGTCTCTGGCGATTGCCGGCAAAGCCGGCCAGTTCATCCAGCCGCGCGATCAGGTCCGGATACTTCACCTGCGGGCTGGCCGCATAACCGAGCAGCCGCCGCCGGGCCGCCCGCCAGTCACCGCGCAGCCAGCGGAACAGGCCACCCGCGGCGAGCGTCGCGCCCAGGTGTCGAAGCTCGGCCTCAGCCGGAACAGCCTGCAATGAGTACACCCGATGCAGGGTGTCATGCAGGGCGCGGAGCTGCTCCAGCGCTGTGCGCAGGCGCGGCAACAGCGCGTCCAGTTCGTCATTGTCGAACCGCTCGTCACGGAGCTTCCAGTAGCCTGGATTCAGCTCGGCGATCAGCTCGATGACCGTCTTGAGCTCGGCCAGCCCGGATTCGCTGAGGGTCAGCTGCTTAGCGGCGGAATCGCCCAGCGCCGTCAGCACGCCCTGCAACGGCTCATAAAGCTGTGCAAGCCTGTCCTCGATCGCCTCGAGACGACGGATCGCCGCGGCCAAGTCGCCGAGTCGGACCTTGGGGGCGACCAGCTGCTCCAACCGCCCGCTCGCCACGAGCATCGGCTCGACCACGGACAGATCCCACAGCACCTCCGCCCCGACCGTCCCGGCATGGGTGGAATACTGCGCCTGAATATCCTCGAACAGCTTCAGGTAGCGCCGCGCCTTTTCGAGCACATCGCCGCGCAGCACGGGAAGCCGCTCCAGGACCTCGTCCCCGTGCAAGACCGGGATGGCTTCCAGTTCGGCCCGGAAATCGCCCAATTCCTCCAGCGTCTGTGCCACGGCCGTTGGCTCACAGTGCAGCATCGCTGCGATGGCCGAGCGCCGCGCCTGCAGTTCTCCCAACGCCGACTGCCAGGCCGCGAGCGAGCCCCTGACCCGGTCCAGGTCGAAGAACTGCAGATCGCCATTGCGCACGCCGTACCAGGGGTGAGCCTGCAACGGCGCGTCCGCGGCCAGCCGCCGGGCGACCCCCTGGTAGACCTTGCGATAGGCCTCGACCTGATCCTCGTTGCGGCGTTGGGCCGCACCATCATAGTTGTCGCCGTCATAGCCTTCCGGATGCAGCCCCTCGGGGTTGATCCCGAGGCCCTCGCGATAGCGCGTAGCCGCCATGAAGATCTCGTGCAATGTCCTACCGGTATTCCGCCAGGGTCGGTTGATCTTGTCGGCATGATCCTTGAGCGCGGTCTTGAGCTCTTCGCAGCGCGCAATATCCGCCGCAATATCTGCGGGTCTGCGATAACGGCCGTGCCTTTTCAGCCTCTCGTCAACCTCGTCGAGCACCCTGCGCTTTTGGGACTTGTGACTGTGCAGCTCCAGGCAAAACGTCCCCAGTCCGGCCGCATCCAGGCGCCGGCGCACCACCTCGAGTGCGGCGAGCTTCTCTGCGACGAACAGCACCTTCTTGCCCTGTGCGATCGCGGCCGCGATCAGGTTGGTAATGGTCTGCGACTTGCCCGTGCCCGGCGGCCCCTCGATGACCAGATTCCTGCCGTCGATCGCATCGATCAAGGCGCTGTGTTGGGAGCTGTCGGCATCATCGATCAACGGATACTTGGCATGGATCTCGTCCATCTCGTCGATCGGATACTCTTCGCCGAAGCCCGGGTTACTGCCTGAATCGTCGTCCCTGTCTCGTCCGTAACCGGATAGAAAACGCGACACGACCGGGTGATCGACGATGTTGGCGTCGACCGGCCAGCGCTTCGGGTCCAGATCCAGATACATCAGCAGCTTGCTGAAATTCAGAAGCGCCAGCGAGATATACCGGCGCAGCCGCCAGCGCGGCTGACGTTCCTGGATCAGCGCCTGCACCTGTGCGAAGTAATCCTCCGGGGCCGTCGTCTCATCCAGCTCCGGCAGGGCCATTGCAAAGTCCGCGCGCAGCTTCTCGCGCAGCGACAGGTTCGGGATGATGTCTTCGCCGGAATAGCTGAGCGTGTACTCGTAGGTGCGGGTATCCGGATTCAGCCGCCCCTTGTGCAGCCGCACCGGCACCAAGACCAAAGGTGCAATTCGTGGGTTGTCGCTGTCGGCATTCTCGAGCCATTCGAGAAACCCGAAAGACAGGTACAGGATGTTGGCCCCCATCTCCTCGATGGCCGACTCGGAGGTCTGCAATAAGCCCTTCAGCCTCGCCTCCAGCTCGTACGGGTACAACAGAGTCTGAATAGCCCTGTCCGAGTGCTTGGCCAAGGGATCGTCGGGCGACGACTCGGGCACCTCGTAGCTGGTCTCAAGGCCCAGCTCCCTGGCCCACTCCTGCGCACCGGGATCGCCCCGCCGCCGCACCAGCTGCTGCGTCTCCTCATCGAATTCGAGATAGCCGGCCTCGATCAACTGCGCTTCGGTCGGCTCCGGGACCGACTCGAAACGCATCTCGGTGTCCGCCAGCAGGGTCTCCGCGAGCTGATTCGGTAGCTCGTCGATCACCCGCAGGCTCGCGTTCTTGCTGTGCCGGAAATTGATCAGGCGGTTGCGCGCGGTCAGATCCAGCAGCCGCATACGCAGGTTTTCCAGCGAACGTAGCGCCGGGGATTGGTCGATGTTCGACTGGCCGTAATCGGTCATGGCGTGATGGTAGCGTTCTCGAGCGGCTGGAGTTAATTGACCAAGTGCCTCGGCCTGGCGGATGCTCACCGTCAGCGTCCTGGGTGTGCTCGAAGGTTGCAGGCGCGGCGCATGCTCTCTGGCTCCCCATACCCACTGCGCTCCCGGCAGCTCGGCTTCCGATGAATGCTCATTGCCGCATTTCTTGTCGATGTTATCAGACACTTAGGGACCCGGAACCGTCTACCGATCCCGGTTCCAGCGCGTTACGCGCCACTTCAGGTTTCTTTCGGCAACCGAGACTGGGCCGGCACAATCGTGCAAAATCACGAGGGTCTTCTGGACCCGAGCAGCCATGGAGTCCAGCGCGGTCACAAAGGAGCACGCCATGACCAAACCACCACCCAACCGCCTGGAGCAGCTGCGACGCGCCTTCGAAGCGGGGCTGATCGATCGGGATACCTACGACGCCGCCAAAACGGCCATGAGCGCTCAGGCCGGCGGCGTCGCCATTGCCGAGGGGGCCGAGGCGGTCGCAGTGGGCCCGGGGGGCGTCGCGGTCCAGGGCGGCAACGATGGGACGATCAACCTCGGCGTCATGATCCAGCAGGGGACGCGGGCCGGGGCGAGCGAGCGGGATCTGACGCGAGCCTATCTGGCCCGCATACTGACCCAGGCCGATCAGCTGCCGCTGTTCATCGGCGACGGCTCGAAGGCCCATATCCGGCTCTCCTCGGTCTACACCGCCCTGCTGACCCAGCGCGGCGAGGCGG
>Ga0210096_1000277_pt1 | contig 19187 bp, 11 predicted proteins | sample China_Galinas_PW_4_FD_184864 | JGI IMG/M metagenome (GOLD analysis project Ga0210096, IMG submission 184864) | Wetland microbial communities from San Francisco Bay, California, USA, that impact long-term carbon sequestration - China_Galinas_PWA_D2... | ecosystem: Environmental > Aquatic > Marine... | reverse complement strand
AGTTCCTCACCCCCTTCGGGGATTGGAATGTGAACCACGCCGATCCGCTACATTTCACCACCTCCCGCCCGCTGGTGGTGCAGTTGGTGTTTCCCGAGACCCTGACCGGGGTGCTGTTGCAGGGGACCTTATTTCCCGCGGACTGGGAGGTCGATTACCGGTTGCACCTGTCGAATGGTAGCGGAGCGCGACCGGACGTCGCGGATGCCAACTTCCACAAGGCGACCGGCGCACGCGTGGCGGTGCGGCCCCGGGGCGGCGTGCAGCTCGGCGCCTCGTTCTACGACGATGCCGACGATCGCTACGATGGCTCGCACCAGCAGAACTTCGGGGTGGACTTCCAGTGGCGGCCGGGCGCCTTCCAGCTCATCGGCGAGGGGTTGGTGAGTCGCGCGATCGGCCACGGGACTCGCGGAGCGCCGGAGGGGATGTTCGTCGAGGCGGCATATACCTTCGGCCAGCGGTTCTCCCCGGTCCTGCGCTACGAGTGGATGCGGTTACCGAGAAATGACACGGCCTCGCGCGTGGGCGTGGCAGGCGTTGCCTACCGGCCGATCGCGCCGCTGCTGCTCAAGGCGGAGTACCAGGTGCGCCGCGGCGGCCAGGACCGGTGGCAGTCCAACGCGTTGCTCGCCTCCGTGGCGACCTTCTTCTGATCCGAGGCACCCCGTGAGGCCCGCCCGCACCGCCGACACCGCAACCGCTGCCGGTGCAGATCTGCCCGCAGCGCTGCGCCAGGGTCTGGCCTGGCTCGCGGTGTGCGCGTCCCTGGCGGCGCACACCTGGGGGTGGGCGGCGGGGCCCGCCGAGTTTCTCGGCGATCCGCCACAGATAGGCTTCCAGGTCGTGGTCCACGGCGACCATGCGGGAGATGAGATCACGCCGCTGCAATTGCGGCGCATCTTCCTGCGTCAGATCACCCGCTGGCCCGATGGCCGGGGGGTGGTGCCGATCAACGGGCCGCCGGACTCCGAGCTGCGCCAGGCCATCACGGGCTGGCTGTTCCCAGAGGGGCGTGCCGGTCTCGTCTACCACTGGAACAAGCTCTACTACCAAGGGGTCCTGCCACCGCGCGCCCTCGCCTCCTACTCGGCGGTGGCCTTGATGGTGGCGCGGGTGCCCGGGGCGGTCGGCTATCTCCCGGCCGGGCAGCCGCACCCGAATCTGCGCGTCCTGCAGGTGACGGGGATGCCGACCTCCGACGGGCCACGAACGTCGCCGGGCGCCCCGCAAGGCTTGGGCGACGTAGGCGAGGTGACCCCGCCAGGTGGACCGCCGACCGATCCGGCGCCGACACCTGATCCGTCATGACCATTCGCCGCAAGCTCACGGCCGTCCTCCTGTTCATCGCCCTGCTGCCGGTGTTCGGCCTCATGGGGGTCGAGTACGGCATCGAGACCGGACAACTGGTGGAGAGCGAGGGCCTGTCCCACGCCGACGCCGCCGTCGGCACCCTCGACAAGCTCGACCGGCTGCTCTTCGAGCGCTACCGCAATCTCCTCTCCTGGGCTGGGCTGGAGGTGATGGAGGACATCCTCGTCGACGACATCGACAAGCGCATCGCCGACACTCTGCGCCTGTTGCGCACGGAGTATGGGGTCTACTCGACCCTCTACTGCCTCGATGCCGCGGGGAACGTGGCGGCGGACGGCTCGGACCTGCCGCGCACCGGCAATGAGGCGCAGGCGCCATGGTTCACCTCCGTCATGGCGGGAGAGCGCTGGTATCAGTCTGCGGATCTCTCCGCCGGGGAGGCGGCACCCCTGGTGCGCTTCGCCGCGCCGATTCATTCGCGGATCGCCGCCCAGGGGCTGATCGGGGTGCTCGTGGCGGAGATCGATCCCGCGGTGATTGCATCGGTGCTCGACGATCTGCAAGACCGGCTGGTCAGCCTCGGCCATGTCCCCCGGCTCCGTCTGCTGGACCGAACCGCCGCGGGGGATCTGCCGCCGCTGGAGCGAGGCCGAGCGTGGCGGGTGGAGACCGGGCAAGACGGCCAGCAAGAGGTCACCGGGTATGCGGAGAGTAGCGGTTTCCGCGATTTCGAGGGGTTCCACTGGGTGCTGGTCGTGGCGGAGCCGATGGCCGCCACCCTGGCATCGCTGCAGCGGACGCGACGGGTAATGCTGGCGGTGGGCGCGATCGCCGCGCTCATCTCGCTCGCGGTGGCCGCGATCCTGTCACGCGGCCTGGCGCGTCCCCTCGAGGTGATGACCCAGGCCGCGCGGGCCATCGAGCATAGCGGCGAGCTGAGCGCGTCGTTGCCGGTGGTCGCGGAGGACGAGATCGGTGCCCTGGCAATGACCTTCAATCACATGCTCCAGCGCCTGCGGGTCGCCCAGCGGCAACTGGTGCAGCACGAGCGCCTCACCGCCATCGGCCAGGTCGCGGCCGAGGTGGCCCACGATCTCGCCACACCCGCCACCACCCTGGCCAACCTGAGCCGGCGCCTCCTCAAGGGGAGCGACGCGGGGAGCCGCCAGCACGAACAGTTGCAACTCGTCCTAGACTCGGCGGTCTACGTCCAGGGGCTGGTGAGGCGGCTCCTCGATTTCGCCCGCAGCGAACAACCGGAGCCGCGGCCCGTACACCTTGCCGAGGTGCTCGGCGACGCCGTGCGCCGCACCGGTGACGGGGCGCAGATCAAGCTGCGCGTCGAGGGATCGCTGCCGGAGCTGCTGGGGGACGCCACGGCGATCACCCGCCTGCTGGTCAACCTGCTGGAGAACGCGGTGGAGGCCGCCGGCCCGGAAGGCACGGTGTGGATCCGCGCCCGCCACGATACCGTGACGAGGGCGGTGGAGATCGAGGTGCAGGACGATGGACCGGGGATCTCGGAGGAGGTCCGCCACCACTTGTTCGAGCCGTTCGTCACCACCAAGGGGCAGGAGGGTACCGGCCTCGGTCTGGCGATCGGCTACCGCATTGCACGGGATCACGGTGGGACCCTCTCCCTGGTCGACGGTCAGCCCGGGCAGACGACCTTCCGGGTGCGGTTGCCGATGCCACGATGACCGGTCCGGATCGACCGCAGGTGAGGCGACGATTATGGTGACGCGATGATCGTCTTCAGTCGCGCGGAGCCGAACGATACCATGGTGGTCCGTCCGCACAGAAAGACTGGCAGGGTAGGGGCGGCGGGTGAGACGCCCAGCGCCCCTCTAAGGACCGTCGCGATCGTCACGACGTGGGACAGATGAACATGGAGCCGAGTGCGATCCTGGTGGTCGAGGACGACGGCTCGGCCCGCCACGCGTGCCGCATCCTACTGGAGGATGCTGGCTACCGGGTGGAGGTGGCGTCGAGCGCGCAGGACGCGGTGCGCATCCTCGAGCAGCGTGGCCATTTCCACCTGGTGCTCACCGATCTGCGCATGCCGGGCATGAGTGGCCTGGACCTCCTGGCGCACGTCACGCTCCACTACCCCGGGCTGCCCGTGGCCATGATGACCGCCCACGGATCGAGCCAGCAGGAGGCCGATGCGTTTGCCAAGGGGGTACGGGCCTTCATCCCGAAGCCGTTCACCGAGGAGGAGTTGCTGGCGACGGTGGAGGCCACCCTCGACCGCAGCCGCCTGGTGGAGGAGAACGAGGCCCTCAAGCGCCGTCTCCAGCAAAAGGAGGTGCCCCACGGCATCGTCGGCAGCAGCGATGCGATCCACGTCCTGTTCTCCCGCATCGACAAGGCCGCGGCGGCGGATTGCACCGTGCTGATCACCGGCGAGAGCGGCACGGGCAAGGAGCTGGTGGCGCGCGCGATCCATCGTGCAAGCCGGCGAGCCGGCGGGCCGTTTCTCGCCCTGAATTGCGGCGCCGTACCCGAGTCCTTGCTGGAGAGCCAGCTCTTCGGCCACATGAAAGGGGCCTTCACCGGCGCCGACGAGGACCGCGAGGGGGTGCTGGCGGCCGCCAGCGGCGGGACCCTTCTGCTCGACGAGATCGGCGACCTCGCGCCGTCGCTGCAGGTCAAGATCCTGCGGGTCCTGCAAGAGCGCGAGGTCACGCCCGTGGGCAGCCACACGCCGCGGCGGGTCGACGTGCGGATCCTGGCCGCCACCCACCGCGACCTGCGGGAGGCGATGGCCACCGGCGACTTCCGGGAGGACCTCTACTACCGGTTGGAGATCCTGCCGATCCATCTGCCGCCGCTGCGCGAGCGGCGCAGCGACATCCCGCTCCTCGCCGAGCACTTCTTGACCGAGACCCGCACCGAGGTCGGCAACGACCACCTGCGGTTCGCGGAGGGGGCGCTGGCACGCATGGTCGGCCACCCGTGGCCGGGTAACGTCCGCGAGCTCCAGAACGCGATCACCCGGGCCGCGGTCCTGGCCGACGGGGATAAGATCGACCCGATCCCGCCGGGCCGGCCGTCTCTGACCCAGCTCCTGCCCCAGGAGTCCCTCGCCACGGATCGTATGCCGACCCTCGCTGAAATCATCGGTGAGGCGGAACGGGCGTACCTCGTCGAGGTCCTCACCCAGTGCGACGGCAACCAGATCAAGGCCGCCAGCATCCTCGGCATCAACCGCCGCACCCTCTACAACAAGCTCCAGATCCACGGCATCAAGAAGACCTTCCGCAGCGAGTGACCGGCAGCGCCGTGCGGAGAGGCTCACCCGTGCCAACGGCTTGGCACGGCAATCGTTATCGTTTCCGTCCCTGGACGGGGAGACGGTACGGACGGCGTGTCACGCCCCGGGTGACTCGGAATGTCTCAGGCTGAGACGGTCCAATGGTGTGAGGACGCCGACGTGTTTCTCCATCAATGACTTAAGCAATGGCATGACGATTGCTTGTTATTGGCCTACTTCCATGGGGGATGCGCGATGTACGTCTCACGGCGAGCGCGTCGGGTGGTACGAGTGACGGAAGTGGCGCAGGGCGCGGACCTGGGCCATCGTGCATCAACCAGGAACCGCGCATCGTGCAACCAAAGTCCCCGATATCTTCATGAGATGCACCGTGATCGCGTTGTTCGCGGTGACGGTGCTTGGCCTCTGTACCCCGGCGTGGGCGGTGAACCCTGCGGTCCTAGGGGAAGGCGGCGCAAGGTTGGGCCCCGCGCTCGCGGCTCTGCACGCCGCATTTCTGGAGGGCGGGTCTGGCGGTACCTTGGATCTCGCCCGGGAGCGGGGGATCGCCGTCGACCAGGACCGCGTGCAGGTGGTCCTGGAATTTCCAGAGGGAGGACCGGTCGATGAGGCCGGCGCCACGGCCCTCGGCGCCGAGGTCGGGCGCCGCTATCGCCACCTGCTCCTGGCGTGGGTGCCATTCGAGCGGCTGGAGGCGGTAGCCAACGGAGTACGGGGTTTGGTGCGGATGCGGCTACCGTTTCGCCCCCGGCCGGTGACGGAAAGCCAGGGCGTCGGGATCACCGGCGCCGCCGACTACCACGCCCTCGGCTTCGATGGCTCGGGGGTCAAGGTGGCGGTCATCGATCTCGGGTTCATCGGCCTGTCGAACGCCCACGCGGCGGGTGAGCTGCCTGCCAACGTCATCGCCGTCGACTTCACGGGAACGGGGATCGAGACCACGGAAAGGCACGGCACCGGGGTCGCGGAGGTGGTGCACGACATGGCCCCCGGCGCGCAGCTCTACCTCCTCAAGATCAACAGCGAGGTGGAGCTCGGGAATGCCAAGGAGTACTGCATCGCCAATGGAATCCAGATCATCAACCACTCGGTCGCGTGGTTTCTCATCGCCTTCTACGACGGCACGGGGTTCGTCGCCGGCATCGCCAACGATGCCTATGCCCACGGCATCCTGTGGGTGAACGCCGCCGGGAACTACGCCGGGAGCCATTACCAGGCCACCCTCACCGATACCGACAGCGACACCCGGCACGAGTTCGCGACCGGAGACCAGGCCCTGTCTTTCTCGGCCGGCGGCAAGATCACGATCTACATGAACTGGGATGCCTATCCCACCACCAGCATCGACTACGATCTCTTTCTCTACGACGTGGATCCGGATCTCAATGCGGGCGCCGTGCCCGTTGCGTCGTCGGAGTATACGCAGGGGCAGGGCACTGCCGCGTGGTATCCCGTCGAGGAGTTGATCTACACGGTTCCGACATCGGGCACCTATTACCTGGTGATCAAGAAGAAGGCGACGAACGACGCCAATCGGGACCTGGAGCTGTTCTTCTTCAACATGGGCTCGCTGGAGTACAAGACGACCGGCAGCAGCGTGACCCAGCCGGCGGACGCGGTGGGGGTGCTGGCCGTCGGTGCGGTCAGCCTGTCGGACAGCCTGCGCGGCTACAGCTCGCGCGGCCCGACCAACGACGGGCGGACCAAGCCGGACGTCACCGCCCCGGACGGCGTGTCCAACTGGACCTATGGCTCGTTCTCCGGGACCTCCGCCTCCTCGCCCCACGTGGCGGGCGCCGCCGCCCTGGTCCTGGAGCAGTCGCCCGGCCTGACCGTCCAGGGGTTGTGGGACCGACTGGAGATCGACACCGTCGAGCTGGGCCCGGCCGGCAAGGACGACCTCTACGGCTCCGGGCGCATCAGCCTGGACGTCGACGACGATGGCGTGATTCACGACGACGCGGATAATTGCCTCTTCACGCCGAACACCTCCCAGCTCGATAGCGACGGCGATCAAGTTGGCGACGCCTGCGACAATTGCCCGGCGGCTGCCAATGCCAACCAGCTCGACACGGACGGCGACGGGGTAGGGGATGCCTGTGACCAGTGCCCCGGCTTCGACGACACGGCGGATGCCGACCTCGATGGCGTTCCGGACGCCTGCGACAACTGCGTGAGCGTGGCCAACGCCAACCAGCTCGATACCGACGGCGACGGCATGGGTAACGCCTGCGACCCGGACGACGACAACGACGGCCTGTCGGACGCGAACGAGACCTCCGTGTACGGGACCGATCCCCTGCTGTTCGACACCGATGGCGACACCTACGGGGACGGCGACGAGGTCGCGGCGGGCTCCGATCCACTCAATCCGTTGTCCCTGCCGCAGGCGGCGGCCGGGGACGTCGCGCCGCGCGGGGCACCAGACGGCCTGGTCAACGCCGCCGACCTCCTCGTCCTGCTGCGCCTGGTGGAGGGGCTGGGCGATCCCGCCACGCTCTCCGAGATAGCCGCCGGCGACCTCACCGGCGACCACGTCCTCGACCTGCGCGACGTCCTCGCCCTGACCAAGAGTCTCGGGTTCTGACCCGCCGGCTAGTGGCCGTCGCCCTCGCTACTCGGCGGGGCCTGCCGGCGGATGGACAGGATGGTCACGTCCTCCAGGGGGACGTCGCCGGAGCCGAAGCGCGTGCCCGTGGGGACCTTGGCGATCTCGTCCACCACGTCCATGCCCTCGGTGACGTGGCCGAAGACGCAATAGCCCCAACCGCGGGTGGTCTTCGCGGTGTGATTGAGGAAGGTGTTGTCCACCAGGTTGATGAAGAACTGCGAGGTGGCGGAGTGGGGGAAGTTGGTGCGCGCCATGGCGATGGTGCCGCGGTCGTTCTTGAGGCCGTTGTCCGCCTCGTTCTCGATCGGTGGCCGCGTCTCCTTCTGCTTCATGCCCTTGGTGAAGCCGCCGCCCTGGATCATGAAGCCCTTGATCACCCGGTGGAACAGGGTGTTGTCGTAGAAGCCCGCGTCGACGTAGGCGAGGATGTTCTCCACCGTCTTCGGCGCCTTATCGTTGTCCAGCTCGATGGTGATGGTACCGGCGGTAGTCTTCATCACCAGCACCGGCTTGGCGGCGAGGGCGGGAAGGGGTAAGGCCAGGGCGAGGGTGAGACAGACGGGAACGATCAGGCGTGACATGGTAAGGACTCCTCCTTTGGCGGATTGGGGTAGGGTGTAGCGAAGGCGGGTCGAAAAGGGTGGGGTGGCCGATGGGATCGGCGGCCGATACCCTGTGAAGACGGGTCAAGATTGCATCAAATGGTGCCGATGGGGACAATACAGCGCCTGTTGCAGGATAGGCACCTCGGGTCGGAGCGGGAAGCCGAATGACAACCAGCGGTCAGCGGGTGAGATCGGTACGGGAGATTGCGCTCTCCTTGGGGATCGCCTTGTGTCTGCTCCTCGCGGCCGCGCATGGATGGGCCGGGGAGGCGCGATGGGAGAGAGTGACGGGGGCGCCGCAGCTCGTGTTCGGAGTGCAGTCCGCGGGCCTGGTGTCGGCGCCGATGGTCGTGGTGAGCCTCCTGGGCCACGATGGCAAGCCCATGGATTTCTATCTCGCCCTGCCGGAGACGGTGGCGGCGGAGGTGAGCCGTCACATCGTCCGCCAGGCGTTCGACCCACGGATGGTGGACGATGCGCGCATGCGGGCGTTGGCGGCGCTGGCCAGCCTCCGGCCGGAGGACGTGGGAGAAATGCTTGCCCCCCTCAGCCAGCACAACAATCTGCAGACCTACTTGCGGAATCTCAAATTCGCCCTGGCACGAGTGGTGCGCGAGGCGTCGCAGCCGTCGGGGCAAGAGGTGGAGGCGTATTACCGGATCAACGGCGCGGGCCTGCGCCTCCTCACCGGGCTGCGCATCGGCAAGCGCGAGTTCGAGTTCTCGCCCCACGACTCCGAGTCGCACCGGTTCACCTCATTGCTGGGGCGGCCGGGGTGAGCGCCGCACACGCGGGCTAGCCCGCGTTTCTCACCAGGGATCGTCGCGAGAGCGTGCAAACGGCCGTAAATCCTGGGCGGCCCGCGGTAGGAGCCGGTTGCACCGGCGACCCGGTTCGCCGAAGGGATTCGGCTCCTACCGCGGACGAGGACACGGCCAGGAGATTCGGGCGGTTGCGCGGTCGCAGCAGATTCATGGTGAGAAATGCGGGCTAGGAGTGCCATGCGGCCCGTCGGGTGGCTGCTCGTCCTGGCCGTCTCCCTGACGCTTCCCGCAGGCGCAGCGGGGGAACCGGCGGCCCTCCAGATCCACGCCCTGCGGGCCCCCGGGATGGCCGCCGTGCTGGCAACGGACCGGCGGACCGGTACCGCCGGCCATCCGCTTGATAACCCGCTGCGTGTGGTGGTGACCGACCCGCGCGGCGTCCCCGTGCCCGATGTCGAGGTACGCTTCGACGCCATCGGCGAGATGTCCGGCGACTGGCCGGGTCCCCTCATCACGAGAACCGATGGCGATGGGATCGCCACCGTGCAAGCCGTGCTGGGCGACAAGCCGGGACGATTCTTCGTCGGGGCGTGGGCCGAGGAGGCCGGTGCGCCCGTGTTGTTCGAGATCGACAGCCGCGCCCGCGCTTGGGTCGCGCAGCTGACCATCGGTCTCCTCGGTGGCATCGGCCTGTTCATCTTCGGCATGGAGCGGATGAGCAAGGCGCTGCAGAAAGTGGCAGGCGACCGCCTGCGCACGTGGTTACGCGTGCTCACCCCCAATCCCTACCTCGCGGCGTTGGTGGGCTGTGGATTGACCGCCGCGGTGCAGTCGAGCTCCGTCACCACGGTGATGGTGATCGGGCTGGTGCAAGCCGAGGTGATGAGCCTCACCCAGGCGGTGGGGGTGATCTTCGGCGCCAACGTCGGCACCACCGTGACGACCCAGATCATCGCCTTCCAGATCGGCCGCCTCGGGTTGTTCTTCGTGGCCGCCGGCATACCCCTGATGCTGGCGGTGCGGCGCGGGAATATTCGCCAACTCGGGACGCTGTTGGTCGGCTTCGGCCTGCTGCTCTTCGGCATGGAGCTGATGACCGAGGCGATGCGCCCCCTGCGCACCTTGCCGGCGTTCATCCACTGGCTCGCGTCGTTGTCGGAACCGATCATCGCCATCGTGGCGGGTGCGTTGGTCACGGTGATCTTGCAGTCGTCGGCCGCGGTCAGCGGGATCGTGATCGCCATCGCGGCCCATGGGATCTTGCCCCTGGAGACCGCCATCGGCGTGATCTTCGGCGCCAACGTCGGGACCTGCGTGAAGGCTGGCGTCGCGGCGGTCGGCAAGTCGCGCGAGGCGATGCGCGTCGCCGTGGCGCATCTGTTGTTCAACGTCATCGCGGTCGGGGTGCTGGTGTGGTTCCTCCCCCAGTTCGCCGAGGCGGTGCGCTGGCTCAGCCCGGGCGACGGCGGGGCGGCCGCCGGTCCCCGCGAGGTAGCCAACGCCCACACCCTGTTCAACCTGCTGGCCGCGACGGTCTTCTTGCCCCTCTCCGGACCCTTCGCGGCGATGTTGCGGCGCCTGGTGCCGGATCGGAAGGCGGAGCCGCTGTTCAGGGTGCGCTACCTCGACGCGAGCTTCCTGGATAGCCCTACCCAGGCGCTGGAAGCGGTGCGGCAGGAGGCGCGGCGTATGGGCGCCACGATCGACGAGATGCTCGCCGAGCTCCCCGACGCCCTGTTTCAACAGGACACGCGGGCGATGCGCGACCTCGCGGCCAAGGACGACCTGATCGACTTCCTGGACCGCGCCATCACCGACTACCTGCGCCTCATCTCCGGGGAGGACCTCGGGGGCAGCCACGCCGCCCAGGCCCTCGCGGCGATCGGGGTGATCAACGAGATCGAGCACGTGGGTGACGTCATCGAGGTGGACTTCGGCCACCTCGTCCATCACCTGCGCCACCGGGGTGCGACCTTCACGCTCGAGGGGCGGATGGAGATCGTCCACTTGACCGAGACGGTCCGCAAGCTCGTGGCCCAGGCGATCGAGAGCTTCGCCACCCAGGACCGGCAACTGGCCGCCGACGTCGTCGCCCAGAAGGCCCACCTCCAGGCGCTGGAAGAGGGGTCGCGCCTCGCCCATCTACGGCGGGTGCAACGGGCGATCGCCGACAGCGTGGTGACCCACGGGCACCACAACGATGTGCTCAATTGCCTGCAACGCATCGCGCATCACGCGCGCAATATCGCCCGGATCGTCACCGGTGAAGCCAGCCCGGAGCGGCGCGAGGCGCCGGTGCTGTGGGTGGCCGCGGCGGAGCTGGCGGAGTACGAGGCGGGATCGGGGAGCGCGCCGCGCGCGGATACGTCATCGAATTCGTCGTGATGGGCGACGCCCAAGGATGGGGTTGAGCCCTCGCGACTGCTATCTTTTTTTGTGGTCAACCCCCCTGTTCTGATCTAGCGTCCGCGTATCCTCCCCGTCTGTCTTCCCCTTTTTGGGAGGCGAGCATGCTTCCTCCAAAGCAACTCTCCGCAATGGAAATCCTGGCCAAGGTGGCCGACCTTCTCGCCGTCAATGGCAAGGAGGGCGGGCGTTCCGGCGCCGCAGGGCTCGGTACCCTACGGAGTGCCGACCTGATGGCCCTCAACAAAAGCCCGCTCACCGACGCGGCGCGGCTACTGAAAATTAAAGGATTTTCCGCCATGCGCAAGGATGACCTCGCCAAAGCCGTCCGCACAGCCATCAAGAAGCTCGCCGGCGAGGCGGGCGAGGCGAACCAGACCGAAGACCGGCCGACCGAGGAAGACCGCATCGCGAGCGCCAAGTTCGATCTCGGCCCGCGGGTCGAACAGCCGAGGGTCGAGCACATTCCGTGGGGCTATGGCTACAACCGGATCACGGCCATGGTGATCAACCCCGACCAGCTCTTCGCCTACTGGGAGGTGACCGACGACGCCATCGACACCGCGCGCCAGGCGCTCGGCGCGGGCGGCGAGAGCGCGTGGTTCAACCTGCGCCTCTACGATGTCACCGGCCGCATCTTTGACGGCACCAACGCCCACAGCTACACAGACTACAAGGTGGATCGCTCCGACCGGCAATGGTTCATCCAAGTGGGCAAGCCGACCTCGACCCACTGCGTCGAGATCGGCCTGAAGTCGTACGAGGGATTCTTCGTGAAGATCGCCCGCTCCGGCCGCGTCGACTTCCCGCGCCGCGAGCCGGTCGCCGATGCGCCGGTGGCGTGGCTCACGGTACGATCCGTGACCGGTGAGGTGGAGCCGGCACCCGCGCCGCCCACGCACGGGGGCGGTGGCTGGTCCGGATCGGGCGCACCTTCTCCGGGCGGCGGCGGACACGAGGGACACTCCCACGGTACCGGTGGCGGTGGGGGCGGTGGCGAGGCGCCAAGTGGGACCGCGATCGACTGGCACGAGGAGGGCTGGCATACCACCACCGCCGTGATGGAGCGCGAGTGGGTGGAAGAACGCAGCAGTTTCGAATGGCTTGGCCCGATGGCGCGCACGAGCTGGCAAGCCGGTCCTTTCCCGTTGCAGGTCGAGGCACCTGGCCGCGTCGAGGAGCGGTTCGACGGCGGCGTGACGGTCTACGCCATCGCCGGCGGCAAGCGGGTCACCTTCGGCCCGTGGCAAGTCGTGATCCGCGGCCTGCACGGATGGGCCGAGGGTCGAGTCCTGGGCACCTGGGAAGTCCACAAGTCGTGGGCGACCGACGGTGGCTTGGAGCGCTGGGGCGAGCGCACCGTATTTGGCAAGGGCGGATTCGCCGGGGGCTCCGAGCTCCTGGGGGCCAGCGAGAGACGCTGGCTGGCCGGGAGCGAGCTACGCCTCGGCGGCGCCTCGGAGATCTACCGCCTCGGCGCGAGTGAGGCCCTCTACGGCGGCGCCAGTGAGCTCCAGTACCGCGGCGCCTCCGAGTACCGCTACGCCGGCGCATCGGAGTGGCAATATCGCGGTGCCTCGGAGTGGACCTACCGCGGCGGCAGCGAGAATTTCCTGGGCGGCGCGAGCGAGCAACGCTTCCTCGGCGGCAGCGAGGGCTTCCACGGCGCGAGCGAGGGCTGGTTGGGGGAGGGCGATGATCGCGGCTGGGGCGGGTCCAGCGATTACCGGCCGCCCGGCGGAAGCACGCCGCCGCAATGGCCGGCGATCCCGTAGCCGCCTCCTGGGTACCCTCATCGCCGTAGGGGCACGGCATGCCGTGCCCCTACGGTGTTCGAGAACCCGCGAGCAAATCCGCCGTTCTCGGCGCACGCGGTTACCTGTCCGTGCGACCCCACATTGACGGAACAGGGACTCGTACTCGGCACCTCCATTAGTTAGGCTTCGCCGTTGTCTTCGGAGCGCCACCATGACCAAAGGCTATCTCGCCCTCGTACTACACGCGCACCTGCCGTTCGTCCGCCACCCGGAGGACGAGACCGTGATGGAGGAACGGTGGCTCTACGAGGCGATCACCGAGACCTATCTGCCCCTCGTCCAGTCGTTCGAGGGGCTGCGGTCGGATGGCGTGCCGTTCCGCTGCACCGTCTCCCTATCGGCACCGCTGATCACGATGCTGGCCGACGACTTGCTCAAAGAGCGGTATGCGGCGCACCTCGACCAGCTCATCGAGCTGGCGGAGAAGGAGATGGAGCGCACCCGCAACGAGCCGTACTACCGGCGGCTGGCGGAGATGTATCGGGACCGTTTCCTCTCGCTGCGCCATACCTGGCAATGTCACGAGGGCAACCTGGTTCACGCCTTCCGTCTGCTGCAGGAGAGTGGCTGCGTGGAGGTGATCACCTCCACCGCCACTCACGGCTACTTCCCCCTGCTGGATCGTAACTGGGCGGCCCTTCGCGCCCAGGTCCACGTGGCCGCCAACCTCTACGAACGGCATTTCGATCGGCGGCCGGCCGGCATGTGGCTGGGGGAGTGCGGCTACGTGCCCGGGGTCGACGAGCTGCTGCGCGAGGCGGCGATCCGCTACTTCTTCGTCGATACCCACGCCATCCTGTTCGCCGACCAACGGCCTGTTTACGGGGTCCACGCACCGCTCTATTGCCCGAGCGGCACCGCCGCCTTCGGCCGCGACACCGAGTCGTCCGAGCAGGTGTGGAGCGCCAAGGAGGGCTATCCCGGCGATCCCCACTACCGCGACTTCTACCGCGACATCGGCTTCGATCTGCCCTTCGAATACATCGCCCCGTACATACACCCGGAAGGCCACCGGATTTACACCGGCCTGAAGTATCACGCGATCACTCACGACCAGATGCACGACAAGTGGGTCTACGATCCGGAGATCGCCCGCGGCAAGGCCGGTCTCCACGCCTCCCACTTTCGCGGCAAGCGCGCCGAGCAGATCGAGCGCCTGGCGGCCCACATGGACCGGCCGCCGATCCTCGTCTCGCCCTACGACGCCGAGCTCTACGGCCACTGGTGGTACGAGGGGGTGCAGTTCATCGATGACCTCTTCCGTCAGCTCCACTTCGATCAGGACGTGGTGGAGCCGATCACCCCCGGCGACTACCTCGACCGCCATCCCACCAACCAGGTGGCCACCCCGTGCGCCTCGTCCTGGGGGCACAAGGGATACAACGACTACTGGCTGAACGAGACCAATGCCTGGATCTATCGCCACCTGCACGCCGCAGGTGAGCGCATGGTGGACATCGCACGCCGCTTCACGGAGCCCGATCCATTGCTTCGTCGGGCCCTCAACCAGGCAGCGCGGGAGTTACTCCTCGCCCAGAGTAGCGACTGGGCCTTCATCATGAAGACCGGCACCACGGTCAGCTACGCCGAACGGCGCACCAACGAACACCTGGTTCGTTTCACCCGGATCTATGAAGAGGTGATGGGCGGCGAGATCGACGAATCGGCGCTGGCGACGATCGAGACCCAGGACAACATCTTTCCCGACATCGACTACCGAATTTATGCAACCTAATCCGCTGCCGCGGCTCTTACGGTGGGTATCAGCAGTTCGGTGATGGGGAGAGAGGGAGGGGAGGAGGGTTCGGACGTGCTATGGGCTAGGCGCGGCCATCGGTCATACCCGGGCGGACGTCCGTGCCGCGCCGCGTGCTCGGTCTCCTCGTTCTTCCGTCCCACCGCTACCGCGGATCGCGCTTTGAGCCAACCTCGCCCTCATTTCTCACCATGAATCTGCTGCGCCCGCGCGACTGCCCGCATCTCCTGGCCGTGTCCTCGTCCGGGTCCTCGACAGGCCGCAAGCCTGCCTGCAGGCTCGGACTTGCGGGCCAACCAGGATCTACGCGCGGTTGCACGGGCTCGCGACGATCCCTGATGAGAATTGCGGGCTGACCCTGGGATCGCCATGGCTGCGCCACTGAAAGTCCTGTTCGTCACGTCGGAGTGCGCGCCGTTCGCCAAAACCGGCGGCCTCGCGGACGTGGCCGGCGCCCTCCCCAAGGCCCTGGCAGGGCGGGGGATCGACGTGCGAGTCGTGATGCCCCTGTATGCCGGCATCGACTGGAACAGCCTGGAGGTGCTGGAGGGGACCGTGGTGGTACCGGTCGCTCACGGGCGGGCCTACGGCGGCGTGCGTATGGGTACCCTCCCGGGGAGCCGCGTACCCATCTACTTCCTGGACCACCGTGGCTACTTCGACCGCCCCTTCCTCTACGGTCCACCGCAGGAGGCGTACGGCGACAACCTGGAGCGCTTCACCTTCCTGTCGCGCGGCGCCCTGGAGCTGTGCAAGGCCCTGGCGTGGATCCCGGATGTGATCCACGCCAACGATTGGCAGACCGCCCTGGTCCCCGGCTTTCTCAACACGGTGGAGTGGGCCCAGCCCCTGCACGGCGCGGCGAGCATCTACACCATCCACAACCTGGCCTACCAGGGGGTCTTCGACGGCGGCGCCCTGTGGCTGACCGGCCTGGGCTGGGAGCATTACAAACCCGAGGAATTCGAACACTTCGGCGCCCTCAACCTCACCAAGGGGGCGATCATCCACTCGACCCTCCTGTCGACGGTCAGCCCCACCTACGCCCGGGAGATCCAGACCGCGGCCTTCGGCTACGGTCTCGACGGGCTGCTTGCCGGCCGCGGCGACGACCTGATCGGGCTGCTCAACGGCATCGACGCCCACGAATGGGACCCTGGCACCGACCCCTACATTGCCGCCCACTACTCGCGCCTCGACATGGGAGGCAAGGCGGAGTGCAAGGCGGCCTTGCAGAGGGAGGCAGGTCTTCCGGTGCGGGACGACGTGCCGCTCTTCGGCCTGGTGGGCCGCCTTACCTCCCAGAAAGGGATCGACGTCCTGGCGCAGGCCCTGGAAGGGCTCCTCAATCTCGACCTGCAGTTTGTCCTCCTCGGGACCGGCGACCCGGAGGCGGAGGCGTACCTGCGCTGGCTGGACAGCGTCCGGGGCGACCGGTTCCGCGCGTGGCTGCACTTCGACAATGGCCGCGCCCACCGCATCGAGGCGGGGTGCGACTTCTTCGTCATGCCGTCGCGCTACGAACCGTGCGGGCTGAACCAGCTCTACAGCCTGCGCTACGGTACGCTGCCGGTCGTCCGTGCCACCGGTGGGCTGGCTGACACCGTGAACAACTACGATGAGCTGACCGGCAGTGGCACCGGCTTCATCTTCCACGACCTCAACCCGGGCGCCATCTACGACACCGTCGGTTGGGCCCTCGCGACCTGGTACCAGCGGCCCGCCCACATCAAGGCCATGCAAGAGCTCGCCATGGCCCAAGACTTCTCCTGGGAACACTCGGCCTACGAGTACGAGCAGCTCTACCTGCGCGCCTACGAACGTCGCCGCGGTCACCCGTTCGCCGAATGACCCGCGACTGACCGCCCGTTTCCCGACCCGGCGCTGCCTCGGCCGCGGATCCGCTACCATGGCCGGGCCCCTCGCCGAGGGGCGAGCCCGTGGAGGAAAGCGATGCGCGCGCACTACCTGCAACACGTCCCGTTCGAGGGCTTGGCGAGCATCGCGCCGTGGCTGGGGGCCGCCGGGGCGGAGGTGACACGGACGCGGTTGTTCGCCGGGGACGCGTTGCCCGATGTCGCGGCGCTCGACCTGCTGGTGGTGATGGGTGGGCCGATGAGCGTGAACGACGAGGACACCCTGCCGTGGCTGGTCGCCGAGAGGCGGTTCATCCGCGAGGCGATCGAGGGCGGGATCCCGATCCTCGGCGTGTGTCTCGGCGCGCAGCTCATCGCCACCGCCATGGGCGCCCGGGTCTACCCCAACGGTGAACCGGAGATCGGCTGGTTCCCGGTGACGGCGGTCCCTTCCGCGGACGCGTCGATCTTCCGGTTTCCACCGTCGTTGGAGGTGTTCCACTGGCATGGTGAGACCTTCGACCTGCCCGCGGGCGCCGTGCACCTGGCGCGCAGCCGCGGGTGCGAACACCAGGCGTTCCAGCTCGGACCGTCGGCCATCGGCCTGCAATGTCATCTGGAGACCACGCCGGCGAGCGCGCGCGAGCTTGCCACGCATTGCCGGGCCGAGCTGGTGCCGTCGCGGTTCGTCCAGGGCGAGGCGGAGATCCTCGCCGCGCCGGCGGAGCAGTACGCCGCGATGCACACCGTCATGGATGACCTCCTGTCGTACCTGACCCGGGCACCCGCGTAGCCCGAGTGGCTCACCGTGTCCCGTCGTGAGGCGCAGCGGAGGTGTGCAGAGCCAAGGGCCGCAAGGGCCCTGTAGGAGCGGGCTTGCCCGCGAACCGGCGCGCCGACCCCGGTGCCATGCGGCTGACCGGGTTCGCGACCAAGGTCGCTCCTACGGGCGAGGCACCAACCGCCGCGGAGAGACCTGCTGTAGGAGCGGGCTTGCCCGCGAACCAGCGGGCGGCGAACGTTTCCTGCTCGGAGGATGGCGGCTACAGTCAATTGACCGCTCACCCCATCGGGCATCGCACGCCGTAAGGTCGAGGAGATGACGAGGGAACGACAGCAGGAAGCACGTCGGACCATGGCCGCGGGGCTGCTCATCGTGGCGATCATCGCGAGCGGGCTGTTCCTCGACCTCGCCACGCCGTTTGCGCAGGTCGGCGGGGTCATCTATCTCGGCCTGATCGTGGCGGCCTTCTGGTTGCCGTGGTACCAGGCGCCGCTCGTGCTGGCGATCGTCGGCACCATCCTCATCGCGATCGGCTATCCCTACGCGGCGGCGATCGACTCCCACTGGTTGGCGGCGGGGAGTCGTGGCCTGGCGATCGGCGGCCTGTGGTTCGCCGCGCTGTTGTTGGGCCGTTGCCGCACCGCCGCGACCGACCGCGACCGTGCGGCTCATCTCAGCGCCCTGATCGACACCACCGCCGATGGGGTGATCTTGATCGACGCCGCCGGCACCGTGCAGGACTTCAACCCGGCGTGCGAACGGCTCTTCGGGTATCGCGCGGACGAGGTGGTCGGCCGCAACGTCAACATGCTCATGCCGTCGCCCTACCGCGAGGAGCACGACGGTTATTTGCACCGCTATTATCAGACCGGAGAGCGGCGGGTCATCGGCATCGGCCGCATCGTCGAGGGGCGGCGCAAGGATGGCTCGATCTTTCCCATGCAGCTCCTGGTGGGCGAGACCAAGCAGGGCAACGACCGGTTCTTCGTCGGCACGATTCGCGATCTGTCGGAGAAGGAGTCCGCCGAGCTCGCCTTACGGCGCGCGATCGAGCAAGCGGAGGCGGCGAACCGCGCCAAGTCCTTGTTCCTCGCCAACATGACCCACGAGCTGCGCACGCCGATGAACGCCGTGCTCGGCTATGCGCAGATCATGCGCAACGATCCCAGCATCCCCGACGGTCATCGCCAGGCGGTCAACGCGATCATGAACGCGGGCAACCACCTGATGGATCTGATCAACGACGTCCTCGACCTGTCCAAGATCGAGGCCGGGGCCATGGAGTTGAACAGGACGGATTTCTCCCTGTGGGAGCTGAGCGAGGGATTGTCCGACATCTTCCGGGTGCGCTGCGAGGAGCAGGGGATCGGCTGGCGGGTCGAGAACGAGGTGGACGAGGACGTCGTGGTCGACGGCGACCACAAGAAGGTGCGCCAGGTACTGATCAACCTCCTGGGTAATGCGGTGAAGTTCACCGAGGCCGGCGAGGTGGTCCTGCGCCTGTCCCGATCCGGCGACGCCTATCTCTTCGAGGTGATCGACACCGGGCCCGGCATCTCTCCCGAGGCGCACGAGAAGATCTTCGAGCCCTTTCAGCAGGCCGAGGAGGGGGTCCACAAGGGAGGCACCGGCCTGGGGCTCACCATCGCGGCGCGGCATATCGCGCTCATGGGGGGTGAGCTGGCGGTGGACACCCGGCCGGGGGAGGGCAGCCGTTTTCACTTCACCCTGGCATTGCCGGAGGTCCAGGGGACGGACCTCGCCCGCGGGGAAGGCAAGGAGCGCGTCATCGGCCTCGCCCCCGGGTGCGGGATCGACGCCCTGGTGGTAGACGACGTGGCGGACAACCGGGCGATCCTGTCGCAGATGCTGGCGGCGATCGGTGTCGAGGTGCGGACGGCGGGCGACGGCCGGCAGGCGATCGACAGCATCCACGAACAACGCCCCGACATCGTGTTCATGGACATCCGCATGCCGGTGATGGACGGGATGGAGGC
>Ga0210096_1000276_pt1 | contig 19248 bp, 18 predicted proteins | sample China_Galinas_PW_4_FD_184864 | JGI IMG/M metagenome (GOLD analysis project Ga0210096, IMG submission 184864) | Wetland microbial communities from San Francisco Bay, California, USA, that impact long-term carbon sequestration - China_Galinas_PWA_D2... | ecosystem: Environmental > Aquatic > Marine... | reverse complement strand
GCACACCCGAGTACACCCGGTCGACCAGCCACGAGTCACCCATGGCCCGCGCCTTGATGATCGCCGCCGCGTGTACGCCGGTACCTGTACGGAACGCATCGGCGCCGAACACCGGATAGTTCGGCGGTATCGGCACGCCCGTCGCGCGGGAAACCGTCTCGCAGTACTCCGGAAGCCGGGACAGTTCACCTTCGTGCATGCCCAGCAGCTTCATGTTGACCAGCATCAGGTCCATCTCGGCGTTGCCGACGCGTTCGCCGATGCCGAGCGCGGTACCGTGCACTCGGCTGGCGCCAGCCTCGATGGCCGCGAAGACATTGGCAATTCCCAAGCCACGGTCACGGTGGCCGTGCCAGTCGACCTTCACAGGCTCGCCACTGGGTTTCACGATCTCCTCGAGCACGAAGCGCACGAGCGCCCTCGCACCCTCGGGAGTGGCGTGCCCGACCGTATCGGCGAGACAGATGCGGCCAGCGCCGCAATCGATCGCTGTGCCGTACAGCTTCTTCAGCGTGTCCGGCAACGCACGCGTCGTGTCCTCCGTCACGTACATCACGTCCAGCCCCTCACCGACCGCGAACGTGACCGCGTCCTCCGTCGCGTGGAGCATCCGCTCGAGCGTCCAGCCTTCCGCATACTGACGGATCGGCGATGAGCCGATGAATGTGCACGCCTCGATCGGAACACCCGTCTCCTGAGTGATGCGGGCGATCGGCTCGACATCGGCACGCACGGTCCTCGCCGCGCAGTTGGCCGCGATGCCCAGCTTCGAGCGCGCGATCTCATGCGCAAGGGCACGTACATCGTCGGCGGCTCGCGGCCCCGCACCCGGCAGACCGATGTCGGCCGTGTCGATGCCCAGCGCGTCCATCAGGTGCAGGATCTCGATCTTGGCCTCGATCGGGGGGTCCTGCACCGACGGCGACTGCAGCCCGTCACGAAGCGTCTCGTCGTCGAGTTCGACGGGATCGGCCACAGTGAAATCGAATGTGCCCGCCGTCGTGTTCCAGTCGTGGATCAGATCCTGCTTCGCCATGAACCCGCCTGCGGCCGGATGGTCGTTGCCCGGGTGTCGTTGCGCGGCTCATGAAGCCCGGCGTGCCACGCGGCCGATCCTGTCGGCCACCCTCCGCCAGGGACAGCCGACACCTTCTCCGTCAGGTGGTACCGGATCACGTCGGGCGCAAGCTACCTCCTCGGCCAGCTTGACGCCATGGCCTCCGGCCGGGTGACACCAATCCCGGCTGTGCCGGTACAGCCTCCACTCCCTGACACAAGAGTGTTGTCGGAGTCGGCGCTGTCGTCAGAGTGACGACCGTCGCACTGTCGGATGACGCCGTACAGTCACCAGAAATGCTTTTCGCGACAATCAGGCGGTTGATTCCAGAAGGCGTTTCCGCAACTACGAACTCGTATTGTCCGGATTCCATGGATCGAACGTCGGGGCGACCTCCTCCCGGATCACGACGACGCCGTCGAAGCAGGTCGACCAGTCGGCCGCGGTGAACCTGCCCAACAGGCGCGACTGTGTATTGCCGATGCCACGAAGGGCCGACGCGTTCAGGAAGGCCCACGGAACGTTTCCTTCGGTTGCGCGGGCTTCGAGTGACCCCGGTGGTGCCTCGGGGAACGGCTTGCTCGGATGCCCTGCCATCGAGGATGAACCGCCGTATGCGGTGAAGCCGATAGCGGCTACACGCCCCTCCCGGTGCGCGGCGAGCCGGGCTCCGAGCGGTTGCCACGGTAGCGGCCCCTGTTTTCTGGCGGCATGCACGGTGGCCGTCCAGATGATCACCTTGCTTCCCGCGGGCATACGCCCGATGTGCCAGAGGGCGTTGCGGTACATCGCCTCGTCCCGGTCCAGCGGCGCCGGGCCGCCCCGCTGTCGGTCGACATAGCCGGCGAAACTCTCGAGCATCGCCTGCTCGGGCGTGCCACGGTTGCCTTCCGTGCGGGTGAATGCGTCCGCCGCCGTCCGCACACACTGCTGAAGCCGGATCTTCTCCGGGTCGTCGAACGGCTTGTTCGTGTCGTATCGCCAGTAGAGATGTCGATCCACCGCCTCTTCGCAATCGGATGCGTTCTGCGGTGGCGACGACGCAGCCACGAGGTCGGGCAGCGTCGCCCGGGCGTAGTCCGATGTCACGCTTACCTGGTCGTCCAGGCCACCGAGGAACAATCCATCCTCCGTCGCCTGGTGGAACAGCCAACGACGCCAATCGGTGAGCTCTCGGGTCCACCAGAAACGACCAATCGCCCGATCCAGCTGCGAGGCCACGGCGGTCTGCTGCGCCAGACTCTCCCGGAAGCCAACGAAGTCGTACATGGAGGCCTCGAAGAGCAACGCGTCAAAGCCGCACTGATCGACCAGCCGGTGGACGATCTCCGCCTTGGCCTGAAACGCGCGGGCCTCCCCGTGGCTGGGCAGCTCACCCAGAATCACCACCTCCTTGCCGCAGACGGCGTCCACGACCCGCGCCGCCACCGAGCCCGAGTCGGTCCCGACCGAGTCGGCTCCCTGCGCCCGGGCAGGGGAGGGAATGACCAACAGGCTGAGCCAGGCGACGGCGCCAACCAGGCGCGGCAGATTGTACGGTGAGGCAAGTTTCGTTGGCATTGTCGGTGCGCTCCGAATAGAAGTCATTGGCCTCGAAGGGTCGGGACCCAATGCCGGCACTTCCAGGGATTGTGCTGCCCAACCTACGTCGGGTTCAGGGCACCGCCGCTGGCGCACGGCGCTGAAGCTCAGGCGTACGCTGCACTCGGCAAGTATGCCTGCAATCGGCATCCCCTGCAACCGGCTGCACATCGGCCAGACTCACCCGTCCGGCATGGCGGTTCCGGCTGTTCGCGGCCGGAGACGGTACCGGTCCATACTGAGACAGGCCAGGATCGCGACCGCTGTTGCCGCGGCGATCTTCCGGGCAACAACTTGAGCGCCCACCGGGGTGCACTCAGCCCGCGCCTTCATCAGAGTAGATGATTGCGAATATCTCCGGGCAATAGTATGTGATTCGCGTAGCAGGCTTCAGAGGTGCCAGGATGCGGAGTCCGTGCAACACCTCGAGATCGTTGCGAGCAGTTGGACAGGATACGGCGAATCTGTCGCGAACAGACGTCAACGCTACGACTGGTGGCTTTGTGAAAAGGTCGTCAACGATTGATACCAGACGAACACTACCGTCAATGGACTTCACGCGGTCGTGGTACTGGCGATGTAGCGATATGAGATTGTCACAGCGCCGTATGGCGTCCTTTGCCTGTTCGACGACGCCTCGCAGGCAAAGGCAATCCAGTCAGTCCATGCACCGTCAGTGCTGACGTGGAAGAGACGATCAATGTATTCGTCCTTGTTGCGGTCGAAGTATGCACTCATGTAGAGCCATTGATTTGAATGTCCGGGCGTACATTGAGATATTCGGCCACTAATTTAAACACAAACCGACGGACGCCAAGGCACGAGATGCTGCGGATCCGGCTGCGGATAGGGCGGTCGACATGGCGTGCGAGCTTGCGGGCCGGCGGTGCGGAACGCGTTCCTGCTGTGGTTCCGGGTGTCCCGAACGCGGGTGCAAGGGACGGTGGGTCCCACCCGAGACATTGGCCCGGCGGCTTGCGGCTCTGCCCCGCCGGAACCCGTCATCGTTCGTCGCGAAGCGCGTTCAGGGAGATCCGCGTGCCCTTGACATCCGGGGCCTCATACGTGTTGTCTGTTGCTGATGCATGGTGGGATCAGCCAACCCGCAAATAGCGATACTCCGCGCCGCTGTTCATAGGCCGCTCCCTCTTCTTTATCCAGCCACCAACGCCAAGCAGGCCCCCACCGGATCCTGAACAGCGGCATATGCGTACTCACCACCCTTCCCTCTTGTCACTTTGATGACCTTGCCTCCTTCCTCTCCCACGCGACGGACACTCTCGGCGAGGTCACCAACCGGAAGGTAGATGATCCAGACAGGCGGCAGACCCAGGTTCACGCCGCGCGCATGACAGACTCCCGCCGCCGGGTGTCCATGATCATCGAGCATGTTGTAGTCGGCGTAGCGCTCGCTTCCGTCCTCCATGTCGACGTCCTGCACCGACCAGTCAACGACTTGGCGATAGAAGTCACGGGTCGCCGAAGCGTCGGAGACCGTCAGGTCGAGCCAGGAGATGCAACCCACGCGCGCTGCGGAGTCATGCGATTCGACGCCCTCAGTTGGGGGAAGCGCCTCCGCGGAAACGACAGGGATGATCCCGAACGCCGCGCCATTCGGATCGAGCAGCACGGCCCATTGGCTATTTCCATCGTCGTCTTTGCCATGCATGACCGCGCTCCCGCTCAGAGCGAGCGCGCGCTTCACACTGGCTGCGACATCTGCGACCTGAATGTGCGGCATCCATTGAAGCGGCAGGTCAGCATACTCCGGGCTGCGCGCACCCAAGCCGATGATCGGCATGCCACGGTTGTTCATCAGATCCTCGCGCCAAAGCGGATTCTCGCCCGTGCTGAGGACCCGTGAGTAGAAGCGCATTTCGCGTTCGTGTTCGGGGACGGCGATGTCGGCGCTGAGGATTCCGCCGACGCGTTGGACAAAAGGGTCACTCATGGTCTCTGTCCTGATTGACAACGTTGGTTGGCCTGCGAAGGTCCTCTTGCCCAGGCATCCTACGTCAATGGGCTCGCAATCGCGGCGATCCGGAAACGGCCTGAAGGCGTCTCGTTCAAGGTTTGCTCCAAGCAGGTGCCCTCGACTGGTGTGAGACATGCAATGTGGTGCCACGACGCGACTTACACAATGGCATGTGCCAGGCCGAGGGTTGGTGGTTGATCGCAGCGTGCAATCAGTTCACGCTGGTCCAGAGCATGTCATATAACCGTCTCTGCGGTTCACGAAGTCCCGAAGCCGACCGTCAGGGCGGCGCGGGGATTTCCGCGCCCTTCCCAAGCTGCACCTTTCACGGGCTGCGCGGCAAGCGCGCAGAGCGCGCGCCGCGTGACACCGTAGGTTAGAGCTGATGCGGGTCCGTGCCGCCACGTGTGACCACCGATTGTGCGACACGACCGCTCCACAAGCCTGCCGCTTCACGCAAGAACCCTACACTTGATCGCGTTCCAGCAAGAGCGATATCGCTCCTTCGCCCATCCTGATTACGTATGCAGCAACGCCAGCATCAACCGAGTCATTCACGCTTGCTCCATGCCGCACTCCGGGAGCGTTGCTCGACCAGCCCCAAAGTTCCTCTAGGTTCTTGAGCACGGGCTTCGGAACCAGGAGCAGACGTTGGAGTTCCTTTATCGCTGCGCCGAGTGTCAGAGAATGGTCCGCGAGGACGGTTCTGGCCAGTTGCTCGACAGCTCCGATCACGGCAAGAACAGACTGCCGGTAGTCAGGCGGACTTGCGCTGTATGCCTGATGTGCCTTGCTCCACGAACTCGCGACCGCGGCGTACCTCGGCGCGGAAAGCCGCTCAGCGAGGGGAATGCGAATCGACTCTTGGCGAAGTACGAGGAGCTCGAGTTCCGCAGCAATGATACTCTCGCCATAGTCCTTTGCGTCGAGCAGTTCTGGTGGAGAGGACCGATCTTGGCGGCTGACCGCTCGTTGACTAACGCGGACCGATGCCATCTTGTCGAGCATGCGCTCCATGTCGGTGTCTAACTCCTTCCGAAGCGCACTCTCCACAGCATGCGACGTGCTCTGGCTCCATGGAAGGGCGGTTTCGACCATCAGCCTCTTTGCGAGTGCCAGCCATTCCTTCGACCGTTGCTCCAATTCCTCAGCGCAGGCTCTGGAAGTGATAGTGATCCGCGCCGACGCGGCCGCTCGGATACCTGCAACGCGCTGGTGAACTGTGATCTCAAGCATCCGGGAGCGCTTCTTCCGTTCGGCCGCAACAATTCTGTGCAGTAGATGGACTAGCTGTTCAATCATCGCCGTATCAGTGATGGACTCGGCCTTCTTCTCTGCTTGGAGTCACTCCCTCAGAGTCAGGACCCGTGTCAGTTAACCAAGAGTAGGTTCACCAAGCGCTGGAGCCGACCGTCAGGGCGGCGGAGGCGTTTCCGCGCCCCTCCCAAGCTGTCCCTTTCACGGCCTGCGCGGCAAGCGCGCGAGGCGCGCGCCGCGTGACACCGCTGGTTATGCGCCGTTGCCCGACGCGTAAGATAAGGCCGCAATCACGCTATGCCTGGCCTTCACGCGCTGAGCCGTGGCAAAGCCCTCAGCACTTCCGTCGGCAGTTCGAGATGCGTCGGGTGAATCAACAGCTCTTGGCCCTCCCGACGCTCGTAGGCTGAATATGTTAGGTTGAAAGCAATATGCGGAAATGTGGAATAAAGCTGGCGTACTTCGCGAACGTTATCGTACGTCATGATCCAAGGCAGCTTCCTAGGTCGCCCCAAGAACCGGGCGAGAGCCGCATGCTCACCATGCGTCATCATGTTCATATACAGCTCGCGTCCCTTTGAATAGTACGGCGGGTCCAAGTAAACGAAGGTGCCTTGCCGATGGCGCCGGCGCGCCAAATACCTCAACAATGCCAAGCCGTCATGTCGGCTAACCTCGATCCTGTCCGAGTAGGCACCTATGCGCTCAATGCGACGCGCCAACTGTTGCCGGTTGAACCTTACTCCAATCTTATACTTACCCTGTTGATCATACCCACCGATAGGTCCGCCGTTGTGGACTATTCCAGATCGCGCTGTGCGATTCAGATAGAAGGTTGCGAAACCGAGCCTGAGAACACTTCTAAGATCGCGGCGCTCGTATATTTCTCGTTGCGTCAGCCATTCGTCCACGGACACCGAGACGTCCCTAAGCAAATCCAGGAATTGCTCGTTATGCCGTGTAATTGCTTCCCAGAATGCCCAGATGCGAACATCCGCGTCATTGATGATAATCGAATCAACGTATTCCTCGCATAGCAGCCGAAGCGCAGCTCCTGCTCCTCCTGCAAAAGGTTCCACATATTCTGCGTTTCGTATGCCGTTGTGTTCCATGACGCGGACGAGCAACGCCGTCAGTTTGGCCTTGCCGCCCGGATATCTCAGTGGGCTGTATGGTTCCGCCATCGATCCTCTTCCCCTGGTTACGCGAGAATCACTTCGAGCATCGGTTGGGTCCGCTGCCACAATGCTCGAAGGTCTCCTTCCGTTGGCGTAACAAATGGGTTGTGGGTAAACTCGTTGAACGTGTCAATCGTCGTAATGTATGCAGAATCCTTAGAGACAAGCGATCGAACGGCCTTGTATCCGTCGGCTGTCATTCCGGGAAATACCCGCTTTTCGACGGAATAGCTTAGGAGATCCCGAAGGGCTGGGGTCCAGTCCGAATTGTGCCTGCGCTTTTTGCCGTCCTTGTCGAATTGATCGCAGGCTGGCTTGGCGTGCCGGATGTCCTTCAGGAATGACCACAGAGCTAGGTCGATCAGGACACGCAGCATGACGCCAGTTGAATTGCGTTGCTGTTTGATGCTCATGCCCTTGAGTTCAGTGAAGATCGCCCGGACCCGGTCATGCTTGGAGGCGCATGTGAAGCCTCGGGACTACGCTTGTCGATGGTCTCGGCGGCCGCTTGGTTTTCGGCTTCTTTGTTCTCGGCTTTGTGTCTGCCGCTGCAGGATCAGCGCCCTCGATAATCTCGGCCGCGGTGAAACTGCCTCGAACACGCGTCTTGGGTATCTTCGGGCTCCACTTCGCTACGTACGCCTCGAAGCCCTTGTCGTTGTTAATTTCACGTGTGAGTCCCTTGCGTGTCGCCACGTCAGTGGCTACCCGGGTGAGGACGGCCCGGAACCGATCTGGGTGCACGGCACCTCGGAAACCATCCATCTCATCCAGTTCGATGCCAAGAAACTTCCTGCCAATCTTCGATTCGATGAAGCGCTCAAGAGTCGTAAGGGGAAATTTCGGGTTCTCGAGCTTATCGCGGACTTCGACGGAATAGTCCAGGGTTAGGGCTGCGCGGTAGAGTGCTTCCGCGCGCAAATAGCTCGCCACTTGACCTAATGTTACACCGACCTGCTCCGCAACTTCGGCTGGGGTCTGACCTTCATCGACTAGCTCACGATAGAACCGAGCTTGCTGAAGGGACGACCAGCGCTTCTTGGCTTCACGGGTGTGCAATGCTGCAATGATTGGAGCCGCGGCAATTCGGCTTGCAACGACTGCGACATCGAGCTTGCTGATCTCAGTGAGGTTCGCCTTTGCCGATAGATTGCGGTAATACCTAACCTGTGCATCAGATGGAGCTAGCTCGGGATTGATGAGAAGACGGATTGCGGCAAGGCGTCGATTGCCTTCAAGCACTGTATACCGGCGACCATCCGCCACGACCACGAGACGTTCATTTGGAAATAGGCCAAGTTTCGCGATCGATGCAGCGAGGCTCCGAACATCCTCGTGCTCGAGCAGTTCATGAAGCAGCTGACGCTGATCGGTCGAGCGACGATCTGCCGGTATGCGCGCATTGTGGGCATCCAATTGAAGGCTGCCCGTCTTAACGGTCAGATTTCGTGTCGCCATGGCTGTACCATTTGAGTGCTTCACGGCGCAAGTGATCCGCGCCAGCATGCCAAGTATTCTTGCAAGCAGCGGGCTATCCTAATTGCCACCCAACCACTCGGTGATACTACAGTCTTCGTTGCCCTGAGGGCAATGGCGGTTAACCGCTACATTGGTTCACGAAGCGCCGGAGCCGACCGACAGGGCGGCGCAGGCGTTTCCGCGCCTCTCCCAAGCTTCCCCTTGCACCGCCCGCGCGGCAAGAGGCGCGACAGCGCCGCGCCGCGTGAACCAGGGGTTATGCGCCGTTGGCAAACTGCGAGCCGTGCCGCATCCTCAGGGATTCTCGATCAGCCGCTCAAGTTCAGATTCGATCCCCGTCGGGAACGGTACGTTTTCCTCGACCCCAACGTAGACAAGCGATATCGATTCGGTAGCGTGAAAGACGCCGTCGAACTTGGCGAGCCAGATGTCCAAGTGCTGCTGAAGGTCTTGAAGCCGCGGAAGGGCTTCAACGAGCGCGGGCTGGGTTCGAATGAGATCCCGTGCTTGACGGTTGTAGCTCGCCAGGACGTCTCCGGTGTAGGCGCGAATGATGCGGTGCAACAGGCGCTCGTCCTCAGTCATCGCCGTGTAGTGTTTCTGGAAGAACCGCTCGTATTCCAAGTGTTCCGTCACGTGCAACCGCTCGAGGACCTTGTGAACCAGTTCGTCGCGAATCTTCGTTTGAGCGATGAATGTCGTTCGTGTGGTATTCAGGATTCCAAGCAGCTTCTTGGCGGAAAACGTGACAACGCTTGACTCTGCTTCGGCCATGGGCGATTCGGCCCTTGCTCGAAATCCTGGAAATGGCGCTTCCGTTTCAGGCACCGTCTCGGCTGAAACGGCTTCCAGCAATCGAGCCGTGGCGACGTGCTGGTTGAGGTCGACGAGGTCGCAGTAGACAATCGAACCGAGGAGTCCGGGTGGTTCACATTGTGCCACCCTCACCGGAATCAGCACTCTATTCTCGCCAGTCGGGTCCTTCCGAAACGCCGCTGCCCATTCAGATTGCGTGAAGATTGAGGCGAAGTATTCGGGCGACAGGACGGCAATCGTGCGTTCGGCCTCGGCCGCCTTGTTCATCTCGAGAACGAAGTTCGTCCCTGGCGGAAAGTCGGTGGCCTGCACGACCGTCGAGTAGCTGTTCTGCTCGAGCACTGATCTGATCCACAGCGCCCATGGCCGATCGGTTTGTGTGTAGCTAATGAAGAACTGAGTCACCGTTGCCTCCAAGGATCATCGGCCGGTGTTGGTTCCCCCGAGCCTACCCGTATGACGAGCGGTTTGCCAATGGCGTATAACCGCGAATCCTCGCACCCCGTGTCGCAATCCCGGCGTGCCGAGACCGTCCCGCGAACCGGAGTTCGCATCCTGTCGCCGGTCGTCGGCCACCGAAGACCGGGGCACCGCGGGCCGCCGGCAAGCCGAATCTCTCGCGAGCCGTGTCCGGTTGTCAAACGCACTGTCGGACGCGCAACTTGCGGCATGGTTACGGCTTCGAAGGATCGGGCACGGCGGATGGCGGAGCGGCGGCGGGTCGCGAGAGCGATCGAGTTCATCCGGGCGACGGATGATGCGACGGTTGCGGAGCAGCGGCAGGTGGCGATGATCGCTTCGCCGCCGTTCGGTGAGCGGATGCGGGGCGAGTGGGTCGCGGGGCGGTTCGGCGAGCTTGGTCTCGACGGCGTTCACTGCGATGAGGCGGGCAATGTGCTGGGCAGACTGCCGGCGCGGGATGAGGAAGGGGCGCCGGTCGTCGTGGCGGCGCACCTGGACACGGTGTTTCCGGCGGACACGCCGCTCGAGCCGCGGCAGGAGGGGCGGCGGCTGTACCTGCCGGGGATCTCGGACAACGCGCGCGGGCTGGCGGCGGTGCTGGCGATCGCGCGGGCGGCGAAGGCGGCCGGACTCGAGACGCGCGCGCCGGTCGTGCTGGTCGCGACGACAGGCGAGGAGGGGATCGGCGACCTGCGTGGCGTGAAGCATCTGTTCCGCGAGGCCGGCGCGTTGCGGCATGCCGGCGCGTTCGTCGCTCTCGATGGCACGGACAGCCGGCGGATCGTGACGAGCGCGGTCGGCTCGAAGCGCTACCGCGTGACGTTTCGCGGGCCGGGCGGGCACGCGTGGGCGGATCGCGGGACGGTGAACGCGGCGCATGTGCTGGGCAATACGGTGGCCTCACTGAGCGCGCTCCGGCTGCCGTCGCGGCCCGGCTGGTCGCTCAACGTGGGCCGTATCGGCGGCGGCACGAGCATCAACGCGATTCCGGAGGAAGCCTGGCTCGAGGTGGACCTGCGGAGCGAGAACGCCGAGACGCTGGATGGGCTCGAGCGGTCCGTGCTCGAGCGGATCGATGGTGCGGTGCGAAGCGGGAACACCTACCGGCGGCGGGGCACGACGCAGGTCGCGACGACGGTCGAGCGCATCGGCTCGCGGCCGGCGGGCCGGACGCGCGCCGATTCGAGCCTCGTGCTCGCCGCGAAGGAGGCGACTCGCCACATCGGCCGCAGACCGGAAGTCGTCGCCTCCTCGACCGATGCCAACGTACCCATGGCGCTCGGCATTCCCGCGATCGCGATCGGCGCGGGCGGCGAATCGGGCGGCATGCACACGGTCGGCGAATGGTACGACAACCGGAAAGGCCCGGACGGCATCGTGCGCGCGCTGCTCACCGTACTCACCGCGGCGGGAGTCGACTGACCGGTCATTGCACGCCGCGGGCAGCCTCCGTCGCCGCCGCCGGTGTGCGTTCCGGTTGCCTCAGTCGAACTCGCGGCGCGGCTCTTCCTGATCCGGCGCGGTCCGGCCGGCGGTGATCCCGGCCCTGAAGTAGTTCTCGCCGCGGATCGGCGCGCCGGCCATTCGCCGCAGCATGGCGATCTGACCCGTATGCGTGAGTGCGTCGGCGACGGGTCCCTGGAACAGTCGCTCGGCCGCCGACCCGATTTCCTCGCCATGGGCGAGAAGCGCATCCACCTGTCCGAGCAGCCGGTGGAACCGCTCGATTTCCTCGTTCCATGTGCCGGGACTCCGGTCGTTCCAGATGTGCCGGCCGTCGATGAGGTGGGTCATCCACTCGAGCAGGTCACCGATGTGCGCCAGGATCTCGACCGGCGTGCGCGTGCCCGGCGCCGCCCTGAATTCCGCGAACTCGGGTGGCGCGCCGCGGATCGCCTTGCCGCCGCGGTAGGCGAGCGTCGCGAGCGTGTGTCGCAGGAACTGCCGGGCGGCGGGGTCACCGGCGGCCATCAGTCGTCCTTCGACAGTGTGTACCGGCGCACGGTCTCGACATCGAGACTGTCGCGGAACACACCGAGCACGTAGTCGTCGCCGATCTCGTGTGGCGTGAATCCGGCGGCGAATGCGACATCACCGAGCCAGACGCCCCGGGGATCGAACACGCTCCACGGCGCCGGCGGGTCCACGGGTGTCGCGAAGTTCTGGATCCAGAGGTTGCCGGCGGCGTCGCGGATCCACGTCTCACCGTACGCCGGGAACGTCTCCGCCACCGGACGATCGATCCACGTCTGTCTGACGGCGTCGCGGCGGTCGGGCCGCGCGGCCTCGACCTCCTGATCCATCAGCTGCTGTCTGATCACCGCCGTGATGGGCCGTGGTTCGTACGCTCGCCGGATGCTCCGGATCTGACGGCCGTCCATGTCGTATTCGTCGATCATGAACGTGTCACCCATGCCGCGGAAGTACGACGTACCACTGACGTAGAGGACGGCGCGCCGGCCGTAGCGGACAAAGCCGGGATAGCCACTGGGCAGCGTGTAGTAGTCCGTTTCCGGGAAGACGCCGATCGTGTCCATGATCTCGCCCGTCGCCCGGCCACGGACCGACGGCGCCAGCGACCGGCCCGACCCGCCATCCACGTTCTCGATGAAGACATTACGACGCATCAGGAACGTGCCATCGGCAAAGCGTGACCATGGCAGCCACGACATGTTGGTCGACCTCTGCTCGAAGGTCACTGTTTCGAGAAGCGTGCCCTGCGGATCGAAGTACGAGACGCGGGAGAGTCGGCCATCGAACACGACGATCGTGTCCGGTCTTGCGATCCATACGTCCCAGATCGCCCGCAGCTCGCCCGGACCGGCGCCCTCGCGGCCGATTGTCCGGATGTGTTCGCCGGTCGGGCTGAACAGCCGGATGCCGACCGGACGTCTCGCGTTCACGACGATGATCGTGCCATCGGCGAGCGAGTGGACTCGCCTGATGTTCGAGAACTCATCGGCCTCGGACGTGGCCGGCTCTCCGATCATCAGTGCCGGTGCATCCGACACTTGCCACCCCGACGACGCGTTCCAGCGGGGCGCGGAGCTGGTCACGATCATCACGCCGGCACTGTCCGCTACGGTCGCGTTCGAGCCGGCGCCGTTCTCGCCGCAGCCGGCCAGAAGCGGAAATGCGGCCAGAAGCACGCGCGCAACCTGCACACATCTCACCGTGGCCGACTCGTTCATTGCCCCCTCCACGGCATCACCCTGCCGTCGTTGTGCCGCGCATACTCGATGAGTAGCCGGACGCTCCGGCCGTAGTTGGTGACGCCGCCCGGCACGCGATTGACGCGCAGGTAGCGGTCGTTCACTGCCGTGGCGACGCGGTCGGCGACGCCATTGAAGCGATTGATCCACACTGCCAGATCCGCGAGGTCCCGCCTCGTGCCGGCGAGTCTGGATGCCGCGATCCGCGCGTGCGCTTCGGGATCGGCGGCGGCCAGCGTCGTCAGCAGCTGCGAGGCCGCGAACATCGCCGCCGCATAGCGCGCCAGCGGATCCGGTGAAAGCGCCGCCGCGGTGAAGCCGACGAAGCTGGCATCAGCCTCACTCGTGATCCCGCGCTGATGTGCCTTCTCGTGCGCCATTGTGTGCGGCAGCCGCATTGCCGGCACACCGCGCAGCACATTGGCTTCCGCCGTGAACGGCGAGTAGATGCCCGTGATGCCGAGCCGCGCGATCAGTTCACTCGAGAGCGGCCGCTTGGCGTGGCCGAACGGTCCGGCCAGCCGCGCATCCAGCGAAAGCAGCTCGATCGCGCGGGCCCAGCCCTCGTCGAGCGCACGCTCGAGCGGCGCTGTGTCCTCCGGCACCGCGGTCGGCTCGCCCGCATCCGCCTTGCCGTGCAGCTCGAGGTACAGATCGTTCGAGGCGGCTACCGCCTGGCCCGCAAGCTCGGCCAGCTCGGCCCGGGAGGCACCCTCCCACGCGGGCCAGCCCTGCCGGACCTCGAACGGCGGGCGCGCGTAGTTGAACCCCCACAGCACGTAGAACAGGAACGCGAACACGCCGCTGTGCCCCAGAACACGCCGGACACCACCCGCGAGCGCGTTGCCTGCGCGGCGACGTCGCGTGACCACATTCCGCAGCGCCAGCAGCACCGCCGCCACCGTCCACAGGACGTACGCGAACAGCAGTGCCTCCGCGAGCGAGAACGGGACAACGCCCGTCAGTCGCGAGAACGGTCGGGAAAAGGCGGGCCAGACACCGCCCGCGTAGTACTTCTCGACCGCCTCCGGTGCGTGCGCCAGGATGCGCGAAGCGGCAAACGCGCACGCGCCCAGGGCGAACGCAATGACCGAGAACGCCCACAGGCCCTGCCGATCCTTCGGGTATCGGGATCCCTTTGGCTTGCTCAGCGGGTTCTCCTTCGAAGCTGCGGCTCGACGGCCGTGCGGGCAGGCGGCCGGACCGGTGCCGGCTCTCGCGTGCATCTGCTTTCGAGCGGTGCTCGACCCTATCGCGGGAACATCGAAGACGCAAGTCGATGGACGACAGCGGGTGCTCCGAACGCGATCACGCGTCGACTACGCTGTCGAGCGCCCGGCCGGGTCGATCCCGACCGGGCGCTCGCATCGATCACCGGGTCGTGCTGAGCGGCCCGCCGATGTTCTCCTCGAGGGTCACCCTCGCATTGAGGAAGGCGAGCTGAGCCGTCAGCACCTGACGCTGGGTCTGATCGTTCTGCTCGATGATCTGCTGGAACTCGGTGAACGTCATGGCGCCGAGCCGGTACTGCTCCTGCCCCAGCTCGAGCCGGAGCTGGGCGTTCTGTGCCTGTTCCTGCGCAAGCTGGAGGTCGTTGTGTCTCTGCTCGAGCTCGATGATCGCGAGCCTCACATCCTTCTCGACCTGCAATCGAGTCTGCTGGAGGCCGTACCGCCTGTCCTGGGCGGCGGCACGGCTCTGGGCAACGTCCTGACTGGTCTGGAAGCCGTTGAACAGCGGGTAACTGGCGGAGATTCCGAACGAGAACGAGTTGTTGGGCGCACCGAGGCTGCCCCAGGCATTCCACAGACCATCCTGCTGTTCGCCGAACGAGTAGCCGGGCAGGCTGAGTTGGAGGGTGGGCAATCGCCTCGCCCGCGCATTGGCGGCCTGCTTGTCCGACAGGTCCACGTTGGCGCGGCCCTGGATGATGGTCGGATGGTTCTCGAGCGCGCGGGCCACGAGCGCATCCACATCGAGCGTTGCGGGATCGAACACCTCCGGCACGCCGGACACCAGCTCGAACTCGGGCTCACCGTTCACACCCATCAGCTGGAGCAGGTTGAGCCGGTTGCGCCTGACATCGGCCTGCGCGGATGCGAGCGACTGCTGCCGCTGCGAGACCTCGATCTGCGCGCCCAGCAGCGCGGTCTGCGGCGCGGCGGCAAGGCGGAACTGCTGCTGGACGAGATCGAGCCGGTCACGAGCGTTGCTGAGCAGCTGCTGTTCGAGCTGGATGAGCGATTCGGAGCTCACGACCTGGTAGTACGCCCGCGTCACGCTGGCACGCAGCGTATTCGCCTGGCTCGTGACCGAGGCGAGGGCCAGATCGGTCTGCCGCTTCGCGATGCCGACCTGCCGGAACTGCCGCCCGCCATCGAACAGCGTGAGCCCACCCACCGAAATGGACTGATTCGCGCTGCTCGACTTCGTGATCACCGTCTTCTCCGAAGTCAACGTCTCACCGAAGTTGCCGGGCGCCGTTTTGCTCTCGCGGTACGTGGACGAGAATCCGGCGCTGAGGTTGAGCGTCGGCAGAATGGCGCCCCATGCCGACTTGATGCCCGCCCTGCTGACGTCGACGTCGTTCGTCACCTGGAGGTACTGCGGATTCGTGCGCATCGCGACCGTCAGGGCGTCCTCGAGACTCAGCTGCGAAGGCACCTGCTGCGCGGCAAGCGGACCCGCAATCAGCAGCAGCGCCAACGTCAATCCACGTGCTGCCGGATCCGCGTGAATGGCGGATCCGCGACGGCCGCGACAGTCATGCAAACGGGGCATCTCTTCCTCCAGAGGTTCTCCGGGTTTTCCCGGTCTTGCTGCGAGGTTCAACATGCGCGCTGCCAGTTGGACACCGTTTCCGGTCTCGGCGCTGCCTGCCACACGGAACCGGTGCGCGATCCCGAACTTCCGGCCGACCCTGTCTCTCCACATGATGCGTACGGCGAGCGAGACGTTGCGCACCGCACTGGCCGCTCGAGACCGTCAGGGAGATTGTCGATGACGATGTGGTGTGCGTTCATGGGTGAGGTCGGGGGCCGAGGAACGACTATCAACGTAATAGCCGCCCGGCGGCAGGTCCATGCCTGCACGGGCGAGACGACGCCTTGTCCGGGACAGCTACCGGCTCGACCTCGACCCGGGTGTCCTGCATTGCGCTCGCCGGATCATGACCCGCGCTCAACGCGTGGGTCGCAGCGGCGGAATGCGCTCGCCGGCTTCGGAGCATTCGACGAGGATCGCGAGCCGGCGGGACCGTGTCGCCTCCCGCTTCGCACTGATGATCCACCACGCGCACTGCTTGCGATAACCGGGCGGCTGGGACTGGAAGAACGTCCACGCCTTCCTGTTCTTCCTTAACTCGCGCTCGCGGGCGGCACCCAGCTCAGCCGTCTCACGCTCGAATGAATAGACGCCGGTCTTCTCGACATCCCGGTTCCGCCATGCCGCGAGACCGGGTGCCGCGACCCGGCCCTCCTCGATCAGGGCCTCGATGCGTGTGACGTTGCGCGTACTCCAGATGCTACCCGACCGCCGCGGCGTGAAACGGATGACGTAGCTCTGCTCGTCATATGATTTGCGAAGCCCGTCGATCCAGCCGAAGCAGAGCGCTTCATCGACGGACTCCGGCCACGTGATGCTCGGCCGGCCCGTCGACTTCCTGTGGAACCCCACCCAGAGTTCTGTCCGGGACGCGTGGTTCTTCGACAACCACGCCCGGAACGCGGTCGGACTCTCGAAGAACACCGGCGTCACGGCTGGATTCTCCTCGAAAAACGAGCCCCCGCGACCCGGGATACCGGTGTCGCGGGGGCGACGTCACAGGACGTGATCCGCAAGGGTTCCGCGATCAGGCTTTCGGCGCGCTTTCCGATGGCCGACCCCATGCGTCGGCGGCGATGTCGACAATGCGCTTCACGAATCCGTCGACTCCCCCCATCACTGCCACGAGGTCGCTCCGGGTCTCGGCCTTCTCGAGTTCCACCGCGAACTCCGTCAGCACGGCGCGGACCGCGCCGTCGATCGCGACCGGCGCACTGCGTGACCTCTTGCGCCCACGCTTGCGGACGGGAACCGACACCGCCGACTTCGGTTCCTTCGACGCAGTCTTCGCAGAGCCGCCCTCGCTCTTGCCGGCACCGTTCTTCTTCGCCCGCCTGGGCGCCATCTCGAAGCGTACGATCGGCAGGCGGAACCGCCCGTGGAACTGCCGCAGCGACAACCCCTCGACCGCCTCCGGCGCAATCTCCTTCGCGCGATCGAGAAGCTCCTGATTTGACACGTCCGGTTTAACCACAAGGGTGTGCCGGACCATGTTCTTAACCCGTTCGACTGGATCCATTATGCCTCGACTTGTCGTTGCTGGTCCTTGGGGGATGCAATGAAAGTTGCGTGATTGCGCCTGCAATGCAATGGGTGATGGCGCGCACTCACCGTTTTACGGAAGCGTCCGGAACCGCCCTGCACGTTCGCGTGTTTCGCCGGACCGCAACACCGCCTTCGAACTGCCAGCTTGCACAAACGAGGTGCTCGTGTCGATGAAACCCGGGGTCGCCACCATTCTGGCGCTTGCCGTCGCGGCGTGCGGTGGCAACGCTCCGCCAGTCCCGATCGATGGTGAGAGTCGGGATGCCCTCAGTCTGATCGGCATCTGGACCGGCGAGTTCCGCAGCGAAGAGACGGCCGCTCGGGCAGCATCTACTTCCGGCTCGATGCGCAACGCGACACCGCGACCGGCGATGTCCTCATGATGCCCGCCGATGGGGCCGGCCACGACCACCCGCGTGGCGCACATCCCGCCAGCGAGTACATCCCCATCACCTTCGTGGCCATACGGAACGACCGGGCCAGGGGAACGCTCGACACCTCGAAACCGGCCGGATACGGACCGGCCTCTGGCACGTCATCCGCTGGAAGGACGGGAGGTAGGCGGTCGCGGTAGTCCTCATACAGGTGAACACGAACCTGTTCGGCCGGAAACACGTCCAGATACCTGCGCAGATGCGACGCGTACATCCCCGTCCAGATCGGGCCGAACCGCACCGTGCGCGCTGACTCCGCCTTCTCCTGCTCGTCGATCCATGCGCCGAACGGACCGCGCACCTCACCCGCGCCAGGAGCGGAAGCGTATTGAGAAAACAGTCGATCGATCGGATCGCGCAATACCATGATGATCCGCGCATCCGGAATCCGGGAGCGGATGCCCGACGGTGCGACCGCGGACTGGAGATAGTTGCCGCTCGCCTCGCCGACCGCCACGGCACTGCCCGCATGTCTGAACAATGACAGATAGTCGTTCCAGTCAATGACCAGACCGTGATCCCGCGGCTCCGTCAATGGTCCGTCCAGCCAGTGCCGCAGGTCCGCGGCATCGGCTTCGTATACCTGCCGCGAACGCGGCGTGTAGTCCACCGCCTCGGGCGCGAAATGACACGGCTCCCTGATCGGACTCATGAAGATCGAGGGATGCTCGACCAGCCACCGATGGAGCGATGTCGTGCCCGCCTTCGGCGCACCGACGAGAAAAAAGTCCGGCAGCCGACTCATGCGCCGGCATCATCGCCGTACTTCGCGAGCAGACGATTCACCGTGTTCATGTTCCGCACCGTCGTCGGACCGCTCACCAGCTTCTCGATGCGGGCGCCGCTCATCGTGGACTCGCTCATCGGTATCCGGCTCAGCCAGTACAGCTCCCGGCCGACCACCTCCAGCACATCCGTCGCCGATGTCGCGGCCCGCAGCTCGGCGATCACACGCCCGGACGGACGCGCCCGCAAGAACGCGACGTACAGTCGATGCCCCTTCACGGCAAGCTCGCCAGCCGGAAACGGTTGCTTCTCGATTACCTCCGCCAGCTCGCCGATCGTGCGGACAAAGGTCGCCACCGCATAGCCGAGATTCGATTCGAGATGTCGCTCTATCCGGGACTCGAGACGTCGGCCCGTCGCACCCGCTTCGTCGAAGATGACATTGCCGCTCGCAATGAACGTCGAGACCCGCCGTAGGCCGAGCTCCTCGAAATGACTCCGCAGCACTTCCATCCGGACCGTGTGGCCACCCACGTTGATCGCCCGCAGGAACGCCACGCACCGCTCAGCCATGACCGCCTTGCCCGCCCGCGACCATCCCCGGCGAATGAAGCCGGATCGCCCGGAACCACGCCACAAGCACCATCAGAATCGCCAGCACTCCCACCAGAAGCGATGCGCGCATCACCTCCAGCGTCACGAA
>Ga0210096_1000275_pt1 | contig 19278 bp, 11 predicted proteins | sample China_Galinas_PW_4_FD_184864 | JGI IMG/M metagenome (GOLD analysis project Ga0210096, IMG submission 184864) | Wetland microbial communities from San Francisco Bay, California, USA, that impact long-term carbon sequestration - China_Galinas_PWA_D2... | ecosystem: Environmental > Aquatic > Marine... | reverse complement strand
CAGTACCGGATCGTTGCTCGTCGCCATCCGCTCGTCGTACCAGCGGAGCGGGCCAATGTCATCGAGAATCCAGAAGCTGCGACCGTGTGTGGCTATGGCGATCGCATTGTCCTCGACCGCAATATCCGAGACCTGGACATCCGGCAGGTTCAGCGACAACGACGTCCACGCGTCGCCATCATTGTAGGATATGTAGAAACCGTGCTGTGTTCCGGCATACAGCAGGCCCCGGCGATTCGGATCCTCGCGAACGGAATGCACATAATCGTCGGGCCGCAGTCCATTGACGATCTTCGTCCACGTGCGGCCATAGTCCTTCGTGCGGAAGATGTACGGCGCCATGTCGGCCAGCAGTGGCCGCTTCACGGCGACGTACGCCGCGCCCGCGTCGAACGCGGATGCGTCAATGATGCTGACGCGACCGAAGTCGGGCATGTCCGGCGGTGTGACGTTCGTCCAGTTGGCACCGCCATCGCGCGTGACGTGGATCAGGCCATCATCGGAGCCGGCCCAGATCACGTTGACGTCCACCTTCGATGGTCCCAGCGCGAAGACGGTCGCATAGATCTCGGGCGCGTTCATGTCGTGCGTGATCGGCCCGCCCGACGGACCCATGGTCGCGGGATCGTGACGTGTGAGATCCGGGCTGATCCGGTCCCAGCTCTGACCGCCGTTCGTCGTCTTCCACACGTGCTGCGATGACGCGTACAGGATGTCCGGATCGACAGGCGAGAACATGATCGGATAGGTCCACTGCCAGCGTTCGACCAGCTCGGATGACGCCTCTCCGGAGAACATGCGCGGGTACGGGTTCACCTCGCGGCTCTGCCCCGTGCGCCGATTCGTGTAGATGAGGAACGAACCGTTGTTGCCGCCGGAGAAGAAGACATCGGGGTCCTTCGGATCCGGCGCGATGTACGCGGGTTCGCTGCCGCCCGGATTGTACGTTGACTCGCCGCCTCCGCGGCCGCCCCTCCCGAAGCCGCGGCCCTGGCCCGTGTTGCTCGGCAGACATACCGTGCTGCCGTCCTGCTGCGCGCCGCACAGGTGGAACGGCACATGCGATGTCGCGACCACGTGATAGTACTGCGCGGTCGGGTAGTCACGAGCGCTCCAGTCCCGGTCATCATCGAGCGCATTGAATGTTACGGCTCCGCCCTGGTCACTGGCATGGAGCACGTGGTTCGAATCGTCGGGATCGATCCACAGGTCGTGCGAGTCGCCGCCCGCGAAGCGGCTCAGTGTCCTGCCACCATCATCGGACACGTACGTGCCCACGTTCAGCACGTAGACACGGTCGATGTCTTTCGTGTCGGCGGCGACGTGCGTGTAGTAGAACGCGCGCTGTCGGATGCTGCGATCGTCATTGACGAGCGTCCATGTCGCGCCCGCATCGTCGGAGCGGAACAGCCCGCCATCCGCGTTCTCTATGATCGCGTAGACGCGGTTGCCATCAACGGGCGAGACCGCCACTCCGATGCGGCCGACGACGCCGGACGGCAGGCCGCGGTTGCGCGTGACCTCGGTCCACGTCTCGCCACCGTCGGTGGACTTGAACAGCCCGCTGCCCGGCCCGCCGCTCGACATTGTGTATTCCTTGCGGAACGCCTGCCACAGTGCCGCGTACATGATATCCGGGTTGTTCGGATCGATCGCGATGTCGACGGCGCCTGTCTTCGCATCGCGATACAGCACTCGCCGCCACGTGTCGCCTCCATCCGTGCTCTTGTACAGGCCGCGCTCCTCGCTGTCGGCACCGTACTTGCCGAAGGAGGCGACAAAGATGATGTCCGGGTTCGTCGGATGGATGCGGACCTTCGCAATGGCATCGGACTCGCGGAACCCGACGTGCTCCCACGTCTTCCCGCCGTCACGCGAGCGGTACACGCCGTCACCGGGCTGGATGTTGCCGCGGATACAGGACTCGCCCATGCCGATGAAGATGAGCTGCGGGTTCGTGATCGAGACGGCGACCGCGCCGACGGACGAACTGGTGATCTGACCGTCCGTGATCGGCTCCCAGTCCTCACCGCCGTTCGTCGTGCGCCAGAGGCCGCCGCCTGTCTGGCCGACGTAGCCGAGCTTCGGCTGGCCGACGACGCCGGAGATCGCGACCGTGCGGCCCGCGCGATCCGGTCCGATGTTGCGCCACTCGTAGCCGCGCAGGAGCAATGTGTCGATCGGTGCCGGACCGACAGCCTGACGAGTCGTGTCAGACGCGAACCGGGCCGCGCTGCCGATCGACCACAGGACGGGCAGGATGACGAGGGCGCTCGCTGCCCGGAGAGACGGGCGTTCGGACTTGGGTGACATGGTCCGTTCTTCTCCGCGCTTTCGTGGTGTGCCGGCCGGACTGGACGGGTATGGTAGCACGTCGGCTTCGCCACCGCACGGGGTCCGCCGGGTGTCGCCCCACAGGTGGCAAGGTCCGGGCTTGACACGACCGCCGGCCTGCGCGATGCTGCGATCGACACCCCGGGTTCGTGGTGATTTGCCGCCGCCCGCCGCCACGCAAGAGAACGAGCTGAACAGCGACTGCCCGGCGGCCGGAGTCGTCGGGTCTTCCGTTTTTCGAGTGTCGAGTGATAGAGCAAACCACGAGCATGGGCATGTGCATGTGCATGTGCAGCTGTGTGCGGCGTCTCCCGGCGGGAGAGGTCCGCGGACGAATGCGCGTGTCGCCGGACTCATGAGCTGACAGACACGACGCGTTGTTCCCGGCCCCTCCCGGTCTTCCGGTGAGGGGCTTTTTCATTGCTCCGCGTTCCGGTCCCGGGTCCTTGCGGCGTCACCGATCAGGGACCTGGACGGTTCACAACCGATGGAGGAGAAGCGACGATGGTGCAGGCACAGACTCCGGCGCTCGGGATCTCCGTCGTACGCGATTCCGAGGCCGGCGTCCGCCGCGAGATCGAACGCATCACGAATGTGAGGCAGAGTGCTCGCGGCTAGGCCAACTGCCGCGACTGGATCACGGACACACAACTCGGGCACCGGGTCAGCCTCGAGGACTATTCCGTCTCGAATCGCGGCCTTCGCAGTGGACTGTGCGGTACGGCCGATCAGGTGGCCGAACGCGTTGTCGACTTCGAGAAGGCCGGTGTGGACCTGCTGCTGCTCCAGTTCAGCCCGCAGTACGAAGAGACGCAGCGGTTCGCGGAAGAGGTCATCCCGCTGGTGAACGGCGCACCGGTCGGCGGGACGGGGTCAGGAGTCTGACCCGTCCCGCCCGGCGCTCATGGCCGGTTCTGTCCGACCAGCGCCCGACTGGCCCGGACGGAATCCGTGACGAGGCGCAGTGAGTCGACACGTGCCGTCATGGTCCGCAGGTCGGCCACCAGTGCCGCGAACCGGCGGTCGACCGCGCCGCCGTCGAGGCCGGCGACGGTAAAGCCGTCCATCCACGACTCGATCCCGCCGACACGGCGGTCGAGCTGGCCGCGCGCTACACGGGACGCGGCCAGCTGCTGGCCGATGTCGCCGATCTGGCCGGACACCACGGCGAGCGTCTGGCGCAGCCCGCTCAGGTTCCGGCCGAGTTCGTTCAGTACCGACTGCTGCGTCGCATTCTCGCGGTACAGCACGTCGATGCGCGATTGCGTCGTGGCGGATTCATCGAGGATGTCACGAATGGACGCGTCGTGCCTGCCGAGTCGTGAGGCGTTCGCATCGAGCCTCTGCCTGTTCTCGATGTAAGCGGTCTGCCACAGCTTCGTGACCTCGCTGTCGACGAACTCCTGGACCGACCCGAGACTGTCCTGAAGGAAATCCTGGCGCCGGCCTCGCGCCTCGTCCAGGCGGGTCGTCGTGTTCCACAGCAGCTCGAGCGAGTTGTTCGCTGCCTCGAGCTGCGTCCTGGCCTGCACCAGCTCGTGCTCGAGATCAGCCATCCGCTGGTCCACCCACCACCAGGCGCCCACCGCGCTGGCCGACCCACCGATCGCGAGAATCGCGACCAGCGGCGCCCAGCCGAATTCGAGCGTCCGTGGACGATGGCGTTCCCGCTTCGGCGGGCGCTCCTTCTTCGGCTCGCGGTCTTCCTTCGACTGCTGCTCGGGCGCGGGACGGCGAGAGCCCCGACGCGGCGGAAACTCTTCCAACGTGTACATACGCGGTCTTCCGGTTCGGCGGGAATACTGTTCTTCGGAAGGGTCACTCCTGAACCGTACCTACTCCGGCGCGTTCTGGCCAGTCCCAGGCCCGATTTGCGACGCCGGATATGCGACGCGACCCGGTCAGTCCGCCGGCGCACCGCCGGCATTCCGCATGTAGACCGTCCGGATCGGGAACGGAATCTCGATTCCCTCCCGATTGAAGCGTGCGTGCAGCTGCTTGATGAACTCGTGGCGGATCACGAACTGATCGGTGAACTTCGATGCGGACAGCAGGACATTGAAGTTGATGCTGGAATCGCCGAATTCCTGGTACCGCACGATCGGTTCGGCGGACGGCGGCCGGCCCTCGACGACCTCGAGCACGGCGGCGCCGACCTCGATTGCGACGCTTTCGACGTGCTCGAGATCGCTGTCGTAGGCGACGCCGACGGGAACGGCGATCCATAGATTGCGGTGCGGCAGACTGTAGTTCGTGACGATTGTCGAGGCGAGGACGCCGTTCGGCACGACGACCAGGTTGCGGTGCGGGAACGTGCGGATCGTCGTGTTCCTCGCCTTCACGTCCGTGACGAAACCTTCCTCGCCCGAGTTCAGGCGGATGTAGTCGTTCTTGCGGACCTGACCGGCCACGATGATGGAGACGCCCGCGAACAGGTTGCTCAGCGTGTCCTGGAGCGCGAGCGCGACCGCAAGGCCGCCAATGCCCATCGCCGTGATGAGCGGCGTGATGTCGATGTCGAGGTTCTGGAGTACCAGGAACAGGCCGATGATACCGATGACCAGACTGATCAGGTTGTTGACCAGCGAGGTCGATGGCAGACCGGCCTGACTCGTCTGTGCGTAGCGGTCGACCGCTCCCGATGCCAGCCGGATCGCGATGATCGTGAACGACGCGATGATCACGACGCCGAGCGCCTGGTTGACATGGGCCTGAATGGCCGGCTCGAAGTCGCGTACGCGCGATGCGGCCCAGACGCCGGCCGCCGACCACCACACGAGCGGCATCCACCGGACTGCGCGGATGAGCAGATCGTCCCAGGTCGAGCGCGTGCGGTCCGCGAGCGCGTGGAACGCGCCGATCAGGAAGCGCTCGGTCAGGACACCGAGCAGGACGCCCGCCACAACGAGCCCCGCCTGCGACACCCACGGCGTCTCCGCCAGGAACTCCCTCATGTCGTCATACGCTTCGGTGTGATCGGCATCATCGAAATGCCATCCGGTCGGCCGCGTCCGCAACGGTGAAGCCGGATGGTGCAGATGAACCTGCGCGGCTGCAAGAGGCGAAGCGCAATCGGGCCAGTCAGAAACGGACCGATGCATTCGTTGAACAAGGGATCAGCCACGGTTGGTCCCGGAAACACACTCGGCCACGAGGGCATCTTGAGAGCAGAATCCGTCCGACACCATCACGAATCAGCCTGCCGGATCGTCGTCGCGGTGTTTGCGCTGTCGACAGCCGTCGTCGCCTGTGGTGATGGCACGGGCCCGACAACGATTGACCGGATCGAGACGATCACGGTGTCGCTCGAGGACACCGAGATCGCCGCCGGCCGGTCGACGCAGGCAACGGCCATGCTGTGGGATGCGGATGGTCACGCGCGGAATGAACCGGTCGTCTGGGCGAGTGCCGACCCTCGGGTCGCGACCGTGAACGATGCGGGTACCGTGACGGGCCTGATGCCGGGCGTGACAGACATCATCGCATCGAACGGCGATGTGAGTGGCTCCGCCAGGGTGACCATTGTCGCCGCGGCCACGATGGGGCTCGTGGTGTCGGCGCAGCCAGCTACCGCATTGAACGCACAGCCGCTTGCGCGGTCCTTCGAGATCGCTGTGATCGATGAGATCGGCAGTGTCGACACGGACCGGGCGACGGTTACAGTGTCGATCGTGCGCGGCTCTGGTTCGCTGGCCGGCACGCTCGAGCAGTCGACGGTCGACGGCATTGCGAGCTTCGATGATCTCGTGCTCACGGGCCGGGGGCCGCAGACGCTCGAATTCACTTCGGCGGGCCGCAACCCGGCGACGTCGGTCCCGATCGAGATCGTGCAGCCTGGCACGCCCCGCCTGTCGTGGAACGTGTTGCGGCCACGCGTCATCCGCGCGGGCCGGAGCGAGCCGGTGGGCCTGACGCTGGTCGTCGACCATGCCGTGACACGGGTCGAACTGGTGCCGGCCACGGGCGATCCCGCCATCCCGCTCGAGGCGCTGGCGCCGAACGTGTACTCGCTGATGATCGACGGCCGGTACGTGTTCAATCCCAACAGCTACCGTACCGGCGATGACCATGTGTTCATCGGGTTTCTCGACATGTACGAGGGCACCACGCTGACGCGCCGTGGCAACCTGTTCGCGGACGTGCGCACGCCGGCGGTGCCGGACATCTCGATCACGACGCTCGGTCCGAACGCACAGATCTCCGACCACATTCTGAACCTGCGCCGGGACGATCTGCTCAACGGTGCCGGACCCACGCCCGACCTCACCCACGAGATCTTCCGCTGGCTGCCGGATGACTTCGACTTCATCGCCGTCGTCGAGCAGGTCGAGACGTTCTCGAACCGGTTCTTCAGAGGCGTCCGGAACAACACGCCCGGTCTTGGACTTCCGTCGTTCGATGATGGTGCGGACTGGGGCAGTCCGGCGCGGCTGAAGGGTCTGATCGCGTTTCCGTTCAGTCCACTATTCGATGCCTCGTTCACGGCGGTGAGTCACGAGATCGGCCACAACTGGCTGGCCTTTGTTTCCGGCTTCAACGCGGGCGGCCACTGGAAGCCATCGACGATGGCGTACGGTGTCATAGGCTACTCGGGATCGGGCGGTGAAGGGTCGACGTTCCCTTACCTGCTCGAGGACTTCGGCGCGTCCGGCATCCGCATGAACTGCGTCGATCGAACGCGCTCGTTCAACCCGGCAGAGCTGTACTTCATGGGTCTGCTGCCGCGTGATTCCGTGACCGGCACGTTCATTGTGCTCGAAGATCCGGTGACCCCGTCGTGCGGCGCGATCTACACCGGTGCCGTCCGTCGCGTCACGATCGATTCACTGATCGCCGCAGCAGGTTCGGAGCGGCCGCTCGACACAGTGCGGGAACATCACGTCGCGGTGGTCGTCGTATCGACCGGATCATTGCTCACGGTCGACGAGATGGCGTTCTTCGACTTCATGGCCGCCCGCGGCGCGTCTACGATGGCGCAGACGTTCACGGAGGGATTCGACCGCGGAGAAACGCTGCCGTTCTACCTCGCGACCGGTGGCCGCGCGCGGCTCGACATGGCCGTCCGCTGATCGAGGATCCGCCGGATCCGCGTGGCGATGCCAGGCTGCCTCGAGCGCGCGAAGTCGAGCGTCGACCTTTGGTCCACAGTCAGCGGGCCGACCCAGTCACTGACGGCATTGTAGACGCCTCGCACCCGACTGAGCAGTTCATCCGCCTGCTCGATCGCGTCCCGGACGTCACTCGCCTGATCGCCGGTGAGGACGGGATCGAGCGGCGGCTGCGCGGCCCGGCGCGCGGCTGCACTGCCCGGCGGCGCCGACGGCGTCTGCTTCCGCGACGGCAGCCGCCGGCGCAGCGAATCGAGCGACGCATTCATGTCGGCGATGTCGGACTGGAGCCGGCCGATCTCGAGCAGGTCGGCCGTCCATTGCGCGACGACCGAGGGCGCTGCGTCGACGCGCGGATCCTGCCGCACTTCGATCGGCTTCTCCCACGTCCTGCCGCGTACCGTCAATCGAGCCACGTACGTGCCCGGCACCACCCGCGGGCCGCGCGGGCCGCGTTCGCCGAAACGATCGTGACGCAGGTCCCAGACGACACGGTTGACGCCCGCCTCGCGACGCGGATTCAACCTCCGCACCGGCCGGCGCCGCGCATCGAGGATGTCGAGCCGGATCCCGGACGAGTCCGCACCGTTCGCGAGCCAGTAGTCGATGATCGCGCCATCGGGCGGGTTCTCACCCTCGAAGATCATGTCGCCCGTGTGCGCCTTCTCACCGCTCAAGCGGATCTCGTACGCCGGCTCGATGCTGAAGACGTAGCCGGGCTGCGCGCCGATTGCGGGCGTGATCTCCTGGATCGCGTTCACGTCATCGAGGATCCAGATACCTCGGCCGTGCGTCGCGACCACCAGGTCGTTGTCCCGTTCGTGGACGACCAGGTCGTTGATCGCGAGCGTCGGCATGTTCACCTTCAGCGAGACCCAGTGCCGCCCGCCGTCGTTCGTCACGAACAGGCCGAACTCGGTGCCCAGCCACAACACATCGGCATTGCGCGGATCCTCGCGCACCGTGCGGACTACGCGCCGTGCGGGCAGGTCTCCGGTGATCGACTCCCACGTGTCGCCCGAGTCCGTGGATCGGTAGAGGTAGTTCGCATAGTCGTCGTCGCGATAGTCGTTGGCCGCGACGTAGACGGTGCCCGCGCGGTGTGTCGATGGCTCGATCCCGTTGATCAGCGCGCGGTCGGGCAGACCCGGCAGCAGCCGCGAGACCTCGCGCCACGTCGCGCCGCCATTGCGTGACACGCTCACGTTGCCGTCATCCGTGCCGACGTACAACAGCCCGCGCACGAACGGACTCTCGGCGACCGCCGTGATCGTCGGCCAGTACGGCACGCCGTCATCGAGCGATGGTGTGTAGTCGTGCGCACGGCGGCCCATGATCGTGAGGCCGCGCCGGTTCGTGCCCGTCGTCATGTCGCCCAGATCCGTCCACGACCGGCCCTGGTCCGTGCTCTTCCACAGCCGCGACGTTCCCGCGTAGAGCGTGCTGTGGTCGTGCGGCGAGATGATGTACGGGCCGTCCCAGTTGGCGGGCGCCATGGCGTTGCCGAGCGGCGGCTCGGGCGTGCCCGCGCCCCATGCGTCCCAGTTACGCCTGTCACCGACGTGGCCGGTCGGATCACCCGGCCGGATGTCCTGCGTCTGCCAGGTCCGGTTGTCCAGCCGCGTGAGTCCGAGATACTGCGATTCCGCATAGACACTGTGTCCGTCCACAGTGTCCGGGATCGCCAGAAAGCCATCGCCGCCACCCAGCCGCCGCCAGTCCTCGTTGAGGATTCCTTCGGTGCGCCACGTCGCGCTCGGACCCATCCAGCTGCCGTTGTCCTGGAGCCCGCCGTAGACGTTGAACGGGAACGCATCGTCCACTCTGACGTGATACCACTGCGAGATCGGCAATGATGGAACGAACAGCCACGAGCGTGCGCGGTCCCAGCTGATGCCCAGACCGCCGTCATCCGCCTTGATCACGTGGCGACTGTCGTTCGGGTCCACCCACAGGAACCGGTCGTCACTGTGCAGCGACTGGTCCGCGTCCACGAAGGTGCGGCCGCCATCATCGCTCCACGAGAACGAGTTCTCCATGTAGATGCGCTGGTCGTCGTTCGGATCGACCAGCGGCTGGCTGGCGTACATCGGCCGCGGATTCCAGTCGCTCATCCACTGCCACGTCTCGCCCCGATCCTCACTGCGGTACAGACCGGCCAGCCTCTGCGTGTACGCCGTGCTCGCGTTGTAGCGGTAGCCCTGCTCGATGCTTGCGTAGACGATGCGTGGATCGCCGCGGAAGATGCTGATGCCGACACGGCCCCACTCGCCGAGCGGCAGACCGTTCGGGCCCGGCGCGCCGATCGTGTCCGACCGAGCACCGCCCGTCCGCGCGCTCACCACCGCGACCGCCTCCTGGCGCACAGGACCCAGACGACGCCACGTCACACCACCATCCTCGCTCTTCCACAACGCGCTGCCCGGCCCGCCCCCATCGAAGCCCCACGGCTTGCGCATGCGCTGGTACGTCGCCGCGTAGGCAATGCCCGGATTCGATGGATCGATCGCGACATCGGCCGCGCCCGTCAGCGTGTCCACGTACAGCGTCCGCTCCCACGTGCGGCCGCCATCCGTGGTCCGGTACACACCGCGCTCCTCGTTCGGACCCCACAGATGCCCCATCGCCGCGACCAGCGCGACGTCCGGATCCGTCGGGTGCAATGCGATCCGGCCGATGTGGTGCGTCTCGCGCAACCCGACGTTGCGCCACGTGCGGCCACCGTCGTCGGACCGGTAGACACCGTCCCCCCACGAGTTGCTCTGCCGGCTCGCCCGCTCGCCCGTGCCCACCCACACCACCGCCGTGTCCACCGGATGCACCGCAATGTCACCCACACTGTGCGTGCCTTCATTGAAAAACACCGGCACCCATGTCGTGCCGTTGTTCACCGACTTCCACACACCACCCGTAGCCGCCGCCGCATAGATCACGTACGGGTCCAGTGCGTTCACCTCGACGTCCACGACGCGGCCCGACATGTTGGCCGGCCCGATCGAGCGCAGCCGCAGTTGCTGGAGATACGCCGCCGACAACCGCGGCCCCTGGACCGGCAGGGCATGGCCGCCGGTAGCGTTCACGATGAGAAGGCAGGTGACGGCCGCCACCCGCAGCCGCACAGCCTTCACTGTGCACGTGCTCGTCAACCGCTTTGCCGACTCCATCCGCCAACTCGACATTGATGTCATCACTCGATCCCGAACCGCGAGAATCGTCCCCACCGGCTGATGTCCTTCGCATCCCGGTCGGCGGGCCGCCCGGATCCCCAAGGCTGCGCGGGGCTTCCAGACCGCCGGACTGCCAGACAACGGTGCAGACACGGCCCTGCCACCGCAACGCATCACGGTCCGCCGTGGCACGTGGGACTGCCACGTTCCGGTCACCCACGACCGCCGGAACCGGGCGGCCCGGGCCGTGCACCGGTCGACTGTCATACCACGACGCCGACTCGTATTGATCCCGCGATCGAGACAGCCGTTCCTCACGCGGGCTTGTCGATATTATCCGTGATGGATATATTCACGACGGATAATTCGACCCTCCACCTCCGACCGAATCACATGAGCAACGAGATGCGGACACTGCGGACCCCGATGTTCCACATCCTGCTGGCACTGGCCGGTGGCGATCTGCACGGGCTGGGCATTGCCGATGAGGTGGAGCGGGCGACGGGCGGCGCGATCGAGCTTGGGCCGGGCACGCTGTACCGGTCGCTGAAGGAAATGACGGCTGGCGGACTGATCCGGGATATTGTTGCGCCGCACGAAGATGCGGATCCACGCAGGAAGTACTACCGGATGACGGCGCGGGGTCGGCTGCTGCTGAGGGAGGAAGCGGAGCGGCTGGCGCGGGTGGTGGACGTGGCGCGGCAGCGGTCGGTACTTCGGGAAGGCGACGCGTGAGGCTGCTGACTGACCGGACTCACGTCGGGCTCTTCCGCGTTCTGCTGCGGGCGTACCCGCGGAGCTTCCGTGCCGAGTTCGGCAGGGAGATGACGGAGCTGTTCGCGGCGCGTCTGGAGCGGAGTCGGTCGGTGCGGCGGTCGGGTTCGACGGCGGCTTTCTGGATGCGGACGCTGGCGGACGGTGTGATGTCGTCGGTGGCGGAGCGGTGGGTGGTGTGGCGGGGTGGTCGGGGGCCGGGCATGGGCTACGGACGGAGGCGTGCTTCGATGGTGGATCGTCTGGTACAGGATGTTGGAATCGCGGTTCGCCGGCTGGCGCGCTCGCCTGCATTCACGCTCGCGGCGGTAGCGATCGCTGCGCTGGGCATTGGTGCGAACGCGGCGTCGTTCTCACTGGTTGATGCGTTGCTGTTCCGGCCGCTTCCGTTCGCGGACGCGGGCCGGGTGATGCGGATCTACCAGGACTCGGACGATGGGGACCCCAGCTCATCGTCGTATCCGTCGACGCGGGACATGGCGGAGTTCACGGACGTGTTCAGTGGGGTGGCGGCGTGGTCCCCGGACCAGCTGACATGGGAGGCGGAGGAAGGTCCGCGGCCGGTCGCAGTCGAGTACGTGACGGCGAACTACATGGACGTTCTGGGTCTGGCGCCGAGCTTGGGTCGGTGGTTCGAGCCGGCATACGACCGGGTGGGAGCGGGTGCGTACGCGGTTCTGAGCCGTGCGACGTGGAAATCGAAGTTCGGGGCGGATCCGGGTGTGGTCGGCGGCACAATCCGTCTGAACGGGCAACCGGTGACGGTGCTGGGAGTCGGTCCGGACGGATTCAACGGCAGTGGCGGCGCGCTGGTCACGGACGCGTGGCTGTCGATCTCGTCGACGCCGCTGACCGGATCGTACCGGGTGGAGAACCTCGAGCGGCGGGAGGACCACTGGTATCTGGTCTGGGCGCGGCTGGCGCCGGGCGTGACGCAGGCGCGCGCGCAGTCGGCGATGGACGGGCTGGCGGAGCGGCTGGCGGAGGATTATCCCGAACTGAACAAGGGCCGGGGCATCACGGTGTTCCGCGCGAGCGACATCAGGATCCATCCGGACGCGGACGGCTCGGTGCGAACGGCGGGAACGGTCCTCACTCTGGTGATGGGACTGGTGTTGCTGCTGGCGTGCTCGAACCTGGCGGGCCTGTTGCTGGTTCGCGGGATGTCGCGAACCGGTGAAGTCGCGGTGAGGCGCGCTCTGGGTGCCAGCCGTGGCCGCGTCGCCGGGCTACTGCTGACGGAGGCGCTGCTGCTGGCGGTCGCTGGCGGTGCCGTGGGTCTGCTGCTTGCGCGCTGGGTCATTGCCATTGTGCCGGGGCTGCCGATCCCGCTGCCGGCCGCGGGAACGCTGGACCTCGAGCTGGACGGGCGAGTTCTGCTGTTCACGCTCGCGCTCGTGGTTGTGACAGGTGGCCTGTTCGGTCTGGTGCCGGCGCTGCGGTCGGCGGGCACAGACCTGGCCGGCACGCTGCGTCGTGATGCGAGGCTCACGGCTCACGGCCGGCGCGTTCCGTTCTTCCGGAACGCCATGCTGGTGGTACAGGTCGCCGTCTCGCTCGTGCTGCTGGTGGGCTCGGCGCTGCTGGTTCGCAGTCTGTCCAACCTGAGTACGGCAGATCCGGGCGTCGACGCGGAACGGGTCGCGTATATTTCGACGATTCCGTCCCGGGCGGGGCTGTCGGCGGAACAGTCCGCGGTGGTCGTCGACGAGCTGCTGGCGAGGTTCGCGGCGATCCCGGGCGTGACCCGTGTCGCCCTTGCGTCCCGTCTGCCAGTGCAGGACCAGGGCGGGACGAGTACGACTGTGATCGAAGGATACGACCCGCCGACGGGTACCGGTTCCGTCGAACTTCTCGGCGTCCGTGTCAGTGGTGACTACTTCCGGACGCTCGGCCTGCGCATTGTGGCCGGGCGCGGTTTCACTGACGCGGACAGGACGGGTCCGCCGGTCGCGATCGTCAACGAGACGGCGGCGCGGCGGTACTGGGGGACGACGGACGTCGTGGGCCGACGCATGCGACCGCAGGGGGTGCCAGATGGATGGACCCGCGTCGTCGGCGTGGTAGCGGACAGCAAGGTCAGGGCGATGGGAGAAACCACGCCGCCATTTGTCTACAGACCGCTATCGCAGGCGTCCGGTTTCCCGATCTACCTGCTGGCCCGGACGCCGGGTGATGCGGGCCCGATCGTCGATGCGCTACGCCGGGAGCTGCGTGCGACCAACGCCGCGCTGCCCGTAGCCGGGATCGGCACGCTCGACGGTTACATCCGCTCCGGTCTCGCTCCACCACGCCTGGCGGCGACGGCGCTCGGCGGCTTCTCGGCGATTGCGTTGCTGCTCACCGCGCTGGGCATCTACGCGGTGCTCTCGTTCGGCGTCGCTCGTCGCTCGGCGGAGCTTGGCATCCGGATGGCGCTTGGCGCCGCGCGCGGCGCAGTGATCGCGGGCGTAGTCGGTGAGGTGCTCCTGACGGTGGTGTCCGGTCTGGTTGTCGGCTTCGTTGTCGCCGGACTTGCCGCGGTCCGACTCGAGAACCTGCTGTTCGACGTACGCGGCCTCGACCCCCTTGCCTTCCTCGCCGCCGCGGTCGTGCTCATCCTGATCGCGGGCGTGGCCGCGTTCGTGCCGGCCCGACGTGCCGTCGCAATCGACCCGGTCGAGGCGTTGCGATCGGGCACCTGACGATCGGTCGGCCAGTGAAGTGCCGCGGCAGGGCGCATCGCGTTCGAGCGCCGCGCCAAGGCCACGTTTCGAGGCGAAGCGGGTGTTCTGGTAGCTGCCGCGCCGGGCGAACGGCGATCCGGCTCGATGACCGAAGGCCGGACCTCACTCCTGCCGCAACGCGCTGACCGGATCGACGCGCATCGCCGTCCGAACCGGGATCGCGGCGGCGATGACGGACAGTAGCCCGAACAGTGCGGCTCCGGCGGCGAACGTCAGGCCGTCGATCGGCTCGACGCCGAACAGCTGACTGCGGATCACCCGGGCAAGCAGCGTCGCCGCGAGCAGACCGAAGGCGATTCCGGCACCCACCATGACCGCCACACGACGCATCATCAGACCGGCGATACCGACCGACCGTGCCCCGAGTGCGACGCGGATCCCGATTTCCCGTACCCGACCGGCGACCGAGCAGGATACGACGCCGTAGAGTCCGACCGCCGCGATCAGGACCGTGAGCAGTGCGAGCAGGTCGAGCAGCTGCGCCAGTACGCCGCGGTTGCCGATTCGTGATTCGAGTCCTTGCTCGAGCGAATGTAGCGACGGCGCGGGTGTACCGGGCGCATTCCTGGCAAAGATCTCGCGCATGACGCCGGCGACTTCCGCGGTCGCCGGTCCCTGACCGCCACGCGTGCGGACGACGAACGTGCTTCGGGTCCGATCTTCCCGGATCGGGAGAAAGATCGCCTGGTCCGGCGCATCCGCTGGCGAGACGGTGCGCATGTCGTCGGTCACACCGACGATCGTGACTGTCGCCGGTTCCGGCGAGGACGTACGCAGCGTTCTGCCGACGGCATCCGCATCTCCGAACAGGCGGCGAGCCAGTGCGTGCGTGATCACCGCTGCACCCGTCGCGCGCGAGTCGGTCTCGTCCAGGGGGCGGCCCGACCGGAAGCGGACCCCGAGCGTCTCGAACCAGCCGGCCGAGACTCCGGTGGCGTCGACGTGGATCGTGTCGCCGCGATCGGGGTGCACGAGTCCGAGTGCGCCGGCAATGCCGAGGAACGGCGCGGTCGTCCCGACGGCGGCGGACTCGACTTCCGGCATCGACCGGATCGCGCCGAGCGCCTCGCGCACGACGGCGCCCGCCTGCGGCGGACTCAGACCCTCCGGGCTCAGATCAACCAGAGACCAGTCCACGCCGGACGGGTCGAAGCCCAGATCCACCGAGTACAGGTTGGCCACGCTTCGGGTGAGCAGGAGGGCGGAGACCGTGACCGCCAGGGCGAGGGACAGCTGCACGGTGACGAGTGAAGTGCGCAACCATCCGCCGCCCGCGGTCTGGCGTCCGCTCGTCGCCCGCAGCCGGCCGGCCGGCGCATCGCGGGACGCAATGAACGCGGGTGCCACACCGGCCAGCAGGACGGTCAGCCCCGTGACTGCGAGAGCGAAGACCAGCAATGCCGGGTCGACCCGGACGCCATGGAAGTCACGCACACCGACAATGGTGTGACCTTCCAGCACGCGGCCGAGGACCACGGCGATCAGGACGCCCAGGGCGCCGCCCGGAACGGCCAGCAGGCTCGACTCGACCAGCAGCTGGCCCGCCACGCGAAGGCGGGATGCACCCAATGCGCGACGCACGGTCAGCTCACTCTGCCGGACAAGGCCGCGGTACAGCAGCAGGTTGGTCACGTTCGCGCAGGCGATCAGCAGGACGAGCGAAACAACAACGAGAAGCAAACGGCTCGCGTTCACGGTCCGGTCGCGGTACGCCGGATCCGTGTCGATGCCCCGCGAGAGCCGCGCGCGGCTGCCGCTGATGAAGCTGCCGCGGGTCCCGGCGTGCGCTTCGACCACACGATTCCAGACTCGCTCGAGGTCGGTCGATGCCTCGTCGAACGTCACGCCATCACGCACACGGCCGAGTGCCAGCCCGTAGTAGGTCGGTCGGCCTCCCGGGTCGGGCCTGTGCAACAGCCGACTCGCCGCCGAAGCCGGTACCCAGACATCCACGTCGAATGCACGGCTGACGCCACGGAACCCGCCGCCCGCCACACCCACCACCGTGAACGCCATCCCGTTGAGCCACAGTGTGCGCTCCACGATGGCTGGATCCCGACCGAAGACCGTCGACCAGAGAATCTCGCTGATCACGGCGATCGTCGGATCCGCATCGGGACCCAGTTCGGCCGGCCCCGGCAGGCGGCCCATTGCCGCCCTGACGCCCAGTGCGCCGAACCAGTCGCCGACCACCGCCGCACCCATCGCACTCATCGGCATGCCATTCGACGGCTGCATGTGCAGGCCGAACACCGAGTATGCCATAATTTCGAGATCGCGTGACCAGGCCCGCAGATCGGCAAGCTCGTCGGCCCTGACGATCGTGCTCTGTGCATACAGGGACCGTTGGCCGGGCTCATCCGCCGTGACGCTCTGTCCATCTGCCGGCGTCCTGAAATCGATCCACCCGACGCGGTCCCACGCTCCCACGCCGGGCATCGGACGAAGCAGCGCCTCGTTGACGACACTGAACACCGCCGTGTTCGCACCGATACCGAGCGCGAGCGTCACGATCACGACCACCGTGTGACGCGGAGCCACGCGAAGCTGGCGCACGGCACACCGGAGATCGCCCCGGACGCCGCCGCCGATGCGTCGGACGACGCCACGCCGGACTCCGTCCGGTGGGGATGATGGCGAGCGGTCCAGCCGCCCGATCCGCGATGCGATCGAACCGATCGCATGTCGCCAGTAGCGGCGGCGCAACCCGGTCTCGCCGGCCGCACGGCCGCGCGACCACCGTTCCTCGAGGTCGCCCACGATCACTTCCCGTTCGGCCGCGGGCAGGAACAGCCACAACAGCGCCCGTGCCAGCCACGGTGACCGCTCGCCGGATTCGGTCACTCGCCGGCCTTTGCAAACGACGGAGCTACCTTTCGATGATTCCGTCTACTGCGTGCCACCGATGCCGACGCCCCCCCGGACCGCCTCCCGATCGCTGTGTCGTCGCAATGTCGACTCATCCGGCCTCGACGTACGAAGGTGGGTGGACATCCCGGATGAACACCATGCCGTCGTACTGCTCGGCCGGCACCATGATCAAGTCCGCCCTCCCCCACTCGCGGATCCGCCCCTCCCGCCTCGGCCACTCCTGTCCACTCGCGGAGACCTCGCTCAGGTCCGCGAACCACGCGGGTGAATCAACCTTCGAGAACAGCGCCTCGAGATGGTCGCCGGCCGCCTGCTCTATCGTGTACAGGCTGCGATCGTTGTTCGCCGCAGTGCCGCTCCCCATGTAGAAGCCGATCGTGTACACCTGGTCACCGAGTTCCGCCGTCACCCATTCGCCCATCGTCGGATAGTCGTAGGGCTCGACTCGCGAGTTCCGTTCACCCACGTGGAAGTTGTGAGCCCAGGTGATGATCTTCCGGCCCGGATGGATCTGCCGCGCAATCGCCACCACGTTCCTGGCCATCCCCTGGTCCCGGCTCCGGACTCGCTCTTCCGCCGTCGCGGCCGACAACGTGCCCTGGAAGGCCGCCACCGACCGGAGCGCCATCCCGAGCACCACGACCTCGTCTTCGCTCCTGCCCGTGGCTGCCGCAACGTCCGCCGCATCCGACAGGATCCGATCCGCGACCGCTGCGTACCTCTCCGGGTCGTGCGGTTGATAATCCTGAACGAAGGTCGAGTCCAGCCTCGCGATCTCATCCGCGACCGCCGAATCCCACGGAGCCAGGAACTCCCTCATCCGCGTCGCCCGCTCGCGATGCGCCCGAGATGTGAACTGCACGTCGAAACCCATCACCTCGAGTGGATGATCCGTCCTCCGGGTCTCCAGGATGTACGCGAACAGATCACGGACATCCTCCGTCCACCAGACGCCGAACGCGCACTTGCGCATGTAGTCAGCCGGGCGCGTGTCCGGAGTCACCTCGTAATACCAGCAGTCGAGCAGACTCGTCTCGAACAGCAGCACGTCGAACCCGAGCCGCTCGTGGAGGTGCCGGATCAGCCCTACCTTCGCCGCACTGAACTCCCGTACCCCGTGCGCGCTCTCGCCAAGCTGCACGATCCGACTGCCGGACAGGAACGGATCAACGGCCTCCCACCCCACCGATCCACCGTCGACGTCGATCGGATGGTAGACCGCGGCCTGCTGCCGTCCTGACCGCAGCGGCCGCTCTCCCGACTGCGGCGCTCCCGCCCGCCAGCTCGCGCCCCACGCGAGTGCCAACACCACCGGCGCCCCCACCACAGCCTGACCCGCCCGGCGAAGCCGCCTCCAGTTCAACCCGATCACGCGCCCTCCTCACCGGCCAGCTCGTCCAGTCTCCGACCCGTGCCCGCCGCCAGCCGGCGCAAGGCCGTGTACGCGTCCCGCAGCACCCGCGCGCCCGCCGGCAGGATCCGGTAACATCGGCGACGACGCCCGCCCCGTTCCGGAGTCGAATCCCCCACCCACGACTCGACCAGCCCCTTCCGCTCCATCCGCTCGAGCGCCGTGTACAGGGCACCCGGTGACACGCTCCGCCCCGTCCGCCGCTCCAGTTCTTCCACCACCGCGACGCCGTGGGCCTCGCCGCCGAGTCGCACGATCGCGAACAGCAGGTGCTGTTCGAAATCGCCGATGTGCACATCCGCCATGTGCATCTCCGTTGTGGGCGTTCGATTGCTACGATGTAGTAAACGCTGGACGCGCGCAAGGGCAAGCCCTGAAGGTCGCGCGAGAGCGCCCGGCCATTGACAGCTCCGGCCCGGACGCCGACGGTCAATCGAGGCGAGGGCGGCGTGGAACCCCGAGCGGCCAGATGGGAACGGAGGAGGTCGAGCCGTGAAACGCAGAGGATCGGTCATGACGTGGTGGTTGTGTGCGGCGGTGTCGGTCGCGAGCGGAGTGAGCTGTGCCACGCTTCGATCGATTGCGGCGTTGCGACGGGTCGATTTCTCGATCGACGGGGTCACGGGTGCCCGGCTCGCGGGTGTAGCACTGGACCGTGTGCGCGATGCGGGGGATCTGTCGGCGGTGGATGTTGCGCGGGTGGGCGGCGCGCTGGCGCGGGGAGCTGTTCCGTTCGAGTTCGTGGTTCACGTGGGCGCGCTGAATCCGGAGGACAACGGTGTGGCGGCTCGGCTGATCGGGATGGACTGGACGCTGCTGCTCGATGGCCGTGAGACGGTGACGGGACGACTGGACCGGGAGATCGTTCTGGAGCCGGGTGTTCGTGG
>Ga0210096_1000274_pt1 | contig 19289 bp, 20 predicted proteins | sample China_Galinas_PW_4_FD_184864 | JGI IMG/M metagenome (GOLD analysis project Ga0210096, IMG submission 184864) | Wetland microbial communities from San Francisco Bay, California, USA, that impact long-term carbon sequestration - China_Galinas_PWA_D2... | ecosystem: Environmental > Aquatic > Marine... | reverse complement strand
TACTGGCTCGAGGAACACGGGTACGACGCGGGCGACGAGGCACTGTGTCGCCTCGTGTTCGACCTGGCCAAGACGACAGACCACGTGCTTTCACGCGAGGAGATCGAGCGCGCCTGCAACGAGCATGGCGCGACACCGACTGGAGCGAGACGCTGATGGCAGACGGGCAGACCTGGGTGTTCCTTGCGGATCCGAAGGATTACGGCTTCGACGACCTGGTCGCCGACGGTGGCACGATCTGGGACGGCGTGAAGAACGCGCGCGCTCAGAACTCGATGAAGAAGGCGAGGGAAGGCGACCACGTCCTGATCTACCATACGGCGCCAGACAAGGCGATTGCGGGCATTGCGAAGATCAGCGGAGAGGCGCGGCCGGACCCGAAGAACGCGGGCCGCGTCGTCGTCGACATTGTGCCCGTGAAGAAGCTGAAGCGGCCATTGCCGCTGGCCGAGCTGAAGGCCGATGACGTAATGTCTGCGATGTCGTTCGTGCGGATGCCGCGCGTGGCGGTCTGGCCGGTGACGGTCGAGCAGTGGAACGCCGTGCTCGAGGCCTCGGGCACGACGCTCAGAAGATGACGACCCGCGCGATCGTGAAGTAGATCAGCAGGCCGGTCACGTCGGACAGTGTCGCGACGAGGGGTGCGGAGGCGCTCGCGGGGTCGAGCCCGAGCCGGTCCAGCACGAACGGCAGCATCGATCCGATCAGTGTGCCCCACAGCACCACACCCACGAGGCTGGTCGAGATCACGATCGCCAGCAGCACCTCGCTGGTCCTGTAGTCGGCGCCGATTGCAGCTGCCACCAGCACGCGCACGAACCCCAGCAGACCGAGCGCCGCGCCGAGCGTGAGCCCCGCGGCGATCTCGCGTCTTGCGACTCGCCACCAGTCACGCAAGCGGACCTCACCCACGGTAATCGCGCGAATCACCAGTGTCGATGCCTGCGAACCCGAGTTGCCGCCACTGCTCAGGATGAGCGGGATGAAGATCGCGAGTGCGGAGATCGCTTCGAGCTGCCTGTCGAATTCCGCGATGACGGAGGCGGTCAGCAGTTGCGCGAAGAAGAGTAGCACCAGCCAGCCGCCGCGTTTGCGCATGAGGTTGAGGAACCCGATCCGCATGTAGGGTTCGTCGAGCGCTTCCATGCCGCCCAGCTTCTGGATGTCCTCGGTCGCTTCTTCCTCGACGACGTCGACGATGTCATCGACTGTCACAATGCCTTTCAGCACGCGGTCCTCGCCGACGACGGGGATGGCCAGCAGGTCGTGCTCCGAGAAGAGGTGTGCCAGTTCCTCCTGGTCCATGTTCTCGTGTGCGGCGATCACGTCCGTCACCATGACCTCGCGGACCGGTCGGTTGCCCGGCGATGCGAACAGGTCGCGGAACGAGATCACACCGAGCAGTCGCTGCGCACTGTCGAGCACGTACACGTAGTAGATCGTCTCGGGCTCGATTGTCGCGACCGCCTGACGTCGCAGGTAGGCGATCGCCTCATCGACCGTCATGTCCGGCCGGACACGCGCGAAGCGCGAGCTCATGAGACCGCCGGCCGCGTCCTCGGCATAGGCGAGCAGGGCGGAGACTTCCTTGCGCTTGTGCTCGTCGAGCAGGTCGACCAGAGGATGGCGGAACGACTCGTCCGCCGCCTGGATCAGGTCGGCGGCGTCATCAGGCGGAAGCAGTCGGATCCAGCGGCGGCGCTCTGTGATCGGCAGGGACTCGAGCAGCTCGGCCTGCTCGCGCGCGTCGAGGTCGAAGAAGAAGTCCTCGGCCTCGTTCGCGTCGAGCATCCGGAACCCCGCGATCCGGTCGATCGGATCGAGAAGCGACCAGGCGTCGGTCAGCTCGGCGATGTCGATCGTCGCCTTGTCGCTCACCGGTCCACCTCCCCTCGTCGCTGGGCTTCGGAATGACGTGGGCGCCGTCTCTTCCGGCTGCGCGGGCGCGGGCGAGTCTAGCGTCCCTGCGGCCTGTGCGGCAAGAGCGACGTTTCGGACGAGGGCCGTCCAGCGGAGCGATACGAATCCGGCGGCTACTCGTCGAAGTTGAGCAGCTTCCAGCGTCCGTTCACCTCGACCATTGCGTCGAGGATCGGCAGGGCAGCGCAGGCGACGCGGAGGCGGGCGAGCATCCGGCGAGACGCAGCCCTGCCAGCGCCAGCAGGAGCCCGAGCATGACCGCGGGCAGGAGCGGCCGGCGAGACGGCTGCATCGACCTTGACATGTCGGTCATTCGCGCGAGCGGTTGAGCGGAGGGCGCCGGCCGTGGCCGGTCACGACGCGATGCATCAGTCGAACGCCGGCTGTTGTCAGGGACCGGTTGCCGGCCTTGCGCAAACTGCGTCAGTGCGTCATTCAACCAGCGAGGCGCGGGCTTCGCGTTTCGGGCGTACGGTCTCTAGATTCGAAGCCATGGCGGAACCACTTCACGATACCGGTCCAACAGGTCTGGAGGGCGATGCAGCCGAGTCCGCGACGACGACGCTCGAGGGCACCTTCCCGACGCGCGTCGCGGCCATTGACATCGGCTCGAACGCCATGCGCTTTCTCGCCGCCGAGTTCATTGCGCCCGCCCACTACACGGTGCTCGAGCAGGTCAGGACACCGGTGCGGCTCGGACACGACGTGTTCCTGACCGGCCGTCTGACGGACGCCGCAATGACGGCTGCGCTCGATGCGCTCGGCTCGTACCAGCAGCGGATGCGGACGCAGGACATCAGCCAGTACCGGGCCGTCGCGACAAGCGCCGTGCGGGACAGCGTGAACGGCGACGACTTCGTGGAACTCGCCCGCACACAGGCGGGCATCGACATTGCCACGATCACGGGCGCGGAGGAGGTCAGACTCGTCCATCAGGCCGTGCGCAACCGCATCGATCTCGGCACCGACCGCTGGATACTGGTCGACCTCGGCGGCGGCAGTGTCGAGGTCTCGCTGGTCGATGACCGCGATGTCTACTGGAGCGTGTCTCACGGCATGGGCTCCGTCCGGCTGCTCGAGGAGCTTCAGGTCGCGGGCGATGAGCCGGGCCGGTTCCGCCGCCGGCTCGCGGAATACGCGTCGACGCTGCGCATTCCCGCCGTCGGCCGCTCCCGGCGTGCGGGTTTCATTGCGACGGGTGGCAACATCGAGGCGCTGGCCAGGCTTGCCGATGCGCCGGCGGACGAACGCGGTGTCAGCCGCCTGCCCGTTGTGGTCCTGCGCACGCTGATCGAGCAGATGGCGCGCATGTCCTACCATCAGCGTGTGGCGGAACTCGGCCTGCGCGAGGACCGCGCGGATGTGATCCTGCCTGCCGCCACCGTCTACGAACAGCTTTGCACGCAGGCGGGTTTCGACGTGATCCACGTGCCGGGCGTCGGTCTGAAGGACGGCATAGTGATCGATCTGGTCGATGACTATGCGCGTCACGAGCCGCACGTCGAGCGACAGGAGCAGATCGTCCTGAACGGAGCCATTGCGCTGGGCCGGCGCTTCCGTTTCGATGCGGCGCACGCCCGTCACGTGGCGAGGCTCGCACTGTCGATCTTCGATCAGCTCGAGGGCGTGCACCAGCTCACGCGCGATGACCGCCGCATCCTCATCGCCGGCGCCGCACTCCACGATGTCGGCCTCTTCATCAACTACCGGAAGCACCACAAGCACTCGTTCTACATCATCTCGCAGTCCGAGCTGCCCGGCCTCGCGCCGGGGGAGATCCTGATGGCGGCGAACGTTGCGCGCTATCACCGGAAAGGCGAACCCTCACCCGGCCACGAGCCCTACATGGCGCTGACCGAGCGACAGCGCAGCCGCGTCTCCCGGCTTGCCGCCATTGTCCGGATCGCCGACGCGCTCGATCGCGAACACCTCCAGAACGTGATGGAAGTCCGCGTCCGCTCGGATGGCGGGTCGATCGTCATCGAACCGCTCGGCGCCGGTGACATGCTGCTCGAGAAGTGGGCGGTACAGCGAAAAGTCGCTTTCTTCGAGACGGTGTTCGGTTGCCACGTCAGAGTGAAGGAGCCGCGATCGTGAGTCCCCGCCGCGATCCCGGTGTGCTGATCGCCGTCGAGGGACTCGATGGCTCCGGCAAGTCGACGCAGATCCACCTGCTGCACGAGTGGCTCTACGGGCTCCGTCTGCGCGTCCACTTCACTGAATGGAACTCGAGTTCGCTGGTCCGCAATGCGACACGGAGAGGAAAGAAGAAGCAGCTGCTGACGCCGACCACGTTCAGCCTGATCCACGCCACGGACTTCGCCGACCGCTACGAGCGGCAGATCCTGCCCATGTTGCGCGGCGGCTACATCGTTCTCTGCGACCGCTACGTGTTCACTTCCTACGTCAGGGATGTGGTGCGTGGCTGCGATCCCGACTGGGTCCGCAGACTGTACGGCTTCGCGCGCATGCCCGATTTCACGCTCTATTTCCGGCTACCGCTCGAGACCGCACTCGGCCGCATACTCGAGGGCCGGCCCCGGCTGAAGTACTTCGAAGCCGGCATGGACCTCGGACTCTCGAACGATATTACCGAGAGCTTCCGCCTGTTCCAGGGCCGCATCATGGAGCAGTACGACCTGCTCGCCAACGAGTTCTCGTTCGCCGTCATCGACGCAACGCGCAACGTCGTCGAACAGCAGCAACAAGTCCGGCGCATCATCAGTGAAGGCGTCGACCTCAGCCACTACCGCACGCGTGTGCCGCGATGACCCGCGTGAAGCGCTGCTTCGGTTCGCCGCCCCCGGGCCTGGACCTCGGTCGCCTGATTGGCGCACTCATCGTCATCGAAGGTCCCGACTCGTCCGGCCGCTCGACCCACATCGGTCTGCTCGCCGAATGGCTCGAACAGAACGGCTACCCCGTCGTACAGATCGGATTGAAACGCTCGAAGCTCGTGGGCGCCGAGCTCGAGACCGCCAAGCAGGGCAACGTCCTGAGCCCGCGCACGATGTCCCTCTTCTACGCGACGGACTTCTACGATCAGCTCGAGAACAACATGGTGCCCGCGCTCCGCGCCGGCTCCGTCGTCCTGGCCGACCGCTACATCTTCACACCCATGGCACGGGACATCGTGCGCGGCGCCGACGCCGACTGGCTCGCATCGCTCTACTCGAAGGCGCTCGTGCCCGACGCGGTCTTCTGTCTCCAGGTCTCCGACCGCACCCTCGTCGATCGCACGCTCGCGTCTCACGATGGCCTCGACTACTGGGAAGCCGGCATGGATCTCGGCCTCGAACGCGACTGGTTCGGCAGCTTCATCAAGTATCAGCGCCGAGTGCGCGCCGAGTTCCGCAAGCTCCAGAAGCGGTACGACTTCGCACCCATCAATGCGAACCGGTCGATCGCCACCATCCAGACCGAGCTGAAGGACCGCGTGCGCCGCGTCCTCCTGGCCAACTACCCGGGTCGAGACATCTCATGAGTGCCGCTGAACACGGGTCGGACCGCCAGCCGGCGGACGCCGCCGCCTCGCCTGCGGCCGCCTCGCCGTTGGCCGGCCGCAAGCCCACACGGAAACGCGTGTCGGAAAGGCGAGCCCGCGCCAACCACGCGCTGCGCATGGAGCTGCGGGCGCTCAGGGGCACGCTCGCACAGATCCTCGAAGCGTACGAGGTCAGCCTCGGCGGCCGCATCAACGATATGCTCCGGATCCTCGAGGGCGATCAGTCGATCGAACTGCCCGAGCGATTTCTGAGTACGGCGGACGCGCAGGCCATGCTCGACGAGGTCGCCCAGCTCGACGTGCGTCCCGACAAGCCCCGGCTACGCGACCTGCGCCGCATCCAGCGGCTGGTCCGGCGTCTGCGCCGACAGATAGCGGACTGAACCTCCCTTTTTTGTAACAGCCCGGCAAACTACTATGGTGGACAGGGTTCACCGATCGGGCCAAACGCGTCGTGATCCAACTGTCATGGCACATTGACCGGGTCTCGACCGGCGCGCGACAAGACTCCTGAGGGCTGCAACTGCCGGCCCGCCGGCCCGACCGGAGAACTCTCCGGAGACGATGAGCAACAACAGCAGGAAGAACGTGAAGGCGCCGGCCCGGATCCTGGTGGTCGAGGACGAGCGCGACATTTCGGCACTGGTGGCTTACCACCTGACCCGGGAAGGTTACCGGGTCCGGACTGCGGAGGGTGGACAGGAGGCGGTCGAGCTGGCCGAGTCGGAGCGGCCGGACCTTGTCATTCTCGACCTGATGCTGCCGGGTTTTTCGGGCTACGACGTCCTGACCGAGATGCGGAAACGCCCCGAGCTGGCGGATGTGCCGGTGATCGTGCTGACCGCACGTCGCGAGGAAGCGGATCGGGTCAAGGGTCTCGAGCTGGGCGCGGACGACTACGTGACCAAGCCGTTCAGTCCGCGCGAGCTGATCCTGCGCGTCGGCGCCGTGTTGCGGCGGGCCCAGGCACCCGCGGTCGCGGGATCCGGCCGCATGCTGCGGGGTGGTTCGGTGGCCGTGGACCTGAGCGCGATGCGCGTCGTGGTGAGTGGCGCCAGCATCGACCTGACACCCACCGAGTACCGGCTGCTGGTCACTCTGCTCGAGCGGCGTGGCAGGGTTCAGAGCCGGCAGCAGCTGCTCGAGGGCGCGTGGGACATCCATGCGCGCATCGAGACGAGGACCGTGGACATGCACGTGCAGCGGCTCCGGTCGAAGCTGGGTGAGTCCGGCGGCATGATCGAGACGGTCCGTGGCTTCGGCTACCGGTACCGGGCTCGCGACGGAGGCGAGTGAGGCGTCCGCGGTGGAGGCTGCGGCCTCTCGTGGTACTGGCCGCCTCCGCCGTGGTGGCCATCGGCCTGGTGTCCGCGTACTTCTCGACCCGCCAGTTCATGCGGACGAGACTGATCTCGGTCGTCTCACCCGGCCATCTGGACGCGCTGCTCGTCGAATACACGAACGTCTTCGCCGTATTCACCATAATCACCCTGCTGATAACCGCCGGCCTGGCACTGACCTTCGGATCGTTCGCGGCCGGGGCCCTCTCACGCATTCGGTTGCGAGCGGTTTCACGGGCAAGGCGGCGCGACCAGCCCGCTTACCGGCCGGCCGTTGCCGAGCTGCACGCGGTCGTCGCCGCGGTCGAGCGGATGGCCGATGAGTTCGAGGGCCGCGAAATCACACTGACCCGCGAACGCGACGAACTCGCGCTGCTCGTCAGCAGTGTCTCCGAAGGGATCCTGCTGCTGGGCGATGAAGGCCGGATCATCCACGCCAACCCGGCGGCGCAGACCCTGCTCGGCCTGCCCGAGCAGTGCCGCGGCCAGCCATTGCGTTCATTCCTGCGCAATGCCCGGCTCCGCGCAGTGGTCGACCGCCTCGAGCCCGGGCAGCCGCCCGTCACCGCGGAAGTCGCCGTCGACGACCGCCGGCTGCTCCTCGTCGGCCGGCCGCTCCGCCGGCCCAACCCGCTCGGTCCGCCCGATGCCCACGAACCCGGCGCTGTCGTCGGCCTCGTCGATCTCACCGAGCTGCGCCGTCTCGAGGGCGTGCGCCGCGACTTCGTCGCCAACGTCAGCCACGAGCTGAAAACACCGCTCACCTCGATCCGCGGCTACGTTGAGACACTCCTGGCCGAAGACCTCGATTCCCCCATGCGCAAGCAGTTCCTCGAGGTCATCCAGAAGAACGCCGACCGGCTGCACAGCATCGTCGAGGACCTGCTCGACCTCTCGAGAATCGAGTCCGGCGGATGGCGGCCCGAGCTCGAAGACGTCAGGACCGCGACCGTCGTCGGAGAAGCCTGGGATGCCTGCGCCGAGCGGGCCTGTGATCGGGAGATCCGATTCCAGCCGCCGGACACCGACGTCATCGTCCGGGTCGATCGCGCAGCGCTCCGACAGATCTTCGCCAACCTCTTCGACAACGCGCTCCGCTACACCGGGCCCGGTGGCTCCATCACCGTCCGTATCACGACCGCCGACGCGGACCGGGACGCCGCTCTGGCCAACGGCCGGCCCGCCGCCGCCTTCGCCACCATCGAAGTCCACGATACCGGCTCCGGCATTCCCTCCGACGCACTGCCCCGCATCTTCGAGCGCTTCTATCGCGTCGATCCGGCCCGCTCACGCGCCGAGGGCGGTACCGGTCTCGGCCTCAGCATCGTCAAGCACCTCACCGAGAGCATGAACGGCGATGTCGCCGCCACCAGCGAGCTGGGCAAGGGCACGACGATCCGGGTCCGACTGCCGCTGCACGACACATCGACGTGACCTTCCCGTTACCCGAGCGGTCCGTCCGCCGTTACCGACGGCAGCGACGTTCCCCGGGCTCGGCGGCCATTGTTTCCGCAGCCGGTCGGCCCCGATCGCGTGTGTCGTTACGCAGCCGTTACGACGCTGTTGCCGTTCCATGGTTGGAGCGGGCATATCCTGTCCCCGCGCTGTTACACACCAACATGGGACGGGAGAGGCAATGCGAACGGGACTCGTGGGACTGGTTGCCGCAATGGTCGCGACACCGGTGCTGGCGCAGAACACGCAGATTCGCGTGAGCGGACGCGTTCAGATCCAGTACAACACGACGAGCGTGAGTGAAGGCGACGTAGCGGCGGGCGAGTCGGACTCGATCGCGTCGTCGACGTTCGAGACACGGCGGGTCCGGCTCGGCGTGCGGCTGACGGTCAATGAGTGGATCACGGGGACGATCGAGCCGGAGTACGCGCTGGGCAGTCTGAGTCTGAAGCAGGCGTGGATGAACCTGGCGATCGACCCGGCGTTCGAGGTCCGCGTCGGGCAGTTCAAGAAGCCGTTCAGCCTGATCCAGCTGACCAGCTCACTGGATCTTCCGGCGATCGAGCGCGGTCTGCGCATACGCGATCTGGCGGATGCGATGGCCGTGGCGGACGAGGCGGCCGGCGGCGCGGTTCTGGGCACATGGGCGGGCGATCAGGTGATCGGTGAGGAGCAGGAGCTGCTCGAGGTCTTCGGATACATGGGCTATGAGCTGGGCGTTTCGGCGCATGGCCGGCTGGGTGCGTTCGACTACGACGTGGGCGTGTTCAACGGAACGGCAGCGGACACGCGGGATGTGAACGACACGAAGTCGTTCGCGGGTCGGCTGCGGTGGCACGTACCGGTGTCGCAGCCGCTGACGATCGGCGCGTCGGCGAGCTACCGGGAGCAGCCGATCGCGGCAGCGGCGTCACCGGTGGATGGCACGGCGTGGGAGGCCGACATCGAGCTGGGCGAGTTCAGGCACGCGGGCCCGCACCTGCTGGCGGAGGCGACGACGGGCACGAATCCGGGTGTCGACGAGTCGTTTCTCGGGGCGCAGCTGATGTTCTCGTTCTACCGTCCGACGACGGGCCGCGTCGAGGGTCTCGAGCCGGCGGTTCGCCTGAGCTGGGGTGACCCGGACCGCGAGGTCAATGACGATGCGGGCCTGCTGGTCACACCCGGCTTCAACGTCTACCTGAGCGGGCGCACGCGGCTCCAGCTGGGCTGGGACGTCTTCGTGCCGCAGGGCGACCGGTTCGACACGCATCACGCCGTGCGCGCGCAGGCACAGCTCGTTTTCTGATGGAGGATATCCGCAGGCCTCGCGAGAGGCGACCCGAAAGAGAGAGGATTCGATGATCGACCGGATCATGAATGCGATAGTTGTCACGACCGGCGCGGCACTGCTCGTTGCGGGTTGCGGTGGTGGCGAGAGCGGGGCGGACGGCGGGGTCCAGCTGTCCGGCCGGGTCGAGATCGACGGATCGAGCACCGTATTCCCGATCAGCGAAGCGGTAGCGGAGGACTTCGGGATCGAGACCGGCGGCGGCGTGCAGGCGACCGTCGGGTACTCGGGCACGGGCGGCGGATTCAAGCGCTTCTGCGTCGGCGAGACCGACATCAGCGATGCATCCCGCGAGATCAAGGAGTCCGAAGTCCGGGAATGCGCCGCCAACAACGTCAGGTACGAGCGCTTCAACGTAGGGCTGGATGGCATCGCGGTCGTCGTTCACGCACAGAACGACTGGGTCGATTGCATGACGGCCGAGGAGTTGCGTCGCATCTGGGAACCGGGCAGTGCCGTGCGGACGTGGCAGGATGTCCGTCCGGATTGGCCGGCGCAGCCGATCAAGCTGTATGGACCCGGCACGAACTCGGGAACCTTCGACTACTTCACGGAAGCGATCGTGGGTGAGGCGGCGAGCAGCCGTCCCGACTACACGGCCAGCGAGGACGACAACGTGCTGGTCCAGGGTGTCGAGGGCGACCGCTACTCACTGGGCTATTTCGGTTTCGCGTACTACTGGGAGAACCAGAGCCGGATGCGCGCCATGGCGGTCGACAACGGCGGCGGCTGTGTCACGCCGACGGACGAGACGATCAACACGGGCGAATACGCGCCACTGTCCAGGCCGCTGTTCATCTACGTGAACATGGCATCGCTCGAACGGCCCGAGGTTCGACGCTTTGTCGAGTTCTATCTCGAGCGGGCGGCCGAGCTGGTGCCGCAGACCGGCTACGTCGCCATGCCGGCGACGACATACAAGCAGGGTCTGGCCCGCCTCTCACAGATCACGGGTGGCTGAACGGACTGCCGCGGGCGGTGGCCGGCCGGCCACTGCCCGCTCCGGCTTCAGCGGCATGGCCGGTCTGCGCCGCCGGCGCCGGCGGGAACGCACGGTCGGCGGTGTGCTGCTCGGCTTCAGCATCGTCTCGATCCTGACCACGCTCGGGATCGTCGGCGTCCTGCTGTTCGATTCGGCGTCGTTCTTCTCCGAGGTCTCGCCCGTCGAGTTCCTGACCGGCACGACCTGGACACCATTGTTCCGGCCACCGCATTTCGGCGTGCTGCCGCTGCTCACCGGGTCACTGCTGATTGCCGCCGGCGCCGCGCTCGTCGCGCTGCCGCTCGGCCTGGCGGCCGCCATCTTCCTGAGCGAGTACGCGCATCCGCGGGTGCGCAACCTCGTCAAGCCGGTGCTCGAGATCCTGGCCGGCGTGCCGACAGTCGTCTACGGCTACTTCGCGCTCACTTTCGTCACGCCGATTCTGCGCGCGATTTGGCCCGCCACCGATGTCTTCAATGCCGCCAGTGCCAGCATAGTCATGGGCATCATGATCATTCCCATGGTGTCATCACTGTCGGAAGACGCGATGAGCGCGGTCCCGCGGTCCTTGCGCCAGGCGGCGTATTCGCTGGGCGCCACCAAAGTCGAAGTCGCGACCCGCACTGTCGTGCCGGCCGCATTGTCGGGCATTGTCGCGTCCTTCATCCTCGCGATTTCGCGCGCGATCGGTGAGACCATGATCGTTACGATCGCCGCCGGTGCTCAGCCGGCACTGACACTGAATCCGTTTCACAGTGTCCAGACAATGACGGCGTACATTGCGCAGACGGCGCAGGGCGAAGCGCCGCACGGGTCCGTCGAGTACCGGACGATCTTCGCAGTCGGCCTCACCCTGTTTGCAATAACCCTGCTCATGAACATTCTGAGCGGGTTCGCGATGCGGCGATTCCGCGAGGAATACGAATGACCGGACCGGATGCGGCTGGCATCGAGCAGACGGGGCCGTCGAATCCGCCACGAGCCGGAGCGACAGAGTCGGGGCCGACGGACAGGGACACGAGCGAACCGCGCTCCAGCGCGGGCGCGCAAGCGCCAATGCCGGTCGCGCCGGCTCCCGCAGGCGTGGCCCGCGGCGGCGCAGGAGGCCGTGTCGAACGGGGCAGGGCGCCCGTACGGCGGGACCCGACCCGGTTCGATCCGCGGATCGGCCGGCGAGCGACGTTCGGCACGATCTTCGCCATTGTCTGTTTCCTCGCGACAATGGTCGGGATCCTGGTGCTGGCCACACTCCTGATTGACATTTTCCGCGATGGCTGGTCACGCCTGACCTTCGAGTTCCTGAACCGGTTCCCGTCCCGCTTCCCGGCCCGGGCGGGCGTGAAGCCGGCGCTCGCGGGATCGATCTGGGTGCTCGGCCTGACCGCGCTCATCTCGTTCCCGCTCGGCGTCGGCACCGCGATCTGGCTCGAGGAGTACGCGCCCGACAACCGCTTCACGCGCATTGTCGAGACGAACATCGCGAACCTGGCGGGCGTGCCCTCGATCGTCTACGGCATCCTCGGCCTCGCGCTGTTCGTACGCGCATTCGCGATCGGCCGCAGCGTCCTTGCCGCCGCGCTCACGCTCGCACTGCTCATCCTGCCGGTGATCATCATTGCGTCGCAGGAGGCGATCAAGGCGGTGCCGAACTCGATCCGCCTGGGTGCGTATGCGCTGGGTGCCACACGCTGGGAAGCCATCCGCCACCAGGTGCTGCCACTGGCGATGCCGGGAATCATGACGGGCACGATCCTGGCTCTGTCGCGCGCAATCGGTGAGGCGGCCCCGGTCATCATGGTGGGCGCGCTGGGTTTCCTTGCCTTCGTGCCGTCGAGTCCGCTCGACAATTTCACGGTCATCCCGTTCCAGATCTACAACTGGGTGTCGAGGCCACAGCTCGAGTTCCATGAACTCGCGGCCGCGGCCAGCATCGTGCTGCTGGCGCTGCTGCTGACGATGAACGGTGCCGCGATCTGGCTGCGCAACCGATACAACCGGAAGCTCTGATGAGCGCAATCCATTCGCCCGAGGGGCCGATCGAGCTCGAGGCGCGGGACCTGTCGGTCCACTACAACGGGGCGCCGGCGGTCAGGTCGGTCTCGCTCCGGATCCCCGGTCGCCGCGTCGTCGCCTTCATCGGTCCTTCCGGCTGTGGCAAGAGCACGCTGCTGCGCTGCTTCAATCGGATGAATGATCTGGTGCCGGGCGCGAGTGTCACCGGCGCGGCCATCTTCCAGGGCCAGGACCTCTACGGATCCGGAGTGGATCCGGTCGACGTACGCCGCCGCATCGGCATGGTGTTTCAGAAACCGAACCCGTTCCCGAAGTCGATCTACGACAACGTCGCGTTCGGCCCGCGCATCAACGGCTTCCGTGGCGACATGGACGAGCTGATAGAGACGTCGTTGCGGAACGCGGCGCTCTGGGATGAAGTCAAGGATCGGCTGGACTCGAGCGCCCTTGCGCTTTCCGGTGGGCAACAGCAACGCTTGTGCATTGCGCGCACGCTGGCGGTCGAGCCCGAGGTCGTCCTGATGGATGAGCCGGCTTCCGCCCTCGATCCGATCGCGACCCAGAAGATCGAGGAACTCATTTACGAGCTGAAGCAGGACTATACCGTCGTGATCGTGACGCACAATATGCAGCAGGCGGCGCGCGTCTCGGATTACACCGCGTTCCTCTACGTGGGCGAGGTCGTCGAATACGGGCCGACGCAGGCACTGTTCACGAATCCGACCGAGGACCGGACGGAGGCGTACATCACGGGGAGGTTCGGATGACGCACCGCCACTTCCAGGACGAGCTCGACGAGCTGAAGACGAAGCTCGCCGAGATGGCCGGCCTGGCCGAGGAAGCCGTGCGGGATGCGGTCCGGGCGCTGCTCGAAAGTGATGTCGCGCAGGCGAAGCTCGTCGTCCAGCGCGACGAGGCGATCGACGCGCTCGAGCTCGATGTCGAGGAACGGTCCGTCAAGCTGCTGGCATTGCAGCAGCCCATGGCTCGCGATCTCCGACTCATCACCACGGCAATGAAGGTATCCGGTGACCTCGAACGCGTCGGTGACCACGCCGTCAACATCGCGGAGACCGTGCACTGGCTGGTCGAGGGCCCGCTGTTTCCCGTCGTGCCGGAAATCGAGGAGCTGGTCCGGCTGAGCACCGGCATGCTCAAGGACTGCCTCGACGCGTTCATTCGCGGCGACACGAAGCTCGCCCGCGAGATTCTCGTGCGTGATGACCGGGTCGACGAACTCCACGAGAACACGTTCCGCATCCTGCTGACGCACATGATGGAAGACCCGCGCAAGATATCCGCGGGCATGGATCTGCTGCTGGTCTCGGGCAACCTCGAGCGGATCGCAGACCTCGCCACGAACGTCTCGGAAGACGTCATCTACATGGTCGAGGGCAGCATCGTGAAGCACCACGCGGAGGACCGTCCCGCCTGACGTGCGCGTCCCGCGCCGGCCGGTCCGTTTCTTGACACGCGCCCGAGCCGGACGGCATCCTCACCGTTCCTGAGTGCGATCGCCGGACCGGCCGACCGTCCGGCAGCTCGCCGTGATAGCCACGTGATTCCGAGGAGCGGGGATTGAGCCGGCACGGCATGTTCGGCGCCGGTCACGGGCCCGAGCCCGCCCGGACTCAGGATCCCGTCGAGCGCCTGATCGCGGAGGTCACGGAGCCCGAGACGCGGGCCGCGGTCGATGTCCATGGCCTGCGCGGGGCGTGCGCCGTCGTCACGGGTGGCGCGACCGGGATCGGTCGTGCCACCGCCCTCGAGCTCGCCCGCCACGGCGTCCACATCGCATTCAACTACATTGATGATGGCGAGGGTCGCGTCGCGGAAGCCGCTCAGGTCACGGCGGCAGAGCTGCGTCAGCTCGAGGTCGGCGTGCTGGCACGCGAGTGTGATGTCCGCGAGCCGGCCGCCGTGAACGAATTCGTGAGCGAAGCGGCCGAGATCCTCGATGGCCTGCACATCCTCGTCAACAACGCCGGCATTGCCCGCGACCGTGCGCTCTGGCGCATGGAGGACGACGAGTGGGCCGACGTCGTCGATACCAACCTGACCGGCGCGTTCAACATGATCCGTGCCGTGGCGCCGATCCTGCGCGGACAGCAGTACGGCAAGATCGTGAACGTCGCATCGGTTCACGGCCTGCGCAGCGAATTCGGCCTCTCGAACTACGCGTCGTCGAAGGCGGGCATGATCGGCCTCACTCGGTCGGCCGCCGTCGAGCTGGGGCGGTCGAACATCAATGTCAATGCGGTCGCACCCGGCTACATACGGACCACGCGACTGACGGACGGCGTATCACCCGAGGTCCTCGACCGGGCCCGCGACCGGAGCGTGCTCCGCCGCCTCGGTGATCCGCAGGACGTGGCCAATGTCGTCGTGTTCCTCTGTAGCGAGAACGCGCGACACGTCACGGGCGCGGTCATTCCGGTCGACGGCGGGTACATGCTGTGACGTGACCGGCGTGCAGTCCGGTGTTCGACTGCCGGATTCCACGCGTGACGGGACATGGAGGATGATGGGGGCGTATGGCTGAGAAGCATGTTTCACTGAATATCGACGGTGAAGTCGCGACGCTCGTGCTGAACAGGCCGCCGGGCAACATCCTGGACATCGCGACACTCGAGGAACTGAACGGTACACTGTTCGGGCTGCGCGACGAGGCGGCTCTGAAAGTGCTCGTGATCCGCGGCGCGAACGGCCTGTTCTGTGAAGGCATGGACCTGACCGAGCACACGCGTGACCGTGTGCAGCGGCTGCTCCAGGTCTTCGTCCGCTTCTTCGAGACGCTGCGAATGGTGCAGGCCGTGACCGTCGCGGCGGTCGAAGGGCACGCGCTGGGCGCAGGGTTCGAGCTGGCCATGGGGTGCAACCTCTTCGTCGCGACCGAGACGGCGACATTCGCGCTGCCACAGACGCGGATGGGGTTGTTGCCACCCGTCGCCGCCGCGATCCTGCCGCGCATTGCGCCACGGCGTCGGGCAATGGAGTGGATCCTGACCGGCAACAAGATCAGTGCCCGCCGACTCGAGCACGATGGCGTGATCAACAGACTGCTGCCGGAGGACCACTTCGACAGCATGCTCGCCGAATTCGTCAAGGAGCTGACAGGCAAGAGCGCTCCCGTGCTCCAGCTGGCCCGGCGCGCGCAGCTCGAAGCCTATTACGGCACCTTCCCCGATGCGCTGACCAATATCCACTCGCTCTACATCCGCGACCTGATCGAACTCGAGGACGCGCAGGAGGGCCCGCGTGCGGCGGTGGAAGGACGCAAGCCGGAATGGAAGAACCGATGAACGGTTCACGTTGGCTGATGCGGCGCGGCGCCGGTCGTACAGCCGGGCGCAGGATGCCGGTTCGGTGGTGGGTACGCCCGGGTGCGGGCGCGATTCTCGCATCGCTCGTGGCCTGCGCGCGATCGACCGCGCCGCCGACGCCGGAGGAGACCGCGGCGGCACCGCCGCCGGCGCTGACCGGGTCCACCGTCATGGTGCTGCCGGCACAGCCGGGCCCGGCCGGGGGCGTGGCCACGGAACCCGTGCCCGGTCTGGATACCGAGATCCGGTTCTGGCTGCATGAACGGCTGCCGCGCGTGGACTGGGTGTTCCCGGACGAGATCGAACGGATACTCGACCGTTCACCCTCGATCCAGATCGATCTGCATGCGCTCGCGGTCTCGGCGTTCCACCGTGCCCGCGTCCGCAACATCGGTGACCCGCTGTTCGGTGACCTGAACCAGCTTGGCGCACTGACCAGCGCGCGGGCGGCGCTCGTGCCGGTCGCGGCCGCGTGGGTGCGGAGCGGCGAGGGTACGGGTCGCGTCGAGATGAGTCTGGCGTTGATCGACAATCGGACGGGCCGCGTCATCTGGTTCGGCGTCGTCGCCGGTGAGCCCGGCCCGGAAGGCAGCCGGACAGTCGCGGCGACCGCCGCCGAATCGCTCGCGAACCTGTTCTCTCGATAGATGCCCGAAAGTCGAAGCACACGATCATGACGGGGTTCACCGGATACGCGCGTTCGTCCGTATCCGTCATCGTACTCGGCCCGCTCGCGATCAGCCTCACCGCACCCGGCTGCGACCGTTTCCGCCCCGCGCGCAATCAGCCGATGCCGTCGGTCGCCGAGGTCGAACGCATCTACCACGACAACGGTCTTCGCGATGTGAACTTCGAGACGACCGACAACGTGGTTGTGATCCGTGCCGAACAGAGCCCTGAACAACTGCAACGCGGCGGCTCGCTCTGGGCCCGCGTCGGACCCTACATCTACGTCTTCAATCCAGGCACGCAGGTCGTCTTCGACCGCTATCCAGGCGTTGCCGCGGTACGGGCGATAACCACGACCGGCGGCCACGCCGAAGTTGCGCGCGCCACACTGAGGCGTGGTGCGCTGAACGAGCTGACGTGGCGGCGTGCTCTGAATCTGCTCGGCCATGCCGTGAACGACGGCACGCGCAGACCCGGCCTCATCCTCGAACTCGTCGAATGGGGCGAAGCGCACACCCGTTTCCGGTACAACACCGAATTCGTCCCCGAAGCCGGCTCCGGCACCTGACGGGTACGGCGCACACGAGCCAGATGGACATGAGCGAGATCGTCACACTCATACCGGGAGACGGCATCGGTCCGGCCATCACGGAGGCGACCGTCCGGGTCCTCGATGCAGCAGGCGCCGGCCTGCAATGGGAGGAATGCCTGGCAGGCGTCGCAGCCATTGACGAGTACCACTCGCCGTTGCCGGACGGCACACTGGCATCGATCCGGAAGAACCGGGTCGCCTTGAAGGGGCCGTTGACCACGCCCGTGGGCACCGGGTTCCGGTCGATCAACGTCGCATTGCGCAAGGAATTCGATCTGTACGCGAATGTGCGGCCGGCCCGCACGCTCCAGCATGGCGCACGCTATGACGATATCGACCTGGTCCTGATCCGGGAGAACACGGAAGGCCTGTACGTCGGAGTCGAGCACTACATCGGCATTGGCGACGATTCGAAGGCGGCCGCCGAGTCCGTGATGATCGTGACGCGACACGGCGCCGAGCGGATCGTGCGCTACGCGTTCGACTACGCCGTGCGCAACGGCCGGCGCAAGGTCACGCTCGTGCACAAGGCGAACATCCTGAAGTTCACGCAGGGCCTGTTTCTCGACATTGGCCGGCGGATCGCGGAAGAGTACGAGGGACGCATCGAGTTCGACGACCGCATTGTCGACGCGGCGGCCATGCGCCTCGTCCTCGATCCCTACCAGTTCGACGTGCTCGTCATGGAGAACATGTTCGGTGACATCCTGAGCGACCTCATGGCGGGACTCGTGGGCGGCCTCGGCATGGCGCCGGGCGCGAACATCGGCCACGATGCGGCGATCTTCGAGCCGGTCCACGGTTCGGCGCCCGATCTTGCCGGCACGGGTGTGGCCAATCCGACGGCGATGATTCTCGCAGGCTGCATGCTTCTCGACCACCTGGGCCGGCAGCCGGTCGCGGACCGGGTCCGGATGGCGATCGAGGATGCAATACGCGCGGGTGAATCGCTCACACCCGATCTCGGCGGCAGTCACGGCACGGATGCGTTCGCGGCTGCGGTCATCGCACGACTGGGCTGACGCGCCGCCCGAGCACATCGAAATGCTCGGCCTGCAGCCACCCGGTATGCGGGTTGTCAGGACCCTGCGGTGACCGCGGTCCGGGCGGGCGCCAGACGGTCGACCCTCCACGACTGCACGCGGTAGAGCACGTCGTCGCCGCGGGCACGGGCCCAGCGGTCACCGGTATCAGCGCCGGCGCCCAGCGTGAGCGCGGCCAGCGTGTCACCGGCGGCATTCAGCGCCGTGACCCACCGCTCCGCCGGCAGCATGGCCACGGAATCGGCGTCGGCAAGGAATCCCGTCGCCCTGAAGTCAGCCAGCTCGGCCAGGATGTTCCGGACCGTGGGTGCATCCGCAGCCGCCTGACCATCGAGCGTCCAGCTCGAGTCGGTGCGGGCGACGACGTACTCGCCACCATTGCGTCCGATCCGCAGCCGCGCGACGGACGCCGTATCCACGGAAGCCAGCAGCTTGTTCCGCCACGCCTCGACCGTCCGCGTAGCGGGCGACCTGATGTTGCCGTCGATCTGGTACACGTCGTCCTCGTCCGGAAGCCGGGCGAACACCGTGCCGAAGCCGGATCCGCTCTTGCCGAGCAGTACCGTGCTCGACTGCTGGTCCGCCTCGAGAGTCACCGTGGTCGTCGAATCGGCCGAGACGCCCATCCGTGCGTGGTTGTCAGGATTGTGCGCGACCAGGCTGCCGACGTGCGCACTGGCCATGGCGTCGAGGAAGGAAGCGACCAGCGCGGAGTCCGCGCGCATGCCGTTGACCGTCCAGCCACCCGTCACGCGCTCGAGCCGGATCGCCCCCGTTGCGCCCTCGATGCGGATGGCATCGACCCGGTCCGGGTCAATGCCATCGAAGAACGCCGTCATGCCGGTCGAACCCGTGTCCCCGCCACCGGGGCGTGAAAGAAACGAGACCAGCACCCAGATGAAGGAGAGAACGGCGGCGGCGACGAGGAGCCGGACCAGTGTACGCTGGCTCATGCCACCACCTCCCTCCACCGGTTCTCCGCACGATGCCGGCGACGCATGACCCGCAGCACGCCAGCCAGCGCGAACAGCAGCGGGACGCCGGCCAGATTGCCCCATTTCAGAACGTTGCGGCTGGCATCGGACTCGAACACGAGGACCGGCGGGATGCGGTTCTT
>Ga0210096_1000273_pt1 | contig 19318 bp, 13 predicted proteins | sample China_Galinas_PW_4_FD_184864 | JGI IMG/M metagenome (GOLD analysis project Ga0210096, IMG submission 184864) | Wetland microbial communities from San Francisco Bay, California, USA, that impact long-term carbon sequestration - China_Galinas_PWA_D2... | ecosystem: Environmental > Aquatic > Marine... | reverse complement strand
CGGCGGCCGCACGTTGCGCCGCCGCGACGAGGTCGCCCTCGCCGTTGTGCTGTTCACAGTAGACCGTCGCCCCCAGTGCCGTGCCGTGCTTCGCGAGCTGGCCGTCGATCTCGGCGAGGGTGATGGCGCCGTAGTGGCCAGGCTCACGGCCGCCCAGAAGGTTGAGATTGGGTCCGTGCAGGCAGTGGATAAGCATCAACGGGTCTCCACGCTCTGCGGCCCGGCTTCATCGCGGAGCGCGGAAAGGCGGGCGCGAATGGCGGCGTCGTGGGGACGGATGCGCAGGAGCTCCTCGTAGATGGCGGCCGCCTTGTCCGGGTGGCCCTGGCTGCAGTACAGCTCGGCCACGGTCGGATTCACAAACGGGCGGGGCAGGGCGCCGCTCGCGGTCGGTAGTCTGGTCGGTGCCGGCAGCGGTGGCGTAGGGCGGGTGTCCGCGCGCGCAGCACGTCGGGCGGGCGACGCCGGTGCACCGACCGCCAGGTCGGGGAACCGGGACAGGAGGGACGGCACCTCGCGGCCGCGCCCGGTCTGCAGCAAGAGGGGAAGCAGGTGCTTGGCGGCCAGGCGGTTCTCCGGCGATGCCTGCAACACCCGCTCGAACGCCGTGATCGCGTCCGCTACCCGCCCCTCGTGCTGGGCGATCTTTCCCAGGGTGAGGTGAAGCTGGTAGTAGCCCGGCTTGGCGGCGAGACCCGCCTCGCAGGTGGCGCGGGCGCGCTCCACCTCGCCTGCGGCCAGGTGCCGCTCGGCAATCGGAAATTCGAGCCGGAGCTCCGGGCGGCGAGTGTGCAGCCGCTCCATCGCCGTCAACAGATTCACCGCGTGTCGCCCCTCGGGAAAGGATGTCTAGCCGGGAGGGTTGGGAATGGGTGACAGGCTTGTCAAGCTGGCCGGGACTGGCCGGGGTCGCGATCCCACGGTTGGCGCGGGTTGGCGTGGACCAGGACGTGTCCGCCGGTCACCTCCTGGTACGGCCGGATGACGCCGGCGTCCACTTGCCGCTGGAGGAAATCCCGCAACCAAGCGAGGCCGTCCGTGGAGCCCTTGCCGATGCGCAGCCAGTCGTCGCCGGTCGTGTCGAGATCGGTCTCGGCGGTGTGCCGGAGAAATTTGGGAAACTTCACCTCCAGGTGGTTGACGTCGCCACCACGGATGGTGACGAGGCCGAGCCGACCCTGGATGTCGACGACTTCGAACTGGTGGTTGATCATGGTGGGATTCCCTGGGGCTGGAGGGGCTCGGGGGAGGTCGCCGTTGTGGGGGGTATGGTAGCTCCGAAAGAAGCGATCAGCTATTGGGATTCAGCGGTCAGCTTTTCATCCGCCAGCCGCCGACCATCTTCCTGACGTCACCGGTCGGAGACAAGCCGCCCACCTGAGTCGTCCGTCCTCCGATCAAGCTGAAAGCTGACCGCTAGCCCCCCACCTGCGCCGCCAGGGGGCGGTATTGGAGGTGATAGAACATCTCCAGGTAACGGGCGGTCTCGCGCCGCTCCAGGTTGGAGACGAAGCGCCAGAAGCCGTAGATCTTGGACAGGGTGAGGAGGCGTTCCGCATACAGCTCCCAGGTGTAGCGCTCCAGGACCCGGGTGACCGACGCGGCGGAGACCTCGTCCCACAGGCCGGGATCGACCGTGGTGCGTTCCAGGAAGTCGGCGATACGCTCGCTCATCCCTTCCGGGTGGTTGGGATCGATGTGGAAGCCGGAACGGCCGTCGGCGATGATCTCCAGCGGGCCACCGTAGCGGGTGGCGAAGGTCGGCAGCCCGGTGATCATGGCCTCGATCACGGTCAGGCCGAAGGCCTCGAACAGCGCCGGCTGGACGAACACCCCGCGTCGGTCGGCGATCAACCGGTAGAGCTCACCGGTCTGCTGCTTGTCGAGGTGGGCGCCGATCCATCGCACGCAGTCGTCGAGGCCGTGCTCGTCCATGAGATCGTGGAGCCGCTGTGCCTCGGCGGCCTCCTCCTGGTCGGTGCACGCGGCAGGGTCGCAGTGGCCCCCGACCACCACTAGGTTGGCCAGGCTGCGGAGCCGCGGGTTGCGGCCGTACGCCTCCACCAGGCCGGTGATGTTCTTGATCCGGTCGAGGCGCGACATGGCGAACATGGGCGGCCGTTCCGGGTGGGCAAGGTGGCCGCGGTGTGGAAAGGGCAGCTCGCCATCGCGAAGCAGCAGGTCCAGCTCGCCGCGCACCGCGTCGAGGCGGCGTTCCCGGTGCCAGTGGGGGAAGAAGATGTCGGCCGCCGCCCCCGGGGAGACGATGTTGAACTTCGGGTCGAACAGGGAGATGCCGTTCACGACTCGATAGAGGCCGGGGAGGGTGAAGTTGGCGTAGCCCTCGTATTGCCCTACGGTCTCCTCGGTGCCGGCGATCTCCTGATAGGTAGAGGCGATGATGAAGTCGGCCCGGTTCATGGCGATCAAATCCGCGGTGAACTGGGCGGAAAAGTGGTGGCTCTCCTCGTTCTCCTGCCAGTAGAGGTCGGACAGGACGTACTTCGACTTCTCCAGGGCGTGGGCCACGTTGCACTGGGTGACCCCGAGGCGGTGAGCAAGGATCGACGCCACGAGGTTGCCGTCGGAGTAGTTGCCGATCACCAGGTCGGGGCGCGCGCCGAGCTCCGCCAGCATCTCCCGCTCCGCCTCCAGGGCGAACCCCTCCAGGTGCGGCCAGATGTGGAACCGCGAGATCCAGTGGGGGATCTCCTCACCGGTGGCGGTGCGGAAGGGCACCCGCAGGATCGACGTGTGCTCGCAGCCGCGCACCGCCTCCAGGCGCTGGTGGGAGGTGGTGCCGTCGGACTCGGGGATCAGGCGGGTGACGATGACGATGTGCGGTACCACGTCCGCCACCCCCTGCTCCTCGAACCACTGGCGCATGTGGGCCTCCAGGGCGCGCACCTGATCGAGGATGTAGACCACCTGGCCGCCGGTGTCGGGTCGTCCGAGCACGCCGTCCTGGCCGAACCAGCCGTGGGGCGAGATGATCGCGATGCGGAAGATCATCGGGATGCGCGACAGGAAGCGCTCCAGGGTCGCTGCGTCGGGTCCTTCCAGGAGCTCGCGCAACAGCTCCAGGGTCTCTTGCACCCGGCCGGCCCAGCCGCCCCAGCCCGGTTCGAAGCCCAGCTCCTGGAGGCGCAGGGCGAGCTCCTTCCACGGCGTGTCGGAGGGCTGCTGGGCGACAAAATCGAGGGCGTCGGCGAGGCGCTCCTCCAGGGTCGCTAGGTCGGTGATGCGCCGGTTGAGGATCAGGTCGCGGCCGTCGACGCGGTGCAGGCTCATGAAGCGCAGCAGGAGGTTGGCGGCCGCCTCGCGGTCCTGAAACATGCGACTCGCCAGGTGGCGGTTGAGGAACTCGACGCCACGCCCGATCGACTTCGGCTCGCGCATGCGCGGGAAGACACGGCTGAAGGGCTCGATGTCGATTTCCAGGGGGTCGCGCCCGTACGGCTGCGGACCGAGGATCACCTCCTCCTTCATGCGCAGGTACTCCTGTACCGGGACCATCTCTGCGCGCATGTCGTCGGTGTGGACCCGGACGTGTTCCCACCGGGCGATGCGGGTACGGGCAGCGAAGCACACCCAGGGTGCGTCGATCACCGCCTCCTGAACCCGGCGGAACCAGGGGGCAAGTCCCTCGGCGGCGAACCAGGCGGCGTCTTCGGGGCGCTCCTCCAGGTGCGCGGCCACGGCATCCTCCACGTCGCTGCGCAGCAGGAAGGGGCGCTCCACCGCTGCCAGGCGGCGGAACAGGAGGTAGAAGGAGTCGCGGTGGTCGTCGAGGGTCCGCTCGAGGGGGGTCGTCACGTGGTCTCTCCTGCGCCGTCCTCGGGGGTGGGCGGATCGCGGTCGAGGAAGTGGTAGTAGTCGATGCCTTCCAGGATGCCGCCCGCGAACGACGCGTCGGCGAAATAGATGCGCGGCTCGCCGCGCAAGGGCTCAAGCTCTTCGCTGTAGTTGCCCACTACCACCGCCAGGGTCTGGCCGCGCAGCATCTCCTCGTCATTGCCCGAGTCGCCGGCGACCAGCACCCGTTCGAGGGGGAGCTCCCACTTGTCCGCCAGGTAACGGATCGCCTTACCCTTGCTGGCGCGGACCGGCAGGATGTCGAGGTACTGGCCATGGGAGAAGATCGCGTTGAAGCGCAATCCCGCGGTGCGCAGCCGCCGTCGCACCTCCTCCTCGATGAGCTGGCCCCCCACATAGGCCGGATCGCCGTCGCTGCCGTCGGCCACCGCGCTGCCGTCGGTGTAGTAGCTCACCTTGAATGGCCGCTGTCCCTCCTCCCCCTGCAGGGTGAGGCCGGGGACGCCCTGCAGGGCGCGGACGGTGCCCTGCCGGTCCCAGCCGAACCGCAGGTGGGCGGCCCAGCCCACGGCGGGGTCGAGATGTGGACCTTCGTGGATCTCGGTGCCCACCGAGGTCACCAGGATGTCGGGACGGGGAATGCCCTCCTCCTCCAGGACCTCCATGGTCAGCTCGTAGGAGCGGCCAGTGGCGACGGCGAAGCCGAGGTGGTGGTGCTCACGCTCGAGCAGGGCGAGGAGCTCGGCGAGGGATTCGCGGTCGCCGACCAGGGTGTTGTCGATGTCGCAGACGAGCAGATGGTCGAGGCGCATCAGTCTCCTGCGGGCCGATTCTGAACGGTGGCGCGGCAGCCCTCGCGGGCGCAGGCGGGCGAGGGCGGTATCCACTTCCCTCACATAGCGGTTCACGTGGGCGTCCCACGTATAGTGGCGCCGCACGCCGGTGATCCCGGCGCTGGCGTAGCGCCGCCACTGGCGGCGATCCCACAGCACCCCGGTGATCTTGGCGGCGATGTCGTCGCTGCGCAGGGCGTCGATGAGCACCCCGTTGTGGCAATTGGCGATGATGTCGCGCGGACCGCCGTCGTTGGTCGCGACGATCGGCACCCCGCTGGCCGCGGCCTCCAGGAGAGTCAGGCCGAACGGTTCCGTGAGCGCCGGGTTGACGAACACCCCGTGGCTGCGGGCCGCGATCCGGTAGAGATCGGGCACGTCGTCGGAGGCGTGGTGCTTGGGCAGGGCGACCTGGCCGTGCAGGTCGAAACGGTCGATCTCCAGGAGCAGCTCGGTCAGCTCGGTCTGGGCCGGTTCGTCGAGATCGGCGATGTCGTCGCGGTTGCCGGCCACGATGACGAGGTTGGTCCGTTCCCGCAGGGTGGGGGAGCTGCCGAAGGCCTCGATGAGGCGGCGCAGGTTCTTGCGCGGATCGGGCCGGGCGATGGCGAGGACCATGGGACGGTTGGGGTGGCGCAGGAAGCGGTCGATCTGGGCCTGGATCGCAGGGACGCCTTGACCCCGGCGCGGCGGTGAGAAGCGACCCAGATCGATGCCCGGGGGGTTCACGGTCAGGCGGGTGTTGTAGGCGTTCTGGTAGGCGCCCCACTGGCTAGTGGCCTCTTGCTGGGTCGAGCAGACCACGAGCGCCGCGTGTTCCAGGACCCGCTCCTCGGCGTTGATCCGGTAGCTCATCCGGTACTGGCGCTCGATGCGTTCGAAGCTCTGCCCGGAGTCGATGAGACGTTGCAGCTTGTCCCGGCCGAGAGAGTGGCCGGTGTGCACCTGGGGGATGCCGAGGAAGCGTGACAGCTCCCGCCCGACGTAGCCGGCGTCGGCGTAGTGGCTGTGGACGACGTGCGGCATGCGGCCCTGGCGGCGCAGGAAGCGCACCACCCGGTCGACCAGCTCATCGAGGTGGGGCCACAGGAGCTCCTTGCGCAGGTAGCGCTTCGGCCCGCACGGGATGCGGACCAGCCGCGCACCGGGGACCCCCAGGTCCTCGATCTCCTGAGCGTAGTCCGGGCCAACCCGGTCGTCGAAGATCTGGCGGGTGACCAGGTCCACCTGCCGCACCCGCGGGTGGCGGGCGAGGGCGCGGGTCAGCTCCAGGACGTAGGTGACCTGGCCGCCGGTGTCGGCATCACGCCCCAGCTCTGGCTCCGTCCCGCGGATCAGGCCGTGGACCGAGAGGAGCACGAGGTAGAGGTCGGTCTCCCGTTCTACGACCATGGCCCCTCCAGTCCCCAGTCACGGCGAAGCGGGGCGTAGAAGCCGGGATCGTCGGGGCAGGCGCCGCGCTGGGCGCAGATCCGGGCGGCAAACGCCGTGGCCCGCTCCAGGGTGGTCGCCGGAGACCAACCACGCAGCAGGCCGACCGCGGCGATCGCGGCAAACCCGTCGCCGGCGCCCACCGTGTCGACGATCGTCGCCGCCGGGGCCGGCCGCTGCACGGCGCCGTCCTGATCGAGCCACAGGGCGCCCTGTTCGCCACGGGTGAGGATGACCGTCCGCAGGCCGAAGCGCTCGCCCAGGCCGCGGCACCCGGCCTCTTCGCCGGCCGGGAGGGCGTATAGGTCGCGCAGCACGATCAGCTCGTCATCGTTGAGCTTCGCCACGGTGGCGTGCTCCAGACAGGCGGTCACGGTGGCCGCGGTCCAGCAGTCGGGGCGCAGGTTGACGTCGAGAAAACGGACCGCGGGCGCGGCGGCGGCGGCGAGGATCGCCTCCCGGCTCTGCGGTGCGCGGGTGGCGAGGGTGCCGAAGTAGAGCAGGTCGGCATCGCGCGCCGCCGCAGCGACGCCTGGCGCGGCGAGGTGGTCGTACGCCTGATCCGGGACGATCTCGAAGACGTGGCCGCCGGCACCATCCAGGTGGACCCGCACCATGCCGGTCGGATGGGTCGGGTCGCGTTGCAGCCCGTCGCGGGTCATGCCGTGGGCCGCCATCGCGTCGCGGATCCGCGCACCGTGGGGGTCCTCGCCGAGCCGCGAGACGAACCTCGGCGCGAATCCGAGCCCCTGCAAGTGCCAAGCGAAGTTGAAGGGCGCGCCGCCGAGGCGATCGCCGTCCGGGAAGGCGTCGAACAGCACCTCCCCGACGACCACCACGCGGTGGTTTCGTCGCTCCATGGCGACCCAGGGTAACCCATTGTGCCGCAACAGTCAGACCGCTTTTCCTCCTCGTGGCGACGGCGGCACGCGCGATGGCCTGTGGCTGTGCAGCGTCTGGCAGACCTTATAAGGAAGGCAGGAAACCAGCAGGAAGGCAGGAAGGGTTTATCCATCCCCTCGCGCTAAGTAGACCGCTCCACAAATACGGTCACAATCACCTCATTGGGGCCTCGGTGCTGAGACCGTTTTTGAAACCACAGATGGACACAGATGGGGGGAGTGTCAGTCGCCGGTCGGCCACGGGGCTCCCCGAGGGACCTGCGAAGGAAGCTCGCGAATCGCGTCACCCAAGCTGCGGACACGTCTGTGTCTATCTGTGTTCATCTGTGGTTCCCCCCGATCTCCCAGAGACCGTCCGCGTCCGGAAACGTCTCCGTACTTCTGGGATGCGGTAGTAAGTTCTCATCCTGCTTTCCTGTAGTTTTCCTGCCTTCCTTAGATGGACGTGGCGATTACGCCATTGTCACGTTCCGGCGAGGGGGCTGGTATGGCGTGGCATGTCGGCGTAGGTTGAAGACGGAGGTCGACGGATGATGCGAGATCGCTACCAGCGCCGCAGAGAACCCAGCGAGGGAACCGACGACGATGGCGGTCGATCTCACCACGTTGACTCCCGAGGAGTGGTCCGCCTGGCTTGACGCGCAGCCCGTTGCCGAGGCGCAGGCGGTCGTGGCGGCGCTGCCGCGCGACCAGCTCCACGAGACCCTGCGGCGACTCGACAATGAGCTCGCCGGCCGCATCCTCGCCTTGCTGCCGCCGGAAACGGCGGCCGAGGCCCTCGCCGAGCTGCCCTACGAGGATGCCGCCGAGGCCCTGGCGAGCCACGATCTCGAGCAGGCTGTGGCGGTCGTTCAAGAGCTCGATCCCGACGACGCCGCGGACATCATCGCCGAGATGCCCGCGGTGCAGCGGGAGGCGCTGCTGGAGGCCTCCGGCGAGGCGGGCGACGTCATCGAGGAGTTGCTGGTCTACCCGGAGGACACGGCCGGCGGCCTGATGACCCCGGAGGTCCTGGCGGTGCGCCGCCAGTGGACCGTGGCCGAGGCGATCGACGCGATTCGCCGTCGCTCCGAGGAACTGGAGCAGATCCACTACACCTACGTGGTCGATCGGAACGACGTGCTGACGGGGGTGGTCACCATGCGTGACCTGATCCTCGCCCCCACCTGTACGCCGATCGACGCCATCACCAATCGCGACGTCACCTCGGTCTCGGTCGATACCGACCAGGAGAGCGTCGCCGAGATCATCAGCGACCTCAACCTCCTCGCCCTGCCGGTCGTCGACCGCCAGGGGCGCCTCGTCGGGATCGTCACCGTCGACGACGTGATCGACGTCATCCAGGAAGAGGCGAGCGAGGACCTGCAACGGCTGGTGGGCGCCGGCGCGGACGAGCGCACCGACTCGCCGTTTGGCTACTCGGTGCGCATGCGCCTGCCTTGGTTGCACGTCAACCTGCTCACCGCGTTCTGTGCCGCAGCGGTGGTCGGTCTGTTCCACGACTCGATCGCCCGCCTCACCCTGCTCGCGGTCTTCATGCCGGTGGTCGCCGGCCAGGGGGGCAACACCGGGGCCCAGACCATGGCGGTGGTGATCCGTGGACTCGCCCTGGGCGAGATCCCGGCCGGCTACGCTCGGCGGGTGATCGCGCGCGAGGCCCTGCTCGGCCTGGTGAACGGGCTGGTGGTCGGGACGGTCACGGCGGCCATCGCCTGGTGGACCATCGGCACGCCAGCTTTCGGCATAGTCCTCGGGGTGGCCATGGTAGCCAACATGGCCCTGGCCTGTCTGTTCGGTGCCGTAATCCCCCTGGGGCTGCGTACCCTCGGTCTCGACCCAGCCCAGTCCTCGTCCATCTTCCTCACCCTGGTCACTGATGTGGTCGGCTTCACCGCTTTCCTCGGCCTCGCCACCATCGCCCTCAAGGTCGGCCTGATCCATTAGTGGGCCGACCCAGCTACTTCCCACTACAGAGGTGCGTTGTTCAGGAGACGTCCGGCGAAGCGCCTGTAGGAGCGAGCTTGCTCGCGAATCGCTCCGGCACGTATCGGCGTCGGTTCGCGGGCAAGCCCGCTCCTACGTTGGGTCACGGACGTCGAACAGGTTCCCCGGGCAGAGCAGGCCGTCGGGGTCGAGGGCGTGTTTGGTGCGGCGCATCTGGGCGATGCCATCCTCGCCGAACATGCGTGCCAGATAGGTGCGCTTGAGCTTGCCGATGCCGTGCTCAGCGGAGACGGTTCCGCCGAGGGCCAGGGCCAGGTCGATGAGTTCGTCGTAGATGGCCTTGGCCCGGGCGTGTTCGGCGTTGGTCTCCGGGAGCTGGTTGTAGTGGATGTGGTTGTCGCCGATGTGGCCGAAACCGACAGTGCGGATGCCGCCGGCCCGCAGGAGGGCGCGGGCCTGGCCGAGGTAGTCGAGGAGCCGGCCGTCCGGGACCGCCATGTCGCAGCTCACCTTGGACAGGCCGGTGCGCTGGATGGTGGCGTTCATCACCGTCGGGATGCGGTAGCGCAGGTCGGCGAGGCGTTGCTTCTCCGCCGCCGTGATCGCCCAGAGGGTGACGTCGGGGCGGGCGCCGATCTCGGCGGCGACGGCGCGCCACTCCGTACGGCGCTCGGCGCTGCCGGCGTGGCTGGTGAATTGCTCGACGAGCAACGCCGCGGTGCCGGTGGGTAGGGGGCCGAGGGCCGGCCGCAGGATGTCGACCGCGGCGGCGTCGAAGTACTCGAGGATCGCGGTGCCCCACCGCCGGTCGATGGGTCGAGGATCGCCGCGGCTGCGATCGCGCAGGGTGACGACGGCGTGCCAGGCCTGCTCCTCGTCGGCGAACAGGAGCAGGCCGTAGAAGGTCTCCTGCGGTGCGGGGACGAGGCGCAGGGTCGCGGCGGCGATCACGGCGAGGGTGCCTTCCGCGCCGACGAACAGGTCGACCGCGTCGAGCCCCGTTCCGCCGAGATAGCCGGCGGCGTGCTTGACGGTCGGGAGGCGGTAGGTGGGCAGGGGGACTGCGAGGGAGCGGCCTTCGGCGGTGGTGAGGCGGAGAGTCGCCGTGTCATCCGCGACGCACTGGCCCCGTCGCAGGTCGAGTCGCTCGCCGGAGGCGAGGTAGACGGTGAGGGCGTCGACCCAGTTGCGCAGGGGGCCGAAGTGGAAGCCGCGTTTACCCGCGGCATGGGTGGAGAGGTTACCGCCGATGGTCGCCTTGTCCTCTCCCGGATCCGGGGGAAAGAGCAGACCGTGGGGATCGCAGGCCGCCTGCAGGTCGCAGCGCCGCACCCCGGCCTCGACTCGTACCCGGCCGCCGTCGTCGGCCGCTACCACCGTGTCGATGCGGGTCAGGCGCTGGGTGGAGAGGACGATCCCCCCGTACGGCAGGGCCGCCCCGGTGGTGGCGGTGTGGGCGCCGGAGAGGGTGACGGGTTGCCCCGTAGACCGTGCCCGGGCCAGCACCTCCGGCACCTCGTCGATCGTCTGTGGACAGAGCACCGCCGCGCAGTGGGCGTCGCGCAGGCCGGAGGTATCGGCGAGGAAGGGGGCGACGGCGTCGGGTTGGGTGAAGGACTTCACCGGGGAGTGTCCTGCGCTGGAGCTTGTGGGAGTGTGATTATGTGCGAAACCTATGTGTTACCGGCCAAAAAAGGGCGCCCCCGGCCGGGTGGCCGAGGGCGCCCTAGTCCTCTGCTCGGTCCGGCGGTCTGGCTAGTTGCTCGACAGCCCCTGGACGAAGCCATTGACCGTAGCCTTGGCGTCGCCGAAGACCATGGCGCAGTTCTCCATGAGGAAGAGCTCGTTGTCGATGCCCGCGAAACCCGGGTTCATGGAGCGCTTCAGGACCAGGACCTGCTTGGAGTCCTCGACGTTGAGCACCGGCATGCCGTAGATCGGGGACTGGGGGTTGGTCTTGGCGCCGGGGTTCACCACGTCGTTGGCACCGATGACGATGGTGACGTCGGTGCTGGCGAAGTCGTCGTTGATGTCGTCCATGTCAAAGAGCTGCGGATAGGGGACGTTGGCCTCCGCTAGCAGGACGTTCATGTGGCCCGGCATGCGGCCCGCCACCGGGTGAATGGCGTACTTCACGTCGGTGCCGCGCTTCTGCAGCAGGTCGGCCATCTCCCGCACGGCGTGCTGCGCCTGGGCCGCGGCGAGGCCGTAGCCCGGGACGACGATCACCGACTTGGCGTTCTTCATCGCTTCCACGGCCTGGTCGACGGTGAAGACGTTGGGGCCCTCGCCCTCGGCCATCGGCTCCGGTGGTACCGCAGGGCCGGTCGACTCCTGGCCGAAGCCGCCGAACAGGACGTTGACCAGCGACCGGTTCATGCCGTCACACATGATCTTGGTGAGGATGAGACCGGCCGCCCCGACCAGGGAGCCGACTGTGACCAGCACCGGCGTGGACAGCACCAGGCCGGTCATGGCCACCGCTAGCCCGGAGTAGGAGTTGAGCAGGGAGATGACCACCGGCATGTCCGCGCCGCCGATCGGGATGGTGAGCAGCACCCCGAGGGCCAGGGCGATGAATGTGATGATGACGTGGAAGATCCACGCGCCCGGGGAGGCGACCAGCGCCGCCCCGAGGACGACTACCAGCACCCCGAGACCGGCGTTCACCACGTGCCGGGCGGGGAGAAGGATCGGGCTGCCGCCCATCAGCCCCTGCAGCTTGGCGAAGGCGATCATCGAGCCGGAGAAGGTGACGCCGCCGATGAGCAGGGTGAGGACCAGGACGATGGTGGTGAAGTGGTCGAAGTTGGGGGTGAGGCGGGCGATCTCCGAGAGACCGACGAGCACCGATGCAAGGCCGCCGAAGCCGTTGAATACGGCGACCATCTGGGGCATGTCGGTCATCTTCACCACCCGCGCCCAGAACAGCCCGGCACCCGCGCCAACCACCAGTCCCACGAAGACCATGCCGAAACTCACCACCTCGTGGTGCAGGAGGGTGACGATGATGGCCATGAGCATGGCCCCCATCGACAGGAGGTTGCCCTTGCGGGCGGTTTCCGGGTGGTTGAGGTACTTGAGGCCGAAGATGAAGAGCCCGGCCGCCGTCATGTAGAAGATGTCGATGTATTGGCTGATCATGGCGGCCACCTACTCCTTCTTGAACATCTGCAGCATGCGATCGGTCACCGCGTAGCCGCCGACGACGTTGATGGTGGCGAACACCACCGCGAAAAAGCCGAGGACGGTTGCCAGGGTGTAGCCCGCCCGGCCGCCCGCGATGATCGCCCCGAGGATGGTCACCCCGGAGATGGCGTTCGCCGCCGACATGAGCGGTGTGTGGAGAATGGGCGGCACCTTGCTAATGGTGTCGAAGCCGACGAAACAGGCCAGCAGAAAGACGTACAGGCCTGTCCAGTAGATGGGTTCCATGGCGTGGGGCTCCTCCTTGTCTGTGGGGCGGGTCGCAACCCGTCAGGGCACAACGTTCCAGATCTCTGGCATCGGCCGGGTAAAACCGGCCCTACGAAAGGGTGGCTGCGTCGGCTGGTAGTGGGGCGTCGAAGCGGCCTGCGGGCCGCGCTTCGTTCGGATCGATGGGGATGGGCTCGGGGTGACCGGCGGCGGACAGCGGGTCATCCCCTCCTCTGCGCGGGGTATCCACACGCTCGGCGCCGGCCTAACCCTCCCCCTGCACCGCTTCGCGGATACGCGCGTTGACGATCTCGCCGTCGCGGGTGATGAGGGAGCCGGCGGTGATCTCGTCCTCCAGGTCGAACTTGAAGGCACCGTCGGCCGTCAAGTGCTTGAGGAAATTTTGCAGGTTCTTGGCGTACATCTGCGAGGCGTGGACCCCCATGCGGCTCGCCAGGTCGGTGTAGCCGAGGATGCGGACGCCGTGGCGGACCACCTCTTCCCCCGGCACCGTGAGCTCGCAATTACCGCCGCGCTCCGCCGCGAGGTCGACGATCACCGAGCCCGGCCTCATCGCCTGGACCATCGCCTCGGTGATCAACTTCGGCGCCGGCCGGCCAAAGAGCAGGGCGGTGGTGATGATGACGTCGGCCTTGGTCGCGTGGTCGCCGAGCAGGGCCGCCTGCTTCTCCTTGTACTCCTGCGAGACCTCCTTCGCGTAGCCGCCCTCGGTGGCGGCATCGACGCCTTCGTCCACCTCGACGAAGGTGGCACCGAGGCTCATCGCCTCCTCCTTGGCCGCCTTGCGGACATCGAACACCTCGACGACCCCGCCGAGGCGCTTGGCGGTGGCGATCGCCTGCAAGCCGGCGACACCCGCGCCGATCACCAGCACGGTCGACGGCTGGATCATGCCCGCGGCGGTCATCAGCATGGGAAAGAACTTGGGCAGGCGCTCGGCGGCCATGAGCACCGCCTGATGGCCGGTGGCCGTCGATTGCGAGGAGAGGGAGTCCATGGCCTGCGCCAGGGTGGTGCGCGGGATGTACTCCATGGAGAACGCGGAGATCCGCCGGGCGAGGTAGCGGTCGAGGAGGTCGCGCCGGTCCATCGGCTGGAAGTGGCTGATCACCACCGTCCCCTCGGCGATTTGGTCGGCCTCTTCCAGGGTCGGTGCGACGACCCGCAGCACCACGCCGGCGCCATCGTACAGGGCACCCACGTCCTCCACGACCGTGGCGCCGGCCTGGCGATACTGCTCGTCGGAGTAGAACGAGGCGGCGCCGGCACCGGACTGCACCGCCACCTCCATGCCCATCTTTTGCAGGCGCGGGACGGTATCCGGGATCAGCGCAACCCGCCGTTCATCGGGCGCGACTTCCTTCGCTACGACAACCTTCATGGTCGGTGGCCTCTCTCGCAGTCAGGGTCCGGGGACGACATCTTGGCATGCGGGTCAGCACCGGCAGGCCGGGAAGAGAGCAGGACTCTTGGAGGGGCCAGCCGCCGGTCGGCAAAGCGCGGCATTTAACCCGCAGGAGGTACCGTTGGGCAAGGGGGCGCGGTGTTCGTGACTGTTGCAAATGACCGTGTTCGAAGGGCATGGACGGCGTTTACACGAATTGGCGACACTGGATCCGCGGCAGTCTGATGTTTTGATTCGCCAGGAGGTGGTCCCCGTGCTGGAAAGCCCCACCGCGTGTTGGCACCTCCGCCGCTTCGCGGACTGTGCCCGGGAGGGTACCCTCCCTCCCCCCACCCCTCGCACTGGGTCGAGAAGCTTCCTCCCCCGCCGGGTGGGGGCCGGGGTGGGGGCGGTGGGACCCTGCACCGGGTTGGGTCGTGCGCCCGACGGGGTGGTCGTTCCGCACGCCCTCCCTCACTTTGCTCCGCGGGGGAGGGCCGGGGTGGGGGCGTGCGGACCATGCACCAGGTTTGTCTATTCCTCCGACGAATCGTTCCTTCCGAGCACCCTCACCCCGCCCCTCTCCCGGGGGGAGAGGGCCACGACGGACTTCCCTTCGGGAAGACTTGGTTGTTCTGCCCTCCCCCAGGCCCCCTCCCGTGGGGAGGGGGATTCAGAGACGCCCCTTCGGGGCGGACTGTTGAGCGGGAGGGGGGCCGAGGGGACTCCCCTGCGGGGGGAATCGTCGTTTTGACCCTACCCAACGTCCTGACCTTCCTGCGCCTGCTGGCCGCGCCCGTGGCCATCGGTTTCATCTTGGCCGAGCGGCTGGAGGTCGCCCTGGCCCTGTTCGTGGCCGCCTCGGTGACCGACGCCGTGGACGGTTTCCTGGCGCGGGTCCTCCATCAACAGAGCCGTCTCGGTGCCTTCATCGACCCATTGGCCGACAAGAGCCTGTTGCTCGGCAGCTACCTCGCCCTGACCTATGTCGGGCGGGTCCCGGGTTGGCTGACCGCGGCCATCGTCGTGCGCGACGTCTTGATCATCGCGGCGGTGGTCATCCTCTACCGGCGCATCGGGCGCTTCACCATGACCCCCAGCCTGCCCGGCAAGGTGAGCACCTTCGTGCAGATGGTGACCGTCGCCGCGGTGCTGCTCGCTGGCACCGTCCCGGAGCTGACCGTGCCCCTGCGCGACCTCTACTACCTCACCGCCGCCATCAGCGTCGTCTCCGGCACCCACTACATCACCGTGGGCCTGCGCCTGGCGGAGGAGGGGGAGTCGCGCTCCTGAGGGGGGACGGAGGCCGAGCCGTGGGGCCAGACGGCGCGGTGAATTTTCACCGTCTCACCGTGAGACATCTCTGCTCTCAGATTGCGACGCCGCGAGCGACGGCGACCGGTCCCGCTCTTGGTAACGGAAACAGGAGGTTCCGATCGTTACCATGAGCCCGCGAAGCGCCGCGCTTGTGCGAGGTAGTGCCATGTGTCCGAGTTTTTTACAGATAGAGGCAGGGGAAGGTCGCGCATGGGGCCGGGATCGGCCTCGCTGTGGTTCTCTATCTTTTTGAAAAAATTGATAGTTTTCCCGTTCCGACTCAAGAGCATCCGCTTTTGTGCACATTGGCACGCGAATTGCTCAAGATTTAACTGATCCGGCAAGAGTAGGGCCGCCGTCCGTGGCGGGCCGCGATGCGGGTCGAGAGGGAGAGCGAATCACCCATTAACGGTACACCCGTATACCTTTGGTCACCCTTGCCCGCGCGGCGGGGTCACCGGTTCAGAGGGGGTAGTCATGCTGGTCAAGTCATTCGTCATCGCCGCGGTAGCCGTCCTGTTGTCCGCCCTCCCGGTCCAGGCGGCGATGGTGAGCTACTACATCGATCAGACAAACGTTGACGGTTTTAGCGGGGGGTTGCCGGACGGGGTGAACTATCTGACCGTGACGATCGATGACGAGGGGGGGAACGGAGTCATAGGTGGGGACTCCCTCATCAATTTCACCGTGGCGGTTGTTGGGTTGGCGTACAACGACAGTAACCACGGCATCATGGACTTCGCGTTCAATATCACGAATAACGCGATCACCCTCACGACAGATAATATCGTCCTGCTGCCGAACCTTTGGGAGGCAATGCACTTTAACAACACCACTGACATCAAGCCGAGTAATGCCGACGGTTTCGGGAAGTTTGACGTCCGCCTCAGCGATGGTGGAATGAACCGCGTGGATCCCTTGCAGTTTTCCATCGATGTCGCCGGCGACTCGATCAACAGCTACTTTGACCAATCGGAGAGTACTGTCGGCCAATCCCAGCAAAATGCCTGGTTTGCAGCCCACGTGGCCGGTATCGCTACCGGTGCGTATACCGTTGATGGCATGAGTAATAGCGCCGAATGCGATCCGGACTTCGGGGATCCGTGTGTCCAGCTACCCAGCGCCTGGTTCGGCGGCGGCGTCGGTGGTACGCCCCCCACTGCGGTGATCCCGGAACCCCTCTCCGCCGCCCTGGTGGGCACCGCCCTCCTCGGCCTCGTCGCGATGCGGCGGAAGACGGCGTAGTCGCCGCCACAGTCTCCGACCCCATAGGCGGGCACCGGTGATCCGGTGCCCGTCCTTTTTTTGTTGCCGATCATCGACCTTGGCTCGGTGGGTCCGAGAGGATCGACGCGCGATCCGTGTTGTTCATCACCACGAAGGGCACGAAGGACACGAAGCAGTAACGCGCCTGCCCCTTCGTGCCCTGCGTGGTGGACAACCTTTGCGCCTTGGCGTCTTGGCGAGAGACCTTGATGAACTGGGGGGATAGGCGTGACCTTTTAGTCACGGGTGCCCTCTCCCCATCCGTGCGAAGACAACCGCCTCCCTCACCGATCGGCCAGGGCGCACGGTGAATTTTCACCACCCCCGCAATGCACGCGTGAGACGACCGTGGTCTCACCCCGAGAATGGGTTAATGGCTTGAAAACACTCAGGAGTTCTTCCCTCGTGCTGGCGACGTCGGGGAGTGGTGTCGACTTTCTTGTCGGGGGCCAGGACGGGCAGGGGACGACGGATAGGCCGATCAACATCCGTCGTCGTGGCGCAACGCGCTGATTTACTTTGGTTGTCGCTGAGGAGTGCCTCTGCTACCCGGGTGTGGTTCCCGGCCGGCATCGGTATTGCTTAGATATTGGCCGAACGCGGGGTTTTTGCGTAGCCAGCGCGGGCCAATCTCACCCCGAGAGAGGATCTCCTCCCCGGTGTATCTTCTCCCGCGGGCGATGGCGCGCTGTTTCGGTCCGGAAATGGAGGGAGTCGCTCGGCAGCGAGCAAACCCGGCACGGGGAGGGGAACTTGCTGCACGGGGGTGGTGGCCTGGGGGGGCCACCGCCCCTATTCCGCCCGGCCGCATCTGTCGGTCGCGTGTCGGTTTCCTGGCCGGGCCGATGCGAGCGGTGTGGCCACCTCGGTGCGGCCCGTCCGCTCGGATCTGCCTCGCCACGGGCAGGGCGACCCGCCAGGATGCCGCCGAGTGTGGGGGTGGAGGGCGGCTCGGCGCGTCGGTGAGCTTGTAAGGTCGTCCGGCGCGAACCGGGGCGGCGTGCCCGGCCGACGCGCACTGGGATCGGCCAGGGCGGTGTCGGGCCACGGGGCGCGCATGGCGATCGGGACCGAATTGTCCCTCCGTGGCCGACGCCGCGTCCAGCCGCGGGAGCGAGTCCAGATCCTGCAGGCTGGGCGACCAACCCTGGGGCGGGGAGGTCCCTTGGGACGAGAGAACACATTGTTTTTACGGGGAAGTCATCGTCGAGCGCCCATTTTGGCAGGCGGGCCGACACGGGTGTCGAGATGTATTACATGGAGAAGATTGTATGTAACATGTTGGCTTTTTGAGGTCTTCTTGTGGTTGAGTGAAGTGGTTCATATTTGTTGCGTCCAAAAAATTTGCACTTTTCCATCCCGAATCGTGAGCCCGTTCCTGAAATTAATTTAATTTAATGGCTGGGGTATGCCCGTCTTTTGGGTAGATGGCGAGTCCAACGGATTGAAAACATAGCGATCAATGATTCCTCCGGCGAAGGTCTCCGCCGTCGTCGCGGGCGCGGCACGAGAATTGCGTAATAGGATTTCGAACGTGTGACCCGCTTCACACCGAGAGATCTTCGCCCGTTCCGACCAAGAGACTGACCTTTCCTCAGCAAATTCCGTCGTATCGAAATCCAGGAGGAAACGTGATCCTTCGTAATCACACCTGTGGCGCGGTGCTGCTGGGCATGGTGTCACTCGGGATGTTTTCCACGCCCGTGTTCGCCGTATTGAATCCCTGCAACACGAGCGACGTCACCTTTGCGGTCGACCCGAATTCGCCAATCCCGTCCGGTGCCTGTTATGGGTGGGACGCGACGAGCGGGTCATCTGATCCGACGGCAGAGCTGGCCGACCTCAATGCCCAGGGGGGGGCGTTTGCGTCGATCGCCGGCAATCTCTGGACATTCCTGGCCAAGGACGAGAGCGGCGACGGCGGGGTGAACATCACCGGCTCATTTGCCGGCCTGGACTTCTCGCTTGCCGAGACGCCGGGGGACCCCACGGGCGACTGGATGCTGACCTGGATCGATCCGGCACCCCAAGACCTGCCGCTGTTCCTCGATTTTGTGGTGGTTTTGAAGAGCAGCCAGGGGCGCGGTGGTTATCTCTTCGACGATGAGTATCTGGAGGTAGGGTCGAGCTCCGGCAGGGGCACCTTTGCGGTGCAGATCACCAACCAGAATGGCAATCTCCAGGGCCTATCGCACCTGAGCTTGTTCGTAAGGAACGGCGACGGCACTACGCCCCCCGGTGGTACGCCGGCCGTCGTAGCCGCCGTGCCCGAGCCTGGCACTATCGTGTTGATGGGCGCGGGGTTGGTGGGCCTTGGCTTGGCGGGGCGGAGACGCAGCTAGGTCGCTTGTAAGGATCGCGGAAGACAACGGGGGCACCGGCTCTTGCCGGTGCCCCCGTTCTTGTTTGCCGGTCTTCGGCAGGTGGATCTACTTCTTCCGCCCGCCGCCCTTGCCGCCGCCGCCCCCACCATTACCCTTGGGCGAACTGCCGACGGTGACCGAGATGGCGGTGGTCGTGGCGTTGCCCGCCCCGTCCTCGGCCTTGGCGCTGATGGTGTGGTCGCCGCTCAGCTTGCGGGTGTTCCAGCCGCAGGAGACGTTGGCTCCGTTGCCGGCGCAGCTTGTCTGTCCGTCTACATAGATCGTCAACAGCGTCACCGCCACGTCGTCGCTGGCGTGGGCAGAGAGGGTGACGTTGCCGCTCACGGTGGCCCCGTCTGTCGGGCTGACAATCGAGACCGTCGGCGGCGTGGTGTCGGCGACATCGGGGCTGTTGTCGACGGTGACGGTCACCGGCGCGGCGTCGCCGCGGTTGCCGGCTCCGTCGAAGGCACGCGCGGTGAGGCTGGCCGCGCCGTCACTCGACTGGGTGGAGTCCCAACTGAACTGGTAGGGGGCCGTCAGATCGGTACCCACCAGGCTACCGTCGGCGTAGAGCTCCACGCGGCTGACACCGACATTGTCGACGGCACCCACGGCGACCGC
>Ga0210096_1000272_pt1 | contig 19325 bp, 21 predicted proteins | sample China_Galinas_PW_4_FD_184864 | JGI IMG/M metagenome (GOLD analysis project Ga0210096, IMG submission 184864) | Wetland microbial communities from San Francisco Bay, California, USA, that impact long-term carbon sequestration - China_Galinas_PWA_D2... | ecosystem: Environmental > Aquatic > Marine... | reverse complement strand
AGCGCCCGCGCCTGCAGCTCGCCGCGGTAGACGGGGAGCAGCGGCGTGCCGCCGACGAAGGCGGTGCAGAGGTCGGTGCCGCCGCTGGTCGAGAAGAGCCAGGTGTCGGCGCCGAGCTGCTCGTAGACCCAGTCGAAGCCCTCGGGCGAGAGCGGCGAGCCGGTCGAGCCGACGGCCCCGAGGCGGCCGAGGTCGCGGCCGGCGCCCGGCTCGACGCCCGCCTTCATGCAGGCGGCGACGTAGGAGGCGCTGGCGCCGAACATCGTCACCCCGGCGCGTGCCGCGAGGTCCCAGAGCACGCTCATGTCGGGGTGGCCGGGGCTGCCGTCGTAGAGCACGATCGCCGCGCGGGTCAGCAGGCCGGAGACGAGGAAGTTCCACATCATCCAGCCGGTCGTCGTGAACCAGAAGAGGCGGTCGCCGGGATGCGCGTCGACGTGCAGGTGGAGCTTCTTCAGGTGCTCGAGCAGGATGCCGCCCTGGCCCTGCACGATCGCCTTCGGCAGGCCGGTCGTGCCGGAGGAGTAGAGGACCCAGAGCGGGTGGTCGAAGGGGACGCGCTCGAAGCCGAGCTCGGCGCCGGCGCCGGCGCCGAGCAGCTCCTCCCAGGTGGCCGCGTCGCGTAGCGGCGAGAGGTCGGGCTCGGGGTCGAGGTAGGGGAGGACGACGGTGCGGGCGAGGCTCGGCATCGCCGCCTGCAGCTCGGCGACGACCCCGCGGCGGTCGAAGTCCTTGCCGCCGTAGCGGTAGCCGTCGACCGCGAACAGCACCTTGGGCTCGATCTGGGCGAAGCGGTCGATCACGCTCGCCGGGCCGAAGTCGGGCGAGCAGCTCGACCAGACGGCGCCGATCGAGGCGCTGGCGAGGAAGGCGACGATCGCCTCGGGGATGTTCGGCAGGTAGGCGACGACGCGGTCGCCGTGCTCGACCCCGAGCCCGCGCAGGGCGGCGGCGACGGCGGCGACCTGGGAGCGCAGCTCGCCCCAGCTCAGCTCGCCCAGGTCACGCAGCTCGGAGGCGTGCAGGATCGCCGGCTCCTCATCCTGCTTGCCGGCGAAGGCGTGCTCGGCGTAGTTCAGCCGCGTGCCGGCGAACCACTCGGCGCCGGGCATCTCGTGGCTCGACAGCACGCGGTCGCAGCCGCCGTCCGCGCGCACCTCGAAGAAGTCCCAGATCGAGGACCAGAAGCCCTCCAGGTCGGCGACCGACCAGCGCCAGAGGTCGTGGTAGCCGTCGAACCCGAGGCCGCGCTCGGCCGCGAGCCAGCGCATGTACTCGGTCATCCGGGCGCGCTCGACCAGCTCGGCCGGCGGCTCCCAGAGCTTCTCCGGAGCGGCGGCGCTCACGCGCCCGCGCTCGCGCCCGCCGCGCCCGCCTTCGCCTGTTCGCGCTCCAGGTAGTGCGGGTCGTGGGAGGAGATCAGCGTCACCCCCTCGCCGTGGCGGGGGGCGAGCTCGCGCAGGCGTTCCCGGTTGGCCTTTCGCGCCCGGTTGTCGGCGGCGGTCATGTTCTGGAAGAAGCGCACCATCGGCGGGCAGCTGGGCGGGGTGGCCATCTCGCGGTGGTCGAAGTAGGCGTCGCCGCAGTGCAGCAGCCAGCCGTCGCCGGAGCGGATCGCGACCCCGGTGTGGCCGCGACTGTGGCCGATCAGCGGCACGAGCAGGATCTCCGGGCCGACGTCGGGGAGGATGCGGACGCTCTCGAAGCCGTGCCACTCGTCGCCGCCGGCGTCGTGGGTGACCCACTTCGGCTCGTGCTTCCAGTGGGCGCCGCCGATGTAGCGCATGCGGTCGGAGAGCGCCGGGTGGAGGGCGGCCTCGAGCTCGGCGGTGAGCAGGTGCACCTCGGCGCCGGGGAAGTCCGGCAGGCCGCCGGAGTGGTCGACGTCGAGGTGGGTGGTGACGATGTGGCGCACGTCGGAGGCGCCGAAGCCGAGCGCTTCGAGCTGCCGCAGCGCCGTCGTCTCCTCGCGCGGCTCGGGGTTCATCAACAAGCGGAAGGCGCCGCCGAGCTGCGCGGGGTCGCGCGCGTCCTCGATGCCGAACCCGGTGTCGACGAGCACCAGTCCGTCGCCGGCCTCGATCGCCAGGCAGTGGCAGACCACGTCGGCCCTCTCCAGCCAGCCCCCCTCGCCGTTGATCAGCCGCCTGCCGTGAGGACAGAACGAGCCGCAGTTGAGGTGATGCATCCTCATCCTGGCGCCGAGTCTAATGTCGTGCCGTATCCGGCAGTGCGGCGGGTGGGACTCGAACCCACAAGCCCTTGCGGGCAGCGGCTTTTGAGACCGCCTCCTTTGCCAGTTTGGACACCGCCGCGGGGCGTCCAGAGTCTAGGCCGCTTGCGGAATGTCTGGGCCGGGCGGGGCGCCGGCGCCGTAGTCCTCGCCGGAGCCGAGCGGGCGTTCCTCCTCGACGTGCCAGTCCTGGCTGAAGCCGTAGAAGCAGGCGACGGCGAGGACGACCTGGACCAGCAGCATGATCACCACCAGCAGGCCGATCGCCGTGGCCGGGATCAGCGCTTCGTCGAAGCCGGCCTTGTCGCGGGCGAACCAGCTGTTGGCGCCGACCGCGCAGAAGATCGCCAGGATCGTCGAGAGCGAGGCGGCGACGGGAAGGATGCCGCGGCTCCAGCGCACGACCAGGTAGGCGAAGAACGCGTAGAGCAGGGCGAAGATCAGGCAGACGGCGCCCATCACGTTTCCGCCGTTGATCAGCGAGAAGCCGGCGATCGTGACGATGCCGGCGATCACCGCCGTCGCCAGCATCAGGAAGGCGATCACGAACTTGGTCGCGACCACCTCGGGCTTCTCCCGGTTCGGGTGCCAGAGCTCGTACCCCGGCGTGACCTCTCCTACCGCCACACCGACGATCATAGAATCTATGAGCGACGCCGCGACATTGGCCGCGCGTTAAGCGCCCGGCGGGCGTGACGAAATTGGCAAACGTGCCGGCTTTAGGTGCCGGTGCTCGAAAGAGCTTGGGGGTTCGAGTCCCTCCGCCCGCATAGAATGACCTTCCCTTGGGGCACTGGCCAAATTGGCTAAGGCACCGGTCTCCAAAACCGGCGATTCTAGGTTCGAGTCCTAGGTGCCCCGCTTGGAACGCGACGACCTCGGCGAGCTGCGGCGCCGCGCGGCGCTGACTCGGGACGAGGCGCGGCCCGAGGCGGTGCGGCGGCGGCACGAGGCCGGCGGGCGGACGGCGCGGGAGAACCTCGAGGACCTCGTCGATCCCGGCTCCTTCGTCGAGTACGGGCGTTTCGCGATCGCCGCGCAGCGGGGGCGGCGCGAGCTCGAGGAGCTGATCGCGCGCACGCCGGCCGACGGGCTGCTCGGCGGCGCCGCGCGGGTCAACGGCGAGCTGTTCGGCGAGCGCGCCGCCTGCGCGGTGCTCTCCTACGACTACACGGTGCTGGCCGGCACGCAGGGGGCGCTCGGGCACCGCAAGAAGGACCGCCTGTTCGAGCTGATCGAGCGGATGCGGCTGCCGACCGTGCTCTTCGCCGAGGGCGGGGGAGGGCGGCCGGGCGACACCGACTACCCGGTCGTCTCGGCGCTCGACACGCGCGCCTTCGCGCTCTGGGCGCGGCTCTCCGGCCTCGTGCCGCGGATCGCCGTCGTCGCCGGCCGCTGCTTCGCCGGCAACGCGGTGCTCGCCGGCTGCGCCGACCTGATCGTCGCCACCGAGAACGTCTCGCTCGGCATGGGCGGCCCGGCGATGATCGCCGGCGGCGGGCTCGGCGAGGTCGACCCCGACGAGGTCGGCCCGCTGGAGATGCAGGCGCGCAACGGGGTCGTCGACCTCGCCGTCGCCGACGAGCGCGAGGCGGTGGCGGCGACGAAGCGCCTGCTCGCCTACTTCCAGGGCGCGACGCCGCCGGGCGAGGCGCCCGACCAGGCGCCGCTGCGCGAGATCGTGCCGGAGCGCGAGCGGCGCGCCTACCCGGCCGCGCCGGTGATCGAGACGCTCGCGGACGCCGGCTCGGTCAGCTTCCTGCGCGAGCGCTTCGCGCCGGAGATGGTGACCGCGCTGGCGCGGATCGAGGGCCGCCCGCTCGGCTTCCTCGCCAACGACACGCGTCACATGGCGGGCGCGATCACCAGCGACGCGGCGGACAAGGCGGCCCGCTTCCTGCAGCTCTGCGACGCCTTCGGCCTGCCCGTCGTCTCCCTGGTCGACACGCCGGGGATCATGGTCGGGCCCGAGGCCGAGGCGACGGGCCTGGTGCGCCACGCCTCGCGCCTGCTGCTCGGCGGGGCGGCGCTGCGGGCGCCGCTCGTCGCCGTGATCCTGCGCCGCGGCTACGGCCTCGGCGCCCAGGCGATGACCGGCGGCAGCCTGCACGAGCCACTGCTGACCGTCGCCTGGCCGAGCGCCCACCTCGGGCCGATGGGGCTCGAGGGGGCGGTGCGGCTGGCGCTGCGCAAGGAGCTGGAGGAGATCGCCGACGAGGAGCAACGCGAGCGCCGGGTGCGCGAGCTGACCGCGGCGGCGACCGAGAACGCCAAGGCGCTCAACGCGGCGACCCTGTTCGAGCTCGACGACGTCGTCGACCCGGCCGAGACCCGCGGCCTGATCGCCTCGACCCTGGCGGCGGCGACTGCGCACCCCGGCCCCGAGCGCCCGCCCGAGCCCACGCATCGCATCGTCGACGCCTGGTAGCGCGGTAGAGCTTTGTGCCGCTATGCGGTCGAAACCTCGACCGCGGTCTTGCCGCCGGAGAGCGAAGGAGAGCGGCGGACGGGAATCGAACCCGCGTCATCAGCTTGGAAGGCTGAGGCTCTACCGTTGAGCTACCGCCGCGTGCGCGAGTCGCCTCCCGCGTGCGACCCGCGGCGCCTCGACAGTTTGCCGGAATCCGTCAGAATGAGGAGCAGCCACGGGGAGTGGCGCAGTCTGGTAGCGCACTCGGCTGGGGGCCGAGCGGTCGCAGGTTCAAATCCTGTCTCCCCGATGTAGACAACAACATCCGGCATGTCTGAGAAGCTGTCGCATGCCCTCCACCTCGATCATCGACCGCCTGAGGGGCGAGCGAAACACGCTGGTAGACCGATTCGCTGAGGCAATTGTCGTCGAAGGCGGCCGCCGGGACGGCAGCGCCGAGACCCGCGTCACGATCGACCTTCGCCACCCCGAGTTGGCGGATGACGGGGGCTCAGGCGGACCTGAGCGCTGGCGCCTTCGCACTGCTCGCCATCGACTTGCACGCGCGCCGTTCTCGCGCGATGTCCTCGCCGCTTTCCACGATGCCGAGGCCCAAAAGGGCAGGCGGCTGACGGCAGTTGACCTCCGGAGCCAGAGCCGAGTTGCGGCGCTGATGGCCTGGCATTTCGAGGCGCGGCCGCGCCAGGGCGGTTCTCGGCGCCCCCACCTCGTTACCGCCCTGTCGGTGGCGCAAGACGCCGAAGGCCCGCTGCGCGGCGAGTACCTCGTCGCCTGCTGGCTGCTCTGCACGATCGGCCTGGCGATCGACCGGCGAACCGTAGAAAAGGGACGGATCGGCGTCGTGCTCGACGCGGCCATTTCCCTTGGGCGGGTGGAGCTTGCCGACCTGGGGTTCAGACGAGGCCGCAGGCGAGACGGCTACAAGGGCGCCTACTACGAGTTGGCGGCGTGACGTAGGTAGATCGCCTCCGCCTGCTTGGCATAGCGCGCCGGCAGGGCCTCGTGAAGCTCGGCCACGAAGCGGTCGGGGTGCTCGGCGCGGCGCGCCGGCAGCGAGGCGAAGAAGCGCTCGATCCCGGCGTTGATCGCCTCCACCTGCTCGGGATGGTCGCGCTCGACGTCCTCCTGGAGCCCACCGGCCACCTCCTCGACGGAGGCACGGCGCAGGTGCGCGGCGAGCCGCAGCAGATCCTCGACGCCGAGGTGCTTCTCGCGACGTCCCCAGGGGACCGGCTCCAACCCGAGCTCCTCGATCCCCCGCGTGATCCCGGCGGGGCTGATGTCGATCAGCTCCGCGGCGCGCGAGAGGGTCGGCAGGGCGCGGACGTAGCCGCTGCTGGTGACGTCGATGGTGGCCATGGTCTGGGCAGTGTAGCGCAAGGATTGAAAGAAATGAAAATAAGCTCGTGAGGCACGCCTTGATCGGCCTGACAGCCCCAAAGCAACCTGTGGATTCGGGTGACCACGCCGCGGTTCAAATACCGTCCCGTCAGGCCGATGTAGACAATAACGTCCGGTCCATCTGCGATGCTGATCGGATGGCCGACTCGGCAGGGAAGAAGGGGTCGTTAGAGCTGACAGCGGCTCCCGCGATCGAGAAGCGGATTCTCGTCGTGCGCGAGCGCCAAGCGATACTGGACGAGGATCGCCCGAGAGAACCCGACGACGATCAGCCCGAGCGCCACTACCCCCAACGTCTTGCGGAAACCATTGACACCATGCACGGCCTCCTCGTAGGCCCACACGGTGAGCGCGACGTAGGAGATCGCGCCGGAGAAGTCATTTATCCTGCTGCCGTCGTTGGCCCGTCCCGCCGCGAGGAGCGCTGCGAGCGCAATCCACAGCGGTCGATTGGGAAACTGGCCGACTACGTATCCCCGGATCTTGAGGTCCCTCTGAATGAGTGCGAGCATAGCGGCGCCTACCGAACCTGTTTCATCGAGGCATGCGGGTATACGCCGTAGACTGCGACGCCCCGCCCGACCGCGTCTGGATGCTGATCTCACGGCCGGAGCGCTGGTCGGAGTGGTCTCCGTATGTGAGCGGCGCTGAAAGCCTCGGATCGCCGGAGGTGGCCGAGGGAGCCGAAGGAAGCGTCGTCCTTCGCGGCGGGCTTCGACTCGCGGCCCGGGTCACCCGTGTAGTACGCGGCCAATCCTGGACGTGGCGGGTCGGAGGACTGACGGTTCATCACGCCGTTCGCCCCGCCCCCGGTGGGCGATCGCGGATCGAGCACGCGGTGGAGGGCTCGACGCCCCTCTGGTCGATTGCGGCGATCGCCTACAGGCCGATCGTCGGCCTGATCGCCCGCAACATCGCCCGCGTAGCAGAGCGCGGCTGATCGGCCCGCCGTTGTCGAGCCCATCCCCGGGCTGAGACTCCTGCCTACCTCAACTCAGCTCGCCCTCGAGCAGTGCAGGTTGCCGCCAAACCGGATCGGTGTCGCCACCCGTAACCCAAGCGACGGAAGATCAGACCCACAGGAGGTTCGCTTGATTCCGAAGCGCTATGCCGAGAGGGCCCGGGCTCTGATCCTGCTCGCGGCCTTCCTCTCATTCATCCTCTCGGTCGCGGTCTACTTTCTAGATGACGAGACTCGCGGCATCTTCATCGGGCTTTGGGTGCCCTCGATCCTGGCGCTCGGCGCCGTCATCCTGCCGCCGCGAGAGGGGCCGCGACGATGATCGGGGTCTTCGTCTTCGGCTGCTTCATCACGGCTATTGTCGCCACCGCCTGCGGTCTGATCGTCGCCGGCATCCAGGCGGACAAGCGCGAACGTGAAGAGCTCGCCGAGTAGGGCAGGGGACTGCACCCTGGGTCATTGCGGGCCCGGCCACTTGCACCTTGGCGGATCTCTACGGAGTAGAGACGAAACGCCTGGTCGAGCAGGTCAAACGGAACCGCGACCGCTTCCCTGAGGACTTCGTGTTCGCAACTGAGCAAGAAGGAGGCCGCGGCTTTGAGGTCGCAGACTGCGGCCTCAAACGACCGCCGGGGCGGACCTCGCTATGCGCCGTACTGATGCCGCTTAGACGATGTCGACGCGGCTGCGGGGTAGGCTCGATCTCTCAGTCATGCCGGTGGCCGAGCCGCTCGGCCAGGCCCTTCACGGGGTTCAAACACCGTCCGGCTAGGGCGACTGATGACAACAGCATCCGGTCGGTTTGCCATCCTCATCGGGATGAGGAGGAGGCCGGGTTCAAAGCCTGGCTGTGCTTGGCCAGCTTCCGCCTTGCCCTCCTCTTGACCACCTGAGACACTAGGAGGAATGAAGATGCTCGTAGTCGATATCACCGCAGCGGATACCACCGGGTTCGGCGCCGAGGTCAAGCCCGGCGAGACCCATGTCGAATGGCTCCGGGTTGGCGGGCACGACGTTCTTTCCCGACCGGAGTAGGCGCATTCGCGCTCAGCACTCGCACGCGGGGGACGATCCCGTGGCTCAAATACCGTCTGGTCAAGCCGATTTCCTTGCCAGGGGCGGTGAGCTGGCGCAGCTAGCGCCGCTGCCTGCGGTGCTTGACCGCGGCGGGCGCCAGCAGGGTGGAGTGGCGGAGCATTTTCCACCGCTGGCCACGCGGCTTGACCCAAAGCGTGAGCCTCACTCTGATCTGGTGTCTGCGGGCGAGCGCCCTGCGGCCGAGCCTGGTCAGGCGCAGGACGAGGACGTGCCGCCTGCCTGCGCGCTTCAGCTTCGCCTTGCCGAGCAGCTTGCGGCCGTGCTTGGCGAGGAGCTTCACCCGGGTGCAGCCGGTGGGGCAGCGCAGGACGCCGACCTTGGCCCTGCCGCGGCGGACGTAGGCGCGCTTGCGGAACTTGACGCCCACGCGGCTGACGGTGTGCTTCCTGCGGTGCGTGCTCGGCGTGGTCACCTGCGCCGGCGCCGTCGCTGACGCCGGCGATGGCGGGGGAGCCGGCGCGGCGGCGCCGCAGTTGGAGTTGCCGGCCGTGGTCGGATGGGCGTCGCCGGAGTCGGGCAGGATCGTCAGCTTCAGCGACCCCACCGCCTTGCCGCTGTTGCTTTCGTTGACGTTGATCGCCACGTTGCCGGCCGCACCGTCGCTGTAGGGGTTGCCGTACATTTCGGCGTACTCGCCGATCGTCGCCGCGTACTGCTCGCAGGTCGGGAAGGCCGACGGGGCGGGGCGGGCGTCGCCGAAGGCCGGCTGGTTGAAGCCGGTCGGACAGTAGGGGAAGGCTTCGTAGCCGGGCCGGTGCGCTTCCGGGTCGGTGCAGAAGCCGAGTGCGTCGTTGCCGTAGACGCCGCCCCAGTAGCCGGCCATGAAGCCGACGAGGACGTCGTGGCGGATCTGGCCTTCGAGGTCGTTGTTCGTGCCTTCGCCGGTGTAGACGTCTTTGATCAGCTGAGCGCCGGGGAGGTGGATTTCCGCCGGGGCTTCATGGGCGGGAAAAGCCGGGCCGTGGTAGGCGCCCCGCAGCGCGATCGAGCCGTCGGCTTCGAAGCTGCCGCTGTAGCGGGAGGAGCTGAAGCCATCCGCGTCCGAGAAGGTGCTGTGCACGGTGATTTCCCTGCCCGCCATCGAGCGGACGTATTCGCCGAGGTTCGGGTAGGCGGTGGTGTGGGTCGGCGAGAGGACCCGGAGGATTTCGCCGGAGGGGTTGCGTATGGTCGCCCCCGGACCGCCCGGGATCCGCTGCAGGGCGGCGAAGATCGTGTCCGCGTTGGCCGAGCCGAGCTCTTCGAGGTGCTCGCCACCGCCGGCGGGAGTCGCGTAGGAGTCGAGCCGCATGCCGATCCCGAACTGGTCGACCGCCGTGAGGTTGACCTTGTCGGCGGCCGCGCCGGTCTCGTTCAGCTCGATCCAGGCGAAGCGGCTGGTCTTCGATTCGAAGTCGGGCGGTTCGACGGTCGGCGTGCCGTAGGAGATGTAGATCCGACCGTTGGCGATTTCGTTGATCTGGAGGATGCCGTGGGGCAGTTCGCTGAGATGCTTCGGTTCGTTGACGGCCACCGGCGAGGATTCGTCGTCGCTGACTTCATAGCTTCCCGGGGCGCCGTAGACGGAGACCCAGACTTCGTCGTCGTGGCGGGTGCTCGCGTTGACGATCTGCAGTTCCACCGCCCCGGCGGCGGCCGGTAGGGCCAGCGCCGACAGCAGGGCAAGCAGCGAGATCAGCAAGAGCGGGTGGCGTCGAGGGGGTGATGTCATGGCCGACCATCGGCCGCCGTCGCCGCCTGCTTGAGGGTTGCCTCCAAACCGGCGCGCCAATGCCCTCGGGCGCGTGGGCGCGCCGGAACGGGCATCGCGCGCCTTCTCGGTCTGACCCCGTGCTGTCGCCCAGCCCTCAGGACTGCTCGACCAGAACCGTGTCCTCGTGCGAGTACGGGGGCGAGCAGGCGCAGACGACGACCAGGTGGGTCGCGCCGGTGTTCACCAGCCGGTGCGTCTCGCCCGCTGGGATCAGCGCGCAGTCGCCGGCTTCGACGTCGCGCTCCTCGTCGCCGATCCGCAGCTGGCCACGTCCCGCCGTGATCAGGTAGAGCTCCTCGGAGGCGCGGTGGTAGTGGGCGGCGGTCGCGCCCCCGGGCGCCACCGTCGCCTCGGCGAGGCTCTGGTTGCGGGCCGGCGACTCGGGTCCCATCCACTCGCGGATCGCCGAGCCGTCCTTGGTGACGTAGGGCTGCAGCTCGCTGCGTCTCGCGACGTCCACGCGGCGAACCGTACCCGCGCGTGCGCTCTCGGGTCGCCAGGCCGGCGGGCGCCTCGCCGGGGCGCGATCCGACCCCCGTCTACGGTCGGCCCGCCCGGCCGCGAGTAGGATTCCGGCCAGTGGAAGCGGCCAGCTTCGAAGCGCACGAGGTCGACCTGCACGGCCACCGTGCGATCTACCGGGTCGCCGGCAGCGGCCCGACGGTCGTGCTGATCCACGGGATGATCAACTCCTCGCGCCACTGGCAGGCGGTGGCGGAGCGGCTCGCCGGCTCCCACCGGGTGGTGGCGCCGGACCTGATCGGCCACGGCGACTCGGCGACCCCGCGCGGCGACTACTCGCTCGGCGCCCACGCGGCGAGCATCCGCGACCTGTTGACGACGATCGGGGTCGAGCGGGCGACCGTGGTCGGCCACTCGCTCGGCGGCGGCGTGGCGATGCAGTTCTTCTACCAGTTCCCGCAGCGCACCGAGCGGCTGGTGCTCGTCTCCAGCGGCGGCCTCGGCCACGAGGTCAGCCCGCTGCTGCGCGGCGCCGCCCTGCCCGGCGCCTCGCCCCTGCTGCGCCTCGCCGCGCACCGCCGGCTGGTCGACGCGATCGACGCCGCCGCCGGCCGGCTGCGCGGGCGCGGCAGTCCGAAGGGCGCCTACCTGGAGGCGGTCGCGCGGGCGCTGCGGCCGCTGGGGGAGCCGGGCTCGCGGCGCGCCTTCCTGCAGACGCTGCGCGCGGTGATCGACGTGCACGGCCAGCACGTCAGCGCGAGCGACCGGCTCTACCTGCTCGGCGACATGGCGACGCTGATCGTCTGGGGGGAGCGCGACCGCACGATCCCGATCGCCCACGGCCGCGCCGCCCACGAGGCGATTCCGCGCTGCCGCTTCGAGACCCTGCCGCGCGCCGCCCACTTCCCACACCTCGAAGACCCGGAGGGGCTGGCCGACGTGCTGGCGGATTTCATGGCGACGACGGCGCCGGTGCGGATCGAGGACTTCGAGTGGGCGGCGGTGATCGCTCAGCAGGCGAAGCGGCGGCTGCGCGCGGTCGCCTGAGGCCGTGAGCGGCCGGGAAAGCGCCGGCGTCCTGCTCTTCCGCGACCGCGCCGCGCCGCAGCTGCTGCTGATCCATCCGGGCGGGCCGTTCTGGGCGCGCAGGGACCTCGGCGCCTGGTCGATCCCAAAGGGTGAACCGGATGCGGGGGAGGAGGCGCGGAGCTGCGCGCTGCGCGAGCTGGGCGAGGAGCTGGGCCCGGCGGCGCCGGCGCTCGACGCCGGCGAGCTGATCGAGCTCGGCTCGATCCGCCAGAAGAGCGGCAAGCGGGTCCGCGCCTGGGCGGCGGAGGGAGACTTCGACCCGGCGGCGCTGGCGAGCAACAGCTTCGAGCTCGAATGGCCGCCGCGCTCCGGCAGGCGTGCCGAGTTCCCCGAGGCCGACCGCGCCGAGTGGTTCGGGCCGGAGGAGGCGCGGCGCAAGATCCTGCCCGCCCAGGCGCCGCTGATCGACCGCCTGCTCGAGGCCTTGCCCCGGGCGTGGTAGAGGTTTGTGCCGGATAGCGCCTCAAACCTCTACCACGGGCCTATACTCGCCGCGATGCCTGACGATCAGCCGCTTTCCGCACGTCTGCTCGGCGCCGGGGTCCGCGGCGCCCGCGAGTTCGGCCGGGCGACCGGGATCGACCGGGCGGTGGAGAGCGCCGCCGAGGACGCGATGGTCGCCGCGGTCGAAAGCGAGGCGGTCGAGCGGGCGCTCTCGCGGGTGCTCAACGGGCCGCTGGTCGAAGACGCGGTGCACGGGGCGCTGGAGAGCGAGGCGGTGAAGCGGGCGCTGGTCGAGGCGCTCGACAGCGAGATGGTCGACGAGGTCTGGCGGCGGATGCTGGCCAGCGAGGAGGCGCAGCGGCTGGTCGAGCGGATCGCCGAGGCGCCGGAGATCCGCGCCGCGATCAGCGCCCAGAGCGTCGGCTTCGTCGAGGACGTCGGCCACACGATCGGCAACGCGACGCGGCGCATCGACGGCGTGATCGAGAGCGGCGCCCGCCGGGCGACCTTCCGCAGGCGCCGCGCCGAGCCCAGCGAGCGGGCCGGGGCGCTGACCCGGCTGCTCGCCTTCAGCCTCGACCTGCTGATCGTCAACCTCGCCTTCTCCGGCCTGGCCGCGATCGCCGCCCTGATCGGCTCGTTCTTCGCCGGCGCCGGCAGCGGCCTCTCGGGCGCCGCGCTCGCCTTCGGCAGCGCCATCTGGATCGGCCTCGCCGCCCTCTACATGATCGCCTTCTGGTCGCTGGCGAGCCAGACGCCGGGGATGCGCTTCTTCGGCCTGCGGCTCGGCACGGAGAGCCGCGGCCTGGCGCCGCGAAGATCGGTCAAACGGCTGGTTGGTCTCTTCCTCGCCGCGCTGCCCTTCGGGCTCGGCTTCCTCGGAATCCTCTTCGACGAGCGCCGCCGCGGCTGGCAGGACCGGCTGAGCGGCGTCGACGTGGTTTACGAGAGCAACGGGCCGGCGGCGGCGCCCTGGTCGACGCTGGAGACGCCGGAGCCGCCGCCCGCTGTGGCCCCCGGCGCGACGAAGGCCCCGGGAGCCCGGGGCCTTCGACCGCACGTCTCGGGGTAGCCGCTCGCGCGGCGCTCGCTCAGCGCGGGGCCGGATTGCCCTCCGGGCCCTCGGCCAGCTTGTAGACGATGATGATCGCCAGGGCGAAGATCGCCAGCGACCAGAACGGGTAGCCGGGCAGTGACAGCAGCGCGCCGATCGCGTTCAGCGAGGCGATGAAGATGCCGAACCAGCGACCGAATTCGCCCCCGGAGAAGAGGGAGAAGGCCGCCACCAGCTCGAGCACGCCGAGGATCAGGATGATCCAGCCCCAGGTGTGCAGGCCGCTGATGATGAAGGTGCCGTGTTCGGTGAAGAACTTCGAATCGCCGATCGCCGCGATGCCGTAGATGATGTTGAGCACGCCGGCGACCAGCAGCAGCACGCCGGCGAAGACCCACCAACCGCTGACCAGGTTCTCTTCGTTCATGGATGACCTTTCGTAGCTAGGGGAGGGGTACGGGAGAGAATCTAAGAGCAGCTTCTGTCCGGTTCAAGTGTTTCCTGCAACGATGGCATCGGCGACAGCGCTACTTGCAGGGCTATTCCGTCTGGCACTATTGCGCCGATGAATCGCGCTATCGGACCTCTGGCTCGATCTGCGCTGCCCACGCTGCCGGTTCTCGCGGCGCTCTTCTGCGCCGCCGCGGCGGGCGCGTCGCAGCCGCCGGTGCGCGAGTTGAGCGCTGACGCCTCGCCTTCCGCGAAGCCGTTGCGGGTCTCCGGCAGGGCGCCGGCCGCGCCCCCGCGCCGCGCCCGCCACGCCGGCGCCAGCAGCGTCCGCGTGCTCGACGTGGCGGCGGTCGGCACGCGCACCAACGGGAAGATCCTCGCCGTCGATCCCCGCAGCGGCCCCTATACATGCTCGGGCACGGCGCTCAACACCCCGAGCCGCTCGATCGTGCTCACCGCCGGCCACTGCGTGATCGAGGCCGGCAGCCAGGGCCGGGAGATCGCCTTCGTCCCCGCCTACGACCACGGCAAGCGGCCCTTCGGGACCTTCGCCGCCAAGTCGGTCTACGTGATGCGGCAGTGGCGGCGCGGCGAGAACCCAGACTTCGACCTCGCGGCGCTCGAGGTCAGGCCGAACAGGCTCGGCAAGCTCACGGACGTGGTCGGCGGCCGCGGCTACGCGACGGCGAAATCGCGCGGTTCGGCCTTCCAGATCTTCGGCTACCCGGCGGCGCGCGCGGGGGGCGAGGAACTGCGCAGCTGCCGGGCGCACGGCCTCGGCCTCGACCGCTTCACCGCTCCCTTCGCCGGGCCGCCGACGATGCCGGCCTCGTGCGACATGGCCGCCGGGGCCAGCGGCGGCGCCTGGCTGTTCGGCGGCGAGTACGTCAGCGGCGTCACCAGCTACAGCTACCGGGGTCGGCCGACGCAGCTCTTCTCGCCCTACTTCGGCCCGGCCGTCGGCAACTTCCTGCGCAGGCTTCCATGACCGCGATCAGCGCGGAGCGAGCCTGTGCGTGTCGCCGGCTCGCCGTGCCGGGAGCGAAGCGGGAATAATGGCGGGATGAGCGTCGACGCGGTTCGCACGCCGGAGGAGCGCCTGCGGGGATTGCCCGACTTCCCCTTCGAGTCGAGCTATCGCGAGATCGGGGGACTGCGGCTCGCCCACCTCGACGAGGGCGAGGGGCCGCCGGTCGTCTTCTTCCACGGCGCCCCGACCTGGTCGTTCCTCTGGCGCAAGGTGATCCCGCCGGTGCGCGACGCGGGCTACCGCTGCATCGCGCCCGACTTCGCCGGCTTCGGCCGCTCCGACAAGCCGGCCGAGGTCGGCTGGTACACCTACGACCGCCACGTCGAGCTGATGGCGCGGCTGCTGGAGGAGCTCGACGTGCGCGATGCGACCGCCGTGGTGCACGACTGGGGCGGCCTGATCGGGCTGCGGCTCGCGGTCGAGCATCCGGAGCGCTTCTCGCGCCTGGTGATCATGGACACCGGGCCGGCGACGGGTCGCCAGCGGATGAGCGACGCATGGCTCAAATTTCGCGACTTCGTCAGCCGCACCGAGGACCTGCCGGTCGGCTTCCTCGTACGCGGCGGCTGCGAGAACGACCCGGGCGACGAGGTGATCGCCGCCTACGAAGCGCCCTATCCCAGCCCCGAGTCGAAGGCCGGGGCGCGGGCGTTCCCGCTGATCGTGCCGACCGAGCCCGACGCGCCGGGCGCCGCCGCGGGGCAGCGGGTGGCGGAGGCGCTGCGCGCCGACGAGCGCCCGACGCTGCTCCTCTGGGCGGACTCGGACCCGGTCCTGCCGTTCTCGGTCGGCGAGCGGCTGGCCGAGCGGCTCAACTACCCGGCGCCGCGCCCGATCGCGAACGCCGGCCACTTCCTGCAGGAGGACGCCGGCGAGGAGATCGGCCGGATCGTCGCCGAGTGGCTGGTCGCCTAGCCCAAGCTCCCGACGACTTCCGTCAGCTCTTCGTGACTGTGGTGTTGCAGCAGCTTCTCTCGCCTCGGGGGGCCGGAGTCCTCTAGCCAGGTGATCGTGCCCGGCCAGTATGGGCCCGGCGGCGTCCCCGGATGGTGGAAGGCGTCGGCGAAGATCCAGCTGCCGGTGTTGTGCAGCTGCCCGCCCCCGTGCAGGGGCCAGGGCCCGTCGTCGCCTTCCGGGCCCGCTCGATGGGTGTGGCCGGTGATCACGTGGACGCCCGATAGATCGAGGCGCTTGCACATCTCGCTCGCGGCGTCGACTCCGCTGCGGGTGATGGCGCCGGGGCTGAGGTCGGCGCTGAACTCCGAGCGCAGGAGGCGGTTTACGCCCCAGACGCCAGCCGGGATCGCGGCGCGAACGGCGGCGCGGCGGGCGCGGCCGAGGCGACCGCCGTTGCGCGAGGACATCACCCGCCAGGCGCGCTCGGAGGGGCGCGCCTTGCTCCAGACCGAGCCGCCCTGGGCGAGGCCGTAGGTGAAGCCGTAGACGGGGCGCAGGACGTGCTCGTAGTCGGACGGCGCGGGGCGGGCGGGGAGCGGGCGCAGCGTGCGCATCGTCGCCGCCGCGACGACGCACTCCATGCGCGGCAGACCCATGTGGCAGTCCATGTAGTGGCCGTGGGTGGCGTAGACGTCGTCGCGCAGCCAGATACCCGGATAGGCGAGTCGCGGCTCGGCGGCGCCGAGCCAGGCCGCGATCCGGCTCGCCGGCTCGCCGGCGAGCGGCGCGTGCTGCTGCAGGCCGAGCGGGGCGGAGGAGAGGGCGAGCCCTTCGAGCAGCGGCTCGGCGAGGCGGTGGTCGTGGTTGCCGGGGACGAGGATCGTCGGCTTGCCCGCCATCGCCTCGCCGAGCTCCTCGAGGAACGGCTGGGCGGCCTCGAGCGCGGCGGGGAGCGGCAGTTCGCGCAGCTCGATCACGTCGCCGAGCAGCACCAGCCGGTCGGCCGAGGCGAGCCGGTCGAGCAGCACGCGGCGGATCGCGGCGTCGCGCAGCAGATCCTCGCCGAAGGCGCTGCCCAGGTGCAGGTCGGAGACGATCGCGGTTCTCACCGCAAGGAAGTTAACCGGCGCGGCTACTCTGTCCGCATGAGCGGCCTCAGCACGGAGCGCCTGGCGCCGGCGAACGGGATCGAGATCGCCTACCAGGAGATCGGCGACGCCGACGGCAAGCCGCTGCTGTTGATCATGGGGCTGGCGACGCAGATGCTCGGCTGGGACGAGGTGTTCTGCGCGATGCTCGCCGAGCGCGGGTTCCGCGTCGTGCGCTTCGACAACCGCGACATCGGGCGCTCGACCCACCTCGACGGCGCCGGCGTCCCGAGCCGTCCCGAGATGCTGCTCGGCCGCCGCCGCACCGCTGCCTACACGCTGCGCGACATGGCCGACGACACGCTCGGACTGATGGACCACCTGGAGATCGAGTCGGCGCACCTGGTTGGGGCGTCGATGGGCGGGATGATCGCCCAGACGACGGCGATCCGCAGACCGGACCGGGTGCGCTCGCTGGTCTCGATGATGTCCAGCACCGGCAACCGCTGGGTCGGGATCCCGACCTGGAAGGCGCTCGGCACGCTCTTCAACCGCCCGGGCCCCGGCCGCGAGGCGGCGATCGAGACGACGGTGCGGACCTTCCGCACGATCGGCTCGCCCGGCTACGCGATGGACGAGGCGCGCGTCCGCGAGCTGGCCGGCGCCTCCTACGACCGCTCGCACGATCGCGCCGGCATCGCCCGCCAGCTGCACGCCGTCACCGCGTCGGGCGACCGCACCCCGCAGCTCGAGAGGCTGCGCCTGCCGGCGACGGTCCTGCACGGGGCAAGCGACCCGCTGATCCGCCCCGTGGCCGGCCGCGCCACCGCCCGTGCCCTCCGCGACTCCCGCCTGCGCGTCTTCGACGGCATGGGCCACGACCTCCCGAGAGAGCTATGGCCCGACTTCGTCGAGGAGATAGCCGCCACCGCTCACCGCTTCGCCCCGACGAACTCGTCGAGCCTCGCGACGTCGTCCTTGCGCGAGACGTAGACGGACTTCGGCGGCGCGACCGTCCAGTGGAGATTCATCGCATCGCAGGCGTTGCAGAAGATCTTCTTGATGTCCTCGGAGAAGTTGGTGAAGACGTAGCGAGGGCACTCCCAACCGAAGCTTCCCGTGTTCGTGAAGCGGCAGCCGTCGGAGTGGATTAGGCCGCGGAGGAGCAGCCAGGGGGTGCGAGCGACGAGCGCTTTCTGCCACCCGACGAGCTCGATCTTGCGTTCGTGCTTTTTCCCAGGGCCGTGTTGCGGGAACAGACACGGCCACGACTTCGAGTAGGCGTGAACCTCGACGTAGTTCTTTGGCGTTGGCTGACAGTGGACCTTGTTCCACGGCATCACCGCCTGCATCGCCGCGGCACACTCCTCGACGATCAGCGGATATTTCTTGTCGAGGGCGATCCGCAGTCTGAAGACGCCCCGCCGGCCCTCCGAGATGTGCCCATCGCCAAGGTAAATGCCGAGCAGGTAGGCATAAGAGGTCGAGAACCGATCGAAACGATGCTCTCCGGCGCCACACCGGGCGCACGGCTGCGCAGAGTCGTTCGGTCGCCCGTAGAGCATCGACTTCTGCTCGAACGAATGGGGAAGCCTGCCGGCAATCCATTCTCGAATGGTCGGGCGGGAGACGCCTGTCCGTCGCGAGATCTCACAATTATTGAGGCTCTGACCGGCGAGGCGGAGCGCCTCGGCGACCGTCTCCCGGCTATGCATGTGGCTTCCTCGCTATGCGGCTGAGAGGATTCGAACCTCCACGCTCTTTCGAGCAATACGACCTGAACGTATCGTGTCTGCCAGTTCCACCACAGCCGCGTGGCCCAGCAAATCTAGCGCTTCCCATGATCTGGAGTGTCGGTGATGGCATCGAACACATGTTCGTACCTTAGGGCCGCCGTCGGATGGAACTGTCGCCTGACGCCCCCGACCCATCTCGCTAGAATGTCGCTCCCGCGCCGCTATCGTCTAGGGGACTAGGACGCCGGATTCTCAGTCCGGAAACCGGGGTTCGAATCCCCGTAGCGGTATCCCAAGAGTAGAGTAAACGCGCCCCCAGCGAGGGGCGCATTTGCGTTCAGGGGCGGTGAAAGGGGCCAACTGGTGGTGAGATACATGGCGATCCGGGGCACGGTCGAACCCCTGCTGACCGGTACCCCGCCGCCCGCGAACATCTTGCCCTCGCTCCAGCGGTGGATCGGTACCTTCTGCTGGACCGGCGATCCGATGGGCGGTCCTCCCGACCTCAACGCTGACGTGCTGCGCGAGCTTGAGCGAAAGCTCGGAGTAGCGGTGCCGTTCGACCAGTCATCGGGGGACAAAGCGGTCGATGATCTACTCCAACGCGTGAGCCTGAGCGAGGATTTCGCGGTCTGCGCAATCGCGATTCTCTTGCCTCAGGCATCCGGCCCCGACATCGTCGAGCTGGGCGAAATCTTTGAGTCGCCGGGGTCGAGATGGGAAGTTGTTGTCGATGAGGGCGGGGAGGGTCGCCTGACCCTCCGCCAGAACGGTCCCGTCTCCGGTGTCGTCGGCGCTCTTGCCGACTTCGCCGCGCCTGCTCATCGACACCTGGAGAAGGCCCTAGAAAGGCTGTCGGGACCGGGCGACAAAGACTCCGGCGGCGCCTATTTCGAGGCCGTGAAGGCGGTCGAGGCGGCTGCGCGGCCGGTAGTCGCTCCGACGGACCCCCTAGCCACGCTGGGGAAGATGATCGCCGCCCTGGAAGCCAAGCCCTCGAAGTGGGCCGTCGTTCTGGCGGAAGAGACAGTCGAGGATGTCACCCGCCGAGCTTCGATTCTCTGGAAGACCCCGCATGAGACGCCCTGTGTCAACCCCCCGCCGTCTGCAGGCGGCCGAAGTTGCCGTGTCGAGCCGGGTCATAGGGGATCCGGTCGCGCCAGCAGCGCCAGAGAACTCTGATCCACGCACGCCCCAG
>Ga0210096_1000269_pt1 | contig 19381 bp, 4 predicted proteins | sample China_Galinas_PW_4_FD_184864 | JGI IMG/M metagenome (GOLD analysis project Ga0210096, IMG submission 184864) | Wetland microbial communities from San Francisco Bay, California, USA, that impact long-term carbon sequestration - China_Galinas_PWA_D2... | ecosystem: Environmental > Aquatic > Marine... | reverse complement strand
TATGTTGCCGTCGCGGTTCAGGGTACGACTCCTCCGACCCAGCACCTCGACGGCAACATAGATGTTTACGACGTGGCATCTGGTGACCTCGGTTACCCGGCCGACAAGACGAAGAACACGGCATACAGCCAGTGCTCGAACGCATCTTGCCACGATAACGGTACCGGCACGAAGGTGACCACACCGACGTGGGGCACCACCATTAGTGACTGCTCCGAGTGCCACGCGACCCAGCCGGCGTCGGGCAGCCACACGGCCCACCTCTCGGTATCGGGCGTAAGCTGCGGCAACTGCCATGACAGCGCGGTCCAGGGCACGACAGCCCCGACCCAGCACCTTGACGGAAACATAGATGTTTACGACGTGGCATCGGGCGACCTCGGCTACCCGGCCGACAAGACGAAGAACACGGCTTACAGCCAGTGCTCGAACGCCTCTTGCCATGACAACGGTACGGGCACGAAGGTGACCACACCGACGTGGGGAACTACTATCAGCGACTGCTCCGAGTGCCACGCGACCCAGCCGGCGTCGGGCAGCCACACGGCCCACCTGGCTCACACTGAAGTGAACTGCGGCAACTGCCACGACAGCGCGGTGGAAGGCACCACTGCTCCCGATCAGCACCTGGACGGGAACATCGACGTTTACGACGTTACTTCGGGCGACCTGGGTTACCCGGCCAACAAGACCAAGAACACGCCTTACGACAAGTGCAACAACGCCCTGTGCCACGACGACGGTACTGGCGCGCTTGTGGTAACTCCGACATGGGGTACAGTGAGCGTCTGTGACGAATGCCACAGCTACGAGCCCGCGACCGGCAGCCATACGGCTCACCTGGCGGTTTCCTTTATTGATTGCGGCAACTGCCACGGCGACGCGATTAAGGGCACCCAGGACTCCGGCGTAGAGCACAGAGACGCCAACGTCGACGTATTCGACGTTAACCCCGGCGACCTCGGCTATCCGCCGGACAAGACAAAGAATACTCCTTATACACAGTGCACAAACGCATACTGCCATGAAAACGGAAGGCTCACGAAGGTGACCACGCCGACATGGGGCACGACGGTCACCGACTGCTCGGAGTGTCACGCGACTCAGCCCGCCACCGGTAGCCACACGGCCCACCTGGCGGTATCGGGCGTAAGCTGTGGAAACTGCCACGACAGCGCGGTTCAGGGCACGACAGCCCCGACCGAGCACCTTGACGGTAACGTGGACGTCTATGACGTGGCTACGGGCGACCTTGGCTATCCGGCCGACAAGACGAAGAACACGGCGTTCAGCCAGTGCTCGAACGCCTCTTGCCATGATAACGGTACCGGCACTAAGGTGACGACGCCTACTTGGGGTACGACGATCAGCGACTGCTCCGAGTGCCACGCGACCCAGCCGGCTTCGGGCAGCCACACGGCCCACCTCTCGGTATCGGGCGTAAGCTGTGGAAACTGTCACGACAGTGCTGTTCAGGGTACGACTCCTCCGACCCAGCACCTTGACGGTAACATCGACGTTTACGACGTGGCATCGGGCGACCTCGGCTACCCGGCCGACAAGACGAAGAACACGGCATACAGCCAGTGCTCGAACGCCTCGTGCCACGATAACGGTACCGGCGCTAAGGTGACGACGCCGACGTGGGGCACAACGGTCAGCGATTGCTCCGAGTGCCACGCGACCCAGCCCGCCACCGGTAGCCACACGGCCCACCTGGCAGTGACGGGCGTAAGCTGTGGAAACTGTCACGACAGTGCGGTCCAGGGCACGACTCCTCCGACCCAGCACCTGGACGGTAACATCGACGTTTACGACGTGGCATCGGGCGACCTCGGTTACCCGGCTAACAAGACGAAGAACACGGCATACAGCCAGTGCTCGAACGCATCGTGTCACGATAACGGTACGGGCACGAAGGTGACCACGCCGACGTGGGGAACGACGGTAAGCAACTGCACCGAGTGTCATGCCCAGCAGCCCGCTACGGGCAGCCATACGGCCCACCTCGCGGTTTCGAGCGTGAGCTGCAGTAACTGCCACGACAGCGCGGTGGAGGGCACTACTCCTCCCGAGCAGCACCTGGACGGCAACATCGACGTTTACGACGTGACCTCGGGCGACCTCGGTTATCCGCAGAACAAGACCGAGAATACGGCGTTTGACAAGTGCAGCAACGCCTCGTGCCACGATAACGGTACGGGCACGAAGGTGACCACGCCTACATGGGGCACGACGGTCAACGACTGTTCGGAGTGTCACGCGACCCAGCCCACGAGCGGCAGCCACACCGCCCACCTCGCGTACACGGCTAACATTACGTGTACGAACTGTCACGGCGACGCGGTGCAGGGCACCTCGGCAATAACCGGCCAGCACGTGGACGGCAACATCGACGTCTTTGACGTGACCTCGGGCGACCTCGGTTATCCGCAGAACAAGACCAAGAACACGGCTTACAGCCAGTGTACGAACATAAACTGCCACGGCTCTTCGTCGCCCACCTGGGGCACGACGAACACCGGCGGCACCTGTACTGTCTGTCACGGCACGTTTGGCGACGCCGGCGCGACGGAGGACAAGATAGCGCCTCCGGACGATACGGCCGGCAACTCGCTTAATACGGACCCGAAGGTCGGCGCGCACCAGGCGCACCTGAACAGCGCGGTCTACGGGACCTTCGCAAACACGACTTCGATGAACTGCAGCCTCTGTCACCAGAAGCCGACGAACGTCTTCGACTCCGGCCACCTCGACGCTACTCTGGCCTGGGACGGACAGGCGGACGTGACGTTAGGCTCGCTCGCTACGCAGGGCGGCGCATCGCCCACTTACACCGGCGGCCCGGGCGGCACGTGTTCGAACGTGTACTGCCACGACGCAAGGGTCTGGGACGGCGGCGTGGATAACGCGACAAGCATTGACTTCCCGCAGCCGGACTGGAACACCCCGATGCTGACCGACGAGGCCTCGCCTCCTGGACCGTGCGACAACTGCCACGGATATCCTCCTGGCGGCCCCGGCAAGCACTACGGCACGGACTGTTCCGGCTGTCACTACACGAATACGCAGGGTGACTTCGTTGCCACCGACAACGTGAGCTTCACTAACCCGCAGCTCCACATCGACGGCAGCGTAACGGCCAAGGGCGACTGCGACAGCTGCCACGGCTTCCCGCCCATACCGGGCGACGGCAAGAACGGCGCGGGCACGGCCAACGACGGCGGCAAGGGCGCTCACTGGAGCCTGGCCACCGACGGCGCTCACATTGACAACTCGGTGCTCGACCCGACGACCGCGGTTTACAACGGCGCGGGTACGGAGCAGTGTGCGGTATGCCACATAATGCCTGACACCAACCACCCGAACGGCGCGTGGGAAGGTATTTCGGTAGGCGTGGCCAACAGCTTCGACGGCGGCACCCCGACGTACGGCGGCGTCCGCGGAGAGAAGACCACTCCGAAGTCGTGCTCGAACGTGAACTGTCACTTCGGCACACCGTCTCCGAGGTGGAGCTGTCCGACCGATCCGCCCGAGTAAGAAAGACTAATGCCCGTGATGAGGGGCCTGAGCCCCTCATCACGGATTAAAGGTAAATAGGGCAAGGCAATTGAAGGCAAAAAAAGAAGGTAAAATAGTAAGGCGAAGGGGTGACTAAAGTGGAAAGAAAGACGATAAGACAAAGAGCTCGCAAGAGGTTCGGACTAACGCACGCGTTCTCCACCCTCAGGTGGACTTCCATGTCCCGGAAGGGTAGTATTGCCGCAACCGCCGTTGCCCTTGCCTTCTTGACGTTCGCCTTCTTTGCGTCTTTCGCCATTGCCCCGAACAGCGCCTTCGCCAACTTCAATAACTACAGTAGTACAAGTTGCCTTAACTGCCACAGCGGCGACCTTTCAGGAAACGCCGGTCTTTCGGCGACTTTCTACATCGACGGCAGTGCAACTACGTCGGTGAACGTCAATACCGCCTCGAGCGCCGCCACGTTCCAGATAGACTGGTTCAGCAGCGGCGTGTTCGGCTCGACTTACGATACCATGAGCTATATCGTGAACGTCCCGGACTCGACGTGGACCGTGGCCCCCGGCGACAACACGTACTCGGGCATGTCCGGCTGGAACACCAACTGGGACTATAACAACTCGAACACTACGGGGACGACCTGGTCCAAGCTCTTTACTTCGGACACAAACACCGTATGGCAGACTCAGCAGTACGTCAGCGAGACGAACAAGAACGACCCCTTCGGGCAAGGTTCCGGAACCATGTGCTCAGACGGTAACGCGGCGGGCGGCGGTGATAAGTGTAACGACGCCGACTTGGACGCGACGACGCATGGCACGGACGCGATAATTACCGTACCCTCCGGATTTCCTACCGGCACTTATTATTTGACTATATTCGGCATAGGCCACCTGGACGGCGGCGCCACAAAGGGACATATAGAGTGGTCCATAACCGTTAACGTCACGGGCCCGTCTCCGACGTACTCCATAGCGGACGGCACAGACCCGTCGAACTTTAACGCCCAGCAGGGCAGCACCGGCAACTACATCGATCAGTTGGTAGGCACCGCGTCGGGCGGCTGTACCATGTCGGGCGTAACCGTGACGACCACTAACACGGCGGACGTCTCGTCCGTGTCCATAACGAACGTGGGCGGCGGCACGACCTACGGGTCGCAGACCACGCCTTCAGGCAACAACTGGAGCATATCCGGCCTCACCCTCGGTAGCGGAACTTACGAGATAAGAACGAACGTGGCCAGCGGCGCGACGGTGAACGACGTGGTGACCGCATACGTTTCGGCGGCAACTGGCAGTACGTGTACGCCTTCGACAACGGATACGGCCACGACACAGATGACAATTACTGCCCCGCCGTCATATTCGATAGCCGACGGCACGGATCCGTCGAACTTCAGCGCCCAACAGGGCAGTACCGGCAACTATATAGACCAGCTGGTAGGCACCTCGGTTTCCAGCTGTAACATGACCGGCGTAACCGTGACGACCGCGAACACGGCGGACGTATCGTCGGTCTCCATAACGAACGTGGGCGGCGGCACGACCTACGGGACGCAGACCACGCCTTCAGGAAACAACTGGAGCATATCCGGCCTTACCCTGGGCTCGGGAACTTATGAGATAAGATTGAACGTGGCCAGCGGCGCGACGGTGAACGACGTGGTGACCGCGTACGTCTCGGCGGCGACGGGCGATACCTGTACGCCTTCAACATCAGACACGGCAACAACTCAATTGACTGTAACGGCCGCGCCTGCATATTCGATAGCAGACGGTTCGGACCCCGCGAATTTCAACGGCCAGCAGGGGAGTACCGGCAACTATATAGACCAGCTGGTTGGCACGGCGGCGGGCGGCTGCAGCATGTCCGGCGTAACAGTGACTACCACGAACACGGCGGACGTCTCGGGTGTGTCCATAACCAACGTGGGCGGTGGTACGACCTACGGGTCGCAGGCCACGCCTGCCGGTAACAACTGGAGCATAACCGGCCTCAGCTTAAGTAGCGGCACGTACGAGATACGGGTGGACGTGGCGGGCGGCGCGACGCCTTCCGACATAGTTACCGCATATGTTTCCGCGGCTACGGGCGATACCTGTACGCCTTCTACTACGGATACGGCGACCACACAGATGACGGTAACTGTTCCGCCTTCATATTCGATAGCCGACGGTACTGATCCCTCGAACTTCAACGCCCAGCAGGGAAGCACGGGTAACTACATAGACCAGCTGGTTGGCACCGCGGCGGGCGGCTGCAGCATGTCCGGCGTAACCGTGACGACCACGAACACGGCGGACGTCTCGGGTGTGTCCATAACAAACGTCGGCGGTGGTACGACCTACGGTTCGCAGGCCACGCCTGCCGGAAATAACTGGAGCATAACAGGCCTAAGCCTAAGTAGCGGCACGTACGAGATACGTGTGAACGTGGCGGGCGGCGCGACGGTGAACGACGTGGTTACCGCATACGTTTCGGCGGCTACTGGCGATACCTGTACGCCTTCTACTACGGATACGGCGACCACACAGATGACGGTAATCGCTCCGCCTTCGTATTCAATAGCCGACGGAACCGATCCGTCGAACTTTACCGGTTATCTCGGCAGCACCGGCAACTACATAGACCAGCTGGTTGGCACCGCGGTGAGCGGCTGTAGCATGTCGGGCGTAACCGTGACGACCACTAACACGGCGGACGTCTCGGGTGTGTCCATAACAAACGTGGGTGGAGGCACGACCTACGGGTCGCAGGCCACGCCTGCCGGAAATAACTGGAGCATAACAGGCCTCAGCTTAAGCAGCGGCACGTACGAGATACGTGTGAACGTGGCAGGCGGCGCGACACCTACCGACGTAGTTACCGCGTACGTTTCGGCGGCCTCGGGAGATACCTGTACGCCTTCTACTACGGATACGGCCACGACACAAATGACTATATCGGCTTCGCCTACGACCACCACGGTCACCGACGGCACCGACCCGGGCGCCTCAAACCCGTGCCCCGGAAGCTCCGGCGTGAGCCTCGACGCTTTCTCGCTGAACGAGACCTCGGGCAACGGAAGCGCTTCGGTATCGAGCGTCACACTCTCGCTGACCGGCAATACTCAGATGTCGACGGTCTATGTGACCTGCGGCGGCAGCTCGGGCAGCCAGGCATCGCCCGGCGCGAGCCAGTCCATTACCCTGAGCCCGAGTGTTACGGTGCCGGCAAGCAGCACGGTGAACTGCACCGTCACCGCCGACCTCACCAATACGGAGGGCGGCTCGGTGAACGCAAGCGTTACGAGCTTTACGGTCACCGGTACCAATGGGGGAGTTACCGATACCGGCACTGCCCAGACCATTCAGACGTGGGACGTTCCTGCGGTCACGAACTTCGCGGCTTCGGACGGCGAGGACAGCCAGTCCACCCTTACTTGGACGAACCCCAACGACAACCAGCTATCGCAGGTTGTCGTTATGAGGAAGACGGGCTCCTATCCCGCGAACCATCTGGACGGGACTCAGGTATACCTGGAAAACCCGGCCACCAAGAACCAGGCTCGTAACACGGTTGACAGTCCGCTTTCAAACGGCACCGTCTATTACTACGCGACATTCGTGAGGGGCACCTCGTGCTGGAACGAGACCGTCAGCGGAGGCACCAGCGCCGATACGGGTACGCCGACCGCGGCGGCCGCGGCCTATTCGATAGCCGACGGCACAGACCCATCTAATTTCGGCGCCGTGAACGGGTCGAGCGCCAACTATATAGACCAGATAGTGGGTACGTCGAGCGGAGGATGTAGCCTCTCGGGAGTGACGGTTACTACTACAAATACGGCGGACGTCTCCGGTGTGTCTATAACCAACGTCGGCGGCGGGACGACCTATGGGTCGCAGGCCACGCCGTCCGGCAATACCTGGGTCATAAGCGGCCTCACTCTCGGCTCCGGGACGTACGAGATACGCCTGGATGTCGATATCAACGCAACCAATAATGACATTGTAACGGCCTATGTTACGGCGGGCACGGGCAGCACCTGTACGCCCTCTACCACCGATGTGGCCAACACTCAGATGACCGTAACCGTTGCGGGTGCATGCGACAAGACCATAGACTTCTGCTACGACTGTCACGCATATCCGCCGGTGGACGGCACGAGAAGCTGGACCACGGGCGCCGTGGTGGGCAGCCACCAGCCGCACGTTGCGGCCGGGGCGGTCTGCTCTAACTGTCACGTCGACCCGGGCAGCAACCTCAAGCACAGAGACGGCAACATCGCGATAAACGGCACGAGCGTGACCTACAGCAAGGGAAATAACTTCCCGCAGGTCTCGACGGTCAGTAGCCTCGGGTATTGCACGAACACGGCATGCCACGACGACGGTATCGGCAACAAGCTGACCACGCCGACGTGGGGCACGACCGCGGCAGCCTGCACGGAGTGCCATGCGGCCCAGCCCTCGAGCGGCAGCCACAGCGCGCACCTGGCCCTCACGACGATTGGATGTGGAAACTGCCACGACAGCGCGGTCAAGGGAACAACGTATCCCGACCAGCACCTCGACGGCAACATCGACGTTTACGACGTAGCCTCTGGCGACATGGGCTATCCGCAGAACAAGACCAAGAACACGCCGTACAGCCAGTGCACCAACGCGTCCTGCCACGACAACGGCACGGGCACGAAGGTGACTACGCCTACGTGGGGCTCCTCCGGCGGGTGCTCTTCCTGCCACCAGACTCAGCCGGCGACGGGCAGCCATACCGTCCACCTGGCGGTAACCGGCGTAAGCTGCGGTAACTGCCACGACGGCGCGGTCGAGGGGACGACGTTCCCCGAGCAGCACAGCGACAATAACATCGACGTTTACGACGTCGCCCCCGGTGACCTTGGCTATCCGCAGGACAAGACCAAGAACACGCCCTATAGTTACTGCACGAACGCATCGTGTCACGACAACGGTACCGGCGCGAAGGTGAGCACTCCGACGTGGGGCACCACTATAAGCAACTGCTCAGAGTGCCACGCGACTCAGCCCGCGACGGGCAGCCATACCGCCCATCTGGCGGTAACCGGCGTAAGCTGCGGCAACTGCCACGATAGCGCGGTTGAGGGCACCACGGCCCCGACCGAGCACCTCGACGGCAACGTGGACGTCTACGATGTGGCCTCGGGCGACCTCGGTTATCCGGCCAACAAGACAAAGAACACGGCGTACAGCCGGTGTACCAACGCTTCCTGCCACGACAACGGCACGGGCGCGAAGGTAACGACGCCCACCTGGGGCACTACTATTAGCAACTGCTCCGAGTGCCACGCGACTCAGCCGGCATCGGGCAGCCACAGCGCGCACCTGGCGCTCACTACGATCAGCTGCGGCAACTGCCACGACAGCGCGGTTGAAGGCACCACGGCTCCGACCCAGCATCTGGACGGCAATATCGACGTCTACGATGTGGCTTCGGGCGACCTCGGTTATCCGGCCGACAAGACGAAGAACACGGCGTACAGCCGGTGTACCAACGCTTCGTGCCACGACAACGGTACGGGCACAAAGGTGACCACTCCTACGTGGGGCTCTTCCGGTGGGTGCTCTTCCTGCCACCAGACAAGGCCGGCTACCGGCAGCCATACCGCGCACCTCAACGATACGAGCATAGGCTGCGGCAACTGCCACGACGGCGCTGTCGAGGGGACGACGTTCCCCGAGCAGCACAGCGATAATAACATCGACGTTTACGACGTGACTTCGGGCGACCTCGGCTACCCGGCCGACAAGACCAAGAACACGCCTTACAGCCAGTGCACGAACGCTTCCTGCCACGAAAACGGGAGGCTTTCGAAGGTCACGACGCCTACATGGGGCACCACGGTTAGCGACTGCTCGGAGTGCCACGCGACCCAGCCCGCGACGGGCAGCCATACCGCCCATCTGGCGGTAACCGGCGTAAGCTGCGGCAACTGCCATGATAGCGCGGTTGAGGGCACCACGGCCCCGACCGAGCACCGAGACGGCAACGTGGACGTCTATGACGTTGCCTCGGGCGACCTCGGTTACCCGGCCAACAAGACAAAGAACACCGCCTTCAGCAGGTGTACCAACGCGATATGCCACGACAACGGTACAGGCGCGAAGGTAACGACGCCCACTTGGGGCACTACTATTAGCAACTGCTCCGAGTGTCACGCGACCCAGCCGGCAACCGGCAGCCACACGGCTCACCTTGGGGTATCGGGTGTAAGCTGCGGCAACTGCCACGACAGCGCGGTTGAGGGCACTACTGCACCGACCCAGCACCTCGACGGCAACATCGACGTTTATGATGTCACCTCGGGCGACCTCGGTTACCCGCAGAACAAGACAAAGAACACGGCTTACGCACAGTGTAATAACGCGTCGTGTCACGATAACGGCACGGGCACGAAGGTGACCACCCCGACGTGGGGCACCACCATAAGTGACTGCTCCGAGTGCCACGCTAACCAGCCCTCGTCGGGCAGCCACAGCGCGCACCTGGCGCTCACTACGATCAGCTGCGGCAACTGCCACGACAGCGCGGTGCAGGGCACCACGGCTCCGACCCAGCATCTGGACGGCAACATCGACGTTTACGATGTGGCCTCGGGCGACCTCGGTTACCCGGCCGACAAGACAAAGAACACGGCATATAGCAAGTGTACCAACGCTTCGTGCCACGACAACGGCACGGGCACGAAGGTGACTACGCCTACCTGGGGATCCTCAGGCGGGTGCTCCTCTTGCCACCAGACCAGGCCGGCTACTGGCAGCCATACCGCCCACCTCAACGATACGAGCATAGGCTGCGGCAACTGCCACGACGGCGCGGTTGAGGGGACGACGTTCCCCGCGCAGCACAGCGACAATAACATCGACGTCTACGACGTCAACCCGGGCGACTTGGGCTATCCTCAGGACAAGACTAAGAACACGCCTTACAGCCAGTGCACCAACGCTTCCTGCCACGAAAACGGGAGGCTTTCGAAGGTCACGACCCCGACGTGGGGCACCACGGTTAGCGACTGCTCGGAGTGCCACGCGACTCAGCCGGCTACCGGCAGCCACACGGCGCACTTGGGCCGTACGTTCGTAAGTTGCGGCAACTGCCACGACAGCGCGGTTGAAGGCACCACTGCGCCGACCGAGCACCGAGACGGCAACGTGGACGTCTATGACGTCACTTCGGGCGACCTCGGTTACCCGGCCAACAAGACAAAGAACACCGCCTTCAGCAAGTGTACTAACGCTTCGTGCCACGACAACGGCACGGGCGCGTTGGTTACGACGCCTACTTGGGGCACCACCATCAACGACTGCTCGACGTGCCACGCGACCCAGCCGGCGACGGGCAGCCATACCGCGCACCTCGCGGTAACTGGCGTAAGCTGCGGCAACTGCCACGACAACGCGATAGAGGCCACACAGGAACCCGCGCAGCACCTGGACGGCAACATCGACGTTTACGACGTGACTTCGGGCGACCTCGGTTACCCGCAGAACAAGACAAAGAACACTGCGTACGCGAGGTGTAATAACGCTTCGTGTCACGACGACGGCACCGGCACCCTGGTGAGCACACCGACGTGGGGCACGACGGTCAGCGACTGTTCGGAATGTCACGCGAACCAGCCCACGACAGGTAACCACAGCAACCACCTGGCATACACTATCGCCAAGTGCGGCAGCTGCCACGACAGCGCGGTCCAGGGAACCACGCCTCCGACCCAGCACCTCGACGGCACCATCGACGTCTACGATGTCAACCCCGGCGATATGGGTTACCCTTCCGACAAACCTAAGGGCACGGCCGGATCGACCTGTACCAACGCTTCCTGCCACGAAAACGGAAGGCTCACCAAGACGACCACGCCTACGTGGGGTTCCCCGGCCAACTCGTGTGGCAACGGGCTGTGCCACGGGATGCCGCCCACGACGGGCAGCCACACTCCGCACCTTACTACTACTAAGAAGCCTACGGCACCCGTATGTGCCGACTGCCACGACAGCGCTGTCCAGGGCTCGACTGCTCCGACTCAGCATCTTGACGGCAATATCGACGTATATGATGCGGCCTCGGGCGACCTCGGTTACCCGGCCAATAAGACCAAGAACACGGCTGGCAGCAGGTGTACGAACGCTTACTGCCACGACGACGGCACCGGCACGAAGGTGACCTCTCCTACGTGGGGCTCTACAGTGGCCGAGTGTAGCGAATGTCACCAGCAGGCGCCGAGTACCGGCAGCCATACCGCTCACCTTGCGGTTAGCAACGTGGGCTGCGGCAACTGCCACGACAGCGCCGTACAGGGAACCACTGCCCCGCTTCAGCACCTGGACGGCAACATCGACGTCTATGACGTGTCCTCGGGCGACCTCGGTTACCCGGCCAATAAGACCAAGAACACGGCGTATGCGAAGTGTAATAACGCGTCGTGCCACGACAACGGCACCGGCACGAAGGTGACCACTCCTACGTGGGGCACGACGGTCAGCGACTGTTCGGAATGTCACGCGAACCAGCCCACGAGCGGCAGCCACTCCGCGCACCTGGCTAACACCGGCTTCGGCTGCGGCAACTGCCACGGCGACGCGGTGAAGGGCACATCGGCCATCACCGGCCAGCACGTGGACGGTAACATCGACGTATTCGACGTCACCCAGGGCGACCTCGGCTATCCGTCGAACAAGCAGAAGAACTCGGCGTACTCTTATTGCTCCAACTTCAACTGCCACGGCCTCACTTCGCCGACGTGGAACACGACCAACAGCGGCAGCGTCTGCACGACCTGTCACGGCGTATGGGGCACCGCAAGCCCGACCGATGCCCAGATAGCACCGGGAGGCTCGGGCGTGGACACCGGCGGAAACTCGTCGAACACTTCGCCGAGGGTCGGAGCGCACCAGGCGCACCTGACCGGCGCGGATAACATAACTAACCCCTTACCGTGCAGCACGTGCCATACCAAACCGACGAACTGGTACGACACCGGACACCTCGATGCCTCCACGGCATGGGATAACCAGGCGACCATATCGTTCAACATACCGACGACAATAGGCTCTATGGCCACTCCGTACAGGACTCAGGGCGTGTACTCCGGCGGCCCCGGCGGCACGTGCTCCAACGTGTACTGCCACGATGCCAGGGTATGGGACGGCGGCGTGGACAGTGCGGCTACCATCGAGTTCGAACAGCCGGACTGGAACACCCCGATGATGACGCAGACCGGAAGCCCGGGTATTTGCGATAACTGCCACGGTTATCCGCCCGGCGGCTCGCACTACGGCACGGATTGCGCAGGCTGCCACTATGTGTCGACCAAGGGCGACTTCGTGAACACTAACAACCTGAGCTTTGCCAGCGGCAACAAGGGGCTGCACATAGACGGTAACGTAACGGCGCAGGGCGGCGACTGTACCGCCTGCCACGGTGCCGTGGCCTCAGGCGGTACGCCGCATTACGTATCGAGGGTCATAGCCGGCACCGGCGAATTCGCGAACACCAAGCGCCACGTGTACGGCGGCACTGTGACTCAGTGGGAATGCATAGTCTGCCACATGGAGGGTGATTACACGACTGGTAACACCGACAGCGCCTACCACAAGACAGGTAACGAGACTATCGGCACCGCCTCGACCCAGAAGAACGTGGCCCTGAGAAACGTGGACACGCGCGCCCTCGCGGCAAGGTGGGTCAAGGGCTCACTGGTGTCGGTTACCAACGCGATGTACCAGAATATGGACACCTTCTGCCTGACGTGCCACGACGCAAACGGCGCGAACGGCATCGCGGTTGCCGTAGGCGGCGGCAGTATTAACACCAACCCGTCTGCCACTACCCTACCCGCGGCAGTGGGCGGCCAGACCCTTAACTTCGCCCCGTTCAACGACGCCCTAAGGACGACGAACACGAAGGCCGGCGACGACACCGCAGTTCTGAGCGGCAACCTGACCGACTGGTCGAATAAGGGCAAAGGACCTAACTGGATAGGTACGTCGGCCGTTTGTAAGGACGTGGGCTTCTTCTGGGACGGCTCGGTATGCCGGCCCGAAAGGACCAAGGTCGTTTCGATAGACAGCATGGTTAAGAGCACGATCGCGAGCCACGGCATCGACCTCACGGGCTACGGCTCGAGGTATACCAGCCACAACACCAACTGGCAGGGCTGGATGACCATGACACTCAAGAGCGGTACGGACCTGACGGCGAATAAGGAAGCGTCTAAGCTGCACTGCGCGGACTGCCATACCGTGGACCTGAGCGCCCATAGCGCCAGCACCGACTTTATGCTCACCGGCGGCAGCGTGACCGGCAACTGCTGGACGTGCCACCCAGACACCGTCTATAACGGCCCATGGGGCACTGCGTCGGCGACCAACGAGACTTTCTCGAGGTTCCCGCATACCAACGGCGACCCGAACATCGGAAGTGGTGACAGTAGCGTGTTCGGCGCCAGTGTCTGCCTGAACTGCCACGGCGGCGCGCCGCAGAAGTTAGGCTTCGGCGGCATACACGGCATACGTACTTCTTCGACCGCGTACTCCGTAGACTACAGGACTGCACAAAGTCCGACTATCAACCAGACCTCCTACAGGTTCATCGGAGGCGCTTACATGGCCGAAGACGGCAAGGGCTGGACGGCCGGGGCAACGACATCGACCTGCTACTTCGATGCTGGTACTACAAGCCAGCCGTTCTCGAACTGCTCGCACCACAGCGGCACCCAGACATCGCCCAAGGGCACGCCGTCGCCTGACGTGATATTCTTCTGGGGCAGGCCGACTTCGTACTAAGCCTCAAATTAAGCAAACCCAAAAGGGGACCCGAAAGGGTCCCCTTTTTTTGTGTGAATCTCCAGGATTATGAGCCGGTAAGGGCTTGCAACATAACTGAATTAATCCATAATTTATAGTAAAATAGGGTTTGTGAGGGCGATAATACTTATAGCGTTCGCTTTTTCCGGGGCGGCGGCACTCATATACGAGGTCACCTGGACCCGGGCGCTTGTGTTAGTGCTGGGCTCTACGACGTACGCTCTCTCAACCATGCTCGGCACATTCATGGCGGGCCTCGCTATCGGCGGTTTCGTGGGCGGAAGGCTCGCCGACAGGAAGAAAAACCTGCTCATGCTTTTCGGACTCATGGAGCTCGGGATAGGGCTATTCGGCGTGATAACCATTCCGTTGATAAACTCCCTGCCCCCCGTCTATTACAAGATATACAAACTCTTTCACCTCTCGCCCGGCATATACTTCTTTTTCCAGTTCCTGCTTTGCGCCGGAATAATGCTGGTGCCCACCACTCTGATGGGCGCGACGTTCCCGGTCGTAAGCAAGAGGATAACTCCCGAACTCAAGGAGATGGGCCGGGACGTCGGTATGGCCTATTCGTTTAACACCTTCGGGGCCATACTTGGCTCTATTGCGGCTGGCTTCCTGCTTATACCTCTTGTGGGCGTCAGGGCGGCCACACTGACCGCGGCGTCTCTTAACGTAGTGGTGGCGATGGCGATGCTCATAATGTCGAAGGCGCGGATGAAGGGAATTGTTGTCGCCGTACTGGTGGTGGCGCTCTCCGTGCCAGTAGTGGCGGCCTCGGCCAAGAGAGATGAAGCCACTCCCATGAATTACTTTACTGCCGGAAGTTTCGAGAACTATGAGCAATACAAAAAGGGTAGCTACGGCGATATACTTTTTAACAGGGATTTCGTCGAGGGCCGGGTCAAGCTGTGGCGGATGTACGGCAGTTTTCTTATCCTTCAGATTGGAGCAAAGATAGAGGGGACTTCTCCGGGGGATCTGTCCAATACTCATCTGCTTTCCTACCTGCCAATTGCCGCCCACCGGGATCCGAAGTCGTTTCTTCTTATCGGGCTGGGTTCCGGCGTAACTTTAAATGCCGCAAAGCAGAACCTCAGCGACATATCTCTTGTAGAGATAAACAGGGGCGTTATAGAGGCGATCGGTCGCTATGGCCCGCCGGGACTGCTCGATGGGGTGGACATAACCGTTCAGGACGCGCGCAACTTCCTCCTGCTCAACGACAGAAAATACGACATCATATCGTCGGAGCCATCGTACCCCACCGAGGCCGCCGCGGCGAACCTCTTTACGAAGGAGTTCTTCGAGCTCGCCGCATCGAGGCTCAACCCGGGCGGCATATACTGCCAGTGGCTTCCGAACTACGCCCTAAGGGATGATGACGTTAAGATGATGTTGAAGACCTACGGCTCGGCGTTCAAATACGTTTACCTCTACAGGGTACCGGTATCGCTCGACCTCATAATGCTCGGCTCAAACGAGCCTTTTGCACTGAGCCCGGAGAAACTGGCCGAGAAAGTACAGTCTGTCGACAAGAGCGGAGTTAAGCTGGATTTCGTTCTCGCCGCGGACCCTTCGCAGGTCAGGCAGATAATAAGAGATAACCCCGATATTCCCCTCAACACCGACGACAGGCCCCTCCTGGAGTTTCATGCCGCAAGGAATTTCCTCACCGGTGTCAAGGACTGAAATCCGCCCCGGTCTCCCCCGGGAAATGCCTGTCGGAAATCATATGAAATCGACGCCCTGATGCGTTAGAATATACGTATATGGTCAAAAACTATAGATATTTACTGCTCGTAGCCCTGGCCCTGCTCCTCATCGTATCCGCCTGCAAAGGGGGGAGCGAAGAGGTTTCCGAGTACCCGGTCATTGGATCGGATCCCCTGGACGTCCACGTGTACGAGACGCAAGAGGAGGCCATGAGGGGTTGGAAGGGCGACGGCTTCAATGACGACGTAGTTGTCCGGGCGAGTTCGTGGAGCGACATCGACGCCCTCGTCAAGGCCCACGATGAGGGCCTGGTGAGCGAGGTCTATTGGCTCATCCCCATAGACATATACAAGAACATAACCAACGCGGAGCAGATAATCAGGACGTATCTGGAAATAGCCAAAGCAGGGTTCCCAGAGGACGACCTGTTCGATATGAAGATGAACGAGGGCTGCCTTTCGGGCAAGGTGCGGGGTTTGGAGATGCACGTATGCAACTACTCGAACCTGCCGTTCGTGAAAGACCCGGTGGTGCTGTCAATAGATGCATGCTTCTTCCCGGACATGGCCGACATGCGCAACATTAACAAACTCGGGGCGGTGAAGTTGCTGATGGATTCGCTCAAACTGAAGGGACTCAGGGTCAAGCGCGCGGAGGTTTACATGGGCATCCAAGACGGGCACATGAGGCCCATCCACAGGTACTTGGGCGAGGTGACGGCGGAGATGCTGCGCAAACCGGAGATGATCAACGCCAAGGAACCCCCGAAGATATGGGCTATAAAGGACAGGGCCGAGAACCTCATGGTCGCCGGACTGGACGAAGACTTCCGCAAGTTCATGGACGAGGAAGTTCCAAGGGACGATGCCGACGACCCTAACCTCAGGCTCATAGACGCCGCGATGCTCGCGCGCCAGGGCAAGTTCGGTGCGGCCCTCGCAGAGGGAGAGGCCGTCTGCCGTGACGATAAAGAGTACTGTCTGGGCCTCCAGTATCTCGGTTACCTGGCCGGGCTTGCGGGCAACGAGCAGTGGAAGGAGCGCTTTGACAACAAGGCCACGGAGCTTGTCCCAAAGGGCATAACCATACCCGAGAAGCTCATGTATGCCTCGCCACACCCGGGCCAACAGTAGATGGACGAGCGGCGCGAGATAAAGAAATCCCTCCCCGTCCGCCTCCTGAGCAAGTTCAAGAGCGTAAAGCTCGCCGCGTGGGTCATCGCGCTTCTGACGATAATTTATTTCCTCGGCCTCGTTATCCCACAGAAATGGATGTTCAATACCCGCGAGCAGTACGTCGCGTGGGTGGGCAAAGGCCTCTTCAACAAGGCCATTGACTTTATAGGCTTTACCGACATCTATCTCTCGCCACTGACTATAGCGCTTTTGGCCGTATTCTTCGTAAACCTTTTAGTGGTCTCCATCTACAGGGTGCCCATAATAATGAAGAAGGCTTTTATTGGCGAAAACCCTCCGCGGTTCGGCATCGACGACGTCAAGAAGGGCAAGAACGTCCAGGTCATAGAAGCCGCGGTGGCCCCCGGTGAGGCGAAGAACAGGCTGCGGAAGTACCTTAAGTGGCACCGGTGGCATATTTTCGAGAACGAGGGCGCATCGACCTTTCTGGCGATAAGGAACCGTATTTCGCCCCTTGGTTTCCTGCTTTTTCACCTGAGCTTTCTCTTGTGCCTGGCCGGAAGCCTCATGATAACCTATACCCGTTTCTCTGGCAAACTCGTGCTCACCGAGGGACAGACCTTCCAGAACGACATCTCGCAGTTCCAGAGCATAGGGCGCGAGCCGAAGATAATGAAGGGCCTCCCTTCGCTCGGCCTCGAGGTGGACAAAGTGCACGCCGTGTACGAGAAGGGAGTGCCGAGCGATCTTGTGATCGAGACCCTGGTGGCATACGGAAACGAGACAAGGCGGGAGTCTTTGAAGGTGAACGAGCCCATTAACAGGGGGCCCGTAAGTATAATAGCGAAGGACATAGGAGTCTCTCCGCTTTTCGTCAGGAAGGCGCCGGACGGTACGGAGACCGACGGCGCTTGGGTGAGCCTTAACGTGCTTCACGGCGAAGTGGACTCGTTCAAGTTCAAGCCGGACGACGATTACACCTTCCTCGTTCGCTTCTACCCCGACTACTACGTCGAGGATGGTGTGGAGAAGACGCATTCCATCGAGGTTAAGAACCCTGCCATGCGTCTTGTGGCCATGAAGGACTCGGAGAAGATATATGAAGGCACCATCAAGGTAGGGGAGGGCGCCGATGTCGGGCCCTTCACCGTCTCGTTTGAAGACTTGAGGTACTGGGCGCAGTTCCAGATAGTTCGAGAGTACGGTAAGACGCCTCTTGTGGCTGGGTTCGTGCTTGCCTGTGTTGGGCTGATAATGAGGCTCGTTTTCTACCAGAAGCGCATAAGGGTCGCTGTTGAGGACGCCGGCGATAAAGCATTATTATATATAGACGGCAGGAGCGAGTATTTCCAGTACTCCTACGCCGCGGAACTGGAGAAAACGGTAGAGAAGCTCAGACGGGAGGTCATGGAATAATATGTCGATGGCGCTCATCGAAGACATACTCATCTGGGGCAGCATATACGCCTATGCCATCGCCACCATACTTCTGCTTACGGGGTTCGTCTTCAACAAGGAGAAGCTCCTTCGCATAGCCGGCTACATTATCACTCCGGCGTTTGTGGCGCACACGGCGGTATTCGCGATGCGCTGGGCCAGGACCGGGTACTTCCCCGCCAACGCCCAATTCGAGAACGCCCTCGTGGGCGGCTGGTTCGCCATAGGATTTACGGTCTATCTGTTCTTCAGGAACCGCTCGCTTTCGGGCATTGCGCTTTTCACTGTGCCGGCGACGCTCTTGTTCCTGGGTTACGGGATAATGAAGGCCCCCGACCCCCTGCCTCTGAGCGCATCGTTCAAGAGCATCTGGCTCCCCATACACGTACTGTTCGCCCAGCTGGCGTACGGCGCGTTCGCAATAGCGTCGGGCATAGGGCTCTTGTATATACTCAAGGACAACAAGGAACGAAAGGGCGTTCAGAACTCGTTCTATAGCAAGTTCCCGAAGCTCGAGGCCCTCGACGAGAGCATGTTCCGTTTCGTCGTGTACGGCTTTATAGCCGAGCTAATCATGATAGTGGCAGGGGCGATCTGGGCCAAGAACCTCTGGGGGAGCTACTGGGCCTGGGACCCCGTGGAGGTGTGGTCGCTCGTGTCGTGGCTGCTCTACGGCCTCGCCATACACCTCAGGGTCACGCTGGGCTGGAGGGGCAGAAGGCTCGCGTGGCTAATGAT
>Ga0210096_1000267_pt1 | contig 19522 bp, 20 predicted proteins | sample China_Galinas_PW_4_FD_184864 | JGI IMG/M metagenome (GOLD analysis project Ga0210096, IMG submission 184864) | Wetland microbial communities from San Francisco Bay, California, USA, that impact long-term carbon sequestration - China_Galinas_PWA_D2... | ecosystem: Environmental > Aquatic > Marine... | reverse complement strand
CTCAACGGCCGGTATGGGGCCGACTCCGGCCATCGGACTAAATTACTCAGGTATTTGCCGTTGAATGGCTGGAAAGCGCCCGTAACTCACCTTTCCCTGGAGACTAGCGAAGGGCATGAATGCCGCAGAAACGGACATTCCCATCACATGATTACTATTACTGTGAATAGAAATAATTAGTTGCGATAGTTGCCGTTTCTACATTTGTGTACTGATGTTTTACTAGTCAACTTCTTGGGCTATCTTCGGCATGGAAGAAAGCAGTTTACTGATAGCAATTTCGCTCGCGCTAATTTTTGCAGCTATATAACCACTCAAACCACCAGTCACAGAGGCCCTGACTAGATGTGGATCTGTTGGCGTAGTCCCACCCATGACGAACTGTGATTTATTCAGTGAATAGGCTGAGGCCTTAAATATTCCAGATCCAGACGAATCATTATCCGTGTATATACGGATAAGTATATCCGGCTTTATACCGCATGTTTCCTCAGCCTTGTTGTTCTCAAGTAATGCTTGGATAGAGGAGTTACCGGAAGGCGCATCAATCGCCGGAGTCAACACATAGTATCCCTTGTTGTTCAGTACATGTCGGGCAATTATTCTTACTTCACTGTCATATTTGACAAGCTCTTTGTCGCTATTTCTGTCTGCCAGGGGCAGAAGGCAAGTGATAAAGTCTTCCCTCCCACTGCTTTCCCCATTTGTTTTAACTGCCAGACCGCTGGCATAATAGGTGGCTATAGTCCATCCATAATAACTATTATTAACAACTCCAATGACGGCATCTGCGTCTATCTTTTTTGCGAGACTCTTTAACTTATCCTTCGCATCTGCGGGTATCTTGCCCGTATAATTCAATGGTGTATCTGCATATCCGATTGAGAGATCCATGAATACATGGCCAGTGATCACGTACGGGAAGTTGACATTGTCGCCAAGCATGTAGAGCGGAATATCACCTTTTTCCGGATTCTTCAATATGGCCTGATCAGGCGCCACAAAGCCACGGTTGAATGAGCAGGCTTCGAGAAGAATCAGCATTCCAGTTAACAGGAGGGTTCTGCCGTAGAAATTAAATGAACGCATATCTTGCCTCGTTATGTTTAGTCTCTTTTTGAGATGCAGCATGGTAGAGCACATCTTCATATTTTTGAAAATATATGCCCTGAATAAAGTCGCCCTATATTGACTGAAACATATAGAGGTGACTTGATATTTATCAAATTATTATGCTGTGTCTATACCAACATTTTGGCGACTGTGTATCTGGAGAAAGCCTGGTGGACTGAACCAGTTATCCGACCTAGTTACTCAGGTATATTATGGGAATGTCAGAAAACTGGCTTGAACTTGCCATATCCAGGTTGCCCCGTGATGGCGGGAATGCCGCGCAGAAACAGACATTCTCTTCATATGCTCTGATTAAGTCTAAACAGTTTGCTTGAGCGTGCAGTCAAATTCTTTTCTTATAGGCGTAATAAAGGGTAATAATGGAAAAGATCACTAAAGTTAATGGAATAAGTGGGGCTTGTGTTGTACCTAAAAATACGATCACTGCCGCAGAAGCTAAAAAGCCTCCTATGTAGGTAAGGAAAAGACTGTGACCATCTACTAGGTCTTTGCGAAAAGCTCGAGGTAAAAGAGACAAACTAGTACAAATCATGACTATGGCTATCAATGTGGGCTGTGGGGGCGCGTCTGGAGGAATGTTCTTGCGAGGAATCACAAGAAATATGCCCAGAGCGGTGAACAGGATAGTACTAATAAAAATCGGCCATCTTATACTCATTTTGTTTTCCTATATTGTTTCGTAAATGGCCCCGAAGGCCCGTCTTGATTTTTGAATTAATACTTTGCCGTCTTACGTCTGGATATACCAGCTAACCAGAGAAGGCCGGAGCCGAAGAGCCAAGCGGCGGCTGGAACTGGTACCGCACTAATTGCACCAAATTGTAATCTGTCAAATTGAATACCGTCCCCTGTTTGACTCGCGGTCAATGTAACCGTACTGAAACTCTGCGCACTATCAATCAGGCCACCAAAATCAAAGACGTCATTCACTCCGGTGGTGTTGGGTTCAGTTAAAATAAAACCAGATGCTCCATTCTCATTGCTAAGAGTGAGAGTTCCCGGACCGCCAACATTGAGGGCTCCGTGAATATCAATCGCAAAGGCATTTATTGGATTGTCAAAATTAAACACGAGTTGATTGCCATCAAATCCATTGTCGACAATACCCATGGTATCGGTACCATCGGTTGCACCGGCGCCGTTTGCAATACTTAAAATGATTTCGCCATCCGGAGTAGAAACAGTGAATCCGGGAAAACTAACAAGAGTGCCATTAGTGAATCCCGATTCAAAACTCTCCAAGGAAAGCGTGTTACTTCCAAGGGCAGTTTGGAAGCCGGCTTCATCATTTGCGTAAAACACTGGTGCGGCATTTGTATCCACGGATAAACATAGTAGAAAGGTGCTGGCTGCGACCAACAGGCGTGATTTCTTCATGGAAATTTCCCCGTAAAATCAATTCTTCTTGATTCAGCCAGAACGTTATTCTTGATTCTCGACTGAGTAATGTACTATAAACTAGCCGGCTACATATCAGCAAATACAAGACGACTAGAATCAGTACAATTGGCCAGGGTTCGTGCAGTAACCAGACGCTGAATGTCCTACATATACATGGCAGCCGCCACTGGCTAAGCCAAAGAAGTAGACATTTACGACAACTTCTGGAGTATCTTGGATACTCCAATTTAATTCACTTATGGATTTCTCTTGTTGAAAGCTATTTCTTGAGAAAATGCCCTATTGGATAAACTGCATGTAAATACCTATTGGCATCATTGCAAAATTAGCCACAACAACTAGTTTAGAAAGTAATTTCCAGATTGCCGGCCCCATATACATTGTTGATGCTTTCCAGATTCCAACAAGTACGAATGGTAGGTAAATATAATGAGCTATTGTTAATAATGTAAATATAGTATTTTCATGCGCATTTATTGCAGCATATTTAAATGCAGAAAACACTACGCCCACGAAAACTAGATATATCCAGAATGTTTTTACAAGACCGTATCTGCCACTTGTTAATCTTATTATAAGAAGCAAGATGTCGTCATTCTGTTTCTTATTTGTCATCTTTTCCCATGGGTCTTTTTTCGCTTGCCCCCAGGAATGTTTCTTAGCTCTTTCTATGGAATGTTGATTTGGATAGACCTGTATAGAGCTGTTTTCTGCTTTCTTTATATTACCTATACCCTTTTCTGTCGGTATTGCGTGATTTACATCTGATGCGGTCTCAGGCAATACCTCCAGGCGACGCCATTTATAAATTGATCGGACATTTATTACGCATATTATTACTGCAATGATAGTTGGGACTAATGGTATAGGTAGTGAATTAGTAATCAGTGAAAATATATAGCCCAGCAAAATTACAGGTAGTACATATGAAGCTGTTTGATTCTTAGTTAAATGTACTATATACGCTATCGCTACTATAGAAATTCCAATAAATATTCCGAATAGTGAATTAGAGCCCATCGATGACAAGTATATTACTGAAGCACCAATGAGATAAAAGCCATATGTTGTCAGTCTGATTGATTTTAATACTTTTCTCTTTGCATCAATGTTCGCATCACCCTGCTTACCGGAAATGGAATTTTCTTCGTTAATTCTTTGTAATTCCACTTCTGACATTCCCCTATTAGAAAGCTCTTTTAAGCAAACCCCAACCGCCATATTTGATAATCCACCCGCTCGAAACAAATCAAGCAGTTCATCAGTTTCCATGCTCTTATAGCGATCAATCAGATTATCTTTAGTTACTTCCATCGACTTCTCTATCTTTTGTGTATGTGCGTTTATAATTAAAAACTACTTTTTATTATCGACACCTTTTCTGGCAATGCACCATGCCGCAACGTGCAAGCCATAGATCCCAGTCTGTACGCATTTACATCATTAAAACTCAGTTGAAATTTACGGACCAGTGGCTCTAATACATTTGCTGAAGCCAATACTTCATCATCAAGATAAGTATCAATAACACTTTTGTTATTTACGGCTTTCTTTGAGAGTTGCTTGACTCTTGCGCCACCATCATTTGTAAGTGTAAAAACTAGCGTGTTCCTTTCGTACTTGTCTTTTTTAACGATAATTTCCACTATATCTTTTTCAGTAAACCATATGCCTTCAGGGCTTCGGGCGGTAAGATTGCCCTGCGTTGATGTTAAGATTTCAATTATTTCTTTCGATGGTGAACCACGCTTGAATGAGAATATGATTTTATTTGAATCTACTTCCGTAGATATCGAACTCAGAAATGATGGGGAATAATCCTCGAAACGGCTGAGCAGTATTTTTCTTGTCTCTGGTATATGTTTCTCATTACTTACCGAGACTACTAGAATATTTTCGCCCTCGAATAGGCTCGTAACTTGGTCACAACCAGTTAGCGATGCCAGAAAGATAAATATTATGGCACGATTAATCATTCCCCCTCCTGATACATAGGAAAATACTTCGATTTAAATCTAGAGTGTGATTCATCAGCACTCTATTTTGTCTGAGCCAGTTTATCAAGCTCATGTTTTGGGAATAGTCCTACCAATCAGTGACCTACCCATACAGTGCTGATGCGTAGATATTAATAAGTTATTTGGAACCTAGATTAGGTAATTAGGTGGTCTTTGGTTAAAAATAGTCAAGATAGAATTCTGCGGCTACTGCCAGTACCTTCCCGACCTACAAGCAAATTATTTGAAGTACCGGAAAGGGGCCTTTTCCAGCCACCCGAGTAAATCACTCAGACATTCAGCCTGGAAAGTCCGCAATCTGGCCTCAACTTGCCGTTAAACGTCTTTCCTTTGATGTCCGGAATGCACGCAATTCCGGACATAAGGCTTAGCTCATCGGAATAATGCGAGCGCAGAGAGTATTTTGTTCTGTGATGCTACTTGTTAGCTAATTTTCTACAGATGTATACCATATGGGGTCCCTCCTGATCTCTTTCCATAGTGAGAATTTCACAGCCGCACTTTTCAATGATATCCAAACATTCAATATATGACAGCGATCCATAGCTAAACATGACCCCATTCATTTCCCCTCTAATATCGCCTTCGACTCCACCCCCTGTAAATATAAGAACGCCGTTTTCTTCCAAAAGATTGCATAGTTTTGTAATCGCGCTATTTAGCTGAGATGTGGGTATGTGAGTTAAGCTATCCCAAGCGACAACTAGGCTAAATTTTTTCTCGGAATCCCAGCCCCTAAAATCCGCTTCAATAAAGTGGACTTCAGGATGGCGGCGTTTAGCTATTTCAAGCATTTTACGAGAAAAATCAAGGGCAGTTGTTTTATATCCTCTGCAGATTAAATTTGTGAGAATTGCTCCGCCTACACCGCAGCCAACGTCCAATGCACTTTTCTTGATTTTATTTTTCTCAATAGCCTTGCTGACGTAATCGACACCATAGTCAGAGTCTTTTGTTACCTGTTCGTACCAAGCACAAATACTGTCATAACTTGCGGCGTTGTCTTCTTGATGTTCCATAGCTATTCTATTACCGACCCGTAATGATCGTACCAGGACACCTATACCCGAGGTGGAGTCGGCACCTCGCGAAACTTGCCCTCTGCTACTGCAAACACCTGCCCCTCAATCTCCAGCACCGCCCGGTCGGTTCCCTCAACGAAATCAAAGATGGCATGTAGTGTCACGCCAGTACGTCCCCGATAAAGCTCGGGCTTGAAAATCACCACGCCGATTTGATCATCCAGTTTCGTGTACTCGTACGTGCCTTGGCCAACGATCTTTTCGAAAGCCGTCACATAATCAGTCGTTTCCGTTTCATATGTGACTGTGTGAGTGCTGATCTCGCTGAAGTCTCCATCCCTGGAATGGTGAACACCAGTCCATTCAAGGCTGAGACCAGCAAGAGATTCAGGTGCTTTTGACATTGAAGCGACTCAGAAAGTGTGTCTCATGGATGGCAGTTTTAATGCCAGCATGATTCTTGTGTAATAATTCGCCGTGACAGCAATGAAGCACCTCCTCTTATTTGCTGTATTCTTCATTGATTACAATACTTCGGCAGTGCCGGGAAAACAATATCCGGCCTTTGTTACCGCTCCTGTATCTACTCGGTAAAGAATACAGGCTCTCAATAAGAGAATTTCAAGTGACCCACCAACATATCAGGTATTTTATTTGCGACGCGGCACTTTCTTTACGGATTATAAGTCGCCGTGCAGATTCAGCTGTGGGAATGACCGTTTCCAGTACCTTTAAGACAATCAGGAAGTTACATTAAAAGGCAGATTCAGTCCCGATCCCGGACCTTTAGTTGAATCCTATATAAGCAAACCCTGTAGGTCCGACTTTAGGAGACAAGTCGCCGTTGAAGGTCTTTCCCTGGAGTTCTGGCACGCAATAACGGTCATTCATTACGACGCCCTTGAGCCGCGGCCGACGAAGGAGGCCGTCGGTTCACAAAGGGCTTGTTAGACGTCATCTGCACATTCCGCTATTTGATTATCGTCAAGCTCGTTTATTCTTAATCATTGCTACAAGTTCTTCAGGTGAAACATACTTCAATCTACCACTCATCTTCCCAACAGCATCTTGGTTGAATTTAGCTCTGTCAAGTATTGTTTTCTCATCTAAAGTAAGAAAGTAATCACAGTTTGATCGTATTGCATGAACAATATGCTCCGCATCATCTGGATCAAATATTGTTTTTAGATCGGCCCACAAAGGATCTGTCCAGTCGCCTCCGAGTGGTGTAGCGCCCAATGGCGCGCCTCCAACACACCCACTGAAGTAAACAGTTTGCATTGGAACTTTTTCAATCAGTGCATAGATAAACTGTAAAATAGATCCTCGACTTGCATTCTTAGTCCTTAATATTTCATTCCTGGTTTTTTGCGACGTAACAAATTTGATTCCCCCTAGATTCACCAATGCCGATAATGCACTCGCCGTCGATTCGGAAACCCTAAGATCAGGTATCCGTGAAAGAATGTTCGTATCCAGATATATAGTCACCTCTTCCAATGATTGATTTCCTATTATTGACGTCTAACGACTGAACTCTGCCGTTGCCGGAGGAGCGCCAGCGACGGAGGCAGTCGGCAGAAGTGAGTTGTTATACGGCATTTTGACTACCGATATTTTCGAGTGTCCGACAAAAACCACTCCAGCATGTCCCAGTTATCTAGCTTCGTTGCTTCATTACCCATGCTTCTTCTAATTTCAAGAAGGAACTTCCCGAGTAGCGACATCATTTCCCTAACATCACCTTCAGCTGGATTGTCTGACTGGTCTGCCCTCTCAAAGAAATATTGCATTAAATTGTTGTATGACTTTACGACAGCATCTGAACCAACCAAAGACAATCTAAATCCTTGCTCTCGATACTCAAGCGACAGCATTTTCTTTGTAGCAATGTCATTCTTATTTTTATTTTTATTTTTTGCATCAGATAGCCATGCCTTTTCTGGTATAAGAAAAATAATAAATGGCTCTAGAATTTTGTTATACGTCCCTATGCGGTCCTCATGAAGTTTGTCTTCGAGCGCCACCCTGCGTTCCAATCTCGTCCTTATTCGCCAACCAATAGCAGTAAGCACTAAGACTAGAATAGGGGTCGCAACTGCGCCGAAGGCAGTAAAATAGTCTAGTATCGTTGGCTCATTCATCGATGCACACATGCCGTATAACGGCTGAAGCCAGCCGCGCGCGTCAGCACGTCGGACTGGGCTGAATTGTTAGACGGCATCATATTAACGCCCATGGAGAATCGAGAACGGTTGTCGCCGCACTTTAATCCCCTGCTGCTTCAGAAATTCGCGCCAGATAGTAAGCACTACCTCTGTAAATAGATGGAGATCATGCCGTTGGCCATCAGAGAGTGTTACATATATTTGCGGCGCCCTAACTGACTTGAGCATGATTTCTCCCGTGTCGTTCAAGTACACATCGACAAACTCGCCAGTCCCGCCTCTTACTTTCTTAGTCTTTGGAGCTTTCATTAGGGAAAAATGCTTTGAACTATTCGCGATATCCTTCACCGCCACCAGCACAGGAAATTTGTTCCAATAGGCGTGACATTTCTCCTGTTTAGTGTTTGAGGTAATTCCACGCTCAGAGAGGAAATAATCCCGTAGCGCATGCGCCGTTACACAGAAATTATAGAAATGGTCTGCCTTATGTATTCTGTCGCGTTGATGGTAGGCGCGATATCTTTCTCGCTCCAGTTTCCTAAATAGCGCAGCGGTAGACTCCAAGTATGGCTTAAGCGTCACTTATGCCGTCTAACTAGCATTCGGCGAACGAATGGTCGATTTCAAAAGGTTAATGGTTGACCATAACATTGGTTGCGCCCCAGAATTTCAACGCCTTACGTTTACATTTTGCATGTTATTGAGATCCAAACAAATGATGGAAAGGCGAAACGTATAATCATGGGTTGAGTACGGCAATACCGGCTATGGATGCTAATCACCATCGATCCCATAAGGGTCTGCCTACAGTTCCTTTAAGACAAACAAGGAGTTACATTAAACGACCGGTTTTGGATCGAAGCCGGACCTTTAGTAGAATCTTATATAAGCAATCCCTGTTGGTCCCGATTTCGGTGACAATTTGCCATTCCAGACGACCTGAACAAGGCCAGGAAAGCCGCTACTGCCTACATTCATGATCGTCCCATATGAAAGGCTAGGCACCTGCCATCATTGCACTTCTCACTATTTCTGCAACAGTATTCTTGTTTATTCCACGCTGCTTACAATAGGGTGACTCAAACCAGACAGAGAGTTTCTTAGTCCCTTTGCTTGAATTGCATGCGACACAACAACGGGCGATATTTTCACGTGTGATAATACTGGCATCATTGATGATATGTTCCCACGTCGCAAGATTCTTGCGTGACCCTGATGAGGGCATCATCTCGATCATTTGAACGCCGCAGTAAATACATATCGTATCGCGCTCCTTGATTTCTTTTTCTAGCCATTCTGGAATGCCCTAGTTATTCATGTCTTAAACTTTTCGAAATAGGCCGGATCGACATCGAATACCGTTCGCTTTTTCACCCCTAGTTCAACTCGCTCGAACATCTCAACCAGTTTTATTCCGTCAACGAGTTCAACCTGCGGTGCGCCTTCACGATTAGCTTCTTTAACTGCTGAGTTGGTAAATGATGACGTTGTGATAATAATGCCCTTCTCAGCACGCCCAATCATGGCATTCCTGAAATCGGCAACATGAGACCGAGATACCGGTGTGCCCTCTGCGTAACGCTTGCATTGAAATAGTACTTTGAAACTGACGAATGGGTTGATTTCGAGAGTACCGAACCCGTCGATACCGCCATCAGCAGAGCCGCCGGTTATCTCTACTTTCTCAAAACCAGATTCCCTCAATAGTTCCCGGGACACTTTCTCGAATCCAACTGGGCTAAGTGAACGCAATGTGCTAATAAGGTCCAATTTATTCTCAGAAACTATTTCCTCTGGGTCTGTTCCTGCTACTTCTGGGTGATTTGATTCATCCGCCTTCTTTTGTTTCCGGATTTCTGCGTGAATTGCCACCCATTTCTTAAAAATATCCGCTGCCTGAGATTCAGTAATATGTGCTGTTCGGCCCTTATCAGTAAGGGTCCAAGTGCCATGCTTCGAGGAATCTAGCATACCTTCCCATACAAGATACTGCCGCGCCCAAGCAACCTGATTATGGAACCTGCTACCGCCAGACTTCAGAGTTTCGTCGAGTACTTTGTCTGGTAGTTTGTGGTTCTTTGCGATGCGATCTGATACTTCACGAGGACGGCCTGAATCCCCAAGGTCTCGGAGGGCATCGAGTAGCGGCCCAAACCATTTTACGAACTCTGCCTGTGATTTTTTTGCCATTGATAATTCTTAATATGAATTTAGTTTGATCTTATTGCAAAATCGAGAATTAAGCTTGTCCCCAGGTATTGTTCTGTCATATTGCCGACAGCGCACTGTCCCTGCTCCGCACCGCACCAGTTCATTTACGATATTTTCAGAACGTGACCTCGTTATAGGGATATCTGCCGGCTCGGCAAGTGAATTATCACGCTGGCTCAGCCTATATAACAGCGCCTTTTCGATGCTTTGCTCCATATTGGATACGTCCTGCGGGATTTCCTTCATTCTCGACTCGACATCTGCGGCATCGAGTATAAATTCACCGTGATTTTCAGGCCTCATTAACTGTGATTTTGGCCTGAATCTGACCCGCGACCCGCACGGTGGAGGGTTTTTCCAGATTTGGTCGTGTTTACGGTGTATCGCAGCTATTCCGATATCGCCTCCCGTTAATAATTCCCCACCAGGGCCGACCAGGTTTACCGGCCTTATTAACAGCTGCGGCCAGTCAATGGTACTTGTCACGAATGATTACCTGATATCTCCCTTGTAATAGCGCCATTCACACTTATTGAGGTGCATCAATATATACAAGCCCATCCTGATCGCAACGAGTAATGCAGCCCATCCGTATAGCTCCATCGTGAAACGGTGAAGATCTATGTTGCTGCTGTTATTTCTAGAGCCTACGGAACAATTATCAGCTCAGCTTTACTGCTTGACATATTTTCGGACGCATCCCGGGCTGTGACAGTCAGTTCTACAGTTTCTGTAATACCTTTAATTGACACATTTACGGCTGATTCTTTTTTATCTGTTTTGGCGCTAAGTGTATCGACCTTATCTGCGGGCACACCTGCGGTAGCAGTAATAACTGTTGGAGAATCATCACAATCATCAGTGATACTGTAGAAAGGTACCACTTTATCTCTACTCGAAATGGTTACAATTACCTCCCCTGTCTTTGCATCTGTAAATCCTGCTGTAATGGCAGGTGCAATCGTGTCTTCTACAACTATTGTCGCGGAAGCTGTCGCGCTCTGGCCTAATACGGTTGTTACCGTTGCTTCAACAGTGTGCATTCCAAGTGGCGCGAATATTTCAACAGTTTCTCCACTCGCCACAGGGTTGCCATCTAATGTCCAGGATACGGCATCTAACGCGTCTGAATTATCTAATGTGATTTGTGCATTTATGGGAACGTTACTACCGCCTACATCACTACACTCTTGATTGGCTCCTCCGGGTGCTATGATTGAAAGTGTAGGAGGAATTGGGGAAATAGCTGATTCCCTAACTAAAAAGCTTCCAACATTTATTGAATCCCACCATATATATGAGTAAGTAGAATTCAATGATATATAACCATCACCGGGTGCGGGATAATTCGGTTGAATTAGATGCAACCATTTTTTGTCTGGGTCACTCTCATAAACCCCTGAACAATCTTTATATGTATCTGATGTCATTGCGTATATATATGGATCAAATCTTTCGTCCGTATAGCCTAATAAGCTCCCCAATAACGACACGACGCTTATATCTTGTATTTCGTTATTATTTATAGGCCAGTTAAAATACAAGCCATCACCACCCGCAGCATCGATCAAGCCAGCCACTTCAACTGTTGTTGCATATCGCCATCCCTCAAAATCACCGCCTTCATCAAAATTCGATGAAATATCAGTATATGATCTAGCAACGGTTTGAGACATATCAAGCCACTCAAGCCCGCTTTCACTATCTTGAGTGATCAAACCATCGCCAGCGGTTTTCCAGTCCACTTCTGTAAGAGATGCTTCAGTAGCAGCTGTCATTCCAATACTGATGGCACAGACACACAGAGCACCCAGCAGATGTGATTTTTTCATATTTAACCCTCTATATATTCAGGTTATCCAGCGCACATATGATTAGCTTGGTAAAGATGCCGTGAAACTACATTACGTGAAGGACTAACCCGTTGATATAGGTCAAATGACCGACAATCCGGATCAGTGTTTTCCTACAGATACCCACTCCTGGCTATTGAATAATACACCAGCACCCGATGCGACACTGTCTGCGATCTGGCTATGCCGGGAGAGGGTGCGATTTAAACATTAGATCTCCTACTCCGCTGAATTTTTTATAAAAAATCTTTTTGAAAATTTTATAGGAACCCACCTTCTCACAGTACTGATACTGGGTTTGTATAAACCCACCCCCACTTCGGATTCGCTTTTCTGATTGATGCTTCGGGAGGACCCGCTCCCTCCGGTTCGCGTTTGTTGTGGCCGTTGTTGTACATAATCACGGATTATGCGCAGTTGCTCCGCAACTGTCCGCTCCGCCGCATAATCGATGACTATGTAAAACTGGCCGCTCTTGGCGCTCGCAAGCTCGCGCAGGTAAGCCGTGATTTGTGATTCTTGACTATAGGAGATCACAAATGCACGCCTTTATCCTGAATGAAGCCACCGGTGACTATGACATCAACTGCCCAGTCACCGGTGATGAAATTATTGAAATGGCCGACCACCTGCTTATCGAGCGGCTAACCAGACCGTCTGATAAATGCTTCCAGAACCCGGATGATGTAAAGACCTACCTGAAACTGCACCTGGCGCATTACAAGTCAGAGGTTTTTGCCGTGTTGTTCCTGAACAACCGCCATCATATGCTGTCCTTTGACGAGATGTTCCAGGGCACCATTGACGGGGCCAGCGTCCATCCTCGTGAGGTGGTCCGTAGAGCCCTGGAGCACAACGCCGCTGCGGTCATCCTGGCCCACAATCACCCGTCAGGGGTCGCTGAACCCAGCCAGGCGGATCGACGAATCACGGACCGGCTCAGGGATGCCCTGGCATTGATTGATGTCCGAGTAATCGACCACATCGTGGTAGGGGTGGATGAAGCGGTGAGCTTCGCGGAGAGGGGGCTGGTTTGACAGCCCCCGATTTAATGTCCACGTATACTGAATGATTACTCGATACGGGTACAATGGGATCATATCGTAGAGAACGAGGACGGTTCGAATCCAATGTCCGATTACCAACCTCCAAAGAACAATACGCCGATAGCGCTTCGGCTTGTCCCGCGAATCACTGGTTATACAGTTCGGGATTTATTCAGTATTTTAACCGAACCAATACCTCATAGTGATCGTGACAGCTACTACCTGTATGCATACCAGTGGCCTAACAAAAAACATACGGTACCAGTATCTGCCCTGAAGTTGTTGCTTGAACCTGCAATGAAGGCTAATACATTCAGGGGCGAGGTTGTGGGAATACCGCCCAACCTATTTGTCTGGCCTGATGATCTGGAAAGATGCAAATTTGACTGCTATTTCGATGCTGCAGGTGAACGTCCACCGTTTTCTGATAGACCCGACTGGAACCCAAATATCCACGATATTGAGGATCTTGTCAGAAAGTGCCCTCCCCCCTTATGGACTATCTGCAACATCCCTAGGCACAAATCTCGGGAACAGGGCAAGAAAGAAACAGCAGAGCGCAATGCCTTGTTACAAGAAAAATGCAAAGAAATACTGATGAAAATGCCCGGCTTATCCAAAAAAGACATTGCAAAAAGACTGGGGCGTATGCCCGAAGTTAGAGACCTAGCTACCGAGACAATAGAGAGAATCATACGTGTTAGAGTGAAATAATCCCAAGATCCGAAAAAGGCGCAATAAAGTTTCGCCTTTTTTGTCCCGCCTTTTCGCACTCCTGTAACTCGTTAATTCCAAAGGAGCCTCTTCCCACCATTCCTGACATGCAACGGCACCGTTGTATTTTCCGCCTTTCTTATCCCTTTGTTTCTATTAGATTATATATCGCACACCCCGTAGTCATCGGGGGTTTGATCGCCTTTCGCCTCCCCAAAAATTCCCTTGAAGCCTGGTATTTCGCCATGCGCAACAAAGGTAATTGATATGGACAAATCTGATCAACAACCCGAAGCCACAAAGAATACGGACACCTCAGAACAAGGTAGTGCTGATATTCCGGCCCCTGTATCTGAAGCCAAATCTCTGGATCCCGCCAATCTGCGCTTGTCGCAGGACTTTAACGCCACTGTCGGCGTTAAAAAGCGGTTCACCGTTATCCAGGTACGCAAACCTGGCAAGCAGGACTTCATCCGCGTCCAGCCTGATCAGGATTATTGTCTGCAAACGGCCCTACTGGAATTCAAGGATGAGGGAGAAATCTACCTCGTGGATCCCACCCTCTGGAACGATCTGGCGGGTGAGCTGGTCCCCAAGGCGCTGTACCTGACCATCAACCGCCAAGGGGTCATTCGTCTCTGGCCAATCCGGCTACCGGACGAGGATGGGAAGCTGGATGACTGGAACCGGTCAGCCCTGGAAGCCGCGGAAATTGGAAAAAAGCGCTGGATTCGAGTCTCCTCGAACCGCAGTGCTGGGATGTATGAGACCTTCGAGGCCACCGGTGTCATCGCTGAGCCAGAATGGCCGGATCTGCCCTTCAGTGAATTACTGGAGATTGCCTTCCGTGGTAAATACATCACGGGCTGGGATCACCCGGCCTTGCGTCGCTTACGGGGGGAAGACTGATGGATTTGCTTCCCTTTGAATACTGCATTGCCGTGGATTTCGAATACTCCGCCCCCGACGGTGAGTGCCCCGAGGTTGTTTGCATGGTCGCCAAGAATCTGGCGACCGGGCAAATCTGGCGTGTATTTCAGCAGGCATTGGCCACGATGGGCTGCCCACCCTTCCCCACAGGTAAAGATGCAGTTGTGGTGGCCTACTACGCCTCCGCCGAGATGAACTGCTTCCTTGCCCTCGGATGGCCATTGCCGGTCCATATTCTGGACTTGTTCGCCGAGTTTCGCTGCCTGAGCAACGGTCTGCCTCGCCCACCGGGTGGGGCAGGCCTGCTCGGCGCCTTGACCAGGCATGGGCTTGAAAGCATTGACGCGATTGAGAAAACGGAGATGCGGGAACTGGCCATGCGCGGTGGCCCCTATACCGATTCGGAGCGTCAATCACTGCTGGAATATTGCGAATCTGACGTCATCGCCTTGGAGCGGCTGCTTCCGGCAATGTTGCCGGACATAGATTTGCCCCGCGCCCTCCTGCGGGGGCGCTACATGAAAGCCGCTGCATGTATCGAGTTTAATGGTATCCCGGTTGATATCGAGGTCTTGAAGCGACTGCGTTGCCAATGGGGCGTGATTCAAGACAACCTGATTGCCGAAATTAATGGCGACTACGGGGTCTACGATGGGAGATCTTTTAAGTCCGCCCAATTTGAGGAATATCTCATCAAGCACGATATTGCTTGGCCAATACTGCCCTCGGGAGCGCTGGACCTGAAGGATGACACATTCAAGGATATGGCACGCGCCCATCCCGAACTGACCCCATTGCGAGAACTCCGGGTCTCACTCTCACAATTACGCTTATCCGACCTCGCAGTAGGTACTGACGGGCGGAACCGTTGCTTGTTATCCGCCTTCCGAGCGCGGACGGGCAGAAACCAGCCCAGCAACAGCAAGTTCATCTTCGGCCCAGCAACCTGGTTACGGGGACTCATCCGCCCCCAGCCGGGATACGGCATCGCCTATATCGACTGGAGCCAGCAGGAGTTCGGTATTGCAGCCGCCCTATCCGGCGACCCCTTGATGATGGAGGCCTACAAATCCGGGGACCCGTACCTGGCATTTGCCAAACAGGCCGGTGCCGTCCCCGAAGATGCCACCAAGAAAACGCACAAAACTGAACGGGATCAGTTCAAGGCCTGTGTACTCGCGGTGCAATACGGCATGGGCGAGGAATCCCTGGCCATGCGGATCGGCCAGCCTGTGTTGCGTGCACGGGAACTCCTCCGCCTGCACCGGCAAACCTACAAGGTTTTCTGGGCCTGGTCGGATGCGGCATTGGACCACGCCATGCTGTACGGGATCTTGTGGACCGTCTTCGGCTGGACCATCCACGTGGGTGACGATCCCAATCCACGGTCCCTGCGTAACTTCCCGATGCAGGCTAATGGTGCAGAAATGCTCCGCCTGGCCTGCTGCATGCTGACAGAGGCAGGGATCAAGGTCTGCGCACCCGTGCATGACGCAGTGCTGATTGAGGCCCCTCTGGAGGTCCTGGATGAGCACATCACCCTAACTCAACAGATCATGTCGGAGGCCAGCGCCATCGTGCTGGATGGTTTTCACCTGCGTTCTGACGCGGAAATATTCCGCTATCCGGAGCGCTACATGGACGAGCGCGGCAAACAGATGTGGGAGACCGTCAATCGCCTGCTGGACGAGGTGGAGCAATGAACGACCTGTGCGTTCACGACCAGGTGGGGTGTGCGCTGCTGCAACATTACCTGTGCGCTGGTGACCACCCGTCCTATCTATTATCTACTGTATGTATCTGTAAATAATGGAACCCTCTCGCCTTTCCATCGGTAACAGCCCTATCTCCCCCAAAAAGGAGACCAGGAAAAGAGCGCCACGTCACAGGACGGGTGAGCGCTTCCTGCGTGGTCCGATTCCGATGGATTGGCTGAATGCCGCTGCCAGGGCATCCGGCAACGGTAAAGGACTCGGGGTGGCTATTGCCCTCTGGTACCTCTCCGGCCTTAACCACCAGGCAAAGACAGTGATGCTCAGTAGTACTGTGCTTCGCGAGATGGGCATCGAACGCCATGCGGGCTATAGAGGCCTGGAGGCGCTGGAAAAGGCTGGATTGGTCTCCGTGAAGCGTCACGCAGGGCGTTCGGCAGTGGTCACCCTACTCAACCTGGAAAAGGTGGAATGATGGCATCGGGAAGCCTACAGCCTGGCTTCCCACCGCGCCTGCTCCGGCTGCGGGATGCTCCCTTTTACGTGGGCATGGATCGAAACCGCTTCAATGCTGAAGTCCGGCCCTATCTGACTGAAATTCCCATCGGCGAGCAAGGCATCGCCTTTGACCGACTTGATCTGGACGCCTGGGTGGATCACTATAAATCCCGCAACGGGCGTCCCGGCCTTCCGAGAGGAGACCAATTATGGGACGCAAAGCAACACCGGGCCTCAAAAAGCGCTCCGGCATTTGGCACATCGACAAACGCATCAGCGGGCGGCGCATTTGCCAAAGCTGTGAAACAAGTGAACTCACAGAAGCGGAACGCTTCCTCGCGCGGTTAATTGAGGAGACCCGGCAAGCACAAGTCTACGGCGTTCGTCCGTCAAGGACGTTTGAGCAAGCCGCAGCAAAGTTCGTGCTGGAGAACCAGCACAAGCGCAGCATCGATGATGACATCGGACGTTTAAAGCTGCTCATGCCCTGGATCGGGCAGGAAATGCTGGAGCGACTCCATCGGGGCTCGTTAGAACCCTGGATTGAGCACCGGCGCAAGGAAGGCGCGGCGGTTGGTACCATCAATCATGGCTTGAAGGTGGTGCGACGGATATTGAACCTCGCAGCGAGCGAGTGGATAGATGAGCATGGGCTCACTTGGCTGGCCAGCACTCCGAAGATCAGGCTGTTGCCTGATACGGACAAACGCCAACCCTATCCACTCTGCTGGGAGGAACAGACAAAGCTGTTTAAGAAACTGCCGTCGCACCTGGCCGAGATGGCGCTGTTTGCCGTCAACACCGGCTGCCGAGATGGTGAAATCTGCCACCTGCGGTGGGAATGGGAAGTGGAGGTTCCCGCTTTCAACACATCGGTGTTCATCATACCGGGGCGGTATGTGAAAAACGCCGATGACCGGCTGGTGGTGCTGAACAGGATTGCCTCCTCGGTAATCGATGCTCGTCGGGGGGCTCATGAGACTCATGTGTTCTCTTATCGGGGCAATCCAGTGACGCGGATGCTGAATACTGCATGGATGCGGGCAAGAGAGAAGGTAGGACTGAAACAGGTCCGGGTCCATGATCTCAAGCACACCTTTGGTAGACGCCTGCGTGCTGCCGGTGTGAGCTTTGAAGATCGTCAGGACTTGTTAGGACACAGATCGGGACGGATTACGACACACTATTCAGCCGCTGAACTCTCGCGGCTGATCGAAGCAGCGAACGCGGTGTGTGAGCAAGACAGTAAGAAACCCGAACTGGTGGTTTTGCGTCGCCTAAGCAGTTCTTAGGGTCACGCAAAACTCACGCAAAGGAATCTTTGACAGGGAAGTCGGTAACGGTAAGTCGTTGTTTTAATGGTGGCCAGGGACAGAATCGAACTGCCGACACGGGGATTTTCAGACCCGAATGGCGTTTTCTGGCCTCCCTGTTTTCAACAACTTACGCACGCCGGCCCAGCGCCAAGTTGACTGGAATGGACAGGAGTGGACACAAGATGACAGGAGTTGGTCACGATCTGGTCACGTTGCTACTTCATTGACTAGCGTAAAGGCCTGTTTTATATTCTTACCAGTAAGATTACAAAACAGGTGCCTCATTATGACAGAGCTCGCAACAACCAGGATGTCTTCTAAAGGCCAGGTAGTCATTCCCGAGGATATCCGCAAGCGCCTGGGGCTTGAAGCCGGCTCGCAGTTTATCGTTGTTGCCGGCAAGGATGCCGTCATCCTGAAAACGATCTCCCCACCTTCAATGGACGAATTTGATGAATTAATCCGGAAGGCCCGGCAACAGGCACGCAAGGCCGGCATGAAACGATCGGATATCAAGAAGGCCGTCGCCGAGGTGCGCGGCCGTCGATGAGGATTGTACTGGATACCAATGTACTGATCTCCGGCATCTACTTCAGCGGCCCACCCGGCAGGATTCTGGCGGCCTGGCGCTCCGGGAAACTCCAGCTAGCCGTTTCAATCGAAATCCTCAAGGAATACCTCAATGTCGCTGAACGGCTCGCAAGCCGCTACAGCGGTGTTGAATACGAAGGAATTCTTGGTCTGATCATTCAAAATGCGCAACTGGTTCAGTGTGCAGATTTGCCGGAACCCGTAAGCGAGGATCCAGACGACGATAAGTTCCTGGCCTGCGCACTGGCAAGCAATACCCGTATAATTGTCAGCGGCGATAGCGATCTGCTCAAGGTTTCTGGATACGCCGATATCCGGGTCTTAACGCCAAAGGGTTTTGTCTCCGAGTTCCTTGATCAACCCGACCAACTCAACGTGACATAAAACGTCCTTGCACTTATCACTTAACCAACAGCACAAGACTTGACCGTCCCAATGGATTACGAACTGATTGTGTCAGCACTGCAAAAGGCTTCGGCCTTCGACCTCTATCGGCTACAGTCAGCCATTGGGCATTTACTTGACGATCCTCTGCGCCTGAATGCAATCAAATGCCAGCTCAGGCCCGGCATGGAAATCACTTATTTTGAACCGCAGGAGAATCGTTTAATTCCGGCCCAGGTGCTGGAGATACGGAGAACCCGGGTCGCCATCCAGGAACTGCCAACCGGCAAACGCTGGACGGTTCCCCTCTATATGATCAATATTGAAGGCGCCGACACCGACATCACAGCGAAGAAAAACCATGTTGACCGCCTGTCACTGAAAATCGGTGATCAAGTGGGATTTACCGGCAAGGATGGCAGCGAATTGTTTGGCACCGTCATCAAACTCAACCCGAAACGGGCCAAGATCCAGACCAATCAAGGAATATGGGCCGTGCCTTATTCAATGCTGTTTACCATCAT
>Ga0210096_1000266_pt1 | contig 19527 bp, 17 predicted proteins | sample China_Galinas_PW_4_FD_184864 | JGI IMG/M metagenome (GOLD analysis project Ga0210096, IMG submission 184864) | Wetland microbial communities from San Francisco Bay, California, USA, that impact long-term carbon sequestration - China_Galinas_PWA_D2... | ecosystem: Environmental > Aquatic > Marine... | reverse complement strand
CGGCGGGATGAGCGGCAGCACCGGATGGTAATAGCCGGTGCCCAGCAGCTCGAAGAGCCTGGTGTTCTGGTAGTGCCAGAGCATCGAGCCGCTATCCACGATGCCGTAGGTCAGGGCCTGGAAGTCCGGCGAGGCGAGCGTCTCCAGCAGGGTCCCGGACAGGGCCAGGTGGACCCGGGCGACGTCCTCATAGGGCCACAGCACCCTAGGGATGCGATCCATGGCGAACAGGATCTCGTGGGCCGCCCAGGGCTCATCCCGGAGCAGGGCCTCGATATTGCCGACAGGCTGGTGCAGATTGAGTACCAGCGCGTGATGGATGGGGCGCATTGTCGGTACCAGGTCGCTAACGGAGAAGGATGGATTGTAGCAGCTAGAACTCACCCCAAAGTAGATTGACAAGCGAACAGACCAAGACGGGTCGAGGAAGAGGTTCTCGCCCCGGTACCGCACCGCCAGTACGGGTTCTCCGGGTCTTGCCAGCCATCCCCGCCGAGCTGCTCGAGCAGCCGCTTCGCCGGGCCGTTCTACAGCTCCTGCTGGATGACGAGGCCGTCGACGAGGATCGGGTGGCCAAGCGGCTGAGCTGTCAGCACGGCGGTTTTTCGGTAGACAACCCGGTGCGTATCGAGGCCGGTGGTGCCCAAGGGCGCCAGCAGCTGGCCCGCTCCATGATCCGCGCGCCCTTGTCCCTGGACAAGACCGAGTACAAGGCCGAGCGGGAGGTGATCGTGTATCGCTCCAAGCTCTACGCCCCACTCAAGCGGAGTTTTGCTCGTCTCATCCCTGAGACTCGCCTCCTTCCCTTGAGGTTGGCAAAAGGAAGGCGCCCGTCCTATTCTTTTACCGGGTCGACCGCGAAAAGCGCGCACTGCCTTGGTAGTGAGGTTAGCGACGGGTTAACGAAACAATCATAAGTAATTGATGTATTGGCTAATTGATTACGTCTAGACGCGGGACTCAAGACGGAGCAATATTTACAAATCGGCGGTTGGATCTCCTATACTTCGCTCGTCGAGGCAGGAACGGCGGCAGAGAAACGCAACGTTTGCGCATTCGATGCCATCGGCCTCATCACGGGCCTGATCCTCGTCGTCGTCATCATTTGGAAGCTGCTGTCATCGTCATCGGGAGAAGCCGTGTTTAGGAATTTTCTTGCGTCCATCACCCGCAACGCGATCAGCCTGATCGGCACGGCGCTCGCTCTGACAGCCCTGGTGCTCATGGCCAGCCTGTTCACGATGGGGCAGCTGGGCTTCGGGGGCGGACCCTATCTCGGCATCCTCACCTACCTGGTCCTGCCGATGGTATTCGTCACGGGCCTAATCCTTATTCCGGTCGGTGCAGTGTTGTGGCGCCGCAAGATCCGCGGCATGCCCGGTGGTGAGGACACTCCGCTGCTCCCGGTGTTCGATCTGAACGCCAAAAACACGCGAAAGTGGCTTCTTATCTTCCTCGGCGCCACGATAGTCAACATCATCGTGCTCGCGGGCGCGACCTACAAGGGCGTCGAGTTTACGGAATCCGTGGAGTTCTGTGGACTCACCTGTCACTCGGTGATGGAGCCCGAGTACACCGCGCACGCGCGTTCACCGCATTCGCGGGTAGCCTGCGCCGATTGTCACATCGGGCCCGGCGCGAACTGGTTCGTGAAATCCAAGCTGGACGGTGCCTGGCAGCTCGTCGCGGTCACGTTCGACCTGTACCGGCGGCCGATCCCGACGCCGCTGCGCGACTTGCGCCCGGTGCGCGAAACCTGCGAGCAATGTCATTGGCCGACGAAGTTCGTCGGCGACCGCCTGGTCATCAAGAAGCACTATGCCGAGGACGAAGCCAACACCGCGCTGACGACGGCGCTGCTGTTGCGCGTCGGCGGCGGCGATCCGGTCGATTCCTCCGGCATCCACTGGCACGTCGATCCCAACGTCACGATTCGGTATCGATCGGACGAGAGCCGGGAAGAGATCTACGACGTCGAGTTCACGGACAGCGACGGCAAACTGACGCACTTCAGCAACAGGAAGGCGCCGGAAGAGGGCGGCGCCTGGCGCACGATGGACTGCGTCGATTGCCACAACCGGCCCACGCACGTCTACAAACCCGCGGCCGACGAGGTCGACCGCGTGATCAGTGAGGGCCTCGTGGACAAGTCGCTGCCGTACGTCAGGCGCGAAGGTGTGCGCATCATCGACGAGAATTACGCTTCGCACGAGGAGGCGCGCGAGAAGATCCGCAAGCAGCTCCGGCAGTTCTACGCCGAGAACTATCCGGAGATCGCGGAAAAGGCCGCGGCCAAGATCGAGGCGGCCGGTAAGGCGCTGGGCGATGCCTACGCGGTCAACGTGTTCCCGGGCATGCACGTCGGGTGGGATACCTATCCGAATCATATCGGCCACCACCAGTCGCCCGGGTGCTTCCGCTGCCACAGCCGCAAGATGCGCAGCGAAGACCGCCAGCGCATTCCCAACGACTGCGATACGTGCCACGTGATCCTCGCGGAGGAGGAAGAGAACCCGAAAATTCTGTCCGTCCTGAGTTCCGAATGAAGGTATCGACGCCCTTGCGACCGATTGCCGCCCGGTCCCGGTCCGTCTACTAGATCATCAGCGGTCCAGGAAAGAAGGGCAGCGACCGAAGAAAGGTCCGCACTCGCCGCTACGAGCCGACGAGCGCGCAAGCCTCCGATCCCCCGCGCAGCCCTCAGCGTAGATTCCGTCCCCCCAACGGTGGGCGCCTGCGCTTCTGGACTCGGGGGGTCTTCTCCAGGCGCTCATGGGCCTGACGGATGAGTCGCTCCTGGCAGTGCTCCTGCTCGGACTCGTTGCGAGGAATACGCTGGACGTAGCTGCCGTCGGGCTGCATCTCCCAGGCGCCGCGCTGGTCGTTGATCTGCACGTCGAGGACATTGCGCAGCGGCTCGCGCAGCGCCGGTAGCTCGACCGGGGTGACCACCTCGACGCGAGATTCGAGGTTGCGGCTCATGCAGTCGGCCGAGCCGATGAAGTACTCCTCGTCGCCTCCGTTGCGAAAGTAATAGATGCGGGTGTGCTCCAGGAAGCGACCGACGATACTGATGACCCGACCCCGCTCGGACAGGCCCGGCAGGCCGGGCCGGAAACGGCAGGTGTCGCGCACGATCAGGTCCACCCGCACGCCGTCGCGGGTTGCCTCATAGAGGGCGCGGGTGATGTCCACATCCTCCAGGGCATTCATCTTGAGCTGGATCAGGGCCTGCTGACCCTGGCGGACCCATTCGCGCTCGCGTTGTATCTTCTCGAGCAGGGCGCGCTTGAGCACCCGGGGCGAGGGCAGCAGCTTGGTGTAGCGGCGCTCGGGCGTATAGCCCGTGGTCAGATAGTTGAACAGCTCGGTGGCGTCCTGGCCTATGGCCTCGTCGTTGGTCAGCAGCCCAAGATCCGCGTACAGACGGGCGGTCCCGGCATGGTAGTTGCCCGTACCTATGTGCATGTAGCGCTGGATACCGCTGTAGTCGCGGCGTACCACCAGGATAATCTTGGAATGGGTCTTGAAGCCCACCACGCCGAAGGTGACGTGGATGCCGGCCTCCTCCATGCGTTCGGCCCAGCGAATGTTGGCCGCCTCGTCGAAACGGGCCTTGAGTTCGACCACCACGGCCACCTGCTTGGCGTTGCGCGCGGCGCGCACCAGGTAGTCCACCACCTTGCTCTCCCCGGAGGTGCGATACAGGGTCATCTTGATGGCCCGGACCTTGGGGTCCTCGCTGGCCTCCTTGAGGAAACGCTCCACCGAGTTGGCGAAAGACTCGTAGGGGTGCTGGAGCAGCACCGGGCCCTCGTCGCGGATGATGTAGAAGATGCTGCGGCTGTCACGCAGATCCGGGTGATCCAGCGGCTCGTGGGGGGCATAGTGCAGCTCGGGGACCTTGACCGAGGCGATCTCGAACAGGTCCGTCATGGACAGCCAGGAGCCGGCCTCGAACACGTCATCTTGCTCGTTCAGACCCAGCTCGGCGGCCAGCATGCCCCGGTGCACTGGGTCCATGCCACCTTCGATCTCCATGCGAACGATCGGTGCGAAGCGGCGCTCGCGCAGCTCCGACTCGATCATGGACAGCAGGTCCTCGGCGTGCTCCTCGCTGCGCTCGGTGTTGGCGTTGCGGGTGACCCGGAACAGCTCGCAGGACAGGACCTCCATCTCGGGCAACAGCATGTCCAGATTGTTGGCCATGACGTCATCGAGGCGCACGAAGTGGCTGCTCTCCCCCACTGGCAGGAATCGCGGGATGTCGCGCGCGACTGGCACCTTGATCCGGGTCAAGGCGATCTTGCCATTCTTGCTCGGGTCGCGCACCGTGACCAGCAGGTTCAGCGACAGGTTGGAGATAAACGGGAAGGGGTGCGCGGGGTCGATGGACTGAGGCGTCACCAGGGGAAAGATGTTGCGGCGATAGTAGTCGCGCAGCACCCGCCGCTCTTCATCGTCGAGGTCCGCGTAGGTGCGGATGCAGATACCATGCTCTTGCAGCTGCGAGAGCACCTCCAGCAGCAAAGCATCCTTGTGGGCCTCCATGCTTCGCACCACTTCATAGCTGCTCCGGATCTGGTCCTGGGGCGTGCGTCCGTCCACAGTCAGCTTGGTCATGCCGGCACCGGCCTGCTGCTTGAGGCCGCCGATACGCTTCATGAAGAACTCGTCGAGGTTGGAGCTGACGATGGCCAGAAACTTCACTCTCTCCAGCAAGGGGGTGCGGGAGTCCTCCGCCTCGTGGAGCACCCGTTCGTTGAATGACAGCCAGGTGAGCTCCCGATTGAGATACAGCTCGGGAGAGTCCAGGTCCCAGACCTGCGGCGCTACGCTCGGGGCCGCCTCCGGCTGCTCTTCTTGGATGATGTCATGGGCCTCGCTCACCGTTGCTCTCCTTCGGTACCGAACAGACGGACGCACCCGCTCCGGACGCCCCGGGCAGGCGTTTGCAATAAAATGGTAATATAACTCATTCGCGACCTGACGTACCTGTCTCCGGTCAGTGAAAAGGCCGATGGAGGCCAGTCTCGGGCACCCGGGGCCAAGCTGTGGGCGCGCGAGACCAGTAACACGGGATATCCAGCGGCTTAGCCCGGCGGCCAGCCCATGCGCCTTCCGCCCAGGAGGTGTAAATGGATATGAAACACCGACTGGCCCGCCTCGGCATTACAGTTCATGACCGTGCGATAGCCGCGCTCGGCAATGCCGTCCTGCTCGGCCACCTTCTTCGCCGCCAGGAACAACCGACCAGTCAGGCCCGCATCCGCTGCATCCAGGTCGTTCAGGGTGCCGATGTGGCGCTTGGGGATCACCAGGACATGGGTGGGCGCCTGGGGATTGAGGTCGCGAAACGCCAGGATCTCGTCGTCGTCGTAGACCACGTCAGGCTGGATCTCGCCCTTGGCCATCTTGCAGAAGATACAGTTGTCCATGGGTTCTCCTCGGATCGTCTGCCTTCAAGAACAGCTCTTGCAAAGACGCAGAGAGCGCAAAGGAAACAATAAATCGCGATATGTCCTCTGCGTGCTCCGCGTCTCTGCGAGAGATATGACCTATTGTAGATCGCGACGCCCGGCGAAGGCGTGAGCCAGGGTGCCGCCGTCGACCAGCTCCAGCTCGCCGCCCACCGGGACGCCATGGGCGATACGGGTGGTACGAACGCCGCGGGCGCGGGCCATCTCGCCGATATAGTGGGCCGTCGCCTCCCCCTCAACCGTGGGGTTGGTGGCCAAGATCAGCTCTTCCACCTGCCCCTCCCGCAATCGGCCCTCAAGCTGGTCCAGGCCGATCTCTCGGGGGCCGATACCGTCCAACGGCGACAGGCGACCGCCCAGCACGAAATAGAGCCCTCGATAGTCTACCGCCTGCTCTATGGCCACCACGTCCGCGGGCGTCTCGACCACGCACAATACCGAGTCGGAGCGATTCGGGTTGGCACACAGGCGACAGACCTCTGACTCGGTGAAGGTACGGCAGCGGCGACAATGGCCGATACGATCCATCGCCTGGGCCATGACCTTCGCCAGCCGCCGCCCCCCCTCACGATCTCGCTCCAACAGGTGGAAAGCCATGCGCTGGGACGAGCGTGGACCCACGCCCGGCAGGCAGCGCAGGGCCTCGATCAGCTCATCGAGCAGTGGACGCTCAGACACCGCGGACCCTCGGATTGGCCTGGATGTTCAAGGAGCAAGACGACTCACATTCTGCAGAAGATCGGGGCCGAAGACCGGAAGCGCGGAGCCATACCGGGTCCCGCCCCGACCGAGGATCTCCCCGCCAGTCTCGACCCCAAGACAAAACCCAACTAGAACGGCAGCTTGAAGCCCGGAGGCAGGTTCATACCTGAGGTCACCCCCGACATGCTGGCCTGCATCTTCTCCGCCACCTTGTGCACAGCGTCGTTCATAGCCGCGGCGACCAGGTCTTCGAGCATCTCCCGGTCATCGCCCATCAGGCTCTGGTCGATGTTGACCCGACGCACCTCGTGGCGGCCGTTCATCACCACCTTGACCAGGCCGCCCCCTGACTCGCCGGTCACCTCCTCCTGGGCCAGGCGCTCCTGGGCCTGCTGGAGCTCCGCCTGCATCTTCTGAGCCTGTTTCATCAGGTTGCCAATGGCACCTTTCATCATTTCGGTCCTCGATGTGACAAGTAATCGCTTCAGTCCAGCGGACGCACGCTTCCCGGCACCACCCCAGCATCCATGCGCTCGCCCAGAGCGCGGACCAGGGGGTCGGACTCGATCTCGCGCTCGGCCGTTTGCCGGCGCTGGGCGGTCAGCTGCTCCTGGCGCCGGGCCGGGGTGTCCGCAACCCCCTCCCCGGGACGACACAGGATATCCAGCTTGATCGGACGACCCGAATAGTCCTCCAGCGCCTTGGCCAGCCGCTGCTCGGCACTGCCCACGCGCAGCTGCTGGCAGCTGGGCTCCAGACGCAGCCGAAGCGTCTGGCCGTCCCAGTCCTCGAGCGAGCAGTTTCCGGCCAGCTGGGCGGCAATGCCCTTCAGGCCCAGGGCCTCGACCACCCCGTGCCAGTCGGTCATGTCCGGCTTGGTCACGGCGCGGGCGGGCGGCGCCGAGGGCGACGGATCGCCTGCCCGCCGCGGGGCCTCGACCTGGGATGCGGATTCGAGCCGGCTGGGCGCGGAGGGCTGGGGTGGCGGTGTGGACGCCGACGGACCTGGCATGGCTCCCGGTTGAGTCTCCACGACCTCGGCCGGCCGGAAGGCCAGCATTCTCAGCAGCACCATTTCGAAGCCGCTGCGCGGATCGGGGGCGAGGGGAAGGTCTCGCTGACCCACCAGACCTATCTGATAATAGAGCTGGGTATCCTCGGGGGAGACCCTCGCTGCAAGGGCACGGACGCGCTCGCGCTCGGCCACCGCCTCGTCCAAGGCGCCCGGCACGGCCTGCTCCAGCGCCATGCGGTGAAGCACCGTGAGCAGCTCCCGCAGCAGGCCGCTGAAATCCGCCGCCAGCTCGGCCGCCCCGGCCACGGCCTGGAGCAGCCTGCTCCCGTCGCCCTCCACCAGCGCACCCAGCAGGTCGTAGACCCGGTCATGGGCGGCATTGCCGAGCAGGGCGCGCACGTCCTGGTAGCGCACCGGACCACCGCCGAAGGCGATGGCCTGATCCATCAGGCTCAGGGCGTCTCGCATACTGCCGTCGGCAGCCCGCGCCAGCTCGGTCAGGGCGGCAACCTCGTGCTCGATCTGCTCGGCCCCCAGAATGTGAGCCAGCTGGCCCTGGATCTGGTCCAGACCCAGGCGCCGCAGATTGAACTGCAGGCACCGGGACAGCACGGTGACGGGCACCTTCTGGGGATCCGTGGTCGCAAGCAGGAATTTGACGTGAGGCGGCGGCTCTTCGAGCGTCTTCAATAGGGCGTTGAAGCTGCTGTCGGAGAACATGTGCACCTCGTCGATGAGATACACCTTGTAGCGTCCGCGCGCCGGGGCATAGGGAACGTTCTCCAGCAGCTCCCGGGTCTGGTCCACCTTGGTGCGGGAAGCGGCGTCCACCTCCAGCAGGTCGACGAAGCGGCCCTCGTCGATCTCGGTGCAGGCACTGCACACCCCGCAGGGCGTCGAGCCCACCCCATGCTCGCAATTCAGGGACTTGGCGAAGATACGCGCCAGGGTGGTCTTGCCTACCCCCCGCGTCCCGGTAAACAGATAGGCGTGGTGCAGACGGTCGTTGTCCAGGGCGTTGCTCAGCGCACGCACCACATGGGCCTGACCGACGAGCTGGCCGAAGGTTCGGGGACGCCATTTGCGGGCCAGGACCTGGTAGGACATGGGCACAGCGGTCAGGATTTGTCCAGGGGGATGCGGATCGCCAGTGTACCCTAATCCCCTTCGGGGCCACACCCGCGCGCGTTGCCGGCGAGACCCGCCTCGTGGATCGAAACGGGGCACAAAGGCGGCGGCCCGCACCAGCCACACCCCGGCACACGAGTCCACTGCTTCGGCTGCTCCCTTCCAGGCCTGACCGGGTTCACAGCTTTTCGTTGCGAGGGGACCGATGCGGGCCACCATAAACCAAGGGCGCAGAGTATAGCACCCAAATCACCCCTGGGGCCCACCACCCGCGTCGAAATGCTGGCCTTTCCAACCTGGAAGCGGCAGTTGGACGGGGTGCAGCGTGCGTCCTACAGGGCGTGGCAAGGCCCGCCCACGAGTCATGGCAGGCCTATTGCGAGAGTGAGGCGGAAAGGTCCGGTGGACCTTTGCGCCGCCGAACGGGAGTACACGGACGGTACGCCCTGGGGCGAAATGCGAAGCAGGACCGCGCAGCCTTTCGCCCAAACGCCACCTCGCGCCCCGCAGGCGGAGGGGAGCCGGTCGTGACCGCGCACTGGAAACCACTGAGCTGGGAAGCGACTTGTCGGCTCGACGTTGCACTGGCTCGGGGAGTCGCTGCGCATGCTCCCGGAGGATTTCGGCATGCGGGCCCCCTTCGGGGTGGGCCGGGACTGGCCCATCGACTACGAGGATTAGGCCTACCAGGGCATCACCTTTTCCGAGGGCTACGATTACCCGATGCGGAGGATGCCGCTAAGCAACTCGGATCAGTGGCTGGGCACGGCGACGGACGGCTTGGAGGTGCCTCTCGGTGATCGCTCGGTCGGGGTGCGCATCCGCAGCGTCACCTACGAGCAGTGGGAAGAGGGCGGGCACACCGATGTGGAGGCGGTGGGGCGCGCCTAGGTGCTGCTGGCCGCCCACGCGGTAGAGAATGCCAAGCGCATGCTGGGCTCCGGTCTCAGCGGTCCCGGCGGCCTGGTGGGCCGCAACCTCATGCATCACGCCGACGTGCTAAGCTGGGCGCTGCTGCTCGATGACCCTAGACAAAGCAGTTAGCCATTAGCTTAGCCAAATTGGCAAGTTTGCTCGCTCAGAGCCCGCCGCAGGTCTCACCTGCCGGGTGAGCGGCCGGGATCGCCATTTTGATAATTCAATCAATAGCTAACGGCTGTAACGCCGCCAGGCGCCGCGCCGTGCGTGCCATGGTGGTCGTAGCGCCCCTCACCTCGCGAGTGAGTCCCGGATTGCTCAATACCCTTCAGCAATACAATCACTTGCTAGCCGCTCGAAGCGGTCAACTGCGGATTCTAGGATCATGGGCAGCTCCCCGCGCAACTCGGTGGAGGACGCGGACCCGCGCTCCTGGGACCGCGAGAACCTGGACCTCGCCGGCGGGGGCAGCATGCCCTCCATCGGCACCGCCAATGTCACCCTGACGTTGGCGATCCTCTGCTTCAAGACCACGCGAGCGATGCTCGCCGCGCTGGCCTGACCGACTGCGTCGAACCGACCGAGGAAGCCATGAGCGACATCCATATGATCGACAGCCTCAAGCAACACCCCTACCGCGCGATGCAGCTGGAGCACTCGACGATCCCCACCTATCTGACCGCGCTGTACTCCCTCCATCCCCAGACCAAGTCGGACGCATACCACGTGCTGCGGGCGACGACGATGATGGCCTCGGTGGTGATCCCCTGCGGGGCTTTCGTGCACAGAGCGCCCAACGGCGACGGGGTCTGGAGCGACGCCCTGCAGGATGAGTTGCGCGCCGCTACGAGAATGCCGCCCCGGTGCTGAACGAGGTCGGGGAGTACGCCGCCACCGAGGGGGGCCGGGTCGCCATCGAGCCCATCTCCCACCGGGAGCCCCCGGGGCCCAACACCCTGGCCCTGCTCATCGATTTCCTGGAGCAGGTGCCCTGCACCCAGGTCGGGGTGGTCATCGACAGCGCCCACGAGACCCTGGACGGTGCCGCCCCTGAGATCTTCGCCTGGCAGGTGGAGGCCCTGGCCAAGTCCGGACGCCTGCACGACAGCCAGGCCTCGCTGGCCCGGCTGCGGACCGAGTTCGAACGGATCGAGCCCCGCTGAGGGGCGCTCGGCCCGCGCTGGCCCCGCGGGTCTCTTTTGAGGGAGTCGAGAATGAGTGTTCGCTTCGGTCGTGCCATCACCTGCACGCTGAGTAGCGCCGAGGAACGGGAGTGGCTCGTGACCAATGGGCTCGGTGGCTATGCCTCGGGCACCGTGGCCGGCTCCATCACCCGGGGCTACCACGGCCTCCTGATCGCGGCGCTGAGGCCGCCGGTGGACCGGCGGGTGATGTGCGTGAAAATCGACGAGACCTTCAGCTATCGGGGAGCCGCCTACGAGGGGGCAAAGAACCGTTGGGCCTCGGGGGCAGTGGCGCCCGAGGGGGAGCTCCACATCGAGAGCTTCGAGCTGGAGGGCGGCGTGCCCACCTGGCGCTACGCCCTGGCCGACGCACTGGTGGACAAGCGGATCTGGATGGAGCACGGCAGGAACACCACCTGGATCGCCTGGACGGTGGTGGCCGCGAGCGGGCCCATCGAGGTATCGGCCCGGGCCATCGTGGACAACCGGGCGTTCCACAACACCGGCCAGACGGCCTGGCCGGCCGAGGTCAGTGCGGTGGACGGCGGGGTCCGGGTGGTCTCAGGTGGCGACGAGGCCTGGCCCCTCACCCTGCGGGCCTCCGCCGGGAGCGCCCGGATTACCAGCAAGCGTTATAACGGCTTCTACCTCCCGGCAGAGACCCGGCGGGGGCTCCGGGACACCGACGATCACGTGCACGCGGCCACCTTCGAGGTGACGCTCCAGCCCGAGGACACCTGGCTGATGCTGGCCAGTGCCGAGAACGACCCGGCGATCGACCAGGTCGCCCTGGAGCGGGAGCGGCAGCGAGCCCAGCACCTGGTGGACGGCTGGGCCGCGGTCCGGACCTCAGGGCCCTGGCCGGAATGGGCCGAGGATCTGGTGCGTGCGGCGGATCAGTTCATCGTGTCCCGCTGGGACGCGCAAGGTCGGGAGGGACGCAGCGTCATCGCGGGCTACCACTGGTTCGAGGACTGGGGGCGCGACACCATGATCGGTCTCCCCGGCCTGGCGCTGGTCACCGGCCGCAGCGCCGACGCGGCGCCTATCCTGCGTACCTTCGCCGAGTTCATCAGCGAGGGGATGTTGCCCAATCGCTTCCCGGATGGCAGCGATACCCCAGAATACAACACCATCGACGCGACCCTCTGGTACTTCCAGGCCATCCGTGCCTACCACGAGACCACCGGCGACGACAGCCTCCTGCGGGAGCTGTGGCCCAAGATGCAGGACATCATCGACTGGCACATCAAGGGCACCCGCTACGGCATCGGCGTCGATCCTGCCGACAGCCTCCTGCGGGGCGGACAGGACGGGGTACAGCTCACCTGGATGGACGCCAAGGTCGGCGACCACGTCATCACCCCGCGTATCGGAAAGCCGGTGGAGGTCAATGCCCTGTGGTACAACGCGCTGCGCGCCATGGCGCGCTTCGCGCAGCGCCTCGGGGAATCGGGCGACGAGTACTCGGGCCGGGCCGACGCGGTGGCCAGGGGCTTCGAGCGCTTCTGGAGCGACAGCCTGGGCCATTGCTACGACGTCCTCGACGGGCCGGGGGGAGATGAGGCCAAGCTGCGGCCCAATCAGCTCCTGGTCCTCTCCCTGCCGGAGCCGCTGCTGGGCGAGGACCAGCGGCGCAAGGTCCTGGAGGCCTGTGGCGAGGTCCTGTTGACGTCCCGCGGCCTGCGCACCCTGCCCCCGGACGACCCGGACTATCGGGGCCACTATGGTGGAGACCAGACCAGCCGCGACGGCGCCTACCACCAGGGCACCGTGTGGGCCTGGCTGCTGGGACCCTATGTGTCGGCGCACCTGAAGGTCCACCGCGATCCCCAGGCCGCGTTGCATCTGCTCGAGTCACTCGGCGACCATCTGGCTGCGGCGGGCCTGGGCTCCATCAGCGAGATCTTCGACGGCGACGCCCCCTACACCCCCCGTGGCTGCATCGCCCAGGCCTGGAGTGTGGCCGAGGTGCTTCGGGCCACAAACGAGATCATCCAGGCGCTGGCCGCGCCCCAACCCAACGGCGAGGGCAAGGCATGAGCCCAGGTGCAGAGGCCCAAAGGCGCCAGGACGCGTACTCCGGTGTCGCCGACAGGCACTGGCTGTACTGGGAGCCCTAGCTGTCGGAGCGGCAGTGGGGGTCGCAAACCAGCCCGGGTCGCTGTTTCGGGGCCATTACCCTCCGCTCCGCCTTGGGCCGCTGAAATCAAACTCCTACCCCAAGGATGGCGGGGCGGGAGCTACGGTTCGGGACGATCTGGATCGCGCGTGCCGACGATCTTCGGTTTTCTGCCCACTATCAACGCATGGCGTTACGAACTTCATCTCGTGTCGACGCGTGACCCCTAGCGACGCTCAGGAATCTATATAAGTGTTTTGTTGTATTTTGATCACATTTTTACGCGAGCCCCAATTAAGATTTGACTGAAGATGCGGCAAAGTCACCATGTAAGGATGAGGGTAAACGGAATGGCTCGAAAAGGGTTCGGCACGAAACGCGCTGCTAGTTGGCCGAAGGGCGCCGGAGCATCGGCGTCCCGGAGCACCGTTGAGACCGCAGAGGCGCTACCTGCAGTAGCGGAGATCTCCCTCCAGTACTGAATAGGAGACCCGCACCTGGATTCAGCGCGCCAATCGGGCTCGGCTTGCTGCTCTTGGTTTAGGCCCGAGCGGGCTAGAAACGGGTGGCAATAAAGCATATTGGGCACACAGCCGTCAACGAGGGCCCTTGCAGGCTCTCGGCGGCCGCATCACGGGGGATTGACGATGGTTTCGTGCAGCATAGGTGGTCGCAGAACGGCGCTGGACGCCGTTTTTGGGGCGCTGCCCTCCGCTCCGCCTTCGGCGGGTAAAAGCAAATGCCTATCCCTCGTCAAAGTGGCACCTGTTTTCGAACTACGCCGGGCTGCGCTTGGTGAGCAGGAGATACAAATGTCTATTTTCAAATCCAGGGTTGCCGTGGCAGTCCTTTCGTGCGGGATGTTGGCCGCATCCGCCCTTCCGGCACAGGCCACCACCGTCGCTGATAACTACATCGGTGCTGACGACCATGACTATGGTGACATAATTGGCAATTCGTCTCAGTTCAACATCTCAAGCGCAGACATCACGCGCACAGGCAATACCCTGAACGTCAGCATCGACACCGACTTTGCGGGCTTGGGTGATAACGGGCTGTACTCCGGATTAACGTCTAACGGTAAGGGTATCGGTTACGGCGACCTGTTCCTCGCCAGCGAATGGAATCCTGACACGACTTCAGCAAACTATGCGGGGGACAATAACGTCAACGGTACCGTGTGGACCTACGGATTTAATATTGCTAACCGCTGGGGAACTGATGGGTCAGATGGAGGAAAACTCTATAGTCTGAACTCCGGCGATAATAATGCCGATGCCTTGCTTAGCGAGGATTTCATCAAATCCGGGGCTATATTTCGCAATGGCCAGGAAGTGGCCGTGGATACGTCGTCGACCAACGTGACAGCCGTGGCCGGCAATAACTCCTCCTGGAGTGTTGATGAAAGCAACCACAAGGTGAACTTCTTCATCGACCTGACCGGCACCACTCTCTTAACCAGCGATACCATCGCCTTCCACTGGGCCGCGACCTGCGCCAACGACACCATCGAGGGGCAAGTGTCCGTCGTACCGCTGCCGGGCGCCCTTTTGATGATGCTCTCGGGCCTGGGCGTGTTCGGAGTAGCCGGCTTGCGACGCAGCGAACGAACCTGAAAACCAAGAACCGGCAACAACGCGCTGAACGGCCCGCAAAGGCCGTTTTTTGCTTTTGAACGTCGCAAACGGGGCTGAACAATAGAGCGGATACCACCACGTTGGCGTCGAGGAGCGACCGTAACTGCGTCACCTCCTTGCCCACTGAACGGATTCCTCGGCATCGTCTTGCGTGACCCCGAGATCGCTCAGACGCTGCCTCACCTCATCGGCCCGGCTCTCCTGTAGCGCGATCAACACAATCCGACCATCCTTCTCGAGAACATCGAAATAGTCGACGCCGGGGAAGCGGTTCACGATCGCCTTCGGCAGGGTGAGTTGGTTCTTGGAAGTCTTTTTGGCCCGCATTTGGCGGGCCTAGGCTCCCGGAAAGTAATCAAGTTTTGGTGGGTGTCTAATTCTTGGATTGGGTCGCCGATCACCTTCGGTAGCATCGGCGTGGGTCTTGCTTCGGACGGGGCATCAGGCCCAGGCACCACCGCCAGCATCGTCTCGGTGACCGTTCCCGAGCCGGCCGGCGTCGCACTGCTAGGCGTCGGCCTGCTGGCGATGAGAGCGGGACGCAAGCGCCGGGGCCGCCAAGCGCGGCGGGTCTAAAGATCCGGTCCGAGCAACACCCCTTGCGGGCCATCGGCTCGAGATTATCCGGAAAGTCCCGCCCTTGGCGGGATTGAGCTAAGCCCCTTCGGCTGAGGGAATCCATCGGGAAGCTCCCGATCGTGGGCGGCCAGGCACACGATCGCGGGGAATCCCCCGGGGGCAGTTTCGAGCGGACATCAAGCCAGCTCTCCCTTCAGGCGTAACACGCGGCCCCTTCTGGATGGCGGGTCGCTCCTTGACCTCCATGCTCTCCCACATCCGCTCGACGAGCGCCAAGGAGCCGGCGTTTGTTCTCGCGCAACACCCCATAGAGATCTGGACGCCCCCGGTACGCCTCGCACGGTCATGGCTCGGGGGGCGCTGCCGACTTCATGAAGACTTCCCGGGCTCGCTCGAGGCGCTCGCGGGCCGTGGCCAGAGTCACCGGGCTCACTTCAAGTGCCAGCTGGTCCAGGCAAGCCCGGCACTCCCGATGGAAGCGCTCGAAGGCGTCGAAGATCGCTTGGACGGGCAGGGTCTCGGGCGCACCGCAACTCTGCGACTGATCCCGCAACAGCGGGGTCACTCGGGCGGAGCGTGGAATCATCTTCTGCCTGCCGTCCGCCGCTCGGCGGGCGGTCAGCGGGCCGTCCTTGACGTAGACTTCTCCTCCCAGATCAAAGCGCTGGCCCAAGGGCAACAAGGAGAATTTCATATTCGCTCGCCTCTTCTGTAAGGCATGTAGAGACTTCCTCCACTGGCTTGTCTCGGATCAAGGCCGAGGACTGTCTGAGGTGCTGACCGTCAGCGGGAAGCGAAATTCGCTCTAATCGCCGGCACGGAGTTGCTCGGGTCCTTCGATTCGTACGAGGATGCGCTGAGCATCGGATATCAACGCCGTGATTTGGAGCCGTTTCTGGTCAAGCGCATTGAGGCAAACGAATCGGTCGCGTTCTTCAGTCGCGATCTTGATACGCCGTGCCTAGCATGGCGAGTTCCAGATCTATACCTTGTCTTTCTGATGCCTCGCATGTCTGGGTAACGTCCTCCGATTGGCCTGGGCTGAGGCTGCCAGCGGATGCTGTCCGGTGGGATACGCGAGGCCGGACGAAGGATTAGGCACAGAATCGGCACACTGCCGAGCGCAATTCGGCACAATTGCCCCCGGGGCAGGCCAAGCGCGTGCTATGCGTCAGGCTGCCTCCCGAGATCCTGGACTGGGTAGACGAACGGGCCGAGGAGCTGGATGGTCGCGGACCGAGATGGTCGAGGACGCCTTGAGTCGGAGAATGCGTAGAAACCCATGACCCGATCGCGCAGCAGCGCCAATCGGCGAGCGCACCGCCACCTCGATCTGTGCACCCTGCTCCCGTGCCTGGCCTACCTGGCCCGTCATGGCGGTGTGCGCTCGCCCGAGCTGCTGGAGATGCTCCAAGGCCGAGGCCTGCCCGTCTCGCGCGCCACCCTGAGTCGCACGCTGACCGACGCCGAGGCCCACCTCGGTGTGCAGGTGAGGTTCCGCCGAGAGGTCGGGCTCGGGGAGATGTACGTCGAGGACTGGGGCGTGCTGGACGTCCGCAAGCTGCTGGAGCGCTATCCCGAGCCCTGAGGGGGTCCGGTCGGGGTCGGACCACGTTAACGCGTTGATTATATGCGCAAATAGACCCATCTATCCTCGCGTTTCATCCTTAAGACAGGCCTTTTTGCCACCAAAAACGATGTTGTAAGCGGGTTCGGGCTCCTGTGCGGAAAGCTGGTGGCGGTTGGCTCGTCCACATCCGGATGATTCCCTTAAAGGCGCGTTCTTGGCTCCAAAATCGGCATTCTAAGCGAAAAATCCGGCCATACTTCAGGCGTTTTTTTTTAATCAGCAGGATAGATTGGCCCGACCCCGTTGATCACGCACCGGCTCGTGAACGACGGAAAGTTCGAGCGCTCGGTAGAGCACCATCCCGCGGCTGCGGGAACGCAGACGGTTGAAGCGGAACACGAACTCGTTGAGGTTCCAGGATTTCTACGGCGATGCCGGTCGGACCTTTCTTGCCCCGGGCGCGCCTGCCAGGTAGCCCCGCCTCCTGCCCACCGACGTTGGTCTCGTCCACCTCCACCATTCCGGTCAGCCGATCTCGGCCCGGTCGCACCAGCACCGAGCGCAGTCGATGCAGCATCGCCCACGCGGTCTGATAGGAGCCGATATCCAGGGTTCGTTTCAGGCTCAGCGCTGGCATCCCATCTTTGCCAGTGGCGAATAGCCAGCAGGCATTGAACCAGACCGTCAACGGGGTGCGCGTCCGGTCGAAGATCGTGCCTGCGGCCACCGACGCACGGTCGCCGCACCCGGAGCGCATGAACCGACCATCGCCCGGCCTCCAGCCGCCATCGTCACTGCAGGTCGCGCAAACAAAGCCGGCCGGCCAGCGTAGCCACTCCAGGTAGTCCAGGCAGTCCGCATCGGTCCGGAACCAAGCCTGGAGCTCGCCTACGGAACGAGGATAGTGTGTGCCGGCACGAGGGTGATCCACGTCACCCGTTTACTCCGGTTAAGTGGAGACCCCAAAGTCGCGAAAGAGATTGGCGGGCTCGCTCTCGTCGCCGATTCCCGAGGTCTTGACGAGGTAAGAGACGCTCTCGTTAATCTCGGCCTCGTAGGGACCATTCTCCGCCAAGGGCGAGTCCACGCAGGTGGTGGCGTTCCAGCAAGCCCCACCGCCGTCCAGCGCGATCACCAAACGACTGGCGTCGCTCGGGCGCACCAAGAAGAACCCCCTATCCCCCGGCACCCAGCCATCTTCGCCTTTGACCGGCCCTCCCGAGCAGCTGGGTATCCGGGTGAGACCCGAGCCGTCCAAGAACGGCTCCATGGGCACGTCGACACGCTGCCACTCCACCGATACACAAGGGGCGCCGTCCAAAGCAGGGCCGTGAACAGTCCCGTTCCCGCTGCTCGCCACTCCGTACCCATCTGTGCGCTCCTCCTGGCAGCCGACACACTGCGTCGTCGAGAGCGTGAAGGCACCGAGCACTCACCGGGTCCATTGCGGAGATAGTGCATTCCCGGTTTGCCTGGATTCTCAGGCCTCGACGGGGCGACGCTTTTCGGCGACGAACGCCCCGCGAGTGATCGACGATCGCTGGGACCGCCCACGAGGCAATTGGCGGAGAAGAACATGCCAGGACTGCAACCGCCCGAACCCTGGGGTTGTAGTCAAGTTTCGATCGGCTATGCTTCGGCATTAGCGGCTGCCGCCCGGCTGTCGAGGAGACTCGAGAGCGGGCGGTCCAACCTGCTCGAGTCGTTGGGACACTGATCCGCTGCGGGGTTTGCCGGTCATGGAGCCGGTGAGCGCACGCTCTCGCTGGCAAGGAGGTTCCTGGTCATGTCATTCGATGCAGCCTTTCCGCAGAGATCGGGTTGGGGATCGCGAGTGCCCCAAGCGGGGCTCGTCGTGGCCCAGGCCGGCGAGACGAGGTCCTGCCTGGCGCCGGGGGCCTGGCTTCTCTCGCTGGCGCTGCTCCTGGTCCAGGGGGCGTGGGCAACCCCATCCGGCCCCCAGCAGCCGGCAGCGTCCGCATCTCGTGTCTCCTTGCACGGGCACCGGCTGGCCGTCCTGTCCGAGGCGACCCCTCTACCCGCCCAGGCCCACGACTCTGAGCGCACCATGACCCTGACTCTGGTGCTGCGTCGGGACGACCAGGCCGGCTTCGAGCGCTACCTTCACGACGTCTATGACCCGAATTCGTCCAGATACCATCGTTTCCTGAGCGCGCAGAGCCAGGCGGCAGGGTACGGGCCGTCCGAGCAGACCTACAACGAGCTGACGGATTACCTGAAGGGCCAGGGTCTTCGGGTGGTGGCCGGCTCGCGGAATCGTCTGACCCTCACGGTCGCGGGCACCCGCGCGGCGGTGGAGGCCGCGTTCGGAACGAAGGTCCGCGACTATTCCGTGGACCCGCAGCGCTTCTATGCCAACGCTGGCGATCCGACCCTGCCTGCCCCGCTGGCGCCCAAGGTGGCGGCGATCACCGGCTTGACGAATCTTGCGCAGGCACACCATGCCGCCGGCGCTATCGAGGCAGCGAAGGCGGGCATAGTCGCAACCCTCAAGTGTGTCGCCTGCTATGCGGCCCAGAGCGCCGAAGACATGAGCAATAGCAGCTTCGACCTGGGGCAGTGTGCAACGCAGAAGAAGGCGAAGCTCCCGTATAACGCCGGCACCTTCTCCTGCCTAGATCCCCCCAACCCGGGCGACTGGCGTCTGGTGGACGGAAGCGGCCAGACAGTCGGCCTGGTCCAGTTCGATAGCTTCGAGACCCAGGATGTGGCGGATTTCCTAGCGCTGATCGACGCCGATCCGGCACGCATCGGCAATCTCAGCCAGGTCCATGTGGGCGGCGGGGCGACGCTGGGTCCGGACCAACGGGAGGTGCTGCTGGACATCGAGACCATCTTGACGGTGGCTCCCGGGGCCAAGGTGGTGGTCTACGACGCCCCCTTTACCGGCGCCGGAAGCTTTCAGGCCGTGTTCAACGCCATGATCGGTGATGGGGTGTCGGTGATCAGCAACAGCTGGGCCTACTGTGAGGACCAGACCACCCTGGCGGACGTGCAGAGCGTGGATGCAGTGCTGCAAGCGGCTGCGGCGGCCGGCATCAGCGTTTTCAACGGCTCGGGTGACACCGGCAGCAGTTGTCTGGACGGCAGCCCGAACACCCTACCCGTGCCCGCCAGCTCCCCGAGTGCCACGGCCGTGGGGGGTACCACCCTGCAGATGGGGCCTGGGCA
>Ga0210096_1000265_pt1 | contig 19551 bp, 30 predicted proteins | sample China_Galinas_PW_4_FD_184864 | JGI IMG/M metagenome (GOLD analysis project Ga0210096, IMG submission 184864) | Wetland microbial communities from San Francisco Bay, California, USA, that impact long-term carbon sequestration - China_Galinas_PWA_D2... | ecosystem: Environmental > Aquatic > Marine... | reverse complement strand
GGGTACGAGCCGCAAGCCGCCGCTGACGGCGGCGACGTAATCGATCGGACTGCGATCGGCTGCCTTTTCGGGAAAGAACATGCCCTTGTGGCGTTCTACTGCCCGGGCAAGCTCGCGGTCAGCGAAGGCCGCGGTGGCGAGACCCGCTTCATCCAGTCTGGCGACATCATGCCAATGACGGGCGAAGCGATCGCCGCGACGCCTTCGGCGGCCAACGCGCTTGCGGTGATGGGGTGCGCGGTTTCGGCGACCCATGCTGGTAGCCGCCGGCGGACCTCGCTCGACCATCGCTTCTCCTCGCTTCGCGTCTTCGGCAACGCTTCGCCGTCTGCGCCGACAAGGTCGGGCGCGATCGCGCGGATGTCGTAGGTCAGGTCTACGTCCTCGGAAAATCTCCGGATGACCCTGTAGGCTTTCGACAGCGATGTTCCGCCCTTGAACACCAGGTGCTCGCCGAGGGCCGAGCCGTAGAGGGTGGCGAGCGCCCACACCACCCAAACATCCTTTTCCAGGAGATGTGCTGGCCGGCCGGAACGATCGGCTGCGATACCGAGCGCGTCGCGGCGATCTTGGGCCCACAGACGGAGGAAGGCATCAGCCATAGACGGCCTTCCCCACGCTCCGGGCGAGCCAGGTAGGAAGTTGCGGCGCGACGGCCAGCAGTTCGCCGAACGCGCCCGGCGGCATCTTCCGCTTCAGCATTGCGAGCGCTTTTTCAGCATTTTCCGGGCCGAGCCAAGCCAGCGCTCGCACCGCTTCGCCCGCCGGCCGGTTGGCCAGGGTCAACTGCCAGCGCGGCGCGTGCCGTAGCTCGACCACCTGTTTGCCGAGATTCATCGTTCGGCTGCGCCCTGAGGTCAGATAGACCGACCGGATGGGCACCTGGGTCGTCAAGCCGAGGGCATTCGCGGCCGCTGCCCCGCTTGAGACGATGACCTCGCCCCGCTGAATGGCAAGGGCTTCGACGGCTTGCTCGACCGAGGGCGCTCGTGTGCCGAACCGGGTAGCGATGGGACGTAGATAGACACCGCGGCCAGCGCGGATGAGTTGGCCACGCTCAGCCAGACGCGACAGGGCTTGATCCACCGCCGCGCGATTTCCTAGGTGGAGCAAGCTCTTAGCGGCCAAGGGTATCCCTTGGGACAGCCTTTCCGCATACGCCAGAATCTGTTCTGTTAACCGTTGCATGATCGTTTCCCTGTCAGAAATATACGCGCTGTTCTGACAGTCGGCAAGAAGCCACGCCCGAGAGTAACGCCAGTGCCAGCCAGCACGCAGCGGTCGGGCGTCCTTAACAGCAGATCGGGGGCCGTCGTCCCGAACACTGTTTCTGGTCAGAAGCGTGCATCGATACCATCGACGCCGATCGGCTTATGATTGGCGAACTCCCTGAGGCCGAGATCGATCAACGCCGGACGATGTTGTAAGGCAGTTCGATTGCGCGGGCGAGCCGTTCACCGCGCTTTTCTTGTCATGAGCGTCCCTGCGGTTGGTGACCTAGCAAAGAGGATGGTGATAGGCCACAGCCCTGCATTACCGACTCGAAATTCATAAAGAGGCCCTTTATTCCTTATCCCGTTCCTATCCCTAAACCAAAACTGGCCCTGATCGGTTTTTCCATATCCCCGGCTTTGTCGGTATTCGACCATGCGCCGCATGCGCTCAGTCGGAACGATACCAGTGTCCTTACAGCAGCTCTTTGTCGCAGCTCTCCTCGGTGGCCTCCTGATCGCGAAGCCAGCTATCGCTGACAGCGACGCCGAGCACGCGGTACTCGCCCGCGTCGCCCACGAACTGGAGACCCTCGATGGCGTGATCCGCTCAGCCGAGTCCCAGGCCGACCCGGATGCCCGCATCCGCTTCCGATACGACTGGCTGCGAGAGGATCTGGAGCGAGTGCGCCAAGGTATCCAGAACCACATCGATGCGCCGCGGACTGAGCCTCGCAGCTTTCCACCGCTGCGCGGCGACTATCGGCAGTGAAGGGCTTCGATGACCGGAGCACAGAGCACCGCTTTTCAGGCCGGATCGGGTGTGAGCGCCGGCACCCTGCTCGGCGCGATCGCCGGCGTTGTCCTGGTGCTTGCTTTTGTCTGGGTGATCTGGGTGACTCTCGGGACCTTCCGGGCCTGGCAGGGCGGCCAGATAGGGCTGTTCGATCTGATGTGGAGCGCGCTGCGCGCGAGCATCGTGCTGCTGGTGCTGGGGTTCTACCTGCGCTGAGCGGTAGACGCTGATGGCTGGTCTTGCCTCGTCCCGTTGCCCGGGCTCGGCATTGACATCGGTATCTCACATATCCGGGGGCGACCCCAGTGGCCGAGGAGGTCAGACCATGAAGTTGAAGTGGATCGAGCAAGCGGTTTCCTCTGTCGGGTTATTCGTCCTGGGAGCGGTCCAATCTGTTTGGGCGGCACTACCCACGCCGGTGGCGCCGAGTACGGCACCGGCGGCCGGCGATTGGATCGGCCTGATCAAGGGCTACATCAAGGATGGCGGTGTGGTGCTGGGGCTCGCCATCGCGGTGCTGGGTTTCCTCTGGGTCGCCTATGTGGGCTTCGCCAAGTTCAACGAGGCGCGGGTCGGCAAGGCCGAGTGGGCGGAGGTGGGGGTGCTCGGCGTGGTCGGTGCCGTGGTGCTGATCTTTGCGAGCTATCTGCTGACCGAAGCCGCTGGCGTCATTTGATCCAGGATCGAGTATGGCTGACCGCAAGGACATCCTGGCCGACCGGCTCAACGCCGAGCCGGCCATCTTCAAGGGCTGCTCGTCCTCGGAGCTGGGGATCATCGTTGCGGTAGCGGCGCTATTCTGGCTGCCGATGAGTCTGGTGCTGGCGGCCCTGGCGGGTGCCTTCACCATGGGGTTTGGGTTGGCTGGCGTGGCGGTGGTGGCCACGGTGATCGCGGTGGCCGCCGTTTTTCAGCGTCTCAAGCGCAACCGGCCCGACGGCTACTACCGGCAGCGCTTCGTGATCTGGCTGCACGATCACGGCCTTCGCCGCTCACCGCTGGTCCGCCGCAGCGGGTCCTGGGACCTAGGCAGGAGCGCGCATGCGACGCTATCGCCACGAGATCGATAACGTCCGCGCCACCTGCGCTCGCTGTGGGTGGTGATCGGGCTCCAAGCCCCGATCATCGTCGCGCTCTGGATCGGCTGGAGTCGGTGACCTTCGTGTTCTACGACGGGACCATCCGCACCCTGTCCGCCGACGACCGCCCGGGGCAGGGTGGCGGGGCCAACAAGCCGCTCGGCTGGATCTCCGACGACCGGGGCGTCCCCTGCATCAGCGGTGAGCGTAAGAGCAACGCCCCGGCCTTTCTCACCCAGCGCCTTGGCGCCATGGCCCTGCAGGCGGCCGCCCAGGCCGCGGCTGCCGCCGAGACCACCGCGACGGTGAGCGAGGCGGGCAGTGCCAGCAGCACCGTGACCGGCAACAGCGGCGCCTATGTGCTCGGCAAGACGCTCGCCGGCGGTAGCGACGAGCTGGCCAAGTGGCTGCTGGAACGCCAGGCCCAGAGCTTCGATGCGGTGTTCGTGCCCGCAGGCACGACGCTGGCGCTGCACGTAGACCGGGAGCTGGCCATCGACCTCGACCCCAACGGCAGGAGACTCAGCCATGCGAATGCACTATCGGGTGCTCGGCCTGGTGGCCTCGACTAGCAGCGTGCTGCTCGGCGGCTGCGCCAGCACCAAGGACAGCGTGCTGCCTCGGGACGGCCCCTCGATGCAGGCGATCTACGAGCAACACATGACGGCGCTCGGCGAACAGAGCCCCCAAGCGCTACGCTGTGGGCTCGGCGACCGACCCCTTGTCTCGGGCGATGCCGCTCTGGCCGGCTTCACCCGGGATGCCGCCCACGAGATCGACAACCTGTTCCCGCGGCTCCCCAACCCGACCCTGGTGATGTACGTGTTCCCCCACCTCTCCCATGAGGAGCGCGTGCCGGTGCCGGGCTACGCCACGGCTTTTCCGATGTACGAGCTGGAGTATGCCTTGCCGGGAGAGGTCCGTGGGCGGCCCTGAGTTGGGACGGACACGCCGATGAGCCAGTCTCTGAAAGGGGCCCAGCCGTCTGGCGGGCAGGTGGATCGCAGGGAGGGACCATCCAGCCCGCCGACTACCGCTGCCGCGGTGCGCCGCCCCTATCAGCGCCCACCTTCCTTCACCGACCTGCTGCCCTGGATCGAGTACGTGCCCGAGAGCCGCTGCTTTCTGCTGGAGGACGGGGTGAGTGTAGGCGCCCTGTTCGAGCTGGAGCCGGTGGGCACCGAGGCGCGTACCCCGACCTTCATGACCCAGCTGCGCGATGCCATCCAGACCGCGCTCACCCAGGTCATCCCGGAGCTGGACGAGGCCCCCTGGGTGCTGCAGATCTACGTCCAGGACGAGCCCAGCCTGGAGGGGCTGCAACGCGACCTGGCCGAGTACCCCCAGCCGGCGGAGCGCGACAGCGCCTACACCCGCCACTACCAGGCTGGATTTACCGAGCATCTCGCACGGATCCGTCGCCCGGGCGGCCTGTTCGAGGACGCGGCGGTCACCGGTTCGCGTTGGCGCGGCCAGATCCGCCGGGTGCGTCCGGTGCTCTATCGGCGCCTCAAGCCCAAGGGCAGGCTTCCCGAGGCGATGGAGGTCGAGGCCGCGCTCAACGACGTCGCCGTGAAGTGGACCGCCGCACTCGCCTCCGCCGGCATCCGTGCCCGGCGCGGCAGCGGCGAGGACCTCTACACCTGGCTGCTGCCCTACGGGCGCTCACGCGGTGCCGGCCATCCGGGGCTGGTGTTCTTCAACCGCGGTGCCGAGCCCCTGGTGTTTGACCCCCTGCACCGGGACGATCGCAAGAAGAACGCCTACATGCTGATCCTGGGGCCCACCGGGGCGGGCAAGTCGGCCCTGCTGGTCTATCTGCTGCAGCAGATGGCGGCGGTCTACCGGCCTCGTATCTTCGTCATCGAGGCCGGTGGCTCCTTCTCGCTGCTCGGGCAGCACTTCCAGGCCCACGGGCTGTCCGTCCATCGGGTCACCCTCAACCCCAACACCGAGGTCAGCCTGCCGCCCTTCGCCGATGCCCTGCGGCTGCTCGACAAAGAACGCCCGGCCAGGACCGCCGAGGACCCGGAAAAGACTGCCGACGACGAGGAGGACAGCGACGAAGCGGGCAGCGGACGGGACCTGCTGGGCGAGATGGAGATCGCCGCGCGCATCATGATCACCGGGGGCGACGAGCGCAAGGACGCGCGCATGACCCGGGCCGATCGTCTGCTGATCCGCAACGCCATCTTTCTGGCCGCCCGCACGGTGCGCGAGGCCGGGCGCGATCCGGTGCTCACCGAGGACGTGGTCGCGGCGCTAAATGCCATCGGCCGGGATCAGCAGTTGCCTGAGCACCGGCGCAGCCGCGCCATCGAGATGGCCGACGGCATAGCGCTCTTCTGCTCGGGACTGGCCGGGCACTTCTTCGACCGCCCGGGCAGCCGCTGGCCGGAGGCGGACGTCACCCTTCTGGAGATGGGTCTGTTGGCGCGCGAGGGCTACGAGGATTAGCTCACCGTGGCCTATCTGTCCATGATGAGCCACATCAACGACCTGGTGGAGCGCCGGCAGCAGGACGCCCGTCAGACCCTGGTGGTGACCGACGAGGGCCACATCATCACCACCAACCCGCTGCTCGCCCGCTACGTGGTCAAGATCACCAAGATGTGGCGCAAGCTCGGCGCCTGGTTCTGGATCGCCACCCAGAATCTGGAGGACTTTCCCGATGCCAGCCGGCGCATGCTCAACATGATGGAGTGGTGGCTGTGCCTGGTGATGCCGAAAGAAGAGGTCGAGCAGATTGCCCGCTTCAACCTAGAAGCGGCAGTTGGACGGCCGCCAGGGTGCGTGCGGCGTGGTGTCTGGCAAGGCACAACGAGGCGGAACAGTGGACCTATTGCAACGAGTTGTAACGCCGCCAGGCGCCGTGCCGGGCGTGCCCTGGTGGTCGTAGCGGCCCTCACCCAGAGGGAGAGGCTCGCGTATCTCACCAAATTCATCCGAGATTCCATGACTTGAGGGATGCACGAAGCGGTCAACTGCCGTTGCTAGGTTCAAGGACCTGACCGACGAGCAGCGAAGCCTGCTGCTGTCCACCCGCAAGGAGCCGGGCAAGTACGTCGAGGGGGTGGTGCTCTCGGACAAGCTGGAGGCGCTGTTCCGTAGCGTACCGCCGCCGCTGTCGCTGGCGCTCGCCATGACCGAGAAGCACGAGAAGGCCGAGCGGGCCGAGATCATGCGGGAGAGGGGGTGCAGCGAGCTGGAGGCGGCTTATGGGGTGGCGGAGCGGATCGCGGACCACGAGGGTGGCCGAGACTGACCGGCTGCACTCGTGGTTGCCGCTCGTCCAAGATGGTCGTACAGTTGGATGTACTTCTAGCTGTACGTCGAGGTCGTCATGTCCAAGCTGAGGGTCGATGAAGATATCCGCCCGCTGTCGGAGTTCCGCGCCGGGGTGGCGGCCTTCGTCAAGCAGGTCCACGAGAGCCGTCGGCCCATGGTGTTGACCCAGCGGGGTCGGGGGGTCGCCGTGCTGGTGGATGCGGGCGAATTCGAGCGGATGCAAGAGCGCCTTGAGATGCTCGAAGACATCTACCACGCCGAGGAGCAGTTGGCCGCGGGCGAAGGGGTGGACCATGAGGACGCCAAGGCACGCGTCCTGAAGGGGCTCGCGCAGTGAGGATCGAGTGGTCTCCGCTCGCATTGGAGCGTGTCGAGGATATCGCCCAGTACATCGCCCAGGATGATCCAGAGGCTGCTCGCCGATGGGTGGTTGAGCTGTTCGATATCGTGGGACCTCTGGCCGACTTCCCGGAGAGCGGCCGGGTGGTGCCCGAGGTGGGTGTGTCGCGGATTCGAGAGGTGATCTTCGGTGCCTACCGGGTGATCTATAGCGTGCGCGACCGAGTGGAGATTCTCACCGTGCGGCGGGGAAGTCAGCTATTGCGACCGGGGGAAATTGGCGAGGAGCCATCGTAGGACACGGTCCACTATTGCGCGTTGAGTTGAACCGAGGACCCGCACCGCGCTCCCCCCCCGAAGGTCGACTCACCGAGTGCGCCATCTAACGATGCGTCTCCAAACACTCCTTCAACGCCTCGTCCACGCGGGTCTGCCAGCCCGGCCCGGTTGACTTGAAATAGTCAACGACCTCAGAAGACAGCCGCAGGGTCAACTGATGTTTCTTGTCCTCCTTGACGGGACGGCCCCGGCGGTGTGCCGCCACGATCTTGGGTACCACCTCGGCGGCCGGGCGTGCCTCACGGATCATGTCCTCGGTCCATTCCGGGTTCTCTTTGTCGATCAATTCAAGATTGGGTTTTCTGACCATAAAGCCGTTTCTCACGTCGATTCGCTTTTGACCTCCTGCTGATTATCGTAGCTACGTTAATTGAGAGTTTGAACAGAACCCTTTGGCGGGCGGGTCGCTGCGGGGTGACCTGCCTAGTTCGCCATGCGCGGTTCGAAGTCGAAGGGCTCCGACGACGCGCCGTCGACCACCGTCTTGAAAGTCGGATGCGTGGGGTTCAGGAGCAGGTTGCGCTGCTGTGGGACCAAGGTGCTCGGGACCGAGAGCGCCAGGGATTGGCCGCTGGCGATCCACTCGTCGCCAATCGCGGCGCTCGAGGAGGGTGGGGGATCGGCACGCCAGTTGGCGGGAACGGCCTGCTCGTCCAGCCACATCACGGACTCGTCCGGGATGTCCAGGCTGAACAGCACATAGTGGTTGAGCACGGCGCTTCGGTGCAGATGGACCAGCAGTTCCAGCGCAGCCAGGGACACGCTGTCCGAGGTGTAGATCATGGCCACTCCCTTGCTGTTCCAGCGACCGCCGTGGGTCTTGGCACCCGAACCATCCAGGGCGGTGCTCGCAAAGCGGGCCTTGACCAGGCGGTAGGCCCGCATCAGGTGTAGACACCATGCTCCAGGCGACCGATGAGGTCGCGCACCTGTGCCGCTCCGGCCTCGGTGTCCAGGTGCTGGAGCGGAGTCTCCCCGCCCAACGCCCTGGCAGGCTCGCCCAGCCAGCGCCGGGCCGACTCGCCATCTCCTTCGAACAGCTGAAGGACCGCGCGGTAGACCTCAGCGATGCGATAGATCCGGTCACTCTCCTCCGGCGAGAGCAATCCCGAAGGGCTGCGGCGGCGCCGGGTCAGCGTGGCCGGTGCGATCCGGGCGACCTTGAGCAGGGCCTGCTGGGGCAGCTCGAGTTCATCGGCCAGCTTCTCGATGACCGCGACCGAAAACCCCTGGTGGATCTGCGCGACCAGGTCCGCACGGCCTTTGATCAGGCCCAGCCTGCGAAACAGCTGGTCTCCGACGGGGCCGGCCGAGGCGCCCCTCTCGGCACGTCTTGGCTGCTCCGGCTTGAAAACTCTGAGCTGTGCGGTCATTTGTCGACTCCGAGATCTTCCACTCGGAAATTATACATCAATCAAATAGAATACCGCAGGGCCATGTTCGTGCGACTCGGTCTCGGCGATACAGCGGCCTCGGAGCTCAGCCCTCCAGCCAATTCTCCACCTGAAGCCTCGGTACACGGCTGAATTCGCCGACATTGGCGGTTACGACCGTGAGCCCCAGGGACAGTGCCTGGGCGGCGATCAGCAGGTCGTTGGGTCTGATGGGCCTGCCTTCACGCGTGAGATGCCAGCGGGTCTCGGCGTAGCTGCGATCGGCCGGCAGTTCCAAAGGCAGGACCTCCAGGGCAGAGAGCACCAGATCGACCCGCTCGGAGAGCTTCTGCGAGCCGGACTTGGCCGCTCCGAAGCGCAGCTCCGCGGCGACGATCACGCTCGTGCAGACAGTGGACTCACCGGCGGCGGCGATGCGCTCGGCAACCGGCCCCTGGGGCAGTCGGATCAGATCCGACAGGATGTTGGTGTCCAGCAGATAGCGCAGCGCCATGGCTAGAGCGCCACGTCATCCAGCGGGGACAGGTCCTCGTCGACATCTGGAAATGGCCCGTCCAGGGGCGGCAAGGTGGCCAGCAGTGCCAGCAGCCGGCCCTTTCTCACCGGCTCCACGATCAAGCGATCACCCTCCTTGTGGATGATCGCCTCGTCCCCCTCCAGCTCGAGATCCCTCGGGATGCGAAGGGCCTGGTTGCGTCCGTTTCGGAACAGGCGGACATGACGTTCAGATTCGCTCATAACAGGGTCTCCAGCGTATGGCATATGCCACAACATAGGCCAGGCTTCTAGGCCTGTCAATGCAGTGCCCCCGCGGGCAGCGGGCGATGGGCGGTAGAGGGGGCCGACCGTCTGAGCACGCTGGCCCCCACACACCGCGTCGGTGAGCGGAATGGTTTCGGGTATCACGCGGGCGAGTGAGCGGCGCGCATGGCGGCCACCTCGTTGCTGTGGACGCTGTTGCCCCCGTGCTCTATCTCACACGACCTCTCGCTCTCGTCTCGATATCGCTGCTGGCGGTGTTCCTGCCGGCAATCGGTCATGCAGGAGGTATGGATTTGCCGCGCGCGGAGGTCTTCTCCGCAGCGGATAGGCCGGTAGTAACGGCACTCTGTTCCGGCCAGGACCCGGTCTCCACCACGGTCTACCAAGTCGATGGCATCCAGCGTTTCCAGGCCTTGCTGTCGAAAGACCTACCCCGTGATCCGGAGTCCGCGAAGCGAACGGCCTTGACCCGTATCGGGCAGCTCGATGCTGAGCAAATGGACATGGTACGCCGCTCCGCTCTGGGCCTGGCCAAGGCCTCCCAATACGGCCTTGACCGCTACCCGGCGATCGTCTTCGACGGTCGCGCCGTGGTCTACGGCGTCACCAGCCTGGCCGATGCGTTGGAGCACTACCGGTACACTGGCAGGAGGCCTCAGCGCGATGAGAGGCGCACGTCTCTCCATCCTGGGGCTTGTTTTGGCCCTCGCTCTGCCACTTGGCGCCTCAGCTGCCACCATCACCACCCCCCAGATCCTGCTCGAGACCACCGCAGCCGTACCCAGCTGCCTGCGCTGGCGCCCGGTCGGAATCTGCCTGTGGCTGTGGTGCTCGCCCTTCGGGTGCAGCGTGGAGACCTCGCTCAAGGTCGAGCACTACAACCCGGACCTGGTGGTCAGCGCCTACAACGAGCTGGGCGGCAATCCCTGGTGGGAGATCCGCCTCACCCTGGGGCTGGCCCAGAAGGTGGCGGTGCAGGGGCTGCTCGGGGCGCTGCTGCCGGCGACGATCGACAGTGCCGGCAATCGCGCCGAAGGGGCCTTCGATCATAGCGACCACCGCAACCTGGTGTTCCGGGAGGTGGATGTCATCGGCCACCCCATGACCTCACTCTCCGAGCTGGCCGGGGACTTCGGGCTGCTGTGCGAGTCCCAGACCACGCCCTTCGTGCCCTAATTCCAGTCGGGCCTGGACGCCCTGGCCTGGCGCCAGGAGGTGCCGGAGATCCTCTATCCGGCCAGCTCCATTCCGGGGATGCGCGAGATCGGCAGCTGGCCGCTGCAGACCTGGGGCGGGGTGTATCCGCGCACCGGCTGGACCACCCAGCCCGAGGAGCCCAAGGCGGCGGCGATCACCGCCCAGCGCGCCGGTGACATCGTCACCCGTGAGGGCCAGCCTCATCTGTATATCGCACTCGACGGCCCCGACGTGTGGGGTCAGAAGGTCTGGCCCCGGGACTGCTGGTCGATCCCGAAGGCGATTATGTCCGGACAAGCCAAGACGACGAGACCCGCCTGCGCGGCCAGGCCCGTTTCCGAGCACCCGACCTCTTGGAGGTGGGCGGCGAAGATATACAGGCCAAACGCATCATCGTCGCCACGGGCTCCCGTGCTCGGGTGCCGGACGGCTGGGAGGCGCTCGGTACCCGCCTGCTCACCCCAGACAGTCTGTTCGAGCGCCAAGACTTGCCGGGCACGGAAGACGATCTATCGACCTTGTTGTGTACGGTAAATGCACGTACACTGACAAAGAGACAGGAAACCCCGGTGCCCTATAATGCCCACTGAACGTACCCGTACCGCCCGCATCGAGGCCCGCCTTGCCCCCGAAGCCCTCGTTGTCATCCGGCGTGCGGCCGAGCTGCAAGGCCGCAGCCTGAGCGACTTCGTAGTGACCGCCGCCCAGGAAGCGGCGCGGCGGGCCATCGAAGATGCCCAGATCATCCGATTGTCGGTCGAGGATCAGCTCCGCTTTGCGGACGCGCTGTCCAATCCGGCCCCACTCACGCCGGCCATGGAGCGCGCTATCGAGCGTTATCGCATGGTGGTCGAGCCGACGCAGTGACGGGCAGCTGTCGTATCGAACCGCTCGGCAAGCAGGACCGGACATCGTTCCACAGTGGCGTAGAGGAGCTGAACGACTACTTCCGTACTCGGGTCACCCAGGATATCCGTCGGCGGGTGAGCAACTGCTTCGTGGCGTTGGATGCCGAAGATAGACTGCTCGGGTATTACACCTTTGCAGCGGCGAGCGTCCCCCTCACCGAGCTGCCGGCCGACATCACCCGGCGACTGCCCCGCTATCCGAGCCTCCCCACCGGCTTGATCGGCATGCTGGCCATCGACCGCCGCTATCATCGCCAGGGGTTGGGCAGCGTGTTGGTTGTCGACGCCGCCACACGGGCAATCCGTGCCGAGCCCGCGATCTATGCGCTCGTGGTCGACGCCAAGACAGACAGCGCGGCGGCGTTCTACCTGCGTCTGGGGTTCCAACGCTTCCAAAGCCAGCCGATGCGCTTGTTCATCCCGGTGGCGGAGATCGCCCGTCGGCTTGCGCGGTAGCGCCGGGCGTCTCTCATCAAAACACGCCTCGCTCTTTTGGCGCTGACCCCGCATCGGCTCGGCGTACGGGTCACCGGCTTCGACAGCCGCCACAGCATCGCCGGCATCGGCGATCCCGAGGTCAACGGCCTAGCCATCGAGGAGGTGGGGCGGCAGATGCGTATCTATCCGGGCCGGAGATAATGGGGGTCTTGCGTTTTGCCTTTGATTTTTTTGGGCCTTTCGGACTTTGTTATTCGCTGCTCAGAAGGCTGGTGAATAATCCGAAGGCAAAACGCAAGACCCGACCCCGTTTTCCACAAAGGCAAAACGCAAGACCCGACCCCGTTTTCCACACGTAAGAAATACGATGCTTTGCATGAGTTGTCGTGAAGTCGTGGTTCTTGCGCACGCAAGAAACAAGACCCCACTTCCGACCCAACTTCCCACTTCCTGGGCGGCGAGTACCAGGATGGACCCGAGGTGCTGCCTTTCCACCTCGCCGACTATCTGAATCAGGTGAACTGGGCCGGCCAAGCAGTCCGCGAGGACAAGCGCGGGGCCATCTCCGAAGATCTCCCGCCGATCTTGAAGCGATTGGGCATAGGCGGGTCGGCCTGGCTACGCCTGACCCCCCAATTCGAGTCCAGGTTTTACACATGGGTCGGACAGGCCGAGCATGTGCGCAGCGCCTGCCAGCGCCTCGGTCACCGCCAAGCCCGGGGCATCAGCGCTTGCCGGCTGCTGTTTCCCAGCTAATTCTTCGTCCCGATCAAGGGTGCGGCGGACACCCTTGGGCTGACGGCGGTTTGAGAGCGTGAATCAGCCGGACTCGTACAGATTCGGCGTCGATCTCCGCGCATTCAGGGCCAGATTTCCTCGAAAGCCACCCCCACGACGGTCTTCGACACCCTCCTTGTCGGCGGATTCGAACGGTGTTCCTATGGTGGCTGCCTCCTTTTTCATTTTCTGCTCGTCTATTTGTTGCGGCGAATCAATGACGCTTTTTCATGGCTTTGCCTTCGCCTCATTAAGCAAAGCAAGAGCTTGGAACTCTATGGCTACTTGATCATCAGACCATTTTTGATCCCAGAGACGCCTTTCATGAACAGCCTTTGCGGCACCGTCAAATCCAGGAAAGACCGTTCCACCCATAATATGGAACGTAGAAGCAAGCTTCCTGAGCAATCGCCCTGCATCATCTCCGGGTGCAATCAGCTTGATTAGCATTGGATCCGTCTGCATACCCAACATGGCAGCTAAATCTTCAATACGATTGACAACTTGCGCCAACTCCACAATTATACCTTCGAGGTTCCTAATAGGTACTGCGTGTTCAGGATTTATTCGGCGCTCCGCAATGCAGGTGAACGTCCCAGTCTGCGCGGTGATGTTGGGATTTTTTGCGTACGGCACATCAATCCCGATCAATGTCGCCTCAATTTTTGATACCTGCGACTCATACTTGTCGTTGAATGCCAATAGATGCAAGTAATATATCTCCTCGTTCAAGGCATACAGTGTAATTTGAGGCTTCTCGTTTTCTTCCTGCGCCGCATAAGCCGCCGCAAAATACAGTCCTATCAGTGGAGCCCGAGTCCAATCAAGTATCCGCGTAGGGACCCCGTAATGTTGCGCCAATGCCATGAGACCGTATAACCGCTTTAGCGGCCAACGTTGCTCGCCTTGCATACTTCTGTGGACAAGCCAATTCAGCTCTGACAGATCATTAAAGAGGACGTCAACTCCAGGTATAGGCAGCCCCTGGTGGTCTGCGAATGTCATAAACCGTTTGAGTACTGTCCACTCCCGCAATATTTGAACTTTGTTCGATTGAGCCGGCTGCTCGTCGTCCGAAAAAAACTTAGTGTCCCTCCGAAGAGCGGATGGCACAAGCTCATCGTCCTTATTTCCCTGACCGCGATACTTCCATTGCCGTCTGCCCCAAACATCGTCAAACAGCAGGTGTTTGAGTAGCTCCTCACAGCTGGAAAATTCGCGGGTTTCTAAACCAATGATGCTCATAGCTATGTTGCACTCGCTATTGGAGTCCGTAGACCACGCGTTGTCGACCTTCGACAGCCTTTCATGGTCCGCTAAGGATAACAGCCAATGTCTATTGCAATCCAGCCGCCCATCCCTGCGGGTCACGGGGGTGAGAGCGTCTACGCTATTTGATGTCGCCTACTCCTGATTATTTGATGGGTGAAAGCTAGACGGCCGATGACCGGTTCCCGGGTCATCGGCCGTTGTCGTGTTAGGCCCCGCCTCTTCTTTTCTTGAGTTGCTTTTCTGCCTTGCGGTTGGCGCGGTGCAGTCGGGCGAAGTAGCGGTTCTCGAAGGCGGTGGTCAGCTCGTACAAGAACTCGAGGATGGCGAGCAAAAACAGGGGTCAGAGCCCTTTATGTTTTCTTCCTGTTTTAAAGGGCTCTGACTTTTTGGAAGATTCCCCAATACCGCTCCTTCAGTCCTCGTGTAAAAGAAATGGTGCCTGTCCACTTGTTTCCCTTGTTTCATGGGGGATCGGTATGCAGGTCGGCGCCAGCGATTACGTCCGCTCGCTTGTAGTCGCTGGCCCCAGCTTGCCTGTATCAGCTGCCACGTCGGTCCACCGTCACACTGAACTGCTCGATCTGTACGGCCGGATCCTTGCCTTCTCCAAACAGATGGAAGGAGAAGGCCTGGCGCGCCTCGGGATTGTCGAAATCGAAAGCGATCTTGGCCTCCTCGCCGGTATGGAGCAGTGGGAAGGCGGGGTGGGGGATGTCGATGACCAGGTACTCGTACTGGCGCAGATTGAGCTTCAGCTGAATGCCCTCCTTACCGGCCTTGACCGCCTTGATCCGCATGGACACATGGATCTTGGATTTCTCTGGAAAATCCAGGTACTGGGCCCCGATGAGATTCTCCGACCATTCGTTGACCATCTTCTCCGGAAGTTGGCGGATCTCACCGTTGGCGAACTGCATCTGCTGCGGGCTGCCGCCTGCGATCAGCTTGTCGTCGAGGACCGTCGCCCGGGCGAAGAACGGGGGGCGCTCTCGACCTTGTCCGGCTCCAAGGGGGCGGGCGGAAAACCCAGCAGACTGCCGGCCTTGCCCACCCGGCAGCGGCTGGAGTCGGTGCTGCATTCGTAGCGTAGATTGTCACGGGTATGCCAGCGAAGCTTTCCCCCGGTGTAGGCGACCATCTCCCGCGGTTCAGCATAGTCGCGGAAGAAGCTCCTGCCGATGAGCGTGGGCGGCACGGGCAGGCCCAGGTAGTCGAGCACCGAAGCGCTGATGTCGACCATGCCGTAGGTCCCCCGCTTGAGCCGCGGCAGGCGATCCTGCCCCGGCGCCATGACGATGCCAGTGCCCCAACTGCTCATCCATTGCGCAAGCGGCGAGCCGTGGGACTCGTCGGATGTGACTATGACCAGCGTGTCTTTGAGCACCCCGTCCTCGGCGAGGCCCTGAAGGAAGGCCCCTACGGACTCATCGAGCATGGCCACCGAGGCGTCGCGCCGGTTGGGGTAGCGGGCGGCGACGGCCTCGGACGCGACCGCATAGGGCTGATGGGTGCCGACGGTCAGCAGGGTCAGCATCCAGGGGTCATGGTTTGCCCGAAGACCGGCGATGTATTGGCTCGCGCCTTTGAAGAAGGCCGGGTCGCTCACACCCCATTCGAAGGGGTAGGGGTCCGGCTCGCTAAACCACTCCGAGCCGTGGACATGCTGGAAGCCCACCAACGGCATGACCCGATCCTTGCCCATAAAGGTCAGCCCGGCGCCCTGCAGGTAGTTGGTGCTCCAGCCGTTGGCCGCCATCTGGGCCGGAAGGCAGGCCTTGGCCCGCTCCGAGCCAGAGGTCAGCTCGAAGGCCTTGGGTGTGCGCATGGACAGCTTGCTGAAGTCGCCGCACAGTAGGGCGTAGAGGCCGCGAATGGTCTGGGCGCTGTGGTCCACGAAATCCGGGATCAGCATCGCGTTGCGGGTGTTGGCGACCAGATGCTCCATCACCAGGGCCTCGGATTCGACCCCCATGGCGCGGCGGATCTCCGGATAGTACACACCGGATATGCCCTCCATGACCACAATGAGGACGTTGCGTGCCCGTCCCTGGCCGAGCAGCGGCGTCCCCGACAGATCGGCGTGGCGCACCCCGTCCGGGAGGTCCGACTCGGTCAGGGCGATCGGAGCAGGGTGCAACAGCATGGCGGCGGCGTCCCTGACCAGCCAGTGCAGCGGGTTGTAGCGTGCCACTATGCCCGCGTCCGCGGTCGCCCGGCTCAGCACGGCATGGCGGGCGAAGCACAGCAGGGCCAGGGCCAGACCATAGCCCAGACGCCGCCACGCGGGCCTGGGGGCCGGGAGAAAGACCGCCAGCAGGGCCGCGGTCAGCATCGCGCCGGCCTTGACCGGCGACAGCACATTGAGCCCGGCCGTCGTGTTCTGCACGAACTCCGCATCAAGCGGATACTGTACATCCTGCCAGGTCGGATAGCGCTGCATGGCCGCGAGCAGCTCGAGGGCGGCGATCTGGAACAGGGCCCAGACCGCCACCAGCGCCACGCGCAGCCACCGGGGAGAGAGTAGGAAGAGCATCCATACCAGCAGTCCCATGCCGCTGTCCGAGAGCAGACCGATGGGTTGGTCGAGACCTTGCTCGAGCAGGCGCCAGAGAGCGGGCAAAAGGAAGGGAAGGGCGCACAGGGCCAGGCGAAGGCGGCTTTTCAAGGTGCGTCGAGAACCAAGGTTGTGGATGAACGTCGAACCGGTTGGCCCTCCGCGTGACGGGCAGAAGGGTTGGCGTGCGGCTGCCCGGTCAGCCATGACCGGCCCGAGGGCACGGGGTCGGTCGGGAGGCCCGAATATCGAGAGCCATGCAGGGAACCACCTTCGCAGACTGGCCTCGATCGAGCAACACATTATCCTAAGTATGGTTGCTCGGATCTCTCGGTTGACCCGATGCCGTGTCCCTTTCCCTACGCGAGGCAATGGAGCACTGGCAACTGGGGTGTGGTTTCCGTACTGGTCACGCCGCCACACGGACCGCTTTGCGAAGTGGCCGCAGAGTGAGCTCGACAGCTGGCCATCGATCGCTGAGGGCAAATGCTCGAAGCTGAACGAGGTGTTGACCCGTCTCGTTCTTTCATCGTGCACCGCAACGCTTTAATCTCATCTCAAACAGGCTTTTGGATGTTGCCTCCACGTTCCCACTTCCAAGTGGCAAACCGAGCTAACGAGCCCGGGCGTAGTTCATTCGGTCGGCATTTTCAACAAATGGGGGGTCGGACCATGCTATCCTGTTGATGAAGAAGCAAAAAGGCCCGAAAGACGGCCGAAAATTCTGCTTAGAACACCCCTTTTGGGGCCAAAAACGTGCATTTAAGGTGGGCAAAGCCGCCGGGAGCGGCGTGCCCACCGTCTTTTCGACTGCAAAGGCAGGGATGCCGCCGGCGGCCATGCCACAAACCTGCTGCCTCGATGCGAGTGAGTGATTTCATTCGGCTGCCGGGAAGTTCTCGGCAACGCGCTCGACGTAGGTCCGGGGCGAGATGACCGAGGCCCGATCCGGGGGATGTTCGATGAGCAGACGATCGCCTGTGATCAAGACGCTGCCCGCGTGGCTTTCAAGCAGTGCCCAAAGGTGATTGTCGCCCGGATCGGGCGCCGGATTCACCGGTTCCGGGTCTCGCCAGATCGCGTTGGCGACCAACTCGGTCAGTAGAGAATCGATCTCTCGCTCGGTCAGGCCATGCAGTCTGCTGAGTTTTGGCCGGAGCAGAACCGCTCGGTACTCGTCGAGCAAGGCTGGAGACAACAGATAGATGATCGAACCCGACAGCATGTGATCGACGATCCGCGCCACTGGGCTCTGAGCGTCCTTGGTGATCAGACCTGCGGTCAGGACGTTCGTGTCGACGACGAAGACCTGCGGGGTCATTGTCCGCGCGCGGCGCGCGTCTCTTCGACCGCCAGCGCCAGGGCTGCATCGGCGTCAAGATCGGAGCGCGCGCGCGCTTGATCGACCAGCGATCGGGCACTCGCCTGATCCCGAATGCCGCGAAGGCGCAGGCTTTCCTCGATGATCGATGCGATCGAGCGTTTCTGCCTGGCCGCGGTCTCCTTCAAGGCGCGGTGTAGATCGTCGTTCAGCGTGATGGTAAGGCGACTCATGGCACGTATCCAATATATAGGATACGGGTCACATTAGCACCAAGACACCATTGCCGCCAGTCAGCCGCTGGGTTTTGTTCACCACAGAGGACACAGAGGGCACAGAGGGAGAATGAAGAGGGGCGGGTCGTTCGGGAGGGGTGTGTCGTCGGTCGGTGAGCTGATCGAGGAACGCGGCCACGTCGGCATCGCTGTCTGGACGGTGATCCCAGCGCGCGCTTGAACCGAACAGGTACAGGGACTTCAGGTGCTCTCCGTGCCGGGGAGCCAGTAACTTCTTGAACGACGCCAACGTGTGCCGCGACGGTCTTTGGCTCTACCAGTACGGCTTCGACCGAAAGGAGAGCGGATTCATCGATGGGGCGTACTTCCGTGGTGTTATCCTCTCTGAACTGGCGGTGGCCAGCAGGATCTTCTGCGTTCGTCCGATTAACCACCGCTGGAAAGTGGAACTGCCCCGGAGCTTCCCCGAGCTTGACGACCTGAAGACGGAGACCGGGTTAGAATCTGCTAACATTTGGCATATTGCGCTCACACTATCGGAAATTGAGACGCATTTTCCGAGATGATTGCCTTGATACCGCCATCATCGAGTCCGTGCAGACCAGATTGATGCCAGGCAAAATACTTGGCACCCAAACGTCTTCCCTTGGCTCAGGAACGGGAATTGTCATGCAAGCCAAAACACGCAAGACCAACGCTTATCTCGGTTATTATTGGACGGTTGGTATCGTGCTGGTGTTGTTAACCGCCTGCTCTCCCACCGTTGACAATCTAGCGCCCAGCATCGCGTATCCAGGCGACAAGATATTGATAACCGGGGAATATTTAACGGTCGGCGGGAGCAATCCGCTGAGCGTCGATTTCAACGGTTTGATCGCCAACTTCCAGCCTGTCGGCGACGCCGTCGAAGCTACCGTGCCCCAAGGGGCAACCACTGGACCAGTACATGTAACAACAGGCTATGTCAGCTTTAGTTATCCAGGGGGGCACTGCAACTAGCCCTTTCGATTTTACAGTCATAAGCTCCACGTTTTCAGAACAAGAAAATAATGATACACGGGGAACAGCAAACGACGCTTACCTCGCGCAGGCGATCAATGGGAGCACAACAAATACAGACGAAGATTGGTTCAAAATAAATAGTGGGCCATTCGGACCGTGGGGGTATGGAATCGAGATAGCGACCGAGCCAACAAACTTGCCTGCGGGCGTTTCACTTCGGGTCACTGTCGAAGGATACCGGTCGGACCTAAATGCGATTGGATACTTGGCGACGTACGACGACGATAAGCCGTTTAATTTGTGGACGACACATTCCCCTGGGACGGACATTTTCTTGAAAGTTGATTGGGACGGCTCAACCTCGCAAAGCTTTACGGCAAATTATACGCTCAAGATTTCCCGAATCGCTATTAGTGATAGTAATGAAACAGACGACTCTATCGGCGCCGCCAAAAAAATAGCAATGGTGAATGGAATAGGTCAACATGGAACATCATACTTGTGTAATATATTCAAAGGTGGCGAGAATGTCGGGATGCCGGACTTCTACTTTTTCGAGCCGAACGGCGCTACCGAGATTGGCATTGTAGTAATTACCCCATCCTTAGACCAAAGCGACGGTGTATACGTGGGCCTTT
>Ga0210096_1000264_pt1 | contig 19577 bp, 15 predicted proteins | sample China_Galinas_PW_4_FD_184864 | JGI IMG/M metagenome (GOLD analysis project Ga0210096, IMG submission 184864) | Wetland microbial communities from San Francisco Bay, California, USA, that impact long-term carbon sequestration - China_Galinas_PWA_D2... | ecosystem: Environmental > Aquatic > Marine... | reverse complement strand
GCGGTGCCAACCTCGGCGAGGGATTGTCCGGAGGGATCCTTGGCGGCGCCTCATACAGGATATCGGAGACCCTCAGCATCGGACCGGGACTTGGTTTGCTGACCGACATCGAGGAAGACATCAGCGCCTTTCCGATCCTCCTGGTCGACTGGAAAATCACCTCATCCCTGACACTGCGCACCGGACGCGGGATTGCAGCGACCCGTGGCCCCGGCCTTGAACTGGGGTGGGACCCTTCGCAGGCCTGGTCGCTCGGGGTTGGCGCGCGCTACGAGTCTTTTCGATTCCGCCTGAACGACGACGGACCGTCACCCGACGGTGTCGGCGAGGAAAAGGGATTCCCGGTGTACCTCAGCGCCAGCTACAACGCTATCCCCAGCTTGCGGTTAAGCGCCCTCGGCGGCATGACATTCGGTGGCTCGCTCAGGCTGGAAGACGAGAAAGGCGACCTGATTACTCAGTCGGACTACGACCCGGCGCCTTTTCTTGGACTCGTCCTCGACATCAAGCTGTAGCGCCGCGGTTCCGACGCCGCGGCGTACGCTTTCAGATTCGTGAATCCGGTACCGTAGCTCGTGATGCACACCGTACCCGAGCGGTGTGGAATCGAATTGCGGCAACTCGATTCGGGCGTTGGTGGTTTTGTCGCCGGCACCGTCCCCTATGGACCGTCGATGCGCGATACTTGTGACGCCGGTCAGTAACTGTCCGCTCCAGCTTGCGCAAATACCGAAAGGCAATCTTCAGAAAAAGATTCAACGCGCGAATTACGACGTTCCTCCGCCCAGAACCTCGCGCGCCCCAACCCCTCGCTGCGACAGAAACAGGGCGACTTCCTTCGCACTGCTGCCGAATCGGGTGCCGCGGCTTATGGAAAACGCATCGACGGGTCCGGGGGGCCGACGTGGAATGCCGTGGCCGTTTGCGACAATGACAAGCACAGCGACGTAGGGTCGAATCTTCCCTCGACTACCGGAGACCTGCCTCTGAGCGACGCGGCTTCAGCGACCTTGACGGTGTGTCGCGCGCCTACTCTGTGTCACCTTCAGGGCCTGAGCGATTTCAGATGCTCCATCCACTGGACGGCGGTCTCCCGGGTCGTATCCAGTACCACGGCGGGATACAGGCCAACCAGCAGGATCAGACCGGTAAGTACCACGGCGATCCACAACTCGCGCCGGCGCAGATCCACGGCCGTGGCGACCACGTCGCTGTCCACCGGACCGTAGAACGTACTCCGGTAGCTTTCCAACACGTAGGCCGCACCCAGTGCCATGCCGAACAGGGCAGCCAGCCCGGCGCCCGTGTGGCTCTTCAGGGTACCCATAAGGATCAGGAACTCCGCGGGAAATCCCGCGGTGCCCGGCACCCCCATCGAAGCCAGGGCGAAGACGAAGAAGAAGGCCGCCAGCAGCGGCATGCTGCGACCCACCCCACCGAGCTGCATCAATTCCGTAGTGCCCGTGCGCTGATGGAGAAACCCGGTCAACAGGAACAGGCCGCCCGCAACCACGGTGAAGTTGAGCAGCTGGAACAACGCTCCCTGCAAGCCCTGCAGGTTCAACGACGCGATACCCAGCAGGACCAGCCCAGCATGGCTGACGGAGGCGTAGGCGAGCATACGTCGCAGATTGGTCTGGACGAGGGCCGCCAGCGCGCCGTAGATCACACCGATTACCCCGAGCGCAGCCAGCAGCCAGTGAAATTCCTGCGCGACGGCCGGAGCCAACGGTACGGTGAAACGAATCAGGCCGTAGGCCCCGAGTTTCAGACCGGTCATGAGCGCGGCTACCGCGACTGGCCCCTCCATGGAAACGACGGGCAGCCAGGTATGCAGGGGAAACACCGGCGTCTTGACCGCAAACCCCGCCAGCAGCAGCAGGAATACCACGACTTCGATGTGGTGCGGCAGCGGCGTGGCGAGCAGCGTAGCGTAGTCGAACATCAGTGCGTCCGGCAGCACGCCACCGTTGAAATCGGCGTGGTTGAACGCCAGCAGCAGAAAGGCGAACAACAGCGGCACCCCGCCCACCAGCATGAATAGGGTGTACTTCACCGCGGCATAGCGGCGGTCCGGCCCAATTCCCCAGAGGCTGATCAGGAAGTAGAGCGGGATCAGGGTCAGCTCCCAGAACAGGAAGAACAGCACCGTATCAAGCGCACAGAATACACCGAGCGTAACGCTCGCCAGGAGCAGCAGCAGGGAGTAGTAGAGGCGCAGCAGACTGCGCACCGAGTTCCACGAGGCGACGACGACCCCCAACACCAGCAGTATGGTCATCGGCAGGAACAGCACCGAGATGCCGTCCACGCCCACGCGGTAGTGGACATTGAGTGATGGGATCCAACTAGCCTGCTCCACCATCTGGAAACCCGCCAGCCCGGGGTCGAAGCGTGAAAAGACGACCAGGGAAAAGGTGAGATCCACGATCAGTGTGGCGAGGCCGATCACGCGAGCCTTTCGCGGATCCGGCGCGAGCCAGATCGCTAGCGCACCTAGCGGCAGGGTGAGTATCAGCAGACTGAGCATCGGAAGGTCGCCGGGCACGGGCATGACTCATCGCTCTGCGTAGAGCTGACCCAGCCCCGCCAGCGGCCGGTCGATGAGCGCGATCCAGGGTTCTGAAAAGAAACCCGTTCCCAGCAGCACGGTCAGCAGCAGCCCGACGACCAGTAGTTCGGACCGGTTCGTGGATTCAATCGACTGGCCACTGACCCCCTCGGGTAACGGACCGAGAAAGGCGCGCTGGAAGGCCCATAGCAGGAAGCCGGCGGCGACCACGTTCCCCAGCGCGGCGGCGATGGTGATCAGCGCGCCGTAGTGCTCGATCGCAGCCCCCAGCACGAGGTGAACAGCGTCGAAACCCGGCGTGCCGGGCATTCCGATGATGGCCAGCCCACCGACCAAGAAGGCGATGCCGACCGAAGGCAGATGATCGAACAGGCCGCCCATGTGGTTCAGCAGGGTGCTGCGGGTACGGCGATAGACCAGACCGGTGGTGAAGAACAGCGTGGCGATGGCAAGACCAAAGGTCACCGACAACATGACCGCTCCCTGGAAGGCAATGTGCGTCAGGCTGAAAAGTCCGATGACCACGATACCGGTGTGCGACACCACGGCGAAGGCCAGCAGCCGGCGCATGTTGTCCTGCATCATGGCCAGCAGCGCGGCATAGAAGATCCCGACGACGGCGAAGCCGATCACGAACGGGCTCCAGTAGGCAACCGCCTCCGGCACGACCGGGAAGACGAATCGCAGCATGCCGTAGACACCCACCTTGAGCCCCAGTAACAGGCTGGGGGCGACGGCGATGTTCCCGTGTTCGGCCATTGTGGGCAGCCAGCCGTGCAGCGGAAACAGCGGGGTTCGAATTGCCAGACCGTAGAACAGCAGAAAGAAGATCACCGACTGATAGGCACCCGCCACCGGCTCGGCCATCAGATCGGGGAGGTCGAAGGACCAGGGCCTGCCGCTGGCGTCTGCGTACTGCCAGCCCAGCATGAGGGTGCCGATCAGCAACAGCACCACGGCGGTGCCCATGAACTGATAGAAACTGGCCAGCACGCGGTCCTTGTGCGGCGAGGTCGCCCAGCGCCAGAGCAGATAGCCGATCAGGCCCACCTGGGCCGCGGAGACCAGCGCGAACCAGAGCAGATTCAGGGTCACGAACAGGGACATCATAGTCGCCTGCACGCCGAAAACGCTCATCAACAGCAGCCCGGTCGGCTTCAGGCCACGCACCGGTCCGTAGATAACGACCAGCAGCCCGATCAGGGCGCTCAGCAGGACGAACAGCACGCTCACACCGTCCACCGCGGCGTAGTAGGCCAGCGGACCGATAACCCCCAGGTGCTCGGCGAACTGCATGGCGGTGGACGCGGGTTCGTAGAGCAGATAGACATGGATGGCCAGCAGCAGCTCCAGGAACGCGGCCACGATACCGATCTGGGCCAGTCGCGGCACATCACGAAGCAGCCAGACCAGCAGTGCCGCCACCAACGGCAGCAACTGCAACAGCGCCAGCAGGGGCAGGCCGCCCTGGGTGTGCCAGTGGATTTCCGTAAAACTCACAGGATGACCACGAACGTGATCATAATCAGCACCATCATGTAACGCGGTCTCTCCAGCAGGCGCTCGATCTCCAGGGCATAGTTCCCGAGATGACGCAGCACCCGGATCAACCCCTCGCCGCCACCTCGCAGCACGAGCCGGTCCTCGAACCAGTGCAGCAGATTGGCCAGCCACTCCATCAGGCGACCGAGGATACCGCGCGCCTGGCCGAACGCTTGTGGGGCGGCGCCCCCTTGCTGTCTGGACTCCCAGTCGCTCAGGGACGAAACAGCGTGTTCCTGCTCGGGCAGGCCCACCATACGGCTCACGATGATCTCGTCGAAGCGGTCCACATCCCGCCCGAGTGCCCGGGTCGGGCGCACCAGCAGCCAGTCCGTCACCGGTTCCAGCCAGAACCGCTGCAACGCGGCCGTACGCAGGCGCCGTCGGCGGGCCAGCCAGCCGGGCACCGGTCGCGCCGGGCGGCTCACCATGTGCATCAACGCCGGGGCGTGGAGGAACTGCCATGCACGCCACAGGGCGTGCAGCGCCATATGCCACGCCGCCAGTTCGAACCACCCCAGGCCGCACCAGACGAACATCAGCCCGACTTGTGCCGTGGTCGAGAACATCAGTGCGCTCTTGACATCACTCTGCGTCAGGCCACTCAGCCAGCCGTACAGAGCGGTGAAAACACCCAGAACCACGAGCAGGTGGGCCATCTGTGGGGCCTGCAGCAACAGCGGTTCCAGACGCAGGACCAGAAATACCCCGGCGTGGACCATGAGCGAGCCGTAGAACACCGCCGAGGACGGGGTGGGACCTTCCAGGGCGCGGGCGATCCAGGGAGCGAAGGGGACCTGGGCGGATTTGGCCAGGGCCGCGAGCAGAAAACCCAGGGCGAGGATGTCCGCGTTGACGGTGGACAGCCCCGCGGCGCCGCGCCCGATCGTGCCCCAGTCGAAATCCCCCAGCCAGTGCCAGGACAGAAACAGTCCCAGCACAAATCCGGCGTCTCCGACCCGGTTCGTGAGGAAGGCCCGGGTGGCGTTGCGTGAGGCATTGGGCCGCCCGAAGGCCCAGGCAATGAGCAGATAGGAGCTCACCCCCGCCAGTTCCCAGCCGACGAAGGCCAGGGCGGCATTGCCGGCCATCACGATCAGCTCCATGGCCGCCATGAACAGGAGCAGCACGAGAAAGAACCGCTGAAACCCGGCCTCCCGATGCAGATAGTTGACCGAGAAACGCAGGGTCGCCAGGCACACGAAGGCCACGAGCGTCGCCATGGCGAGACCGAGCGGATCGAGTGCGAAGCTGACCCGCAGGACCAGGTCGCCGCTGCGCAACCACTCACCCACCGGCACGGGTCCGGGCGCGCCTCTCCACACGGCGGGCAGCGACAGGCAAAGGACCAGCAGGAGAGACGAGCCGGCCGCGCCTTGGGCGATCCACGCCGTTTGCCGCTCTCCCGCCTCGCCGCGATTCTTTCCCGTCACGTAACCGGCGGCGATCCACATCGCTGCGCCTATCGGCAGGACCGGAACGAGGCTTGCGATGACCTCGTTCACGCGCCCGCTCTTTCCCCGCCGGCCGGCGTCCGCAGCAGCACCGGCTCGAGGGGTTCCAGGGTCCCCGGATAGTAGTCGACGGAACGCTCCACTAACGTCAGCTTAGGGGTCTGCCCCTGCCAGGCCGCCCACCCCGTCCCGGGCTGGAACAGGTGCAGTGCCCCCGAGGCCGGATCCATGGCGGCCAGCACGAGCCAGCCGTTGCCGATCAGTTCCTGCAAGGGGGGCTGGCGGTCGTAGATCCGTTTCAGCACATCGAGCCGCGCCTCTACCACCACCAGCAGGCGCATGGCCTCGTGGATCTCGATCATCTGCCGCGGCAGCCCGGTGCGCAGATCCGAGGCCGCACCGTCCATCACGCCGAACAGGCCCGTGACGTTGTGCGTGACCTTGGAGCCGCAACCAAAACCGTCGTTGTTCACCGTGGAAAAGTAGTACTCCAGGTTGATCCCGGCCGCCACCGGTCCGTTGGCGAGCAGCAGCGGTTCCAGAATCTCCCCTTCCGGGTCTCGGGTGGGGTCGTAGGAGATGAGGAAGACCCGGCGGTCGAAGAACACGCCGCGCGTCAGCGACCGGCGGCCGATCACCGCGGCGGCGTTGGTGGCATGTCCCAGCTCCGGACGCGCCTGACTGAAATCGTAGCCTCGCCCGACGATGTGCCGCCAGGCTCGCTGCGGGTCCGCACCCCGCCGCACCGAGGCGAACTTGCGGGCGCGTTCGTGCGCCGAGCCGATGCACGCTCGGTCCAGCTCGTCGAGCAGGCGTTGCCCGGCAGGGTGAAGTGGCCCCGGCAGCCGGTCGAGATCGTAACAGGTGATCTCCTCGTCGCAGGTATTGTGCTCGGCCCCGAGAAACCAGCAATCGTCCGGGATATCGACGCCCTGTCTGCGCAGGGCCACGCGGACCTCGGAACGGTTGGCCATGGCCGCGAACAGCCGCGCGTTGGGACCGCTGTGGTTGCCTGAGCAGGCCCCGCAGTTGTAGGCAGACAGGTGCGGATTATTCCGGCTGTCCGAGCCGTGTCCCATGATCACCACCAGCGGGGCGAAGCCGTGGTCGAGCCCCATGCTTCGCAGAAAGCCGCCGACGCGGGCCACCTGTTCCTCGAGGCTGAAACCGGATTGCACGTTTTCCGGGGAGGGTGCCTCCAGAGGCCGCTCCGCCACATAGTCCAGTTCCGTCGGGACCGTGAGATCGAAACGTTCCCGCAGTCGCCGTGCCCAGCGACCGAAGCGAAACGGCGCGGCGAGTTTCGCGCTCAGGTCGAGGCCGGCAATCGGGGCCGCCGCGACAATGCCCGGGACGGAACTCAGCAGGTTGCGGCGCAACTCCTGGTTGACGGCATCACCGAGGCGTACGCGCCAACCCCGCCTGCGGGCATGACGTCGGTACAATCGCTCGGCACCGCGACGCGGGCTCTCCCTCACCTCGTGAGACGGCACCAGATCCACGGGACACAGCCCGGTAGGCCGGCTGTCGTCGAGCCCGCGCCACCAGTGAGACACGCCGAAATGGGCGGCGGCCCCCAGCGTCTCGATCGCTGGATTGATCTCTTCCAGTTGACGGCGAAACCCCTCCTCGCGATCGTCCATGCAGAACACGATCTGCGCCGCGGGTCGTTCGCGCCTCTCGGCCCAGGGACCGCGGCCGCGATTGGCGGCCAAGGCGCCGAAAACCTGTTCGCGATAGTGCCGTTCGTAGGCCCGCAGCCAGAGGTAACCGGACGTTTCCGCGTCGAGGCGATCCAGGGTTGCGAAGATCTCCCGCAATTGCTCCGCCGACAGGTCACGCACGCGCTCCCCCGACCATCCCAGATGCTGAGCCAGGCGGAACAGACGCCATCCCTCGCGGAACACGCTGTAGCCTGCCGACTGCTCCGAGGCGGGGCTGCGCTGCCAGGTCCAGATCATCCGGGCCACCTGCGACCAGGGATCCGAGGGTTCCCTGCTTCCCGCCTGCTGCGCCAGCGCCAGCCTGCGGGTCTGGCTGGCGAGGTATTCCGGCAGACGGGTGGTGTAGAGGGCATGGCGCGCCAGGAACTCCGGCAGGTTCTTGTGAAAGTACCAGCGGAGCATGTCCAGACTCGGCTCCACGCCCCAGAGCCGACCCGTCATGCGCTGTGCGTGGAGACGCTCCAGGACCAGACGCACCGCCAGGTAATCCACGCAGTCCACCGCCTCGGGCAGTCCCTCGTGACCGGGGTGGCGTTCCCGCCACAGCATCATCCCGGACCATCCGGGCAGCTCGAGTGCAAGACGCTCCAGGTACGCCGTCCAGCGGCCCCGTGGCAACCCGAGCCTTTCGAGCTCGGCGATGATCGTCTCCATCGGGTCGTTCGGCAGCGACTTCAGGTGGACGTGCCAGTCATCCAGCCCCTCGAACAACCACACGGGATCCCGAACCGCACTCGAACGCCAGCTTCGATAGAAGCCCTGCCCGGCATCAGCAGACCGCCAGGCAGCGAGCCCCAGATCCAGCCAGGCGCCCAGGTGACGCAGCAGAACGGGACGCAGCTCGTCCAGAAGGTCCTCACCGGTGAGTTCCTTGAGCACTCCCCGCAGGGTTAGTTCCGTACCCGTCCGATCCAGCAGTGTTCCGAGACGGGCGGCCGCCTCGCGCCGCATCTCGCGATGCGTTACCGGCTGCGTACTCGTCGATCCGTCCTTGTCCAGCCCCTCGAACATCTGCTCGGCCTGTTCCGCCGACAGGTCGGTGAGGTCCTCGGGGTGGAGAAGAAAGTGCTGCAGACCCAGGGACTGAAGACAGGCATCCCAGAGATCGGCTATCGCCGACGGCTCGTCGGTCGAACCCGTCGAGGCAGCGAGCAGACATTGTCTGGCGCTTTCGGGGACGTCGTCCTGAAACCGCTGCAGGGCCTCCTGCTCCTCGATCTGCCAACCGAGCTGGCTGGCGGTCACCTTGGACAACCGGACCCGCAGGGCGACACGGTAAACATCGCCACGCGTCAATCCCTGTTTCCCCTCGATGAGGGATTTGTCGGGCTCGAGTTCCGCTGTGTCCGCCAGTGCCTGCTCGAGATCTTCCCTGTCGATTCGATCGGCCGCATAGAGGGCGCGGAATCGGTCGGAGGAAAGGTATCCATAGTTGCCGGTGACCCGGTGCACTTCGGCCAGGGCGTCGGGAAATGGCAGGTGCTGAAACCCGTGCAAGGTGTTGTGGTGCACGAACCCCTTGAGGGGGGCCTGCCCTGGCAACACATGCTCAAGCTGCCGGATCGCCTCGCGGATCTCGCGACGAACCTCGTCGCTGTGGGCTGCTATCGTTCTCATGCCCCCTCAGGTCCCGCCAAACAGGGCGCTCAGATTCACCACCGACGCCATCATTAGCCGCACGGCATACTGGGGAAACACCCCCAGCGAGACGATCCCCACGCTGAGCACACCGGCAGCCACCATCTCCGTGGGACGCAGATCGGCCACGTCGCGCATGCGGGCACGAACCGGCCCGGCAAACAATCGGCCGACAGTGCGGATCGCATAGGCGGCGCTGATCAGGACGCCGATGCTGAGCATCACCACGACCCAGCCCCAGCGCTCGAATCCCCCGACCAGGGCGTGCAGCTCGGCCACGAAGCTGGCAGTACCGGGCAGGCCGACGGCGGCCACGAAGGCCAGCACGGTGAAAAAGGCGAAACGCGGTGTCACCCGAACCAGCGAGCTGTACTGGCGGATATCTCGTGTATGGGTACGTTCGTAGAGCAGACCGATAAGCAGGAACAGGGCGCCGGCCACGAATCCGTGCGCCACCATCTGCATCAGCGCCCCGGTCAGACCGGCGACATTGAGCGCAGCAATCCCGAACAGTACCACCCCCATGTGGCTCACCGAGGAATACGCGATCATGGCCTTGAGATCACTCTGCCGCCAGGCCAGCAGCCCGCCGTAGATCAGGCTCACCAGCGCCAGGGTGGCGAGCAGTCCCTGCAGGGCCACCACGGCATCGGGCAAGGTCTCGGCGGCGCGGATCAGGCCGTAGGAACCCATCTTGAGCAGGATCCCGGAGAGCAGGATGGAAACCGGGCCCGGCGCCTCCACATGTGCCAGCGGCAGCCAGCCATGAATCGGAAAAATCGGCATCTTGACGCCGAAGCCAATCAGGAAACCAAGGAAGATCAACACTTGCGTTTCATCGTCCAGCAGGCGACCGCCCGCCCGCAGATCGTCGAAGGAGAAGGAGTGTCCCGGCACGGTGTCGAACAGCACCAGCAGGCTGACCAGCATGAATACCGAACCGCCCATCGTGTAGAGCACGAAGTTCAGCGATGCGGTCTTGCGACCCTTGCCGCCCCAGCGGTCGATGAGAAAAAAAAGCGGGATCAGGGTCATTTCCCAGAAGACGTAAAATAGCGACCAGTCCTGGGCCATAAACACCCCGAGCATGGCGGACTCCAGGACCAGCAGTAGCAGATAGTAGCCTTTTACCCTCTCCCGAATTCCGCCGGAGGCCAGTACGGCGACCAGACTGAGCAGGGTCGCCAGCAGCACCATGGGATAGGAAAAACCGTCCAGCCCCAGGGAAAACGAGGTTCCCAGGCGCGGGCTCCAGGTATGGCGTTCGAAAAACTGGAGTCCTCCGACCCGCGTATCAAAACCGAGAAGAAGGCTCCAGGCCGCAACCAGCGTCAGGATCGAAACGACGACCGCAACACGGCGGATCAGAACGACGTTCGATCCGGGTAGAGCCACGACCATGACCGCCCCCAGGGCGGGCAGCAACAAAAGAATCGTCAGGCTCGGCAGGTGGCTCATTCCGCTCCTCAGGGCGGAATCCAGAAGCCGACACTGGGAATCTGGTGCGTTCGCGCCGTGGACGTAGCAAGGCAAGGCAGAATAACCGGTTTTGTCGCGCGACGAAATTCACACTTCCCTGCCCTCAGGGATCGAATCTGGTTTTATATAGTCATTCTGACGAGCAGGACAGGACCGGAGCCCAGCAAATAAAGTGCCCGACCAGGGAAATTTCTACTATATTGCTGGCGTTGACCCCATATTCTCGGGCTTGCACGAGGGCAGCCGATTCGATCGGCTATCCCTCAACACACGTTGCCGGATTCGACGCCCGCATCACAGTTATTTTTTGAAAACTGACTACATTAAACAGAGGAGCATACATACCCAGGGACGGCAAGAATCATTTTAACAAGCCGCAGTAGTTGCGCGCCAATAACCACGTGCGGAAGAGACCGATGCGACACAAGCTGAAGCACAAGTTCCGAGACGCAACAGCACCTTTCAGGGTATTGCCGGATTTTCTGATCATCGGCGCCCAGAAAAGCGGGACGAGTTCGCTCTATTCTTATCTGACACAACATCCTCACGTCGCGGCGGCCAGCGGGTTCATCGATTCACAAAAGGAGGCGCGGTTCTTCACCCGCCATTTCAAGCAAGGTACGACCTGGTACCGTCGTCACTTTCCCCTCTCCGTTCACAAACGACTCTTCGAGATGCCGCATGGTCGGCCCTTGCTGAGCGGCGAATCGACACCTTCTTATGTCTACTTCCCACACTCCCTGCGACGCATTGCCCGCACCGTCCCCGAAGCCAAGCTTATTCTGCTCTTGAGGGACCCCATAGAGCGGGCATTCTCACACTATAGACACGCCACACGGTTAGGCGTAGAGCATCTGACATTCCCGCAGGCGATACGCGTCGAGGAGGAACGGCTGCGCGGTGAAGAGGAAATGCTTTGGGAGGACGAAAACTACACCAGTTTCTCCTTTGGCTATCACTCGTACTTGAAACGCGGTCTGTACGCTGAGCAGATCGAGCGGGTTTTCTCTTATTTCCCCAGGGACCAGGTGCTGATTCTTGAGAGCGCAGATTTCTTCGGTAACCCGCAGGAGGCTTACGATTCGGTACTGGCGTTCCTGCAACTACCCGCACACCAGCTCGAGGGCTACCAGAAGGTAAATGCGGCGCCTCGCAGCGAGGACATGGATTCCGCGACGAGAATGAAACTGCAGGCCTATTTCCATCCGCACAACGAGAAGCTGTTTCGGCTTCTCGGACGAAGATTTGCGTGGCAGGAACCCGCTTCCGCAACCGAAGTCTACGGAGCTACCGAACGTACACACGCGCTTCACGTACTTCAGTCTCAGTGGTTTCCTAGGACAAGCTCTCTACACGGCTTTGAATGATCGCAATTCACGCACTGAGCGACGCTGGCTTCGTCAGAAAACCGTGAAATCCCGCTGTACCGCTGTTGCGCCTAGTGTCAATTCGGGCCGGGTCGGTGTGTCTCCCCTACCCAGGCAGAGTCGAGAATAGCGGCCGGCCTGAGTGGTCAGGCCGGCATGATGCCTCAGCCGCCGACCCGGAGATTCATCACAGAATCGCGTCTGCCACACTTCAGACCATGGGGCGACACCGAAGCCATGCCCAAAACAACCCCTGGTGTCTCTCGCTTCAGCCTCGCCATTCCCAGTTTCCACATTCCGTTGTCACCGATGACCTGCCGCTAAAGGGGCTATCGCGCGTTCAGCCACTTTCCGATCGCCGGGGTGAGTTGCTTCTGTGCACGACCGCTGACATAAATGCCGATATGGCCACCGGGGAATGCCAGTTCACTGTAGTCGTCACTGCCTACGTAACCGCCCAGGGAAGTCGACGCATCGGGCGGCACCAGGTGATCCTGTTGTGCGTAGATGTTGAGCACCGGGCAGGTGATGTTGCCAAGGTCGACCCGATCCCCACCGATCTCGGCCTCGCCAGCGATCAGGACGTTCTTCTGGTAGAAGTCCCTGATGAACTGTCGGAAGGTCTCCCCGGCCTGGTCCGGACTGTCGAAGATCCATTTCTCCATGCGTAGGAAGTTCTTCACCTTCTTCGGGTCGTCCAGCAGATCGACCATGTTGACGTATTTCTGACCCGTCAGGCTGAATGGTTTCAGCGACAGGAAGGTCCAGTTGAGCATTTCGCCGGGGATGTTCCCGACGGTATCCACCAACATGTCGATATCGATGTGCTGCACCCAGGCTGAAAGCATGTCGTTCGGTGTCTTGAAGTCGACCGGTGTCACCATGGTCACCAGGTTGCGTACCTTTTCCGAATGCAGTGCGGTATAACACAGGCTGAAAGTACCGCCCTGGCAGATACCGAGGATATTGATGCTGTCCAGTCCGTGAGCCTCGCAGACCTGATCCACGCAACGGTCGATGTAACCGTTGATGTAGTCGCCCATGGTCAGCGCGAAATCGGAACTGTCGGGATACCCCCAATCGATCAGGTAGACGTCCTGGCCGGACGCCAGGAGACCGCGGATGGTGGAACGGTCTTCCTGAATATCGGTCATATAGGGACGGTTCACCAGTGCATAGACGATCAGCAGTGGTGTATCGTTGCTGGCCGTCACTCCCTGTGGTCTGTCATAGCGGTACAGGACCAGCTTGTCTTCCCTATAGACCGGGGTTCGTGGACTCACACCCGTATCAATTTCGCCGACATCGATCAGGTGCTCGATGCCCTGGCCGAGTTTGCGGCTGTATTCCACCATCTCTTCGGCAAGCTTGTCGGGGCGAATCTGAAAATTGATCACGTCGAATCCTCCACTGGCATCTGTTCGTCTTAGCGCTTTTTCGCAGCCACTTTCTTTGTACCCGGCGCGGCGGTCTTCCTGGTCGCTGTCCCCTTAACGGTTTGCTTTACTGCCGGCTTCGCCGCATCGGCCTGGATCTTGTTGAATTCGCGACGCAGAACATTGACCTCGGCACGCAAGGATTGGTTCCCCCGTCTCTGCTCCTGCATACGCTCCTGCAGGGTGCGCAGGTCGTCCCTGGTGGGGATATTCATCGCGCTCAAAAACTTGTTGAATATCGCGCCCCAGCGGCTTTTCAGTTTCATCAGGGCATTGACCATGCGGCCGTGGAGTTCCCTGTAGTCATCCGTCATGACCTCTGCCGCGTAGACGTCCTCGCAGCAACCCACCCAGGTGTCGTACAACTGGCGAGCCGATTCAACCGGGGCATCGCCAACGCGTTCCTGCAGCAATTTGGCCGATTTCTCACCCATGCTGCTGAAGAACAGGCTGTATTTCACCAGTGCCTCCTGGTACTCCATGATCGCCTGTATGAGACTCTGGTACTGTGTCTGGCTCTCCCGCGTATAACCCAGCCCGGGTGCACCCAGCATGCGATCAACTTGCTCCCTGACGCCGCCATGCGGCATGCCTCTCAGTACGTCACCCGGTACGGGAGATATCGCCGAAACCATGCGGTTCCAATTGTCCAGCGGCATCTCCCAGAATGCGGTCGCCTGCTTGAACGCGTCGTCGCCGTTCGGAGTCTGACGAAAGCTCTCGGTCAGACCGGCGAGCAGGCGCGCCCACGCGTCAGCGACGTTTTCCCGGCCGCTGGCAGCCTGCATGGTCTGCTCGGCCATCTGGAAAAAGGCCTTGCCCTGATCCAGCATCTTGCCGAAAAAATCCTGACCGGTGGACGGCACGGCGCCCTGCACCGCGCCCCACCAGTGTTCCATCGCCTGCTCCCAGGGGCTGGACGGCGGTTTCTTGATACCGAGCGCCTGTTGCTGCATCTCGGTCCACTGTTCCCAGTACCGGCGCTGGGTGTCCATCCAGCCATCATTCCAGAATGCATTCTTAATCATGATTCGTAGATCCATTTGTGATGGTTGCAACTCAGCCTAGCATCAGAATTTGTGCAATACAACAAACGTATTGTGCGTCGCAGCAAACTCTGCCTTGAATGACCCCACTGCGCACTTTGGCGATTTCTGTCAAACGACATGTTCGTCGAAGGGCGCCAGATCGCAGTTGATCAGTTGTTCCTTAGGCCGCTTGTTCAAAAACCTTCCAGTCTGTCGTGGCAGCGCTTTTACAGATTTCTGACGGTTCCCTGATTCAGAGAGACGCCAAACACATCCTGCATCATCGCTGGCAGCCTTTTGTAAGGCAGTAACTGAATAGTGGCTGAAGTAGACTACCCAGGAACTGATACACTCACCGCACTGGGCAGCTTGTGTCACGCCTTGCGGGAAATCGCCTTTGTTGAGTTGGCCGCAATAGAGGCAGGTGCAAATCAGGGCGTGATGTTCGGTCATAAAATCGGGATCCGCCACGGTCTCCAGTGTGGAACCTGGATGACCCTTTTGCCCGCCGCCACTGTTTCGGCCGCTTTTTTCACGGCGGCTTCTGGGGCTGAGTTTTTTGTAGCCATCGCTCGATGGTGGCTTGCTACTATTGCAGCTGTTCTTGGATAACGGGTCTTCGAGCCTTCTGTTCTCAGCCTCTGATGCGGCAATTCGACCTCGCAATTCGTCATTCATATCCAGTGCACGCTCCAGGTCCAGCGGATGACTGACCGGTACTTGAGGTCCCTTTGGGGGTGCTTGTGACTTCATCGGCGCCTAATTTATACAACTTTCTAGATTATTTCACTAACGATTTGTATTAACGTTTATTGTCAGGCTGAGTCGTTACGCATAGTCGACGATGCGCCAGTTGTCTCGCCTTGACGACGAACGAAAATCCGGCGCGATCTGGACTGCCATTTTCCGGTAATCGCCCGAGTCGCATCCCATAAAATAGGAGGAGAATGACCATGAGTGAAGATATCGTAGTCGTAGCCGCCGCCCGCACCGCGATCGGCACTTTCGGCGGGTCGCTGTCCGGGATCCCTGCGAGCGAACTGGGATCCATCGTAATCAAGGGACTGCTGGAAAAGACTGGCATGGCCGCGGATCAGGTCGACGAGGTCATTCTCGGCCAGGTGCTCACAGCAGGGGTTGGCCAGAACCCTGCCAGACAGGCGGCACTGGGTGCCGGGCTGCCCCACACGGTATCAGCAATGACCATCAACAAGGTCTGCGGCTCGGGCCTGAAGGCGGTGCATTTGGCCATGCAGGCGATCGCGTGCGGCGATGCGGACATCGTGATTGCCGGTGGCCAGGAAAACATGAGCCTCGCGCCGCATGTGCTCCCGGGCTCACGCAATGGCTTGAAGATGGGCGACTGGAAGATGGTCGACAGCATGATTTCCGACGGTCTGACAGATGTCTTCAACCAGTGCCACATGGGCGTGACGGCGGAGAACATCGCCAAAAAATATGGGTTCAGCCGTGCCGGTCAGGACGCCTTCGCCGCCGAATCCCAACAACGCACCGAGGCCGCGCAGAAAAACAATATCTTCGACGAGGAAATTATCCCGGTCGAGGTACCACAGCGCAAGGCCGACCCGATCATCTTCAAGCAGGACGAGTTCCCCCGCCACGGTACGACGGTCGAGGGGCTGGCCAAGCTGCGCACGGCCTTCGACCGTGAGGGAACCGTGACGGCAGGCAACGCCTCCGGTATCAATGACAGTGCGGCTGCCGTGATGGTCATGACCCGCGCCAAGGCGGAGGAACTGGGCCTCACACCGCTGGCGACCATCGTGGCCTTTGCCAGTGCCGGAGTCGATCCCGCCATCATGGGCACCGGCCCGATTCCGGCCTCCAGCAGGTGTCTGGAAAAGGCCGGCTGGCAGGTCGGCGATCTCGATCGGGTCGAAGCCAACGAGGCCTTCGCGGCCCAGGCGATGTCGGTCAACCAGGAGATGGGCTGGGACACCGACAAGGTCAACGTCAATGGGGGCGCCATTGCGCTCGGCCACCCAATAGGTGCATCCGGTTGTCGGCTATTGGTATCCTTGATTTACGAACTGAGGCGCAGCGAATCGAAAAAGGGGCTCGCTACCTTGTGCATCGGCGGCGGCATGGGTGTCGCCATGGCGATAGAAAGCGCCTGAGGATATGCGCGTCCATACCGAGTAAAGGGGGACAGGTTGATATCTGATGACCAACGAGTGGCGCCGGTTACCGGTGGATACGGCGGCATTGGTAGTACAATCTACCAGCGCCTCGCTTAAGCGGGATTCAGGGTTGTTTCTAGCTTCCGAAGCGAGGGTAAGGGCAGCAAGTGGCAGCAGGAGATGAAACAACGAGGAGTCGATGTGGCCCTGTGCCCGGCCGATGTCTGTAGACTTCGATCGGTGCAAGCAGATGATTGCGAGTATCGAGGCGGATCTGGGTCGCATCGACGTCATCGTCAACCGTATGCCGGCATTACCCGCGACACGACCCTGCGCAACAGAGCAATCGCAGTGGCGCGATGTGGTCAGCATCAACCTGGAGAGTGTGTTCAAACTCGTGCGCCCGGCGCTCAACGGCATACTGGAGCGCGGTTACGGACAGACGGGCCAGATCGGGTAGACCAACTATTCCGTGGCCAAGGCTGGCATGCACGGTCTCACCATGGCTCTGACTCAGGAAGTGGTTCGTAAGGGGAATATGGTCATCACCGTGTCCGCGGGGTATATCGCCACGGAGAGGGTGATGGCCGTGCCGGAGGCGATTCGGGACAAGATCGTCGCCCAGATCCCGGTCGGCCGGCTCGGGCGTCCGGAGGAGGCCGCGGCCGAGTCGCTTTTCTGGCCTCCAATGAGGCCGCCTTCGTTACCGGTTCGAATCTGTCCATCAACGACGGTCAGTACATGCATTGACCGGGCCGGTTGCGGTCCCGGTGGCCTGGAGAAACCCTGAAGAAATGAGCGAGGCGGGTGCGGAGCACGGGACGCTGTGATGCATCGTCACTGCCACTTGTTCAGGGTTCTCTTATGTGGAGCAGTGGTGTGATCGAACAACGTATCATCAGGAAGTATCCCAACCGCAGGCTATATGACACCGGCCAGAGCAAATACATCACCCTGGCGGACGTGCGTGACCTGGTTATGTCCGGCATCAAGTTCAAAGTGGTGGATTCCGCCACCAAGGAGGACCTGACCCGACAGATCCTAATGCAGATCATCATCGAGGAGGAGGCGGGCGGGCGGCCGTTGTTTACCGCTGAGATGCTGGCGCAGTTGATTCGCTTCTATGGAGGTACCCTGCAGGGGGTGTTCTCCCGCTACCTCGAGGAGAGCTTCAATCTCTTCGCCAACCAGCAGAGAGAGACGCAGGAAGACATTCCAAAAGACCCGATGGAGACCTTCAACACCCTGACCCGGAAAAATCTCGAGATGTGGAGCGACATGCAGCGCAGCTTCATGCAGGTCGCCGGGCTCTCAAGCGACAAGGATTCCGAAAAATCCTGATGCCACGCGGCCCGACCGGGTCGCGCCTCCCTGCTTTCACCCGTCTCCGTGAGGCGGATACCCCTGGAAATCAGATAATTGTGCGGCGCACAAAAAATGTGCTTGACAAGAGTGTCATGTTTTCGTATTGTTCGTTTCAGCAATTGCTGCAATGCAGCAATTGCTGAAACGAACAAAAGGAGCGAAACGATGAACCTCAATGATGTCTTTGATCTGGTTTCCAAAACCACCGACGAAAACTATACCAACCTGCGCAAACTCACTGACCTGAACCTCAAGGTCTGGGATCAGCTGGCCGGCAAGCAGATGGAAGTGATGAAGCTGTACTTCGAGACGGGCAACAAACAGGTGGAATTGGCAAAAAATGCCAAGCGCGTCGACGAACTAGTCAGCAAGCAGGCCGACCTAGCCCGCGAACTGGGTGAACAGCTCATCGAGCGCAATCAGCAGGTCATGGAGATCCTCAACAAGAGTCGTGAGGAGTACAAGGACTGGGTCGACGCCGGCACCGCGCAGGCCAAGAGCCGCATGGAGCAGGTAAAGGCCGACAAGGTTGCCTGAATCCCGCAGGCCGCTGTATTGAAAGGAAAAACCGCTCTGGTAAACGGCGGTAGTAGCGGGATCGGGACCGTCATCTGCCGCCGTCTGTCCAGCGACGGTTTCGATGTCATCGCCGTCTGCCATCCGATGGAAGCCGAGCAGGCAGACGCGTGGCGTGTGGAACAGGCCGCGGACGGTTACGAGATCGAAACGCTGGCAATGGACTTTACCTGTCCTGAGTTCTCCCTCTCCGGGTGACATCCCGACCGGCATTCCGGCGGGATATCACCCTGCTTCTCCCTGCCCCCGGGGCGTGAGAAACCGAATCGCACCCGTCAGCGCTGGAACTCCCCGCTGCGCAATTTCGCCATATACTCGTCCAGAGCCTGCCTGACCTTGCCCTGCAGCAGGTACAGGCCGAGGAAATTGGGGAACGCCATCCCCAGCAGCATCAGGTCGCTGAAATCCAGGATGTATCCGGCGCTGGTGATCGACGCCATGACGACAAAGGCGATGAACATCAGCCGGTACGCGATCGAGAAGCGCTCGCCAAAGACGTAGGTCCAGCAGCGTTCGCCGTAGTAGAACCAGGAGATCATGGTCGAGTAGGCGAACAGGATCACGGCAACCGAAAGCACCCAGGGAAACCACGAGAGCACCGAACCGAAGGCCTCGGAGGTCAGGGCCGCGCCCTCGTTTCGGGCGATCAGATCCGCGTACTCGGGCTGCGCGTAGACACCGGTCAGGATGATTACCAGAGCGGTGATCGTACAGATGATCACAGTGTCGATGAAGGGCTCGTATAGCGCCACCATGCCCTGGCGGACCGGGTACTTGACGCTGGCAGCGGAGTGGGCGATGGCGGCGGACCCGATCCCCGCCTCGCTGGAGAATGCCGCACGCTTGAAGCCCTGCACGATGACGCCGACAAATCCCCCTGTAACAGCGGTCGGCGCGAAGGCCTCGGACACAATAAGCTTGAGCGCGTGCGGGATCTCCACCGCGTGCGAGCCGATGATCCAGATCGCGGCCCCGAGATAGATCGCCACCATCGCCGGAACCACCGCCTCGGCGGTATGCGCAATACGGCGCAGACCGCCGATGATGACGACGCCAACGGCAAACGCCATGATCAGGCCGAATGCCCAGGGGTAGGTGTCGAAAAACGCGACTTTGCCCTTCACCGCACCGAGCGCCTGACTGACCTGAAAGGCGTTGCCGCCGCCCAACGACGCAACCACGGTCAGCAACGCAAACAGCATCGCCAGCGCCTTGCCGAGGCCAGTCATGTCGCGCTCGGCGTACCCCCTGGACA
>Ga0210096_1000263_pt1 | contig 19612 bp, 15 predicted proteins | sample China_Galinas_PW_4_FD_184864 | JGI IMG/M metagenome (GOLD analysis project Ga0210096, IMG submission 184864) | Wetland microbial communities from San Francisco Bay, California, USA, that impact long-term carbon sequestration - China_Galinas_PWA_D2... | ecosystem: Environmental > Aquatic > Marine... | reverse complement strand
AGCTCGTAGGCGAAATTGGGCCCGCTGCTCGCGATGGCACTCAGATCGCTGATCATCGAGAGCCAGCGCATGGGCCGCAGGACGAAAGCGCTCGGCGGCAAGAGGGCGCAGGGACAGCCGTCATAGAGCGGCTGCAGCACGCCGCCCACCAATCCCAGGTCATGGAAGAGCGGCATCCAGGAAACGAACCAGCCCTTGCCCTGCGAGGGGTCGACAAGCGTACTTCCCGCCCTTATCGCCGCCATGAGATTGGCGTGGCTGACCATCACGCCGCGGGGCCGGCCGGTCGATCCGGACGTGTATTGCAACAGAGCGATGTCGTCGGGACGGGCGACCGGCGCGGCGAGCGGGGTCACATCCACGTCCTGCGATTCGAGCAGCATCAGGCGGTCGCGCAGCGGCTCGATCGCCGCCAGGATCTCCGGGCCGGCCCGCTCCAGCTCCGTTGCGCTGCTGACGATCAACCGCGGATCGGCGTCCGCGATGAGCGCGCGCAGGTGATCTGCCGAACGCCTGGGAGACATGTGGGTCGTCACAGCGACGATGCCACCGTAAAGACAGGCGACAAAGGTCGGCACGAAGGTGCGGCTGTCGTTGAGCAGCAACAGCGCCCGGTCCCCGTGCCGCGCGCTTTCGAGCATCCGCGCCGCCAGAATGCGCGCCTGCTGGTCCAGGGCGCCAAGGCTGCAGGTTTGCGCCTCGTCCGAAAAGCCGTAATGGGCGAAAGCTATCTGCGACCGATCGGCAACCGATCGCTCGAACAGAAGCTCGCCAAAAGTCGATGGTTCTTGAGTAGACATTTGCAGGCGGCCGATCGCCTTATCATCCGTATACGACAGAAGGATATAAGACAGAAGGAGGGGCGAAGGCCCGCTCGCCGACCGCCGGAAAACCGAACGCTTACCCCTCTCGGTTTCCTGCGTAGCTTAAGCATTGATCGCTCACGGCGGCAAGGGATATTTTTGAGTTGCGCTCCGCATCGGCGCCGTTTAGTCTTCGCCGCGTCTGTTCGGACTATGCCGGGATCTGATCCGTTTCGGATCGCTTGGCAAGGAGCCGCAGGCGGCGAAGTGGTTTGGATCTAGGTCGTCAGGGCCGGAGGCAAAGATGGGTGTTCAGACCGGGGCGGCGTATCGGTTGCCCGAACCTGTGGCGGCCCTCTATCCGTACGAGAGCAACCGTCTGAGACTGTCGTGCGGGCACGAGCTGCACTATGTTGATGAGGGGTCCGGGCCGACCCTACTGATGGTCCATGGCAACCCGAACTGGTCCTTCTACTTCCGTCACCTGATCTCGGGCCTGAAAGACGGCTATCGCTGCGTGGCGGTCGACCATATCGGCTGCGGCCTATCCGACAAGCCGCAGGACTACAGCTACCGAATCGCCGACCACAGCGAAAACCTGCTCGAGCTGATCGATCATCTGAAATTGCAGGATATCACGCTCGTGGCGCATGATTGGGGCGGCCCGATCAGCCTGTGGACCGCGCGAAAGCGGCCGGGTCTGGCGCGTCGCTTCGCGCTGTTCAACACGGCTGGCTTCCTTCTTCCCCTGCCCAAGCTCTTGACGGTGCTGCGGACACGCGGCATCGGCCCGCTTTTCGTGCGCGGCCTCAACGTGATGGTCCGGGCCGGCATGGTCACGGCCGATCGCACGAAGCTGAAGGGCGCCGTGCGCGACGGCTATCTCTTCCCGTATGACAGCTGGGCGAACCGGGTTGCCGTTCAGCGGTTCGTCGAGGAGATCCCGCTGGAAACCAGCCATCACAATTACAGGCTTCTGCAAGCGCTCGAGGCTTGGCTGCCGCAGATCGACGAAGACCGGCTGATGATCTGCTGGGGCCTGAAGGACCCGGTGTTCCACCCCGGCTATTTCGAGGAATGGAAGAATCGCTTCCCGGGCGCGGAGACCCATGGTTTCAGCGACACCGGGCACTGGTTGCTCGAAGAGATCCCGGACAGGATCCTGCCGCTGATGCGCAGCTTCCTGCAGAGGACGTGATCACCGCCCAACAGGCCGATCTTGCGGCTGCCCTCCGGCGGCACGCCCAGCGCCAACCGGAGAAGACGGCGATGATCGAGGCCGTCAAGGGCGGTGGCTGGCGCGAGGTCTCCTACGCGGAATTCGACCGCATGGCGGACCGCTATGCGCATGGCTTCGCCGCCAAGGGCATGCGGCCTGGCGACAAGATCGTCTTTCTTGCCAAGCCCAGCGTCGATTCGCTCGCGGCGCTCTACGGCCTCGTTCGGCTGCGCGCCGTGCCCGTCGCCATCGATCCGGGCATGGGCTTTGGCGAGCTCTTGCGCTGCATCGGTCAGATCGCCCCCGACGGTTTTCTCGGGGTGCCGATGCTGCAGCTTGTGCGGCGGATCTTTCCGAAGCCGTTCCGCACTGCGCGGCTGTTCATCACGGACGGCCCGCGGGTCCTCGGCGCAACCTGCACGCTTGCCTCGTGCCTCGCCGAGACCGAGCATCCCTATCCCACGCCGGACGTGGAGCTCAGACAGCAGGGTTACGTCTTCTTCACCTCGGGTTCGACCGGGACGGCCAAGCCGGTATCGATAAGCTACTCCAATCTCTGGCACCGGCTGCGGCTGGTCGCGGGCGTCTGCAACTGGGATGAGAATGCCAAGGTCGTTGCCTGCTTTCCGTCCTACGCCCCGGCGGTCCTCTCGGTGGGCGGCACGGCAATCCTGCCTGCTATGGACTTTGCCAAGCCAGGCGCCGCGCCGAGCGACAAGATTGCCGACGCGATACGCACCTTCGAGGCTAATGGGATGCTTGCCGCGCCGGTCGTATGGATGAACCTTGTGCGGCATTGCGAACGGTCGGGCGAGAGCCTGCCCACCGTGCGGGACGGCATCACCGCCGGCGCCCCCATTCCCGTCAACCTGCATCGCCGCTTGGCGGCAGTGATTCACCCCCAAGGCACCTTGCACACGCCCTACGGCGCGACCGAGGCCTTGCCGCTCACGTCGGTGACGTCGGAAACGCTGATCAAAACCTGGCCGGAAACGTTGCGTGGCGGCGGGGTTTGCGTCGGTCCGGTGTTACCGGAGATGCGGGTCGAAATCGTCCGCATCACCGACGAGCCCATCCCCGACTGGGCGGACAGCTTGCGCGTTCCGGACGGATCGGTCGGTGAAATCGTTGCCGCCGGCCCAACGATCAGCCAGGCTTATGTCGGGCTCGATCAGGCCAATGCGCTGGCTAAGATCCACGATGGCGGCACGGTCCTCCACCGCATGGGCGATCTGGGTCGGATCGACGCAGAGGGCCGGCTGTGGTTCTGCGGCCGCAAGTCCGACCGGATCGAGACAGACGACGCGCTGCTCTTGCCGGTCTGCGGCGAGGCCATGCTGGCCGAGAGCCCGGACGTCTTTCAGGCGGCGTTGATCCGGGTCGAGGACGATCCCCGCCGGCCGATCGTCGCCTGCCTGCGTCTCGAGCCGGGCCGGCGGCTGGACGGAGCGCGGGTCGCTAAGCTGGAAACGCTCGTCGAGGACACCGATTGGGCCGGCCGCATCGACCTCTATCTGCAATGTGCGAAGATCCCGACCGACACCCGCCACAACAGCAAAATCCGGCGCGAGGACCTGACCCGGCAGGTTCGGCCGAAGCTCAGGCGCGGCATTGCGCCCCCGCGCCGATGAAGGCGTTGGTGACCGGGGGTGGCGGGCTGATCGGCCGGCCGCTTGTCCGCATGCTTCTGGAGGCCGGGCACGATGTCCGTTTCCTGGCGCGCAACCACTATCCCGCGCTCGAGGCGCAGGGCGCCAACGGCATCGCCGGCGATATCTGCGATCCGGACACGGTCCGTACCGCGATGGAGGGGGTCGACACGGTTTTTCACCTCGCGGCCCGGCTGGGCACTTGGGGGGACCTGGGCGCCTTCATGGCGGTCAATCGCGACGCCACCGCGGGATTGATTGCCGAGGCGCGCCGCAACGGCGTCTCGCGCTTCGTTCATGCCAGTACGCCATCGGTCGTCGGCTATGCGCATGACTTGGAGAATGGACGGAATGATCTGCCCTATGCGGAGCGGCACCTCAGCCCTTATGCCGAGTCAAAGGCAGCTGGTGAAGCGCTTGTGCTGGCCGCCAACGGGCCAGATATGGCGACGGTCGCCCTGCGTCCCCATGTCGTGTTCGGCCCGGGCGACAAGCTCACCATCCAGAAGCTGATCGACGGCTCCAGAGCGGGCAAGCTGCGCATCATCGGCGGCGGACACAACCGCGTCGATCTTACCTATTCCGAAAATGCCGCCTGGGCCTTCATGGATGCCGCGAATGCGCTGCAGGACTGGCGTTCGACCTGTGCGGGCAAGGCCTATTTCGTCGGCAACGGCGAGCCGGTCGCGATCTGGCCGTTCATGAACAGCATCCTGACAGAGAGCGGTCTCCCACCGATCCGAGGGCGCATCCCTTTCCCCGCGGCCTATGGCCTGGGTGCGTTCCTGGAGCTGTGCTGGCGGCAGCTGCGCCTCGAGGGAGAGCCACCCGTGACGCGTTTCATGGCCTGCGCGCTTGCGCGATCTCATTGGTACGACCCCGAGCCCGCTGCGACCAATCTCGGATACGTCCCCCGCATCCCGCTGGAACAGGCCCGACAAGCCGTCGTAGCATGGATACGCGACACGCTATGACAGGCGCCTGGGGGCGCCTTGGAACGTGAAGGCCGACCGTGAGGAAATGGCGCTCACACCACAGTTGAGCGCCAGACCGGGAGACATGCCGCCCTCCGAGCCGATCAGCCCGACGCGCGTTGCCGAGGATGGGGGCGAAGGGCTTTCGACGCCCGGAGACACGATCAGGGAGATCTGGTTGCGCGGCACCCGGTGGCTGGCTTTCGCGTTCAACTTGGCCGCCGCGGCGGGGTTGTGCGCACTGGTGGCGGCCTTGTTCTGGAACCGCGCCCCGGCCTTGCCGGTGACCGAGGTCGCGGCCTTGCCGGTCGAGGTCTTGACCACGCGGCCTGTCGAGAGCTTCAAGATCACGGAGCGCTACACCGGCCGGATCGAGCCCCGCCGCAGGACGCGGCTGGCCTTCGACCGGGGCGGGCGGGTCGAGAGCGTTCTGGTCGATGAGGGCGCCTTCGTGGACGCCGGCGACATCGTGGCGCGGCTCGACGACCGTGCGCTTCTGGCCGAACGGCTGGGCGTCGTGGCCGAGCGGGACCGGATCGACGCCCAGATCCGGATGGGGCAGCTGACGCTGGACCGGACGGAGGGGCTGGCAAATCGTGGCGGGGCCAGCGAACAGGCCCTCGATGACGCCGTCATCGGCCTGGAGCAACTCAACGCCTCCCGCCGCGCGGTGGAGGCGCGCCTCGCCGCACTCGACGTCTCGATCGAGAACACGGCGTTGACGGCCCCTTTCGCGGCCCGTGTCGGCGCGCGCGACATCGACGAGGGCGCCGTGGTCGGCGCCGGCACCGCCCTGCTGACGCTGATCGAAACCGCGCAGCCGCGGCTAAAGGTCGGGCTGCCCGAGGCCCGCCTGCGCGAACTCTCGCCGGGGCAAGAGGTGCGCGTGGTTTATCGCGGCGTTGACCTCTCGGCCCGCTTGCTGTCGAGCCGCCCCGACCTCGACCCGGTCACCCAGACGGTGCCCGTGCTGTTCGAGCTGGACGCCGCGGCGGAGGATCTGCGCTTCGGCGATACGGCGGACCTCGTCCTGCCGCGGGATCAGCCCGGCCCAGGCTATGTCTTGCCCGTCGCTGCGCTGACGCCGGACCCGCGCGGATTGTGGACCGTCTATACAGTCACCGAGACCGGTCAGGTGGGCACGGAATCGGTCGAGATCATCGCGGCGGCCGATGGCCGGGCCTTCGTGCGTGGATCCTTGCGCCCGGGCGCGGCGGTCGTCGCCTCCGGCGTGCACCGCTTGGTACCGGGGCAGGAAGTTGCGCCGCTGAGCTCCAGCAGACCCGACCGGTGAATCTCGGCGATCTGTTCTTTCGCCTGCCGCGCGCGACCATCCTCGCGCTGCTGGTCGCCCTGGCCATGGGTCTGACAGCGCTCGCCACCATCGGACGGCAAGAGGATCCCGCCTTTACCAACATTCTGGCCTGGGTCCTGACCTTTCAGCCGGGCGCCGACGCGGCGCGGGTCGAGGCGCAGGTCACCGTGCCGATCGAGCGCCGGTTGTCGGAAATCCCCGAAATCAAAATGCTGCGGAGCAATTCCCGCGCCGGCCTGTCGACGATCATCGTCGAGCTCGACACCGAGCTTCCGCCTGACGTCGTCGAAACCGCTTTCTCGAGGGTGCGCGACGCGCTCGAAGACGTGTCCACGGAGCTGCCCCCCGATGCCCGCAAGCCGAATTTCGACGACGCGCGGGGCGCCGCCTATACGGGCATCAGCGCCATCGTGCCCAAGCACGAGTCGACGCCGCTGTCGCTGACCACGCGTTATGCCGAGTCGCTGCGCGACGACCTCCAATCGCTGCCGGGGATCAAGCGGGTGCGGATTGTCGGTACGCCAGAGGAGGAGATCAGCGTCACCGTCGACCCGTGGCGCCTGGCTGCGCTGGGGTGGAGCCCCGCGCGCCTGGCCGCCGCGATCGAGGAGGCCGATCCCAAGACCGGCGCCGGGCGCGCGGTGGGAGCGAGCAGCGACCTTATCGTCGAGGTGGCCGGCGGCATCGCCGATCTGACACGGATCCGGGACATCCCGCTGATGGTCTCCTCCGCCGGCACGTCCGTCCGGGTCGGCGACATCGCGACGGTGGCGAAGGGCGAGCGGGCGCCGCCGCACGAGATCGCCTTCGCCGACGGTCGCCGCGGCGTTCTGGTCGCGGTGATGATGGAGAATGGCCTGCAGGTCGACACGTTCATGGAAGATGTGCGCGCCCGGATGGCGGTCTTCGACAAGACCCTGCCTGGCGGACTGGAGCATATCCGGATCTTCGATCAGAGCAGGTACACTGCCGCGCGCCTGACGGATCTGTCCGGCAAGCTGTTCCTGGGCTTTTTGGGGGTCATTGCCGTGCTGGTCTTCACCCTCGGTCTGCGCTCGGCGTTGATCGCAGGCATCGCCTTGCCCGTCGTAAGCCTGACGACGCTGGGCACCGTGGCCTTTCTGGACATCTCGATCGACCAGATGTCGGTGGCCGGCCTGATCGTGGCGCTCGGCATGCTCGTGGACGCCGCGATCGTGATGGTCGACGAGATTCGCAAACGGGTCGATGCCGGCGCGCCGCACGCGGTGGCCGAGGCCGTGCGCCGGCTGACGGCGCCGCTCGCTGCGTCGACCTTGACGACGGCCCTGGCCTTCTTGCCGATGGCGATGCTGCCCGGGCCGCCCGGCGATTTCCTGGGCCCGGTCGCGCAAGTCGTGATCATCATGGTGGTGTGGTCCTTCCTCACCGCGGTGACGGTCACCGCCGCCTTGGCGGGCTGGATACTTAAACCGCAACCCGAAGGGCGCCGCCCCTCGCTCATGCAGCGCGGCCTGCCCGGAGGCGCGCTGGCCAAGGCCTTCCTCGGGCTTCTGAAGTGGGCCTTGCGGCGGCCGCGGGCCGTGGTGGTCTACGGTCTGATCCTACCGCTCGCCGGGTACGCCGTGATGCCAAGCCTGACGCTGCAGTTCTTCCCGGCGGTGGAGCGCGACCAGTTCTATATCGAGATCGAGACCGCGAGCTCCGTCGGCATCGCCCCCACGGTGGCGACCGCGCTGACCGTCGACGCGATCCTGGCCGACGACGAGCGGATCGCCGGCCGGGCCTGGACTGTCGGGCGCAGTCCGCCACCCTTTTACTACAACATGCTCGAGAACCGCGATCTGCAGCCTAACTTCGCCAGCGCCTTGATCACCACCGTCTCGCCCGCGGCCACGGCCGAACTCTTGGCCGAGCTTCAGCCGGGCCTCGACGCGGCCGTGCCGCATGCGCGGGTCCTGGTGCGCGAGCTGGTGCAAGGCCCGCCGGTGATCGCGCCCGTCGAGCTGCGCCTTATGGGGCCGGACCTGGAAGAGCTGAAGACCCTGGCCGCCAGGGCAATGCCGATCATCGAAGCCTTGCCGAGCGTCACTTCCGTGCGCTCTTCCCTCGGCTCGGGGCCGCCGAAGCTGCAATTCGTGCCCGACGAGGAGAAGGTTCGCGCCGCGGGATTGACGCTCGACGAAGTCGCGCTCTACCTGCAAGCCACCCTCGAGGGCGCCGAGGGCGGCAGCCTGATCGAGGGGGTCGAGCGGCTGACCATCCGCGTCCGGGCGCCCGAGAGCTTTCACGTCGGCTGGGCGGCGCTGTCGAGCCTTCCGGTGATCCCGTCCGGCAGGAGCGAGGGCGTTCCCCTTTCGGCGCTTGGGACGCTCGAGCTGGTGTCGTCGGACGCGGTGATCACCCGCCACGACACCGAGCGCGCGAATACCATCGAGGCTTTCCCCCACACCGGCTGGTTGCCGCAGGCGGTCGTCGACGAAGCGGTCGCCGCGCTCGAGACCGCGGACTTCACGTTGCCGCGCGGCTATCGTCTGGAAATCGGCGGCGACAGCTATGCCCGCACAATCACCATCGAGCATCTGCGCCGTCCCGCCGGGCTCCTTCTGGTCATCGCCTTCGCAGTGTTCGTGCTGACCTTCAATTCCTTTCGTCTGTCGCTTGTCGCGGCTTTCGCCAGCATCCTGTTCGCGGGGCTGTCGATTCTGTCGGTCGCGGCTTTCGGCTTCCCGCTCGGCGTGCCGGTCGTGGTTGGTATCATCGGCTCCATCGGCGTGTCGATCAACGACACGATCATCGTGCTGACGGCCCTTCAGAACGATCCGAAGGCAGCGCGGGGCGACCCGCGCGCTGCCGCGGCCACGGTGCTGGACGCCGGGCGCCACGTGCTGTCGACGACGATCACGACCGTGGCGGGCTTTCTGCCGCTGGCTCTGGGCGGTGGCAGCCTCTGGCCCCCCTTCGCCGTGGCCATCGTCGGCGGCGTCGCGCTGTCGACCGTTATCACGCTGTTTCTGGCGCCGGCCCTGTTCCTTCTTGTATACACCCGTCGCGGAGAACCGACCACAGCCGAGCTGCAGACCGCCGAATGACGTGCCCCGCGCTTCTGGAATGCCGGGCGCGGTTTCCTTTCGGGGCGTCTCTCGTCGAAACGTCCCGAACCTGCTGAACGGCGCGAAAACCGGGAGCAATGGGGCCCCTTGCTTGACGGCGTCTCTCGGTCAGCCGAGAAACGTCTGGCACTCTCGCAGGCTTCCCGTCAAGGCGACAGTTCCTCCGACGGCTTGCTGTCTCGCTTCTGCGGGTGGGCAGTCTCCCGGTGAATCGTGAGGTCGCTCCTCGTTGTATTCGCTTATGTAGCGCAAGTACACTGCGCTCAGTGCGCCTTGTCCTGCGAAAAAATGGCCAACGTCGCTGGGTATCTGCATGGTGTCAACAGGCCCTGCTGACTTGCCGGAACTGGAGAGGCGTGCCGATCGACATCGGGAACACGGTACGTCGCGGCATCATCCGCTACCGCGCCAGTGGCCTCGCCGAGGTCCCCGAGAGCGAGCACGACACGGACCGGCGGGCCGGTCGAGAACCCGAGCGGCTACATCGTCGACACCCTTCGGGCCGTTTGCCAGTGCCTGTTCAGCGAAGAGGGTTTCGAGTCGGTCCTGCTGGTCGTGGTCAATCGAGGCGGGGATGCCGACACCACAGGCGCGATCGCAGGCGTGCTGGCCGGGGCCGTGTATGGTGCAGATGCCGTCGCCCTGCGCTGGCTACGCGCACTGAACCCGCGCATTCGTGCCCAATGCGAGCAGGCGCGCCAGCTACTGCGCCTCGCGCCCAATCAACACCGGTAGGAGAGCTCGCTGAGCGCGATGCGGCCGGCTCGGTGCCGCCTGCAAGGAATCGCGGCTGCTGCCGGCGCCAAGAAGTGGCTGTCCACGATTCGACTGTATGCCAACCCACGCCAATGGCGCTTGAACCTAGTCAGTCGGCGATGAAAGTGCCGATGGATCCTGTTGGCTATTCCCAGAACGTCTCGGTGTCGTCTTTCCGGTATCCTATGGCGCGATACCCGATACGTCGGCTCTCAAACATTTTCGCGAGCATAGGCACCTTGCCGTCCACGCAATCCACGATTCTTACTTCGCGTGCTCCGGGGTGCACTCGGTGTAGACGACCGGAGTATTGTACGAGCGTACTTTTCCAGACCACCGGCAGAGCAAGGAGCAGGGGATCCAGGCGCGCGTCATCGAATCCTTCTCCGATGTATCTTCCTGGAAGACATGGACAGCCATGTTTTTTCGCCCCAGCTGGAACCGCGCGGGCACGGGGCCGAACCGATCTTACTTGAGAATCCCCCGCAGCAGCCGCTTACGCGGGACGGCCGCCTCCATGGACGCCTTCAGCCGGGCGCCGAAGCAATGCGTTTGTGTGCGTTTGTGGATGTGCGTTTGTGGACACCCACCACTTAACAACGCTTTCGGAACGGCTACAGTACAAGAACGGAAGCACAACATGCCTAGAAAAAGGAGGGCCTTTCATGCCCAAGCCACGGAAATCTCTGATCAGTCTGGAAGCTACTTCCTACTACCACTGTATCTCGCGCTGCGTGCGCCGCGCCTTCCTGTGCGGTGAGGATGCACTCACTGGCCGTTCTTTTGAGCACCGGCGCGGCTGGATCGAGGATCGCCTGCTGGAGCTGGCTCAGATCTTTGCCATTGAGGTCTGCGGCTACTCAATTATGGCGTCACATAACCACCTCGTGCTGCACGTGGATCAGCCGCTGGCCGAGTCCTGGTCGACGCGCGCGGTGGTGGAGCGCGGGCATGCGCTGTTCGGCGGCACGGTCCTGTCGGAGCGGTTTTTGCGAGAGGAGACGTTGCTGGACGTCAAGCGGGCACAGGTGGAAACGACGGCCGAGACCTGGCGGGAACGACTCACCTCGGTGAGCTGGTTCATGCGGTGCCTGAACGAGCAGATCGCCCGCAAGGCCAACGAGGAGGACGACTGCACTGGTCACTTCTGGGAGGGACGGTTCCGGTACTCCGTCCAGGTGATAATCGCGGACGTAGCGGGTCGGAAAGGGGTTGGGCGCAAGGCGCGTCTTGCAGGGAATGGCCCAGCCCTTGCCAAGAGACGCAACACTGCGGGCGACCCCTTTCCGGCCCGCCCGAAGGGAGTCCCCCACCTGCGCCCATGCGGTGTTGCCGCCCTTGCCAAGGGCTGGGCCATTGACTGCGGGCGGCGCCTGGCCTGAACGTAGGTGGGGGGCTCTGCATTCGCAATTATCACCTAGACGGAGTACTTCTCCCAGGTCCTACTCGACGAGAGCGCGGTGCTGGCCTGCCTCGCCTACGTGGACCTCAACCCTGTGCGCGCCGCGATCGCCGAGACGCCCGAGGACTCCGACTACACCTCCATCCAGCGGCGCATTCGCACCTTGCAATCCGCTTCCGAGTCTTCGGCTGATGGTGAGAACCCCGAGCAAGACATCCCACCCGCTCCCACCCAGCCACCCGAGCTGTACCCTTTCGTCGGCGGTGTGCGCGAAGGCATGCCCGAAGGGCTACCGTTCCACCTCGCCGACTACCTCGACTTGGTCAACTGGACCGGCCGGGCGGTGCGCGATGACAAGCGCGGGGCCATCGCCGATGATCTGCCGCCGATCTTGGAGCGGATCGGGATCACCCAAGCGGCCTGGCTGCAGCTGGCCAAGGACTTCGAGACCACCTTCTGCACCTGGATCGGTCAAGCCGAGCATGTCGAGCGGGCTTGCGAGCGCAATCGTCAACGCTGGGCGCGCGGCATCCGCGCCTGCCGGCCGCTATTTCCCAGCTGAACCATCTCAGCTCTCCTTGAACTCGCGTAACCGCACCCGATAGACGATCGGGGGCAAGCCCGTGGCCGGTTTCCGGTCCCACTCTGTCATTCCTGCCAATTGGCCCGCTGTGGCCGCCATATTTCTGCGTTGGAGTCGCTGAACGTTGCAGATAGGGACACCAGCGGGCACGCTCGGGCTTGCGCTTTTGGGGGCTCCAAAAAGATGGCTGTCCAATTCATTTTGCAATTCATTTTCGGCTGCCGCTGGAGTGCTCGACCCCGTCGCGGCTGAAGGTGAGCGTGTGCCCGTCGGTGTCGGCGAACCGGCGCAGGCCGAAGCGCTGGTCGATGTCGTAGACGGTGCCGTCGACGTCCTTCTCTCGACTTAAATGGACGTTTTTGGCCCCGAAATAGGCGTTCTAAGCCGGAATTTCGGCCTGTTGTCAGGTATTTCTTTCGTTTAATCAGCAGGATAGCGTGGTCCGACCCCATCGGTTTCGGACCTGCTCAGACGATCGCACAGCGCGCCTGTGGAATGCCGTGACAGGTGAGGCCTTGACAACTCTAAAAGGTCACCAGGCTTATGTTTCGCATGCGGCGTTCTCTCCTGATGGCAGCCTTGTAGTTACAGCATCGGGTGACGGCACAGCGAAGTTCTGGGATGCGGTAACTGGTGAGCACATTGCAACCCTGCAAGGGCACCAGCAGACTGCAAGTGCTGTCTGGCACGCCGCCTTCTCACCAGACGGCCAGCTTGTTGTTACGGCTTCCTACGATCAAACAGCAAGGCTATGGGACTCCGCAACGGGCTCGCCTCATGTGACCTTACGAGGTCACGCCCGTCAAATCACGCATGCGAGCTTCTCCCCAGATAGCCGGCGACTAGCTACTGCCTCTGATGATAAAACGGTCCGGCTGTGGGACACTGTGACTGGCGAGCATATTGCTACGTTACGAGGTCATCATGAACGAATACCACATGTCGAATTCTCACCAGACGGTAAGCGCTTAGTGACTGCTTCTCGTGACAGTACAGCACGAATTTGGGATGTGGATCTGCCCTCCGGTCAGGAGCTCATCGAATACGCCCGAAACATTGTCCCCCGGCACCTCAGCGAGGAGGAACAGCGGAATTTCATATCGGATCACCGTGAGCGTCAAGCAGCCGGCAAACGGCCTTGAGCATTGTGTTGTAAGGATGCCGTATTTGTTGCCAGATGTTGGAATGGTGCACCTACCATCGCATGGAGCGGGCGGCGGGCCTACTCCGGAAGGCCATCAAGGAGGTGGTGTGGCAGGCACGCATTCCCAAGCGGGCCACCGCCCACACGCTACGCCACAGTTTTGCGAGCCATCTGTTGCAGGCCAACTACGATATCCGCACCATCCAAAAGCTGCTTGGGCACAGCGACCTGAGAACCACCATGATATAGACCAACACCGTCCAAAGCACCACGCTCAAAGAGACGAAAAGCCCGCTCGACCTCTAACCAGCCGGCGAGATCCTTCGCCGCCCGAGATGATCGCCCACCGCGCCCGCCCGGACGCGGCGTCCTTTTCCGAGGCACATCGTCTGGGCGGCAGCACGGACCAGGTGGCGCGTTTCAAGCTGGGCCAGGGCCTTGCCGAGGCGGCGCCCTATTTTCTGCTCTTGTCTGCCACGCCGCATCAGGGCAAGACGGATGCCTTCCATCGTTTGTTGTCGCTGCTGGACAAAGAGACCTTTGCAGACATCGGCTCCGTCAGCCGCGAACGGGTGCAGCCCTTCATCATCCGCACCGAGAAGCGGCGGGCCATCGACGCCGAGGGGAAGGCGCTCTTCCGGGCGCGGCGCACGAGCCTCATTCCGGTCGCCTGGGAGGCTCGCCAACGGGAGCAGCAGCTCTTGTATGAAGCCCAGCTCCAGGATCGGGTCGGGCTCGACAAGGAGGGCCTCGACGATCTCGAAGAAGCGGTCGAGCTCGGCAGCGGGGATCCGGCTTGCGAAGAGATCCAGCAGCTCCAGCGGTGCCTTGGCGCGCTAGACCGTACCGACGGCGATAACCGGGGCATCGTCGACCCGGGAGAGCTTGCGGAGCTTCCGCTCGACGACTTCGTAGGATTCTCCGGTGAGCTGCCCGACGATTACCCGGTCCGCTGCCTTCTCGCCATGCCAGGCACCGAGCAGGTAGAGGCTTGCCAAGACATCGGCCTCCGGCAGCCCGAGCCACTTCAGGCTGCGAATCGCGCGGTTGGTGGCGCGGCGACGGCGATAGACACTCCAGGAGCGTCCGGCTGCGAGTGCGAGACGCCGGGCATCGCACTCCTCGACTCCGATCTCGATCAGCGCGTCGCGGAAGGCATAGACGCTCGGGCGCGACAGCTCCAGCTGCAACCCGTAGCCGTCTCTTCCGCCATATCCGGATGCCAGATCTACCCATCCTGCGCCTCAAACGGGAGGATTGCCGGGCCAGGGGGCAGAAAACACGCAGGTTCTTGCGTCGGCTTTCGCGCAGTTGGCCTCTCGGTGCTAGTGAACGACATCGTTTCCGGTCCGGAAGAGGCGTTTATACTTCCTATACTCCGCCTATGTTCGAGATCAGGAGCATGAAGATGCCAAATATGATCAATTGGACCTCTTACGTTGATATAGCCGCCCTGGGCGGCTCATGGTTTTGTAGCCCCCTTTGAGGGGCTAATCCAATAAGCCACCGGCTTTGCCGGTGGTGATTTAACTGATCAATTCACCTTACAATCCAGTGGATTTTGCTCGGCCGTTTATCTGCTACGGGTGCCGATGGTAGCTACCGGCCGATATTTTTTTCGACCGCGGATCGGGGTTTTTGATTTATGCGCACGCTCTATACGGTCCGCAGAAATCGCGCGGGATTGGCAATGGACAATAACGGCCTTACAATTCCCAATGCGAAGCGGATAAGTTAATCCGGATCTCAGAAACAGACGCGCGCAAACAACAATCACTGCAACTTAACGTCGAGCTACAATCTATGTTACCCCGATGGTTGTCTCATAACCGTAACGCGCATGGTGCGTTATGGATCGCTTGCGCCCTCTTGGTTTGGGTCTCATCAACGCTGGGTCGGGGTCAGGATCTGGCCTACCGGGATCGCGGTGACCGCTACGAGGGTACGCTAGCAGCACCAATCGCTGGCGATGACATCGAGCTCATCGCGGTGATGGTAGACTACCGCGAAAAGCAGGGACCACGTCCACCCGATTCCCTGAAGCTGCGTTTCTATTTGCCCGAGCCGGCAGAGGTGAGCCTGACGGTCCGCGAGCTGGACCCTATCCACTATTACAAGATGGATCGGCTGCGGCCGCAACGACCCTGGCAACCGGGATTCGACAACATCTTCAGCTGGCCGACGCGGGACGTGTTGTCCAAGCTGAACGGGCTGAGCAGCGAGGGCTTGGGCGTGAAGGCACTCATCGGCCACCGAGCCCTTGAGACCGGGGTCGACCGCGCGGCACCGGTGATCCTGTACCATTCCCAGCCACCAGAGCGTATCAACGCCTATCGCTTTACGGTCAAGACGAGCGAGCGGGCGTACCTGAAATTCTCCGTATTCGGCCCAGGCTCCGCGGCTGCCGGCAAAGGACAGAAGTTCGATGATGTACGCCCCAACACACCTGTCTCGTTCCGCTGGGATGCGACATCGGCGGTGCCGGGCGAGTACCGTCTCGTAGTGAAAGGGTACTCGCGAGAGACGAGCGACCCGCTCTCGCAAACCCTGTCCTTCTACCACCAACCGGTGCTGAAGTGACCCGCACGGTCTGGATCGGCGGTCTGGTACTCATCCTTGCCCTTCTCGTCCTGGTCCTGCTCGTCTGGTACGCACAGGCGCCGACACCCACGCGGGTCGAGGTCACCATGACGGTCAGCCGCGTACGCCTCGTCGTCGGCGGCGATCGCCCGTCGCCGGTGGTGGACGCGATCGGCACGCTCTCCGCACAGCTCGAGGACTTCACGCAGATAAGCCTTCGGGCGGCCACACTCCAGCGCGCCGACCCCACCCGCATCCCCGGCTCGATCAAGACGCCAGGGAAGACGGTGTGGTGGCCCCGGGACGCCGACTCCTCGCTTACCATCACCGCCGGTACCCTGCCGATGCATACCAGGGTGACAATCCGACCTTTGACCCAGGGCTCGGATGCATCACTCAAACGACTCTTTGTACAGCCTGGCGACAGCGCAATCTTCGAGGCGAGCGGCACAGCTGAGCCCCTGCTCGATATCCTGCTACTCGGTAAGGATCCGATCGCCCGGATCGACCCTGGTCCCCACGCCAATGTCTGGATCGACAACGCAGCAACTGTCTCGTCTATCGCACCACCGCCCGCGACTGCCAGCGAATGGCTTCGCGTCACCCCCGCCCCACAACAGCCGCTGATCGCCGTCAAGGGTCGGGACGACCGCTTGAGGATCAATCTCGAGTTACCGCCGACGGACGGGCTGAAGGCGATTCAGAACGAGCCGATACCCGTAACGGCCATCGACATCACACGGCAGGGTACCCACGGGCAGGCGCTTTCGGCACTGCTCGAGCCCGCGACGATCGACTACCCTGATGTCGATGCACCATCAAACAGGATCCCAGCTGGACATTTCTTACGGCTCGAGCCCGACGGCGTCTTCGAGCTGCTGGGCTTCGGGCTTACGCGGGTCGATGGACATGCTGCCATTGCACTCAGGTTGAGTGGGCTGGCACGCGTCGCGCGAAGCGGTACCCGGGACTTCGCGGACGATCACAGGTTGTCTCACTTCGAGCGTTGGAGCCGACATGTCACCTGGCAGGTATTGGCTGCCCTAGGCGGTGCGCTCGGGGCAGTCGTGGCCTTGCTTGCTGGTATCAAGTCGCTCAGGACCGAGCCCCAGGATCCCTGAGCACATCGGCCTGCCCAGCACCGGACCCTGCTCTGCCCCGTGCGCTGCCCACGAGCGGCATTAGTGCCATGCGATCGAGAACATCTGGACGCGGAAATTACCCGTGTCGAGTACGTAACAGTGACGGTCGCCATCGAGTGCGATGCCGGACGGCTCCAGGAGCTCGCCCTGCTCGGCACCATGCGTGCCAAACCGACCCAAGAAGGTACCATCGGGCTCGAAGACCTGTACCCGTGCATTGCGTGAATCGAGCACGTAGACGTAGCCGTGCTCCCGGTCTACGGCGATGTCGATGGGCCAATCGAACTGGCCATCCCCCTTCCCTTTGCTGCCCCAACTGGTAAGGAAGCGGCCATCCGGGGTGAATGCCTGGACGCGATGATTCCCGCTATCGGCGACATAGACCCGCCGGTCGCGGTAGCGATCGACCGCGATGCCCCATGGATCGTTAAACTCGCCGGGGCCCTGGCCAGCTCTACCCCAGCGCTTGGTCAGCCGTCCGCCCTCATCATAGCGGCTGACTGAGTTGTTTGATATATCAGTAACATAGACCTGTCTCTGTCCGTCCGTGGCCAGCCCCCTTGGTGCCCGACCATTCAACGCGATCCGGGTCTCGATTCGGTAGTCGTCGCCTGCGTAGGGGCGGTAGACATCGATACGCTGGTTCTGGGCGGTGCCCGAGTCGTAATTGAGCACATAGATGCGCCCTTGATAGCCCAAGTCGAGGCGATTGCCCATGGCGACCCAGCCGCGCACGCCCCCCAGATAACGCCCACTGCCGGTGAAGACCTGAATATTCGGCCCATCCTGTTTCCCGCTGTCGCTCACGTAGACCGATGTCGGGCAGCAGAGGGTCGCAATTCCCCAGGCCGTCCTGAACTGACCTTCACCGTCCCCTTCCACGCCCCATTGGCGGATGTACTCCACATCGAGATCAGGGCCGGACCTGATACCTGCCCCGCGAAGGAAGTTGCGCACGGCATCGACGGTGACACCCACCCCACGCTGCGGCGTGCTGCGCGTGACGATACCGGCGATGCGCCCATCGAGCAGCATCGGACTGCCGGAGAATCCTTCCTCCAGTCGTTGGGAGAACACGAGGCTTTGGCCTTTGAGGGTGGCGCGACCGGGCAAGATCGACAACCCACCGAGGAAGCGCGGAAAGCCGATGACCGTGACCTCTTGGTCGAGCTTGGGCACATCCGCGGCCAAGGGGATCTTGGCATAGTGCTCGTTGGCCCGCGCCGAGTCGACCAGCAACACCGCCAAGTCACCGTCAGGGTCGAGGCGCAGTGTCCGTGCCCGGCTCCAGACGTTGGGATTGGCCGCGGGCGCGACGCGTGGATGCTTGACCCCCTCGACCACATGGCCGGCGGTGACGATGTAGACCCCCTCGCTCGTTACGCGGACCACGAAACCCGTTCCCTGGCGTCGCTTGGCCTCTGTTTGGGCATCGATCTTGACCACGCCCCGCAACGGCAGATCCATAGCTGGTGTAGGGACCTGTAACACGCACAAGGCGGCGAGCAACAGCAGCTGGATCGTGAAACGCGCCAAGCGGTGGGGGGGCCGCTCGACGGCAAGGATGCCTCTGCCGCGAGTGCGCCCCCGCAGAAATTCGTGCCCTCTGCGCGTTTGTACCGGAGAGGTGTACGCCCCAAGGACCGAGATCACAACAGCACCCACGGAACCACGTTTGAAAGTCTCCGAGCCTGCACTGAAGCCGATGTTCGATCGCCTTTGTCTTGCTGCTCTCATACCTGGTACTCCATGTCGATCTTGACGTGCCACCGCCCCGGTCAGGCGGTGTCATCGTCCTTACGGATATCGTCCCGAATCTTGTCGAGCTTGTCCGCAACGACCTTGTCTTGATCTCGGATCGGGTCGGAGGTCACATCCGCGATTGGATTTTTCGTTCGCCCGAGATCCCATCTTGCGTAACCGGACTTCCCATGCCTGGCCTTGCCCGCAACATCCTAGAGCACCCGGTATCCCGTGATCGCCACTGTGTAGGAGGTCGGTCTTTACTTCAGATAACTGGCGAGATCGGGAACCCCCTGCTTGGCGTCGCTGTTCTTGTCCATAATCTTCGACCATTCCTCCTTCTTGTCATTGAGACCACCGCCGCTGACATCTGCCTCGACGCACATCTTCACCTAAATGCTGGGTCCCTTTTTCTCCCCGATCATGACCTTCTTGAGACGTGTCTCAAACGTCGAGAACGCGGGGGAGCCCGCGTAGGATGCGGTAAGGAACGAACCGCATCAATCGAGGTTAAGTTACGAACGTGAATGATGCGGTTCCTATCGTCACCGCATCCTACGGTCCTTTGCTCGTATCATCTCTGATACTCGTCCGCTTCGCAAAAAAACCATGGTCTGTCCCCTTTATTCTTCATTCGATGGCCCTACTTATGTATGCCTTTTGAAAGCTGAGATTCGTTGAAGGCCAAGGCATTATTTTTTTGGTATCGCTACAGCGTTTTCATACGCTCCTTGAATTCACCCTTCAAGGTCTTGATTCAGCCCGAGCGAGGAAACTATGGAACGCACGGACGCCACAACCCAGGAACAGCTCTATCGCCCCCGCAACCCTCGGGCCAGTCCCCTGTACCGTTGTGTCTGTGAGCACGCCGACGAGCTGCGCGAGGCCGGACACATCCACCGGCGGGTCGAGGACGAGACCCTGGATCGCTTTCTCGACTGCGGCGACCTCCACAAGGGCTTTGCCCGGGTCCACTGCGACGCCTGCGGCCACGAGTATCTTCTGCCCTTCTCCTGCAAGACCCGTTGCTTCTGCCCCTCCTGTCACCAGAAGCGGATGCTGATCTTTGGCGAGTGGGTCGACGAGGAGGTCCTGGCCCCGGTGCCGCACCGCCAGTACGTGTTCACCGTCCCCAAGGTCCTGCGGGGCGCCTTTCACCAGCGCCACCGCCTGGGTGAGCTCTGCCGCATCGTCGGGCGCCTGCTCACCG
>Ga0210096_1000262_pt1 | contig 19673 bp, 17 predicted proteins | sample China_Galinas_PW_4_FD_184864 | JGI IMG/M metagenome (GOLD analysis project Ga0210096, IMG submission 184864) | Wetland microbial communities from San Francisco Bay, California, USA, that impact long-term carbon sequestration - China_Galinas_PWA_D2... | ecosystem: Environmental > Aquatic > Marine... | reverse complement strand
TTTCACGCCGACTACCGCCGACTGGTGGACGACAACGGGGTGGTCAAGCTCCGCGCCGTGGTGGCGATGATGCGCAAGCTGCTGCGCGTGCTCACCGCGCTGGCGCGGGATCGCGTGGCCTATGACCCCACCTCGGTGCCGGCGTAAGCTCGATCCCCGAACCCTGGCCTCTTCGCCCGACCACGACCCCCTTTCAAGGAGACCGCACACGACGCCGACGGGGGGATTGTCACCAAGCGTTTGGAGGCGGGCGACGCCCCGACCTCGGGTAGGAGAATCGCAACCCCCTGTGTTTTGGCAACCCGGATGAAGCACTGCCGAGGCGGCGAAGATCGACCTCGAAAGCACCAGCGTCGGGTCCAGAACGAGCCCCAGGGCACACCCCGCAGGCGCCGCGCCCCCCTTTCCCCCGCGGGGGAAAGGGGGGCGACCCCAACATCCCCCCCTCCATCCAAAGCATCCCTAAGGACCCTTGACTGGGTTAAACCAGCCATCGGGGGAAGGCGTGGGACCTGTGACACATCGTCCGCCGGCCGGGGGCGCAATGCCGCCGAGGTAGGGTAAGCTATTCCCCTTTTCCCGGATTCGTATTCGGGTACGATCGTTCTGACACCGCTGCTCACCCGCACCCCTGGCTCCATGTCGATCGAACACCACTTCGAGTCCCACCCGACGGTCCAGCAATTCAAGCTGGCCACCATGAAGGAAGAGCACCTCGACGACGTCGTCGCCATCGAGTCCGATTCCTTCTCCTCCCCGTGGAGCCGCGAGAGCTTCGCGCGGGAGCTCACCCTGGGACACGCGCACCCCATGGTCTGCCTGTCCGGCGCGAAGGTGATCGGCTACATCTGTCCATGGCTGACCTCGGACGAGGTGCAGATCCTGCGTCTCGCCGTGGCCCATGCATACCGGCGCCGCGGCGCTGCCGCCACCATGCTGAGCGCGGTGATCGACCAGGCGTATCAAGTGGGCGCCCACTGGATCTACCTGGAGTTCGAGGAGGGCAATCACGCCGCCGAGTCCCTCTACCAGGGGATGGGTTTCACCATCGAGTCGATTCGCCCCGACTACTACGGCCGTGAGCGCCATGCCCTGGTCATGGTCCTCGACCTCGACAGTGAGTGGGACGGAGAGGGGGTCTGAGTGCCGCGGGTGGACGACACGATGGGTGCGCGGCCGGTCGCCGCGTCACGGGTGTCGTCGTGCCACCTGGTGATGCCCAATGACCTGAACTTTCTCGGCACCATCTTCGGCGGCAAGGTGATGCAGTACATCGACACCACCGCCGCGATCGCCGCGATGCGCCACTCGCGGCGCGTGTGTGTCACCGCCTCCCTGGATCGTCTCGACTTCCACGTCCCGATCGTGGGCGGCCACGTCATCATGCTCAGCGCCTCGGTGAATTATGCATTCAGGACGTCGATGGAGGTCGGCGTGCGCGTGGAGCGCGAGGACCCCCTCACGGGAGAGATCGCCCACACGGCCTCTGCCTACCTCACCTTCGTGGCGATCGACGCCAGCGGGCACGCCGTGGAAGTTCCGCCTCTGCTCCTGGAGACCGAGGAGGATCACCGCCGTTCCGAGGAGGCCCTCGCCCGCCGCCAGGCCCGAAAGAGATAAGTCGACTTTCCCGCTGGACGTTTCCTCCATATATTAACCATCGAGACGCAAGTGAGGCGCCGCGATGCCCGACGGACTCAAGCTCTTGCCCACCGAGTTGCAGGCCATGGTCGCCGATCCCGATCGGCCCGTGGTGTTTCTCGACGTCCGGCCGGGCGACGAAGTGGAGCGCTACCCCGCGCCGTTCACGCCGACCGTCACCATCCCCCTCGACGAGCTGGAGTTCGAATGGGAGGAGCTCTCGGAGGAGGACGAGATCGTGGTCATCGACCACAAGGGGCTGCGTGGCGTCCGGGCGATCCAGTTCTTGGAGCGCAAGGCGTTCGAGCGTCTGTGGATGCTCAAGGGCGGGCTCGACGCCTGGGCGCGTGATGTGGACCCGAGATTTCCCATCTACGAGGGGGAAGATTGATAGGGTGCGGTGGCTCTTTCGCTGAAAGGAAGGAAGACGGATGGACTCTGACTCTGAACCCGAAACCCGGAGCGAGCGCGCCTACCAGGCGCAGCTCTACTTCAACCTCGGCTATCGGCAACAGATGGAGCAGCGGCTGGAGCTGGCGATCGATTTCTATCGCAAGTCGATCGCCGTGCTGGCCACCGCCGAGGCCCACACCTACCTCGGCTGGGCCTACAGCTTTGCCGGCCGCCTCGACGATGCGATCGAGGAGTGCCTCCTGGCGATTGCGGTCGATCCCGATTTCGGCAACCCATACAACGACATCGGCTCGTACATGATGGCCAAGGGCGACCTGGACGGGGCCATACCGTGGTTGCAGAAGGCGCTCCTGGCTCCGCGATACGAGAGTTACTGCTTCCCGCACTTCAACCTCGGCCGGGTCTACGAGGAGCGCGGGGAGTTTCGCCGGGCCGCCCAGGAGTACCGGTTGGCCCTCGTGGAAGACGAGCGGTTCCGGCCCGCCGAGGAGGCTCTGCAGCGAATCCAGCCGATGGCCGAGGGGTGACCCCTGCCAGCGCGTCAACGGGTGGGCGCGGCGATCTCGACTACCACCTCACCTTGGCCATCCGCCGCGCGGAGTCGGAACTGGTGGCCGATGCGGGTGCCGGGCGGGACCTTCAGGGTGAGGCGCCGTCCGTCGCCATCCGGCGGCGGGAGCGATAGCTCGATCGTGCCGCCTTCGCGCCGGACCTGTTCGCCCAGGGCGAGGCGATAGTGGCGGGCAGCGACCGGGTCGACGTCGGCGGGGTCGGGTTGCCGCGGCTCCCCGGCGCCGCGCACGCGCCGCACCAACTGCGCGCCGGTGAGGAGTTGCTGGCCGACCCGCACCAGGCGCGCGAGGAGGGCGGCGCGGCCCCCCAGCAGCGGCCCGCCGATCAGTAGCCCGCCGAAGATCAGGACCGCGCCTGGCCCGAGCACCTTGCTCAGGAAGCCGCGGTCGGTGCGCAGGCCGCGGCGTTGGAACTCGCCGATCAGCCGGGCGAACATCTCCTGGAAATCCCGCGACGCGAAGAGATCGCGGAAGACCTCGTCCGGGTCGATCCGCGGTCCGCGTTGGCCGCCACCCCCGGCGTCTGGCTCCACGCGCGCGCGATCGTAGGCCTTGCGTCGCTCCGGGTCGGAGAGGACGCCGTAGGCGAGGGTGATCTCCTTGAAGCGCGCCTCGGCCTCCGGGTCCTCTGGATTGTGGTCCGGGTGGCATTGCAGCGCGAGCCTGCGGTAGGCGCGCTTGATGTCATCGAGCGGCGCATCCGGCGCCACCGCGAGGAGCCGGTAATAGTCTTCCGTAGGTGTGGGAGTCTGGGGCATCGGGCGCCCGGGTCGTGGCCGTGGCAGTCTACACCTACGGCGCTGAGTCGTTGGCCGTGGCGAGAAGCGGATTATTCCTCGTCCGGTCGGGGTGGGCGGCGTCGCTCTTTGGCCTCGCCGCGCTGGCGCTTGGTCGCCAGGCGGCGCGCCTTGGTCCTTCCGGGTACCCGGGTGGGGTGCCGCGGCGTGGCGGGTTCCAGGATCTCCCGGACCATGGCGGCGAGCCGCTCCTCCGCATCGCGCCGGTTGCGTGCCTGGCTGCGGAACCGGGTGCTGGTCACGAGCACGTCGCCGTCGGCGGTGAGGGCGCCGGGAAAGCGCTCCGCGAGGCGGGCCTTCACCTCCGCCGACAGGGCGGTACTCTGGCCGAGATGGAAACGCAGCTCGATCTTGGTGGCGACCTTGTTGACGTGCTGCCCGCCGGGACCACCGCTGCGCACGGCGCGGTACACCAGGTCCTCATCGGAGAGCGAGATCCGTTCGGTCACCGGCACGGCCATGGTCTTGCCTTCCTGACGCTGTGCCGCCCCTGCCACTCCTGGGTGAGAACGATGGGCCTCGTCCGGGAAGGCCGGACCGGCGGTCCGCCTACACGAACCAGATGTTGTCGACGTGGATCCCGAGCTCTTTCACCCGCTGCCGTGCCACCTCCAGCCCCTCGTCGCCACCGCAATTCTCCGGCACGATGACGTGGTAGCTGACGTGCTCGAAGGATGCCGAGTGGGCGAAGGCACGGCTCTCCTCCGCGAACCGGGCACCACGCAGGGCGGCCTCGGTGAACGCGCGGAAGATGACGAACTTCTCGCGGCGGAAGGCGGTGATGTCGGGCATCTTGCCGTTCACCGGGTTGGGCTCCTGGTGGTCGCCGAGGTGGGCGCGGAGGGTGTGGTACTCCGGCCGCCCCTCCAGATAAGCGAGGACGCGCTCTACCAGGCGAGTGTGCTCAGGGTCGCTGCTCACCTTGCGAGGCTAACGTGGATTGGTCGGCAGCGATAGTCCGGTTCTTGCGCAAAGACGCATGATTACAAACAGCTACACGTGGCGTGCGGAAGAAATTACAGCCGGGCGGGGGGTCGGCAGAGCCACTCCAACAGGCGCCGGGCACGGTTGACCGTGCCGGGAGCCGAAGCGGCCGCGGCGGTCCAGCGTCACGGCTGGGTGGCGTTCGCGGCTTCGGGCTGCGCGTCGGCGTCGGAGGCCAGCCAGCCCAGGAGCGGAATCTCGTGCAACTGGTGTATGGCGGCTACCCGGGGGTGCCATTCGGCTGGTTGCAAGCCAGGGACGAAGGCGAACAACAAGCTGGCGACGGTGGCGAAGCCGATCAGGAGGATGGGGATGTGGTGGCTCTGCATGGGAACGGTCCCCGCGAGATCAACGGCGGTGGATGTCTAAATTGATGCAAGAGCAATGCCAACTTCATTTCGATTCGCGATAGTAGACAAAACCCCCCGTATACACACGGGATTGTCCGCATGTCGCTGGGGTGGGCGGGGGCTGGCCCCACCTCCGGATACCGGACGGGTGACGTCGCCCGTCGCTTTTTGACACACGCCACAAAAGGGTCGCGTGATGCCATGGCTAGCTACCCGACGGCCATCGCCTCCACGGGCTCCTCCAGCCGCGCGTCGTCCAGATGCACGGCGATCAGGCTGCTGATCCCCGGCTCCGCCATGGTGATGCCGTACAGGGCGTCGGCGGCCTCCATGGTCGTCTTGTTGTGGGTGATGGTGGTGAATTGCGTGGAGCCGCCGATGGTGCGCAGCAGCCGGTTGAAGCGCCCGACATTCGCGTCGTCCAGGGGGGCATCCACCTCGTCGAGGAGGCAGAAGGGCGCTGGCTTCACCTGGTAGGTGGCGAAGATCAACGACAGGGTGGTCAGGGCCTTCTCGCCGCCGGAGAGGAGGGAGATGTTCTGCAGCCGCTTGCCCGGCGGCTGGGCGGTGATGTCGATCCCGGACTCCAGCGGGTTGTCCGGGTCGGTGAGGTGGAGCTCGGCGTGGCCGCCCTCGAAGAGCGACGTGAACAGGCGGGTGAAGTGCTCCCCGATCGCCGCGAAGGTGGTGATGAACCGTTCCTTGCTGGTCTTGTTGATGCGCCGGATCGCCTCGCGGATGTCCGCCACCGCCGCGAGCAGGTCGTCGCGCTGGCCGTTCAGGAAGGCGAGGCGCTCGTCGAGCTCCTCCTTCTCGGCGATCGCCATCAGGTTGACCGGACCGATGCGCTCCAGCTTGCGCACCAGCTCGGGGATCTCCTGCTCCATCTCCGCCAGGGGGCGATCGGCATCGCCGCCCTCGCTGCGGGCCACCTGCGGGGTACGCTGGTGCTTCTCCTCGAACAGGGCGTGGATCTCGTGGCTCTCGTGGCGCAGCCCGTCGAGCTCCTGCTCGATGCGGTGGAGCTGGGCCACCTGATCTTCCTTGGCGGTGCGCAGCCGGCGTGCCTCCGCGCCCAGCTCCTGGACCTCGGCGTCGGCCTCCTGAAATGCCTGGAATGCCTCCTGGAAGTCGGTGCGGGCGCGCTCACCATCACGCACCGCGGTGACCAGGGCCGTGCGCAGCTCCGCGAGGTGGGTGCGGATCGCCGCCTCCTCCCGGTCGAGGTCGGTAACTCGCGCCGACTTGGTGGCGCGCTCCTGGGCACCGCGCTCCTCTTCGCCCGTGGTCTCGCGCCGCTGCTCCTCGATCTGCCGCAGCCGGCCGTCGAGGTGGCCGAAGCGCACCTTCGCCTCGATCACCTGGTGCTGCTGGCCTTCCAGCCGTGTCTCGAGCTCGACGAGGTAGGCGTCGCGGCGGGAGATCTCGGTGCCGCGCTCCCCCTCCTCTGAACCGAGTCGACCGCGCTCCTCGTGGAGTCGCTCCAGGTCGGCGTCGAGGTTCGCTCGATTGACGGCCAGGGCGGTGATCTCATCGCGGTTCACGGTCTGACGGCTCTCCAGCCGCGCCCACTCCCCCTCCGCCTCGGTCCTCTGGTGTTGCGCCGCCTGCAGGGCGAGGCGGGCGTGTTGTTCGGCCTCCTGGGCCGTGGCGAGCGCCGCCTCGCACCCACTGACCTCCTCGCGCACGGCGTGGAGACGCTGGTTGTGCTCCTCGATGCGGCGGCGCACCTCGGGCAAGGCGGCCTCGATCTCCCGCTGCTCCCGGTGGCGGGCGAGGGTGCCCGCGAGGCGCGCGGGCTCCTGACCGAGGCGCAGCAGGCCGGTCGCCTCCACGAGCTGTCCGTCCCATGCGGCCACGGTCCACGCCGGGCAGGCGCGCCACGTGGCCAGGGCCTCGGCAATGGTCTCGACCAGCAGCACGTGGCCCAGATGGGCCTCCACCCACGGGCGCAGCTCGGCCTCGCAGTCGATTTGATCGACCAGTCGGGGGACGCCGTCCGGCGGCGCCGCGTGGTCCTGGCCGAGTGCCTGGGCCGGCGGGAGGAGCACCAGGGTGGCGGGCAGGGGATGGCTCGCCGCCCACTCCGCCAGGGCGTGGCTCTGGCTATCGTCGGTCAGCAGGCGGGCGCCCAGGGCCTCGCCCAGGACAGTCTCCACCACGGCCTCCAGCTCGGCCGGGACTCGCAGGCCGTGGGCGATGGGGTGGGTCTCCCGCCACCATGCCTGGAGGTCAGCCGGCAGGGCCGCACCCTGCTCCGCCGCGACCACCTCTTCGGAGAGCAGATCCCGCAGGGCCTCGCCGCGTGCCTCCAACCGGTGGGCGTCGGCACGTACGGCGTCACGCTCCTCCACCGTCTGCTGTTCGGCCTCCTGAGCCGTGCGCAACCGTTGCCGGCTGTCCTGGAGATCGGCACTGCACTTCTCGGCCTCGGCCTGCGCGCGGCGCACCGCCTCCGCGGCCTCCTGCATGCGGACCGCCAGCCCGTCGTGCTCGACCGCCAGGCCGGCCTCGTTGAGGGCCAGCCGTTGCTGGCGCTCGTCGAGGTCGTGGCGCTGGCGCTCGACGTACTCGACCCGGGCCTGGTTACGGCTGCGCGTCTCGGCGAGCTCGGCCAGGCGGCGCCGGGCCTCGGCCTGGGCACGCCGCTCCTCCTCACGTTCCGTGACCAGGTCGCGCAGGGTGGTCTGGAGGCCGTCGAGCACCGCCTCCAGCTCCTGGCGCTGCTGGCGGGTCTGACTGAGCTCGGCGTCCAGACGGGTACGCTGGTCGGCCAGGTCGCGCAGACGGTCGGCCCAGCGACCGAGGTCGGTGGCGAGCCCCTGGCGCTCGCGGTCGATGCCGTGCAGGCGCGCTTCCTGGGTGTGTAGCTCGCCCTCGATCCGCGCCGTCTCCTGTTCGAGGTGGGCCGCCTGCTCGCGCAGGCGGTCCGATGCCTCCCGCTGTTCCTGGGCGTGGAGCCGGCGTGCCTCCACCTGGGCCTCGGTGCGGCCGATCGCGGTCTCCACATCTTGCAAAGTCGTGCGCTGGCGGGTCGTGGCCGCCTCCAGCTCGTGGCCGCGATCGGCGATCGTCTCCAGCCGCGCGCAGGCGACGTGCGCCTCGTAGAGCCGCAGGGTGTGGCGCAGCCGCTTGTAGCGCTCGGCCTCCTTGGCCTGGCGCTCCAGGCGCCGGAGCTGCTTCTCCACCTCCTGGATGATGTCCTGGACGCGGCTCAGGTTCTCCTCGGTGGTGGTGAGCTTGCGGCTCGCGGCCTCCTTCTTGATCTTGTAGCTGGTGATGCCGGCGGCCTCGTCGAACAGGGCGCGGCGCTCCTCGGGCTTGGCGTTGAGGATCGCATCGATGTGGCCTTGCTGGAGGATCGCCACGCCGCGGCCGCTCATGCCGGTGTCCATGAACAGGTCGCGGATGTCCTTGAGCCGGCACGGGATCTTGTTGATGAAGTACTCTCGCTCGCCGTCCCGGTGGATGCGCCGGGTCACCTGGATCTCGGCGAAGTCGGCGAATGGGCCGCGCACCGAGCGGTCGCTGTTGTCGATGGTGAGGGTGACCTCCGCCATGCCGGTCGGCTTGCGGGTGCCGGAGCCCTTGAAGATGAAGTCGACCGCGTTGTCGCCCCGCAGGTAGTGGGCGGACTGCTCGCCGAGGACCCAGCGGACCGCGTCGGAGATGTTGGATTTGCCGCAGCCGTTGGGGCCGACGACGGCGGTGATGCCGTCTTGAAAGTCGATGAAGGTACGGTCGGCGAACGACTTGAACCCGGTCATCTCCAGACGCTTGAAGCGCATGGCAGATCTCCTGGAGGGAGGGGGAAAAAAGACGGGGAGGGGGTGGAGAGGAGGGAGTGGGGAGGGGACGTTCGTCCGTTTATAGTCCCGCCCGGTCGGAGCGTCAATCTAACCGAAAAGATCCATATTTCGGAGTTGCGCCGCGTGTGATAACTATATGATTTAACATGACAATCCTCGCCGGCCCGAGTTTGGCGAGGGCCCCCATCCGACCTTCCCCGGACCTTTCTCCTTCCCGCCCCCACGGCTCCAAGGGCCGGCCATGACCCTCAACCTCTACGCCACGGTAGTTCTCGCCGCCCTGGTCTGTGACTACCTCCTCAAGGGGGCGGCGGACTGGCTCAACCTGCGCGCCATGGGGGCGCCGCCGGCGCCCCTCGCGGACCTCTATGACCCGGACACCTACGAGCGTTCCCGGTCGTACACCCGCGCGCGCACCCGGTTCGGGCTCATCGCCGCCACCTTCGACCTCGCCGTGCTCCTCGGCTTCTGGGGGATCGGCGGCTTTGCCCATCTCGACCGCGCGGTGCGCGCCCTCGGCCTCGGCGAGGTCGTCACCGGGCTGATCTACATCGGCACCCTGGCGGCGGCGCTTGGGCTCCTCGACCTGCCATTCCGCTACCACGCCACCTTCGGCATCGAGCAGCGCTTCGGCTTCAACCGTACCCGCCGCCGGACCTTCTGGCTCGACCACGCCAAGGGGGCCCTGCTCGCCGTGGCGGTCGGCGGGCCCCTCCTCGCCCTGGTCCTCTACCTGTTCCACCGCCTCGGCCCCGGCGCGTGGCTCTATGGCTGGCTGGCGACCGTCGCCGTGCTGCTGGCCGTGCAGTACGTGGCGCCGGCCTGGCTCATGCCCCTGTTCTTTCGCTTCACCCCCCTGGGAGAGGGCGGCCTGCGCGACGCGATCCTTGGCCTGGCGCGGCGCGTGGGCTTCCCCGTGCAGGGGATCTACCTGATCGACGGCTCACGGCGCTCGACCAAGGCCAACGCCTTCTTCACCGGCCTCGGGCGCAACAAACGCATCGCCCTGTTCGACACCCTGGTCGATGGCCAGGAGGTCGACGAGGTCGTGGCGGTGGTCGCCCACGAGATCGGCCACTATCGGCGGCGCCACGTGCTGTACGGGACGATCCTCTCCATCGTCCACACCGGCCTGCTCTTTGGTCTGCTCGCCCTGTGCCTCGGCCGCCCCGGACTGTACGCCGCGTTTGGCGTGGAGGAGATGTCGGTCCATGCGGGCCTAGTCTTCTTCACCCTCCTCTACACCCCGGTGGAGATGGTCCTCTCCCTGGCGCTCCACGCGATCTCGCGGCGCAACGAGTACCAGGCCGACCGATTCGCCGTCACCGCCACCGGCGACTGGCGCCCTCTCGCCGCCTCCCTCAAGCGTCTCTCCCGTGACCACCTCGCCAACCTCACCCCCCACCCTCTTTATGTGGCCCTGCACTACTCCCATCCGACACTCCTGCAGCGGCTGACCGCCATGCAGTCATAGGGCGCTGCCGAGCGTAAGCGAGGCGCACCGAGGGGTCTGCAGAAGCGCAGGGCAACCGTGCGCCGCGGACTGTTGCGTACCCCTTGGCGCACCCCATGTTCACCGATCTCGATACAGACGTAGGGAAGGGGTTTACCCCCTCCCGATGTGGGCGCGATTGTGGTGCCCCGGCCGGTGTACGGGTGGGGCTAGATCCCGCCCCTACGGAACAAGCCGACCGCTAACCGCTGACAGCCGATCGCCGACGACCAATAGCCGCCTCTGGGCGTGTTTAGAGACCGTAGAGGACCGCGAGCACCAGGGTGAAGCCGAGCCCCACCAGCGCCGTGAGGGGCAGGCCGACGCGCAGGAAGTCGGAGAACTTGTAGCCACCGGCGCTCAGGATCAGCAGGTTCGTCTGGTAGCCGATCGGCGTGGCGTAGCTCATGTTTGCGCCGAACATCACCGCCAGGACGAAGGGCTCGACCGGCGCCCCGATCTGCCGGGCGATGGCGGCGGCGATCGGTGTCCCGACCACGGCGGCGGCGGCGTTCGACACGACGTTGGTGACCAGCGACATGAGGAAGATCAGCGCCCCGAGGGTGGCCACCGTGGGCAGCCCGGTGGTCGCGGCCACGAAGAGCTGGGCGAGGAACTCGGTGCCACCGGTGTCGACCAGGGCGCGACCCAGGGCGAGGCTGACGACGATGATGAGGATGATGGGAATCGACAGGGCCGCGGTGAGGTCGCGCCAGGAGATACAGCGCAGAGCCACCAACAGGCCGACGCCGGTGAGGGCGCTCACGGCGATCGGTAGGAGGCCGATCGCCGCCACGGCGACGACGCCTGCCATGATGGCCAGGGCCGCGGGGGCCTGCCGCGACGCGGTGAGCTCGATGCTGCTTTCCAGGGTCAAGAGCTTGGTATCGACCTGGATCGCGTCGAGGTCGTCCTGCGCCCCCTGGACGAGGAGGATGTCGCCCGGCTGGAGGCGGATGTTCTTGACGTTGGTCGTGATCTTCTCCAGCGGCTCGTGCATCCGGTGGAGGGCGAGGACGACGACGCTGAAGCGCTCGGCGAAGCGGGTCTCCGTCAGGCTGCGGTTGTGCAGGATCGACCCCGGCGTGACCAGCACCTCGGCCAGGCGCACGTTGCCCTCCGAGGCCTGGTATGCCCCCTCGATCGGCTCGCCGCGGCTATCCACGTTGGACAGGGTGCCGTGCAGTCGCGTCTCGAACGTCTTGAGCTGTGCCGCCGTGCCGCTGATGAACAGTCCATCCCCCGCTTCCAGCCTCACCGTCGGCAGGGGGAGCATGAGCTGGTTTCTGCCGCGCATGATCTTGTGTACCGGCATCTCGCGCCCGGTCTCCTCCCGGAGATCCCGCAGCTGCCGCTTCTCACCGACACTCTCGGGTGAGAGGAACAGGACGGCGTTGTAGATCCGTTGTTGGGTGTCGGCGAGGGCGATCTTCCGCTCCGGCAACAGCCACGGGGCGACCAGCCAGAGGAACAGCAGACCGGCGCCGCCCACGATCGTCACCGGCAAGGCGAAGTCGAACATCGCGAAGTGGACGTCGGCCAGGTCGCGGGCAAGGGATACCACCAGGAGGTTGGTCGACGTACCGATGGTCGTTGCCATGCCACCGATGATGGTCACCAGCCCCATGGGCATGAGGACCTTCGACGGCGCGGTCTGGTTTTCCAGGGCGACTACGATCAGTACCGGCACGAGCAGGATCACGATCGGCGTGTTGTTGAGAAAGCCACTGAGGAAGGCGCTCACCACCAGGGTGGCGAGGAAGGTGAGTCGCGGGTGGCGTCGCCAGTGTTGCGTCAGCGACTTGGCCAAGGGTTTCAGCGCCCCGGTCCGTTCGATCCCCTTGCCCAGGACCATCAGGGCGCAGATGGCGATCAACGCCGGGTGGCCGAATCCGGAAAAGAACAGCATCGGGTCGACGCGCGTGCCGTCGTCCGCGGTGAAGGGGACCACCGTGAACCCGAACACCAGCAGGATGAGGACCACCAGGCTCGATGTCTCCAGGCGGATCCGTTCCTGGGCAAACAGGACCAGTGCCACGCCGGTCAGGACGAGGGTGGCGGCGGCGTGGGGGGTGAGTGCCGTGGTCATCCCGTCGTTACCCAGTGAGTCGTCGCGATCGGATGCAAAGGGCGGGAGATGCAGCCGGCCGTCTCCCGGAGGAGGGGCCTCGTTCGCCCACGGCGGCCTGTTTAGCGGCGGCGGCGATCACGGGCAAGAGGGGGCGTTGAACAGCGGTGCCGGTCGCTCTCTTGCGGCAAGGCGTTTTGGTGATGGCCGGGCGTCACTCCGGCCGGGATTCCCCCCAACCCCATCCCTCCAGATCGCGCAGGAAGTGGCGCGCCGTCAGGTCGTAGTGGATCGGGGTGATGGAGACGCAGCCGTCTGCCAGGGCGGTGTCGTCGACGTAGGCCACGCTCTCCGGGATGTGGGTCTCGCCGGTCTGCCAGTAGTAGGCGTTGCCGCGCGGGTCGATGCGCTCCTCGAAGAACTCGACGAACCGCCCCTTGCCCTGCTCGGTGACGCGCATGCCGCGGATCTGGTCGCGCGGGACGGCCGGGACGTTGACGTTGAGCAGCACCCCCTCGGGCAGGCCGCGCTCGACCACCTTGCGCGCGACCTCCAAGGCCACCTCGGCCGCCGGCTGAAAGTCGAGCTTGGCGCGCCACTCCAGGGAGATGGCCAGCGACGGGATGCCGAGGATCGCCCCCTCGGTGGCGGCGGAGACCGTGCCGGAGTAGATGATGTTGTGGCCGGTGTTGGCGCCGCGGTTGATCCCCGAGACCACCAGGTCCGGCCGCGTCTCCAGCAGCACGTTGACGGCCAGCTTCACGCAGTCGGCCGGGGTGCCGTTCACCGCGTGGCCGAACAGCACGCCGTCGTGGAACACCTTCTCCACCCGCAGGGGATCGACCAGGGTGAGGGCGTGGCCCACGGCGCTCTTCTCCACCAGGGGCGCCACCACGTGCACCTCGCCGAGTTGCTTCATCGCCTGGACCAGGACGAACAGCCCGTGGGCGTGGATGCCGTCGTCATTGGTCACCAAGATCTGCACGCCACTGCTCCACTGTCTCGGGTTGGTAGGCGACGCCCATCAGGCAGAGCCCCTGGGCCGGCGCCGTGGGACCCGCCGCCCGCCGGTCGCGGGCCGCGAGGATCGCGGCCATCTGCGAGCTTTGCAACCGGCCGCGCCCCATCTCCAGCAGGGTCCCGGCCAGGTTGCGAACCATGTGCTTGAGGAAGCCGTCCCCGGCGATCCAGAGCTGCAGCTCGTCCGCCTCCTCCCGCCAGGTCGCCGCCACCACGCGCCGCACCCGGGTCGTGGTGTCCGCATCGGCCGCGCACAGGCTGGAGAAGTCGTGCTCCCCGACCACCCGCGCTAGCCCCGTGGCCATCGCCGCGCGATCGAGCGGTGCGCGCTCCCAGTGGACGAGGTGGCGCCGGAAGAGCGGTGGCGACCGCCGATTGAGTATCCGGTAGCGATAGAGCTTCCCCACCGCGGCGAACCGCGCGTGAAAGTCGGCCGCGACCGCCTCCAGCCGCCGCACCACGATGTCTCCCGGCAGCAGGGCGTTCAGCCCGCGCAGCAAGGCGTCGGCGGTGAACGGCCGCGGCAGGTCGAAGTGCGCCGCCATCCCCTCGGCATGCACCCCCGCATCCGTCCGCCCCGCCGAGTGCACCCGCACGGGCCGATCACAGAGCCGCGACAGCACCGCCTCCACCCGTGCCTGCACCGTATCCTCCCCCGGCTGCACCTGCCACCCGGCATACACGGTTCCCTCGTAGGCAAGGTGCAGCAGGACGCGCTGGCCTGCGGCGAGGAGCTGTTCGGTCATGGTAGGCACGCGGCGTTCATCAGGTGACGTGGCATGACCCGATGATCCCCCGAAGCTGCGCCGCTCACCAAGTGCTACGAGGGTCTGGGTTAGCCGCGGATGAACGCGTATGGGAACCGCGAGGACCGGCCACGGTTCGTGCACGTCAGTGAGCAAGTCTCTCGCAAAGCCGCAAAGGCTTCATCTTCGTGCCCTTCGTGTCCTTCGTGATGGAGGTCCCGTTCAATTGTGGTGCTTGGCGGCCTTGCGGAGGCTGGCGACGAGCTTGCGTTCGGCCTTCTTGAGGGTGAGGTCGAGCTGGACCTCCTTGCGGCGGCGCTCCTTTTTCGGGCGCTTCTTGAGGGCCTTGCGGTCGGTGGAGACGAAGGTGACCTTGTGCCACAGGCGGTGGCCGTCGTGGGTGGCGATCAGCTCGGCCTCCAGGGTGATCGGGGCGTAGTGGACATTGAAGAGGTAGGCGGCGCCACCCCAGGTCAGGACCTCGGAGGCAATCTCCTCGGCGGCGACGGCCAGGCCGACCCAGGCGTTGGTGACCGTGGCGGCGACCGCCCCCTGGACCACCCCCTCCGCCACCCCGCTGCCGATGAGATACGCGAGCCACTTGCGCTTGATGTGCCCGTAACCGGACAGCTCCACGTGTAGCACCGCCTGGGCCTCCATCGCCCGGCCCACGGCGGCGAGCCACTCCCGCCGATCTTCGTCCGTGGGCTGCGGTGTCTCGGCGAGGGCTCGTTCCACCTCCATCTCCGGCACGATCGCGAAGGAGTCGGCCAGGCGATCCATGAGGGAGCAGGTGAGGGCGGTGGTCACCTCCTCCATGCGGTCCTGGATCAGGGCCCGCTCTGCGTCTTCGCTCGGCGGCGGCTCGGGAGGGGTCGCGATGTCGGCGAGGTGGTGGACGGTCACCGTGGCGGTGACCGGAAGCACCGCGACGCGCAACGGCTGCGCCGTGCCGGGCGCGATCCCGTGGGCCGACCAGCTCGCACAGGCGGTGGTGAGGCAGCCGCACAGGACGGCCGCCAGGAGGGGGCTTCGGCCAGCCATCCCCGCATCTTGCGACGCGCCGCGCGCCTCGGCCAGACGACAGCGCGTGGGGGTGATCGCGTCTGGCACAACGACGCTGGCAGGACTGGCGCTTCGGGGAGATTAGCGCACCTCCAGCGCCCAGCCGGCGGCGAGGGTGGCGGCGGTGGCGAGGAGGAAGAGGGCATCCGCGGCCCGCAGGCGCAGGCTCGCGGCCTGGAGGGCCGGGTCGGGGAGGTCGCCCCGTTCTGCCGTGGCAGCGCGGATGGCGATCTCCGCGTGACCGGCGGTAACCAGGTGGGTGAGACGGGTGTCGAAATCGACGCCGCGCTGCTCGCGCCAGCCCTTGAACTGCTCGGCGAACCACGGCAGGAAGCCGATGGCCAGGCCGGTCACGACCGCGAAGCGGTGGGCGCGGCGGCCGTTACGACCCAGGGGACCGAGGAGGCGTAGCAGGCCGGCCACCAGCTCCTCCGACGTGAGGGAGCGGTAGAGGGCGTTGGCGCACCAGACGGCGAGGATCAGGCGCACGGCGGTGAGCACGGCCATGGTCGCGCCCTCGCGGGTGATCCACAGGTCGGTGGCGGGGAGACGCCACACCACGTGGCCCGGTGTCATGAAGAGGTGGAGGCAGGCGGCGACCAGCAGGAGCCAGCGCAGGAAGCGCAGGAGGCGCAGGAAGGGGAGGGGGGAGAGGCGGTGCAGGGCGACGTAGGCGAGCCACGCGGCGGCGAGCAGGGCGACCGCGGCCGGTCGTTGCCAGCGGAACACGTGGACCAGTAGGGCGACGGTGAACAGGAGGTGGGTGCGGGGGTCGAGGGGCGATGCGTTTCGCTCCAGCGCGGCGGCGATCACGGTGCGTGCCTCACAGGCGCCTGTGCCCCGGCGAGGATCGTCTGCCAGTCGAGATGCTCCGCCAGGCGATCCCAGGTGGCGGGTGCCGCGGGCTCGGCCACCTCCGGCAGACGGCCGAGGATCGGCAGGCGGGTGAGCTCCGCCAGGTCGGTGACCGCGTGGGCGACGGCGGGGTCGTCCGTCTCCGTGGCCATCCGATTCACCACCAGGCCGATGACCGGGATCGCCGCGGCGTGCAGGACGTGGACCGTGAGCCAGGTGTGGTTGAGGGTACCGAGACGCGGGGTGGTCACCACCAGGGCCGGGAGGCCGAGGGTGCGGAACCAGTCGAGGAGGGTCGTCTCCGGGTTGAGGGGTACGGCGAGGCCGCCGATCCCCTCCACCGCGGTGAACGGGTGAGCCTGCCGCAATCGCGCGACGGCGGCGGTCATGGCCGCGATGTCGACTATCGCGCCGACTTCGCGGGCGGCGCGCAGGGGGGCGGCGGCCACGGCGAATCGCACGGGGCACGCCTCCTCCAGGGAGAGGGCGTCATCGGCGGCGACGCGCAACGCGGCGCCGTCGCTCGGGTGGAGGTGGCCGCCGCGTGCGGCGCACCCGGTCTCCGCCGGCTTGCACGCCACCGCCGCGATCCCGTGGCAACGCAGGGCGCGGATGAGGGCGCAGGTAACCACGGTCTTGCCGACACCGGTGTCGGTGCCGGTGACGATCAGGCCGGCGTGGGAGGGAGCCATCAGTGGTCAGTCTTCAGCGGTCAGCTTTCGGGCCTAGCGCCGCGATGGTACCTTGGGCCGCCCGGGAAGACCCCACCTGTTGCAGTTTCGAGAGGTGGCCGGTCTCATCCTCCTGACCGCTGACCGCTGACCGCTGACCGCTCCCGCCATGAGAAGCCTCGTCGCCACCCTGGTCTGCCTCTCCCTCGTCTCCTGTGCCGGCGGGCAGAAGAGGGCGAGCGGGCCGGTGTCCGGGGCGCCGACGGTCGCGGTGCTCTCCATGTCGACGGCGCAGGTGAAGGAGTTTGGCTATCGCAAACCTCTCGGTTTCATCCTGGATGAGAAGCACATCGAGCGCACCGACACCCGGCGCCTGGCGATCATCGACGCCTTCCGTGCCCAGATCCGCGAGCGGTTCGCCAAGGCCGGCTACGGGGTGGTCGCCCCGGACGCGATCGCCGTGGCGGAGGTGGCGCTGCAGGCGGCCGGTCCCCTCGATCGCCAGCGGTTGCGCCAGACCCTGGGCGCCGACTGGGCGGTACTCACCTCCCTGTCACGCTGGGATGAGCAGGACCCGGGCGGGGGCGCCAATGCGGTGGTCGCCTCGCTGGTGGTGACCCTCTACGACCTGCGCACCGGCGAGGTGGTGTGGGAGGGGCGGGCGCGGGACCAGGAGTTCCCCCTGGCGAACGACCTGCAACGCGAGCCGGCAGACTTCGTCGCGGCTGTCTTGCGCCGGGTGATGCGCGATCTGCCGCCCGCCACGGCGCGCTGAGGCACCATGCTTGACACTCCAGCGAGGGATGGGGGAGGCTCGTCGGCCCCGGTCTCGTGGTCTCCCGCGGAGCCGGGCTTTTTTCCATTTAGCCCGCATTTCCCACCATGACTCTGCTGCGCCCGCGCAATTGCCCGCATCTCCAGGCCGTGTCCTCGTCCGAGTCCTCGACAGGCCGCAAGCCTGCCTGCGGGCTCGGACTTGCGGGCCAGCCAGGATCTACGACCATTGGCACGGGCTCGCGACGACTCCTGGTGAGAAATGCGGGCTAGTGACGAACCCTGGTGAGACCTCCGGGCGGGAAGCGATGAGATTTCGTTACCTCTATACGCTTGTATTGCTGGCAGGGGCGGTTGCCATCGGCTGCGCTCGCTTCGAGCGGTTTCATCCGCAGGCCGATACCTCCCCGGCGTCGACGCCGCCTACCACCGCGGCGACCCCCAACATGGAACCGGCAGCCACGGCGAGTCGGCTTGCCGGCAGCTACGGGTCCGAGGCGAGCGAACAGGTGAAGCGACCCACGGCCACGGTGGCGCCGGAGGTCCCGGTGCAGGAGCCGGGGCGGTTCGCCCGCCTGCGCTTCTGGGATCGTGCCGAGCCAGCGGCACCGGCGGCGGGGATGGCGCCGGGTCAGGCCCGGTCGCTGCGAGCGCGGGTCGAGACCCTCGGTGCCGGACCCGGGGGCCCCCTCGGCCTCGGGGTGGTGCGCCTCGCCGACGCCGCCCCGTGCGGCCCGGTGCTCGCCTTCCTGCCGGACGGGTCGATCCTCTACTCCGACCGCGGCCGCCTGTTGACGCGCCAGTCGCCGGATGGACGCACCACGCGCCTCGGTCCCCTGGGGACCGGGCCGTTCATGGTGGCGGTCTCCCCGAGCGGCCGCCTGGCGGCGGTGGGGGACAAGGCGGGGCGGGTCTGGGTGTGGGACCTCGGGGCGCAGCGTCTCCTCCACCGTCTGGAGCCGGGCCAGGATGCGGTTACCGCCCTCGCCTTCAGCCCGGACGACCGGGCGGTGGCGGTCGGTGGCAAGGACGGCACGGTCTCCCTCTGGGTGGCGGACGAGGGGTCGCGTCTCACCACCCTCAAGGCCCACGACGGTGCGGTCAACTTCCTCTACCTGACCGCCGGTGGTCAGCAGATCTGGACCGGCGGCTGGGACAAGACCCTCCGCCTCTACAACCTGGGCACGGGCCGTATGGTGCGGCGCTACACCTTCCCGGAGGTGTGGGGTGACGCCATGGCGATCGATCCGGGTGGCCACTACGTGGCGATGGAGAACCACAACGAGGTGCGCCTCTGGGACCTCGCCGGCGGCGGCGAGGTCGGTACCCTGCGCGGCCACCAGACGTGGGTGCGTGCCCTGCGCTTCGGCGCCGACGGCCGCTCGCTCCTTACCGCCAGCGAGGATGGACAGGTGATCCTCTGGGACGTGCCATCCGGCACGCAGATCCAGACCTGGCAGCCGGTAGCGGGCGTGTGCGGCGTAGCGGTCTCCCCGGACGGCGAACGCCTCGCCCTGGCGACCCGGGACGAGACCACCATCCACCCCACCGGGGGCGTGGACGACCTGATCGCCATCGCCCGCTTGCAGCAGGAGGGGGTGGATATCGACTGGTCCCTGGGGACCACTGACCTGCCGCCCTACCCGGTAGTGGAGGTGCGCTCCTCCCCGGAGGACGGCCAGGTGGTGGCGGGCGACCGGTTCAGCCTGACGGTCAACCTCTACAACCGCGGCAAGGGCGATCTGTTCCGCGCCAAGGCGCGCCTCACCTCGCCCCATCCGGCCCTCGACGGTCGGACCTTTTACTTCGGCCGGGTGGCGCCGGCGGGACAGCGCGACTGGACCGTGGTGATCGACCTGCCGCGCGACCTGCCGATCGGCGAGATCCCGTTCTCCCTCGACTTCGACGAGGCCGCCGGCTACGTGCCGCGCGGCATCGAGGGGGTGCTGCGGGTCGAGCCCCTGCCGCGGCCGGAGTTTCGCTACAGCCACCGGGTGGTGGACGACATGAGCGGCTCGTCCGTGGGCAACGGCGACGGCGTGCTGCAACCGGGCGAGGCGGTGGACGTGATCGTCAGCGTGCGCAACGTGGGCGCCGGCCCGGCGCGCGACCTGCAGGTCGACCTGGCGCCGGTCGAGCTCAACGGCGTGCGGGTGCGTAGCGCCGGTCGCACCATCGATTTGCTGCGGCCGGATGAGATCGCCGAGATCGCGATGACCCTGGTGGTCTCGCCGCAGATCACCGCGCGCGAGGTGCCGGTCCAGCTCCGCATCCACGAGGGCGGCTTCGGGATCGATTTCACCGACCGCCTCAGCTTCCCGGTGGACGATGAGCCGCCGCGCGAGGTGCGCACGGTCGCCGGGCAGGTGCGGGCGACGCGCCCGCTGGAGATCTTCTCCGGCGCCGGTCGCAAGA
>Ga0210096_1000261_pt1 | contig 19676 bp, 19 predicted proteins | sample China_Galinas_PW_4_FD_184864 | JGI IMG/M metagenome (GOLD analysis project Ga0210096, IMG submission 184864) | Wetland microbial communities from San Francisco Bay, California, USA, that impact long-term carbon sequestration - China_Galinas_PWA_D2... | ecosystem: Environmental > Aquatic > Marine... | reverse complement strand
TCGATCTTCTGATCGCCAACGCCTTGGACCAGCCCCGGGTGTGCGTGCACCGTGATTTCCACTCGCGCAACCTGATGTTGACCGACCCGCCGACTCCCGGGGTGCTGGACTTTCAGGACGCGGTGGTAGGGCCGGTGACCTACGACCTCGTCTCCCTGCTGCGCGACTGCTATATCCGATGGACTCGGGAGCGCACGGCGGACTGGGCCAAGGGCTATTTCGAGCTGGCGGTGCAGTCGGGGGTGCTGCGCCCGGAGCATGAGGCGGTCTTTCCCCGCTGGCTGGATCTGATGGGTGTGCAGCGTCACCTCAAGGCGTCGGGCATCTTCGCCCGGCTGTATCGTCGCGACGGCAAGCCGGGCTACTTGGCCGATATTCCGCGCACCCTGGGCTATGTACTCGAGCTGGCCCCCGCGTATCCGGAGCTGGAGGCCGTGGCCGAGCTGATCGAGACTCGGGTGATGCCGAAACTGGGTGCAACGGGCGTCGACTCTAGCTGACGGGTGACGCCGCTCGGCCGTGCACCGATGGATCATTCCTCTCTGGTCGCGGTGGTCACTTCGACCATTCGGTCCAGCATCTCGGCCGCATGTTCCAGGCTGTCGAACTCCAGGAAATAGGTATGGCTGGCGTGGACGATCCGGGCCACGGCCCTGAAGCCGCTGGGACCCTTCAGCTTATAATTGAAGGAGTTGCCAGAGAGCTTGAGGAAGGCCCGGCCTTTGGGGAAGGGATGCAGGCGGGTCGTGACGCCGGCCTTGTACTGGGGAAAGACCACCCAGCCGGGTGCGGCGGCTTGCCCGGCTTGCTCCGTACTTTCCCTCGGCGGCATGACATGGGCGACCGCGCCCTTGCGGGTGCGCGGAAACACCGGGCCGATGACGGCCTCGGGCGCAAACCGGCTGAGGATTTCGATGGACTCGTTCTTGAGGGCAGCGGGTCTCGGCAAGGCGAGCACGCTGCGCCCTTCGTCCGCCACCAGTCCGAACTCGTCCGAGAGCAGGCGCCAGCCACGGTGGATGAGCGCCGCGCACAGGGTGCTCTTCCCCGAGCCGGGTCGCGCGGGCATGATCAAGGCCTTTCCCGCCTTCTCCACCACAGCGGCATGCAGCAGCAGATACTGATGAGCCTGGGTGGCGACATACCAGTTTATCCCCCACTCGAAGAAAGGAAAGGCGTGATCTTCCGGAAAGGGGTGGAAAGGGTGTTGTTGGTCGCTGTACAGGGCCACCTGGGGTGCCACCAGTCGGCGCAGACCACCCTGGCGTCGCAAGGCCACGGGAAAGTCGATCAGTCCCTGGTTTGGGTCCGGATGGAAAGGTGTATGGGCGTAGAGCCGTTGGAAGGTGGGCGCGAAGCCTCGGGCGTTGCAGCTGACCGCCACCCGCAGAGAGCCGATTTCCAGGGCTATCCCGGTGCGCAACCGGCGATTGATTCGGCTCAGGGACAGGTCACCGATCTTCATGGAGGGCCGGGTCGATCAGTCCCAGCTGATCCAACTGCGACAGGAGGGTGTCGAGGATCTGCTCCGGTGCCTCGTCGGTCGCGCCCCCTAGCGCCGGCCCGAATCGCTCCACGAGCTCGTCAAGCGAGATGGGCGCCTCAGCCAGGGCGGATAGGATGGCTGCTGTTAGCCCATTGAGCACATGGGTCTCCCCGGAGCGGGGATTGAGCACGAAGTGCTCATCCTCCCAGGTTTCCTGCAGCAGCGTATCGTAGAAAGGGCAGGACCAGCGGGTCAGGGGATCTCGTTGGTCCAAGGTGCCAACCGGGAGTGTCAATCGCTCCCCGTGGACACGAAGGACGAATAGCAGGAGGGGACCACGGGCACCGGATCGCTGCCGTCCACGCCGTCGGGATCGACCAGAAACAGATTGCCGTTGTTCTTGTATCGGATCGGATGGTTGGTCTCGGTCGAGTCATAGTACACATCCGCATCGACGCTGACGTGGTCCGTGTTTGAATTGTCGTAGGGATCCCCCGCGATCGGAGGATCCCCGGGGAAACCGGACCACTTCTCGTTGGCAGCGCATTCCAGGATGCTCGCGGCCGAGGCCGCACTGCCGCTGGCGAGGGTGACGATGGCCGGCAGTCCGACAGCACCCCTCAGCACCCGACGCCGTGCGTCGAAATCCGAGCGGCCCTCTTGCGCAGTCCTCCCTACGGACGGGTTTCGAGCCGAAGCTTTCTGGTCTTGGTCCATATCGAGCGCCTTGAAATCGTGGATGTGCCCAAATCCGCTGGATGACTGCCTTCCAGGCATACTATCCGATGACTATACAACATTATTATGGCTGTAGAATGCCACAAGCATTCGGATTCCTTGCCTCAGGCATAGCTCGGCATATTTTGGGTGTCCTCGGCCGTGAGGTCAATGACCGCCCGCCGCTCCGGTACTGGGTCCGACGGATGGTCGCGAGGCGAGCGGCGCCAAGGCGGTTTTTTCGCTCGTAATGAGCGCGATCGCAGCCTTCCGTCACACCAGATCGAGTGGAAAATCCGTCGGGCGCCCGCTTGTACGCCGGAGTCCGTCCCGAGTCGATGCCCCCTGACTGTCAACACCCATGTTCCAACAGAATAGCCCGTCAAGCGCGCTCTTGCTGCAGGTCTTGCGTGATCCATCGATCTTTTCATCGCTCGATGACAGCGCTCGCTCGGTGGTGATACGCAGTGCTCGCCTGGAGCTGGTACTGGGCCGCTTGGCCGCCATGCTGCGAGAGCCTGACGGGGCGTTGCCCTGTAGCGGCAAGTGCGCGGAGCTGCTTGAGGGGGGCGTCGCGGAGGCCGACTATCATGCGCGCAAGCTGGGTTGGGCCGTGGATCGGGTTTTGCGCGGGCTCGAGGGACACGGGATCCGCCCTGTCTTGCTCAAAGGCGGTGCCTATCTGCTGGCGGGACTGGCCGTTGCGGACGGTCGTCTCGTTTCGGACCTGGACATTTTGGTGCCCAAGGGGCGGCTGAAGGAAGTCGAGCGGGCCCTGATCCGTGACGGTTGGGTGACGATGAGTCTGGATCAGTACGATCAACACTACTACCGCACCTGGATGCACGAGCTACCGCCGTTGCGCCATCCGACCTGGGGCCTGGTGGTGGACGTGCATCACGCCATACTGCCGCAGACCAGCCGGCTCAGGCCGGATTCGGAGCGTCTGCTGGCCGCTGCGGTCGCTACCCGGGACCCGAGGGTGACGATATTAGCGCGCGCCGACATGGTGCTGCACAACTGCGTACACCTGTTCCACGACGGGGATCTGACCCACGGGCTGCGGGAGCTGCTCGATTTGGAGGGACTGCTGGAGCATTTCTCCGAAATGGCGGGCTTCTGGCCGGAGCTGCTCGAGCGTGCCCAGGTTCAGGGTCTCGGGCGGCCCTTGTATTACGGGTTGACCCAGGTCTCGATCTTGCTCGGCACTCGCGTGCCCGAGGCGATAGAAGAGGCGCTGGGGCGGCACGCACCGCCCTGGCCTCTGCGAGGGCTGATGCGATTGGGCATGACGCGGCTTCTGCAGCCACGGGCCCTGGACGGTGGGGAGCCGCTTCGCGCCTTGTTGCAATGGCTTTTTTATGTGCGGTCCCACTGGCTGCGGATGCCGCCGCTTCTGCTGGCCAGGCACCTGTGGACCAAGGCTCGCAAGCGAGGGAAAGATCGGACGGCGTGAGTCGCGTGTGCTTGCACGACCCACGAAGCGGCTAGTCCGGGCGTGCCAGGGCCCGGAATCCGATGTCGTCCCGATAGTAGACGTCCTTCCAATGGATACGGTGGACGCCCTCGTAGGCCCGTGCCTGGGCTTGGGCCACGTCTTCGCCCAGGGCGGTCACGCAGAGTACACGCCCCCCCGCGGTGACCACCTGGTCGTCGTGCTCGGCGGTTCCGGCATGGAAGACCTTGATATCGTCCCCCATCACTTCGGGGAAGCCCGAAATGGGCTCACCCTTGGCATAGCCCTCCGGGTAGCCCCCTGCCGCCATCACGACACCCAGGGCGGTGCGCGGGTCCCAGTCGGCCTCATAGCGGTCGAGCTCTCCGCGAGCGCCGGCCAGGCACAGGGCTACCAGGTCGGAGCGCAGACGCATCATGATCGGCTGGGTCTCGGGGTCGCCGAAGCGGCAGTTGTACTCCAGCACCTTGGGGGTGCCGTCGGGGCCGATCATCAGTCCTGCATAGAGGAAGCCGGTATAGGCGTTGCCCTCGGCGGCCATGCCTCTTACGGTCGGCACTATCACCTGCTCCATGACCCTGCGGTGCATCTCGGAGGTGATTACAGGGGCGGGCGAGTAGGCCCCCATGCCGCCGGTATTGGGGCCTCGATCGCCGTTGTCCCGGGGCTTGTGGTCCTGGGAGCTAGCCATGGGCAGCACGTGCTCGCCGTCCACCATGACGATGAAGCTGGCCTCCTCGCCCTGGAGCATCTCCTCGATCACCACCCGGTGGCCCGCCTCTCCGAAACGGTTTCCGGCGAGCATGCCGCGCACCGCCGACTCGGCAGTGGGCATTTCCTCGGCCAGGATCACCCCCTTGCCGGCCGCCAGCCCGTCGGCTTTGATCACGATCGGCGTGCCCACTCCGTGCAGATAGTCCAGGGCCTGGTCCAGGTCGGTGAAGCTGCCATAGGCGGCGGTGGGGATGGCGTGGCGGGTCAGGAAGTGCTTGGTGAAAGCCTTGGAGCCCTCCAGCTGGGCGGCGCCGCGGCTGGGTCCGAAGCAGGTGAGTCCAGCTTGCTGGAAAGCGTCCACCGCCCCAGCTACCAGCGGGGCTTCGGGACCGACGATGGTCAGCCCCACCGCGTGGTCTCGGGCGAAGTCGACCAGGCCGGCTATGTCGTCCACCCCGATTAGTACATTCTCCAGGCCGGGCTCCCGGGCGGTGCCCGCATTGCCGGGGGCCACGAAGATCTTGTCCGCCTGCGGAGACTGGGCCAGCTTCCAGGCCAGCGCATGCTCGCGCCCGCCGCTTCCGATCACCAGGATGTTCATCTTCTTCTAAGACTCCGTGGGGATGGGATGGGCCGGATGTGGCTCATCGGTGCGAGACCAGGCCTCTCTTGCTCGATTCGACGAAGTGGATGATCTGGATCACGTCCTCGTTGGGCTTCTCAGCCTGGAGTCGGCCCAGGGCGTCGGAGGGCTTGAGCCCGGATTTGTAGAGCAGCCGGTAAGCGCGCTTGATGGCGGAGCGGCGCTCCTGGGCGAATCCCGCCCGCTTGAGACCGACCAGGTTGAGTCCGAGGATCTCGGCGCGATGGCCGTCCACCGTGACGAAGGGGGGGACGTCCCGGGGTACGCCACTGACCCCGGCCACCATGGCGTAGGCGCCGATGCGGCAGAGCTGGTGCACCGCGGTGTGCCCGGACAGGAAGGCGTGGTGCTGGACCTCCACGTGGCCCGCCAGGGTGGCGCCGTTGGCCAGGATGTTGTGGTCGCCCAGGCGGCAGTCGTGGGCGACGTGGGCGGTGCCCATGAAATAGTTGTGGTTCCCGATGCGCGTGGCCTCGTCCTTGGAGCCCCGATGTACGCTCACATACTCCCGAAAGGTGTTGTGGTCGCCTATCTCCGTTCGTGTCTTGGTCGCGGGGTCGAAGCTCAGATCCTGGGGCAGGGCACCTATGACCGCGTCATGGTGCACCCGGTTGAAGCGGCCCAGGCGGGCGCCCTCATAGAGGCGCACACAGCTCTCGATGACGCAGCCCTCCCCGATGCGTACATCGGCCTCGATGATCGAGTAGGGACCGATCTCCACCGAGGGGTGCAGCTCGGCGCTCGGGTCGACAAGGGCGGTGGGGTGGACGGGCATGGAGTGATCCGACCGGTGCAGGGGCCGCCGGCTAGGGGTCGGGCGATCGCGGGTGACCGGACCGCCCCGGTCCTTGGGCCGCCCGACGTCCGATCAGTGGCGGAAATGGCGCATGCCGGTAAACACCATGGCCATGCCATGCTCGTCGGCCGCAGCGATCACCTCCGGGTCGCGCAAGGAGCCGCCGGGCTGGATCACTGCTCTGATGCCGGCGCGCGCCGCTTGGTCGATACCGTCGCGGAAGGGGAAGAAGGCATCCGAGGCCATCACCGAGCCCTTCACGGCCAACCCCGCCTGCTCCGCCTTGATGGTGGCGATGCGCGCCGCGTTGACCCGGCTCATCTGGCCGGCGCCCACACCGATGGTCATCAGGTCCTTGGCGTAGACGATGGCATTGGACTTGACGAACTTGGCCACTTGCCAGGCGAACATCAGGTCCTCCAGCTCCTTGTCCGTCGGGGCGCGCTCGCTCACGGTCTTGAGTTCGGCGGTGAGGCGCAGGTCTGCGTCCTGCACGAGCAGACCCTCGTTCACCCGCTTGAAGTCGAGCCTGTGGACCTCTTCCACGTCCCACATGCCGCACTGGAGCAGGCGCACGTTCTTCTTCGCGGCCACCGCCTTGGCGGCCTCGGGGGTCACGCCCGGGGCAATGATCACCTCGACGAACTGGCGCTCCACAATGGCCGCCGCCGTCTCGGCGTCCAGCGGCTCATTGAAGGCGATGATCCCACCGAAGGCCGATTCCGGGTCGGTCTTGATGGCCCGATCATAGGCGTCCAACAAGCGGGGGCCTACGGCCACCCCACAGGGGTTTGCGTGCTTGACGATCACGCAGGCCGGGCCCTGGTCGAACTGCTTGACGCACTCCAGGGCGGCGTCGGTGTCGGCGATGTTGTTGTAGCTGAGCTCCTTGCCCTGGAGCTGGCGAGCGGTGGCCACGGAAGCCTCCTCGCGGTCGCGCTCGACGTAAAAGGCCCCCTGCTGGTGAGGGTTCTCCCCGTAGCGCATCTCCTGGGCCTTGACGAACTGGGTGTTGAAGGTGCGTGGAAAGGCCGATACCTCGCCGCCGACCCGGGCCCCCAGCCAGTTGGCGATGGCGCCGTCGTAGCGGGCGGTGTGCTCGAAGGCCTTCACGGCCAGGTCGAAGCGCAGAGCATCGCGCACCTCCCCGTTGTGGGTCTCCAACTCCTCCAGCACCCGAGCGTAGTCGGCCGCGTCGACCACCACGGTAACGCCGGCATGGTTCTTGGCCGCCGCCCTGAGCAGGGTCGGGCCGCCTATGTCGATGTTCTCGATGGCGACCTCCAGCGGGCAGTCCGGCCTGGCCACCGTCTGCTCGAAGGGATAGAGGTTGACCACCACCAGATCGATCGGTGGGATGTCGTGCTCGGCCATCGTCGCCTCGTCGGTACCGCGCCGGGCGAGGATGCCGCCGTGAATCTTGGGGTGGAGGGTTTTTACCCGCCCGTCCATCATCTCCGGAAAGCCGGTGTAGGCGCCCACCTCCACCACTGGGATCCCCTGCTCCTGTAGCACTCGGGCGGTTCCCCCGGTGGAGAGGATCTCCACCCCGCGCTGGTGCAGGCCCTGGGCGAATTCCACCAGTCCGCTCTTGTCGGACACACTGATGAGGGCGCGTTTGATCATGGCCATGATGGGCTTCTCTGAATCTCCGAGGATTTGTGCGGCGGATCTGTGGCTGCCGTGGTGTCAGCCGATGGGTCTATCGAGCTGGTATCTTTCGAGCTTCTTGCGCAAGGTGCCGCGGCTGATTCCGAGCAGGGAGGCGGCCTTGGTCTGATTTCCTCCGGCCTGCTCCATCACCGTCTCGAACAGGGGCTGCTCGACCTCGGCGAGCACCATGTGATAGACGCCGGCGGGTTCGTGGTCGCCTAGATGGGCGAAGTAGTGGGCCAGCGCTTTGCGGACGCACTGCTGGAGCGTCTCCTGCTCGGTGTGGTCGGTCACCGTGAGCCGAAAGCTCTCCGTTGCTAGATCCGTTGCGTTCATGCCGCCAGCCCTCCCTCGGTGCCGGACTGTTCGAAGCAGGCTTCGATCAGCCGTCGCTGTTGTTGTGGTGTGGTCGCCCGGTTGAGCTGACGCCGCAATTCGGTACCGCCAGCCAGCCCCTTGCTGTACCAACCGATGTGCCGGCGGGCGATCCGCACACCCTGGTACTCGCCGTAGAAGGCGATCAACGACTGCAGGTGCTCCAGCAGCTGGTCACGGACCCAGGCGCGGGGCGGCTCGGGCGCCCTGCGGCCGCTGCTTAGATAATAGGCGATCTCACGGAAAATCCAGGGACGGCCCTGGGCCGCCCTGCCGATCATCAGACCGTCCGCGCCAGTGATCTCCAGCACCCGGCGAGCCGTTTCGGGAGAGTCGATATCTCCGTTTGCGATGACCGGGATGTCCACTGCCTTCTTGACCGCGCGAATTGTAAAGTATTCAGCCTTCCCCGAGAAACCGCAGGCCCGAGTGCGACCGTGTACCGCAATGGCCTGTATCCCCGCGTCCTGGGCGATGCGGGCGACCCGCTCGGCGTTGCGTTGGGTCGGGGCCCAGCCAGTGCGGATTTTCAGGGTCACAGGCACCGAGACGGCGCCTACCACCGCTTCCAGAATACGAGCAACCAGCCCCTCGTCGCGCAGCAGGGCCGCGCCCGCGGCCTTCTTGCAGACCTTCTTCGCGGGGCAGCCCATGTTGATGTCGATGATATCTGCGCCACGCTCTGCGCTCAGCCGCGCCGCGCCGGCCATCATCGCCGGGTCAGCCCCGACGATCTGCACCGAGACCGGCCCCGATTCCCCCTCGTGATCAAGCCGGCGCTGGCTCTTCGCCGTGGCCCACAGGCGGGTGCTCGCCGACAACATCTCGCAGACTGCCAGCCCGGCGCCGAATCGCCGACAGAGGGTGCGAAACGGCCGATCCGTGACGCCGGCCATGGGGGCCAGTATCAGATTGCTTTGCAATGCCAGCCGCCCGAAATGCATGGCGACGCCGTGCCTCAATTCGGAGAAGTCAAAAGGAGAGGAGAGCACCACCATCCTATCGCCAAAGCCGGGGCGAAGGCAAAGGCCTGATACGCCTTGTCAGGCGAAAAAAGGCTGCATTTGTGATCGGCTCCTCGGTGGTGAGCTAGAGGAACTCCATCCGGAAGCCCGTGACCTGGGTGCCCGGGTCCACCAGCTCGAGCTTCACGTACACCGCGTGATCGGGTTTCATCAGGGGCGGGTGGGTTGTCTCCAGGTACTCCTCGGGGGTGAAGCGGCGCTGGCCCAAGGGGTTCTCGTTGTCGTCGAACAACACGATCTGCAGCAGCGGAAAGGGCTGGGGGAAGACGGTCTCATTGGCCATGACCAGTATGACCAACAGGGCATCCGGCTCGCTGGGGTGAGGGCTGATGTCGCGGCTGAGAACGCGGATGCGCTCGGGCGCACGCCGCTCGGGCACCTTGCAGCCGAGCAGCCGGCACACAGGGATGGTCAGCCGGCGGCCCAGGGGGTACTCGGCCAGGGAGTCGTGGGCCCACCAGACGGTCTGGCCGAGGGCGAGCACCAGCAGCGCCACTATGCCCAGTGCCCAGCCGACAATCGCCAGCGGGCGCGCACGCGGTGGAGGCTCGGTCTGGGTCTGCCACGAGGGTCCGGACTCCTCCGCGGAAGGCTCGATATCCGGCAGGTTTTCCGGGATCTCGAATGGAAAGGCGTCCTCGCTCTCCCTGTCCGCGGGGGACTCGCTGGACTCGATCACCGTCTCGGGATGGCCATGGGTGGTGTCTCTGTCTCGGGCCCAGAGAGTTGGCGTTGGTGTTGGGGTCGTGCGGGTTGTGGCGCTGGCCGGTTGCGGAGCTGGTTGGCGCGTCTCGGCACGCGCGGGTTGCTCGGGGGGTCCGGGGACGGTCTCGTGCAGATGGCTGAGCGCATCGAAGACCTTGGCGCAGCGCGAGCAGCGGGCATGGCCGTCTGCGGCCGCGAGCTGGTCCATGCGGATTCGAAACAGAGTATGGCAGTGCGGACATTCGGTGTACATCAGTCGTCCCGCCTGTGAGTCGTTCGGGAGGTCCCGGCCTCTGTCAGCCGCCGCGCGGCGAGCAGCACCCAGCCCTCGCGCTCCCGGGTCTCGGTCATGACGAAGTCCAGGGCGTAGGCCGCACGCACCTCGGCGGCCTGCTGCTGGAGTATGCCCGAGAGCACCAGGGTGCCGCCCGGACGGGTCAGTCGTGCCAGCCGTGGGGCCAGCTCGATCAGGGGTTCTGCGAGAATGTTCGCCAGCACCAGGTCGCACCGGGTCTTCGGCAGGGCCTTGGGCAGGTGGAGCTGCAGACGCTCGAGTACATGGTTCTTGCGTGCATTGTCCTCGCTCGCCAGTAGGGCCTGCGGGTCGTGGTCCACTCCGATGGCGAGTCTGGCACCCAATGTGAGGGCAGCCACAGCCAGCACCCCCGAGCCGCAGCCAAAGTCCAGCGCATCCAGGCCCTGCAGCTGCGCGCCGTCAAGCCACTCCAGGCAGAGCGCGGTGGTGGGATGGGTGCCGGTACCGAACGCCAGACCGGGGTCCAGGTCGAGCACCACCGCCCGGGCTGCGTCCACCCGGTGGCCGCTGGGGCGGATCCACAGGCGCTTGCCGAATCGCATCGGGTGGAAGTCGTCCATCCAGGCCTGCTCCCAGGCCCGATCGTCGATGTGCTGGGCCTGCAGCCGGGAAGCGAGCGCCGGGTCCACGACGTCGGCGATACGGCTGCGCAGCCGCTCGGCGTTCTCGGAATCGGAGAAGAGTCCGGTAATCCGGGTGTGGGTCCAGAGCCGGGTGCTGCCAAGCGGGGGCTCCAGGACAGGCTCGTCGGCGGCGTCGCCGAAAGTGACCGAGAGAGCGCCCAAGGATTCCAGCAGGGGCTCGATCAAGAGAGCCTGATCCTGGTCCACCACCAGTGACAGCTGCAGCCAGCCCATGGCGTGGTCTCGAAGCTCCGGCCTCCGTCGCCCAGGCTCCCCTAGAGTCCGAGCATCTTCTCAAGATAATGGATGTTGGTCCCGCCACGCTCGAAGGCGGCATCTCGCATGATGTCCTGCTGCAACGGGATGTTGGTCTTGATGCCCTCGATCACCATCTCGTTCAAGGCGGTGCGCATGCGCGCCAGCGCGCTGGCGCGATCCTCCCCGAAGGCGATCAGCTTGCCGATCATCGAGTCGTAGTAAGGGGGGACCCGATAGCCGCTGTAGATGTGGCTGTCGACCCGGATGCCCGGTCCCCCGGGGATGTGCAGCCGCTCTATGGTGCCCGGGGACGGCATGAAGTTTGTCGGGTCCTCTGCGTTGATGCGGCACTCCACCGCATGGCCATGCCAATGGATGTCCTTCTGGCGGTAGCGCAGCTCCTCGCCCGAGGCGATGTGGATCTGCTCCTTGACGATGTCGACTCCGGTGACCATTTCGGTGACCGGATGCTCCACCTGGACCCGCGTATTCATCTCGATGAAGAAGAACTCGCCGTTTTCGTAGAGGAACTCGAAGGTGCCCGCGCCCCGGTAGCCTATCTGTCGGCAGGCCTCGGCGCAGCGCTCGCCGATCTCGCGGCGGTGCTTCTCTGTGACCTCGGGCGCGGGGGCCTCTTCCACCACCTTCTGGTGGCGACGCTGCATGGAGCAATCGCGCTCACCCAGGTGGACGGCGTTGCCGTGCTCGTCGGCCAGCACTTGGAACTCGACGTGACGCGGGTTCTCGAGGTACTTCTCCACGTACACCGTCTCGTTGCCGAAAGCCGCCCCCGCCTCTGCCTTGGTCACAGAGACCGCGTTGAGCAGGGTGGCCTCGGAGTGCACCACCCGCATGCCTCGTCCGCCGCCGCCCCCCGCGGCCTTGACTATGACCGGATAGCCGATCTCGCGGGCCAGCTTGATGGTGCGCTCCGGGTTGTCGTCCAGGGGGCCGTCGGAGCCGGGCACGCAGGGCACGCCCGCGCTCTGCATGGACTCGATGGCCGAGACCTTGTCGCCCATCAGGCGGATGGTCTCAGGGCGCGGCCCGATGAAGATGAAGCCGCTGTTCTCCACCCGCTCGGCGAAATCGGCGTTCTCCGACAGAAATCCGTAGCCGGGGTGTATGGCCACGGAATCGGTGACCTCGGCGGCACTGATGATGGCAGGGATGTTCAGGTAGCTCTCCGCCGACGCCGCCGGGCCGATGCACACGGACTCGTCGGCCAGGCGCACGTGCTTGAGGTCCCGGTCGGCTTCGGAGTGCACGGCGACGGTTCTAATGCCCATCTCCCGGCAGGCCCGCAGGATGCGCAAAGCGATCTCGCCGCGGTTGGCGATAACGATCTTCTCAATCATGATCTGTCTCTGGGTCGGCTGCGAGCTACTCGATGACGAACAGCGGCTGGTTGTACTCCACCGGCTGGCCGTTCTCGATCAAGATGCGCGTGACCTTCCCGGCCTTGTCCGCCTCGATCTGATTCAGGATCTTCATCGCCTCGATGATGCACAGCGTGTCGCCGAGGCCAACCTGCTCTCCCTCGGAGACGAAGGGCTTGGCCCCGGGTGAAGGTGCCCGGTAGAAGGTGCCTACCATGGGGGATCTGACAAGGTGTCCCGAAGGCTCGTCCGCCTCGGTGGTCTCGGGCGCGGGGGCCGGCACGTTCGGCTGGGAGAAGGGTATGACGGCCGGCGCGCCGTAGAATATGGGCCCCGGCATGACCGTCGGCGGGGTCAGCGCGTTCTGGCGACTGATGCGCACCGACTCCTCCCCCTCGTGGATCTCGATCTCGGCGATGTTGGATTCTTCGAGCAGCTCGATGAGCTTCTTGACTTTTCGGATGTCCACGTTGCCTGGTCTCTAGGTCTCTCGCCTCGGGTCAAGGCGGCGCGTGGCGGCATCGAGAGCCAGCTCGTAGCCGTCGACGCCGAGGCCGCTGACGACGCCGACAGCGATGTCGGATAGGTAGGAGTGGGCGCGAAACGGCTCGCGCGCGAAGATGTTCGAAAGATGGATCTCGATAAACGGTATGGCCACTGCGAGCAACGCATCGCGCAAGGCGATGCTGGTATGGGTGAAGGCCGCGGGGTTGATCAGGATGAAGGCGACGCCCTCGCGACCGGCGCGGTGGATGTGCTCGATCAGCAGGTGCTCGGCGTTGCTCTGAATCAGCTCGATCTCGTGGCCGGCAGCCTCTCCCGCTCGTGCCAGGCGAGCCCGGATGTCCTCCAGGGTGTCGCTGCCGTAGATGTCAGGCTCGCGGGTCCCTAGCAGGTTGAGATTGGGCCCGTTGAGAACCAGGATCTTGGGCATGCTCGCGCTCGTGGATCGGGGGCCGGCGGCGGCCGGCCGGACTCTGCAGAAATCTCCGACCCTGCGCGGGGCCGGCTGCCGGACACCGAGAAGTCAGTCAGTTGGGCATATCCGCAAAATTGTGCAAGATCGCGTCGGATTTGTCCAGGTTTGCCGCACGAAGGGCGCAAGTTGGGTGATCTAAGGAGCCTGTCAGACTTGGGCGTTCGTCACGAGGGAAAGCGGGATCGAGTCGGATTCTTCGATCGATTGAGGAGAGGAGTGGCATCACGGACGTGCCGTTTACGGACCTAAGGATGGAATAGCCGTCGCTATTTGACGAACTGGATCGGAGAATCCGGCCGATATCCGCTTTTCCGCAGTAGGACAGTCCCAAGTCCGACAGGCTCCTAGGGCCTTGTGCGAAACTACTGGAGCAGGGGAAGTATCCGGCTATCGATCATTTCCCGGGTGACCTCTCCGGCCTGGCGGAAGCGCACCCGGCCCTCCCGATCGAACACCACCGTGAAGGGCAGGCCGCCGAAGCGGTTGCCCAGCGATTTGGACAGCTCCACCGCCTTGGCGTCGCCCATCAGCAGCGGATAGCCGACCGAGAAGCCGTCAGCGAAGTCTTTGACCGCTTCGGGGCGATCGACCGCTATGCCCACGAACTGCAGGCCCTTGTCGCCATAGAGCTGCTGATACTCGACAAAGGCCGGGATCTCTTCCCTGCAGGGCGGGCACCAGGTCGCCCAGAAATTCAGCACCAGCACCTTGCCCATCCATTCGTTGGCCTGCCGCTTTCTGCCATCCAGGTCGTCGAAGGCGAAGTCCGGCAGAGTGGCCAGTGCGCCTGGGGCCGATTGCTCCGTCTTGTCCTCCTCCCGGTAGCTCTGGTAGACGGCCACTCCTGCGCCCGCGGCGATGGCGGCGAAAATCACTCCACCGATGATCAGACTGCCCCCTTTCATGGCGCCGTGGCTCCCCGGACGTGCCTGGCCAGCCCGTCGGCGTCCATGTAGCCGACGATGCGGAAGTTGCGCCGCTCCTCGCCGTCGGGGCCGAAGAAGAGGATGGCCGGCGGGGCGGATACGCCGAACCGAGCGAGCAGGGCCTTGTCGGCCTTGTCATTGGCCGTGACATCCGCCTGGAGCAGCACTGTCGTGCCCAAAGCGGCCTTCACCTGCGGCTCGGGGAAGACGTATTTCTCGAACTTGATGCAGTAGGTGCACCAGTCCGCGTAGAAGTCGAGCATCGTGGGGTGGCCCTGCGCTGCGGCACTGGAGAACTCTCGCTGCAAGTCATCGGTGGTCTTGATGCGCTTGAAGGCCAGGTGCTCGGTCGGGGCGGCACCGCCAGCTGGCAGTATACCGCGTAGCGGCTGCAGGGTGTCCCGCCCACCGGCCGCCGCTCCAACCAGCATCAGCGAGCCATAGATCAGCAGGATCAGCCCCAGCCCTTTCCAAAGGCGGTCCCAGCCGCTGGCCTCCCCCGGGAGGGATTTCAGTGCGCCCATGTAGACGGCCGAGACGATGAGCAGCGCTCCCCAGAGGGTCATGGCCATGGCGGATGGGATGATTCGCTCGAGCAGGTACACGGCCACGGCAAGCATCAGCACCCCGAACACCGCTTTGACGGTGTCCATCCAGGCCCCGGCGCGGGGCAACAGCTTGCCCGCGGAGGTGCCTATGGCGATCAGCGGGGTGCCCATCCCGAGCCCCAGGGCGAACAGCACAATGCCGCCGAGCAGGGCATCACCAGTCGTACCGATGAAGGCGAGTGCAGCGGCAAGAGGCGGTGCCACACAGGGCCCGACGATCAGCGCCGACAGTGTCCCCATGACGGCGACCCCGAGCAGCTTGCCGCCCTGCTGCCTGTTGCTGATCTCGGCCAGGCGGCTCTGCAGGCGGCTCGGCAGCTGAATCTCGTAGAAGCCGAACATCGACAAGGCCAGCACCACAAACACCAGGGCGAAGCCCGAGATAATCCAGGGGTCCTGGAAGGCGGCCTGGAGATTCTCCGCCGACAATGCGGTGATCACCCCGGCCAGCGCGTAGGTGGAGGCCATGGCGAGCACATAGACCAAGGAGAGGGCAAATCCCTTGCGGGCGGTGATCGAGCTGCCCTGACCCACGATGATGCCCGAGAGTATGGGCACCATCGGAAAGACGCAGGGGGTGAAGGCCAGTCCCAGGCCGATGACATAGAAGAAGGCCACTGCGGCCCAGAAGCCCGCGTGGGACAGCCATGCGGTCAGGCGATCCTGCTCTGCCTGCGGGACCTGCTCGCCGGAGGGCGCTGTGGTCGTGGTCGACGCAGGGACCCCGCTGGCGGGCGGCGCCGCGAGGGTCGCCGGCACCGCTGTCGGGGCCGTCGGCCGGTCGATCGCGGCCAGGGTCAGCCGAATGTCCTGCTTGATCGGGGGGTAGCAGATGCCGCGATCGGCGCACCCTTGCATCACCGACTTGAGCAGCACCTCGGTTGCCGTGGTGCGCGAGCGTTCCAGCGGGATGTCCACCTCCACCCCATGGTGGAATACCGAAACATCGCCGATGCTGCCGTCCGGCCTGACGCCGTCGGACTTGATCTCGCCCGGAGGCAGCTCGAAGGGCCCCAGGTCGACGCCGTTGCCCTCGGCCAGGGTCAGCCGGATCTTATCCCGATAGAGATAGGTCCCGTCGGCGATCTGATAGAAGGCATGCAGCCGGGTGCCATCGTCGCTCGAGACTGTGAGCCGGAACGCCTCTTCGGCCGGCAGTATGTCGTCTTCCTCCTGTCCCGAAGGCTTGCCGAGACCGGGGAGGGTGTTCAGCGCCTGCTTGAGGAATTCATCATCGCCATAGACCGAGTCGCCCGCGCTCAGGAGGAAGAGCAGGGCCAGGATCAGCCCGATCAAGAACCTAGAGTGCATTCGCTCACCCAGTCGAGGTAGCTTGCCAGCCCCTGATCGACAGAGACAGCGATGATCTCCGGAAGTTCGTAGGGGTGCAGCTCCAGGATGCGCTGCTCCAGCCGCTGGTAGGCGGCGGCCGTGGTCTTGATGAGCAGTAGCACTTCATAGGCCTTCTCGACCTCACCTTTCCACTGGAACACGGAGGTCACCCCCGGCATCAGGCTCACGCAGGCGGCGAGCCCCTCCGATACCAGGAGACCGGCTATTGCTTCTGCGGTTTTCAGATCCGGGCAGGTGCAGAGGACTAGCCGAGTCGCACTCATCGGCAGAACGATACCGGAATAGGGGGATTCCCGCAAAGGCGGCGAGCTAGCGTGGTCGCGGGGCCGATCCGGCCGCTCTCACAGCCCGCTCGCCGAAGCAGCCCTGGGTGATCTGCTCGATCCGGCTGCGGGCAGGTCGTGCGTGGGTGTCCCGCGACCGCCCGCCGTTAGGCGATGTCGGCATGTCTTTTGACAGAAATCGCTTTAGTGGGTTGTCAGGGGAGATCTCTGGTCGAGCAGGGCCAGCAGCTTGTCGATCTCCTGGCGCTTGGAGGCATCGGCTCTTTCGGCCTCGCCGAGGGCTGCCCGGGCCAGCTCGTCGTCGCCCGTGTGCAAGTAGGCGATCGCCATGCCGATGAAGGCGCCGGCATTGCGCCCGTCGATCATGATGGCCTGCTTGAAGCTTTCAATGCCTGCGTCATATTCCTGGCGCATCAGGGCTATGCCCCCCAGGCGAGTGTGGGCGAGGGACGAAGCGGGGTCGACCTCTATGGCTTGGCGAAACAAGGATTCGGCTCGATCCAGCCGGGCCCCATCCAGCTCGCGCTGCGCTTGCTCCAGCAGGTCGTCGGCCGGACTCGCAGCCCAACAGGAGGCCGCCAGCAAGGCGGCGCTGAAGACGAAAAGGACATGGCGCATGGCTCACCTCGCGAAATGCTCGATAATCGCATCGAGCCCCCGCCGGGGTCTTCCCGGCGGGGGCTCTGCTCAGGTGTCGATCACTTCAGCGAGCCCTTGCCGTAGCGATCCTCGAAGCCCTTGCGGACTTTCTCGATCTGCTCCTTGCTCATGCCCTCGAAGTACCAGCTGTGTCCCTCGATCGGCTTGAAGTATTTGTCCAGCATGGCCTCGGCGAACTTCTCGTTGCCGTCCTTCTTGCGCACCACTTCCTTCAGCTCGGGGATGAACTTGAAGTAGGTATGCTTGGCCACCTCATAGAGACCGTGCCACCAGGTGTAGTCCGGGCCGTTCATGGAGGCACCATGGCGGGCACGACGGCCTTCGTGATGCCAGATCTCCCACCAGGTCCACTCGATCGGCTCGTCGAAGGGGCTCTTGGTGATGTAGCCCTGCTTCTTCAGCTCGCCCATGATGGCGGCGATGGGTTTGGCAAACTTGTCGTTGTAGAGGTTCACTACGTCGTCGAACTGCTTGTAGTGGCCTTCGATCATGCCCTCGCTGTGACAGGCGGAGCAGATCTCCTGCATCTTGTCGCGGCGGTCCTTCCAGGTGAGGACCTGGACCACCTTCGAGCCTTTGGCCTTGTCGCCCACCTTGGGCAAGGGGTCGCCTTCCTTGACGTCGAACTCGTCGCCGTTCGCGAGCTTCACCAGGTTGATCTTCTGGGAGATCGGCGGACGCAGGGTCCAGGAGATGCGCTCACCGACGTTATGGGTCTTGGGCTGGTCACCGCCGCGGCTCATGTGGCAGGTAGCGCAGGTCGGCGCCGCGGAGTAGTCCACCCCGGCCACCCACTTGTCCGACTCCAGGTTCATCTCATCCACCTTGGCCCGGTAGATGATGCCGTGCTTGGACTCGTTGTAGACTTCGATCTGCGGATGGTCGGGACCGACGTGGCACTTTCCGCAGGTATCCGGGGTGCGGGCCTGGGCCTTGGAGAAGCGATGGCGAGCGTGGCAGGCGGTGCAGGAGCCGGAAGAGCCGTCCGGGTTGATTCTGCCGATGCCGGTATTCGGCCAAGTCCCCGGGGTCGGCTTGCCGTCCCGGCCGATATCGACCACGGCACCGTGGCACTGGCGGCAACCGGCATTCACCGCCGCGGGACCGCCGACCACCTCGCCGAGCAGGTTGTCCAGGGACGCCAGGATGCGGCCTGCCTTGGAGTGGTGGGAGCCATCCATCTCCTCGAACTCCTGCTCATGACAGCGAGAGCAGTCCTTGGGTGTCACAATGATCGAGATGAGCTGCTTCTTGTGCATGAAGGCGTCTTTGTCGCCCTTGTTGGCCTTGTGACAGTCCAGACAGTTGACGCCACTCTGGCCATGCTGACTGCGGTTCCATTCCTGGTAGAGTCCGGGGTTCTCGGTCATGTGGCATTCCACACATTTCTGCCCTTCAGGATCGCCCCAGTCTTTCCCGATCTCGCCTGAAGGACGCGCCGCCTGTGATGTGCCGGAAAGCAGCAACAGCATCGCCATGCCCGCGACGACAGCGGCCAGCGTTCGTGCACTTCGCTCTGCCCGTAATAGGTTCATACGTGATCTCCTGATGGTGAGTGAAAACACCTGGGGTCGATCTGCCCGAGCAATTCATCAGTCGTGGGCGGTGCGACCGCTTTACGGGCTGTATGACCGCGAGCCCACACCCGCCCTACCGGGTGGTGGTGGAGACCTCGGACACGCCCATGCGCGCGGGTGACGCTTTGTCGCATCTGGCGACACAACACGATTTAATCGATCACGAAAATCGCGCAGGAGCGGCGATCGCCATGGCGCCGGCCCCGTGAGTTCTGTCAGGCGGTGACTGTGTATCCGTTGAGCCCGTCTCCGGAACGACGCCTCGCTCGCCGCCGGGGGCATGTTCCACCCGTATTCGTCCATGTTAGGGGCCTTTTAGCAGAAGGGGTTTTAAAGGGGCCTTGACCTTGATCAAGTGGGAACTCCCTGAGGGTAGTCACAGGGCATGCTCATTGCCTTGAGGCCGGATCTGTCATGGACGATCACCCGCGTCCCGGTCACCGTGATCAACCCCCGGTTGGCGAGCTGGCGCATGATTCGGGAGAAGGTCTCCGGTTGGACGGAGAGCTGGCAGGCCAGCATACACTTGGGCACGTCCAGCTCGACGACGGCGGAGCCGCCCGTGAGCCGGGATAGCAGAAAGCCGGCCACGCGCGCCGTGGCGCTCTTCAACGTCAGATCGTGGATCTGATTGACCAGAAAATGCAGGCGCTGACTCAGGGCGCCGAGCAATGATCGACAGGCATCCGGCGAGGTCAGGATCGTACCCAGGAACACATCCGCGTCTATGGCGATCAGCGTCGAGCGCGTCAGTGCCGCACCGAATACCGGGTAGCTCGGTTGATCGAAGAAGATGGCGGCTTCGGCAAAGGTGTGGTGGGGCTGAACGATCTCGATCACCTTTTCCTGTCCCTCGGGAGACAGACGGTAGAGGCGGATCCGCCCCTCGATCAGCAGATAGAAGTGGTCCGCCGGCTCGCCTTGGGAGAAGAGCGTCGCCCCTTCTTCGACCTCGACGCGGCGGCTCCCGCGGCCGATGTCGACAATCTGTGTCGGGTCCAGCGACGAAAACAGGTAATGGCGCGACAGCTCCTGGAGGATTCTTCGGGAGACGGCCTGGACCTCTTGGCTGCCGTGAAGATCGTGGGTGGGGCCTAAGCCGGCGGGCTCGGATTGTATCCAGATCTTTCCCATGGTGATGCC
>Ga0210096_1000260_pt1 | contig 19698 bp, 18 predicted proteins | sample China_Galinas_PW_4_FD_184864 | JGI IMG/M metagenome (GOLD analysis project Ga0210096, IMG submission 184864) | Wetland microbial communities from San Francisco Bay, California, USA, that impact long-term carbon sequestration - China_Galinas_PWA_D2... | ecosystem: Environmental > Aquatic > Marine... | reverse complement strand
GACCCGGCGATCGCGTCCGCCATGCCCTCCGGACAATCCCCGCCACAGTTGACTTCCAGCCGCTCACCATCCTGAATCACGAGTATGCCGGCCGTCGCATCCGCCACCACCACGCCCCGGGCAAGAACCAGATCCCTGACCTGCGCCCGCGTCAGAGCCGGCAGCAGTGCCGCCGTCATCTCGCTCAGCGCCCTGTAGCGCGCGGCCGTACGACGGGATTCCGCGTTCCGGCGCCTTACCCGACTCGCCAGTCGCTCGGCCCGGCGAGCGCCCCGCGATGCCCGGGCCAGCGCCGCCCTGAGCACCGACAGCCCGATGATCAAAGTCGCTTCGGCGATCCAGTAGACCAGCGCCTGGACAACCGAACGCGTCGCCAGTGCCTGGTACAGCGAATTCGAGAAGAAATAGCGCTCGCTCACGACGAACCCGACGAGCGCCGACAGGAACCCCGCCAGCGGACCGGCCAGCCACGTCGCCGCCGCCGTAGCGCCATGGAAGACAATGAGAGGGGTGATACCGACTGTCGTCCGCAGCAACAGCTCGACACCCCACGCCGCGGATGTCACGACCAACGGGATCACGATGGTGCGCATGCGGAAACCGGCCCGGTCTTCCCGGGTCCGGCTGGGCCGGCCGCGACTTCGCCGCGAAGGATCCAGACCGGCCAGTTCGCTCGTGGGTCCGGCCGGATTCACTCTATCGACCGTGTCGTCCCTGCTCCGGATGAGTCCCGAACCAACACGGGAATGCCGCCCGCTACCGCGTCAGGCGAGTCCATTGCTGCGGCGTTCTCTGCCCGTCCACGGCGACCGGGCATCTGACCTCGGGGATGTTGCTGGCAGGCTTGGCTCGAACCTACTTCCGCCGGCGCGCACGCAGACTCCGACGTCGCGCATCCGCGGCCTTCCGCTTCCTGGCCTCGCTCGGCTTCTCGTAGAACCGCTTCCGCTTCATGTCCTTGAACAGACCCGACCTCAGCATTTTCCGGCGGAACTGCTTCAACGCCCATTCGATGCGGTCGCCTTCGTTGATCTCGATCTCGATCATGGTCCTCCAGAATCGCCTGAAACGCAAACATTAATAATAGCACTGCGACCGCCCTCACGCGAGGGCTTCCGCCGTCCGGTTGTGGGTCAGTTTCCTTGTAACAATTCCAGAACGTCCTCGGCGGTCCAAGGACGGTCGGCCAAACCAGCGGCCATGGCGGGCGTGGTCTTGATACCCCGGTTCGCCTTCGTCAGTGTCATATGCGGGCGGGCGAAGTTGTACCACAGGAAGTGGAGCGCCACGGCGTACAGGTGGTACTCGACCTTTTTGGAGAAGGCGTTGGTCAGCCGGGTGAACCGCCGCATTTGCATCCGCATGGTCAGGTTCTGGCGCTCGACGTGGGACGTGCAAACGTCGGCCTCATCGGGCCGGCCCATGACCCACTCCTTACGGATTCCGATGCACTGCGCCGGGCTGTAGCGCCGGGCTTCCTCGGGATCGCCCGAACCGTACAGCTTGATGAGCATGGCGTAGTCCACCCGTCCCCAACCGAACGCTTCCTCTACAGCCCGGAAGTAGAGCGACAGGCCGTCCGTGGTAAGCTGCACCCGCGAGGAAAGCCGGTCGGCCAGGTCCGACATGAATGCCATCGCGTCCGTGGGATTCCGCTTCCCGACCCGCCACGCGACCATCAGCTTGGTATCCTGATCGAGCGCCGTCCACGTCCACACGTCGCCCCGCTCACCGCCCTTTTCCTCGAGCGGCACCCTGCGCTCCTTGCACCCGGCAAAGCTCCAGATTTCGTCGCACTGGATGCGCTTCGCCTCGATGTCACGGACGAACCGATCGTGGTAGTTCTTCGCATGCGCGCCCACGATTTTGAGCAGGCGCATGACCGTGCCCTTTGCGGTTCCCGTCATGCGGCACGTGGCCCGGATGGAGTTGCCTTCAACAAGGCACCTTATGATCTGCGCTTGGCGCTCAACCGTTAGTCCGTCATGGTTACAAATATGCTTAAGCGCTCAAGCATTGTCAAGGATGTTGGTGCATACGATGGACGCAGTTTGTCCAGTACCGGTCAAGGCATTTTGTGCTTGACCGGTCAGGTTGCCTGTGTTACTCTTTCGGGGGATGTGAGGGCCGTCCGTCCCGGACGCCCCTGTCACGAACGTCCGGGAGAGGAATTGGCACTCAGCTAGATAGGGTCATCTTCTCATTGTACCCTCCTTCCTTTCAGGGTCGGGGTGGTGCAAGGTGCCCCCGGCAGGGCTCGAACCTGCGGCCTCAGGATTAGCGGTCCTACGCTCTAATCCACCTGAGCTACGGGGGCGTTTCGTGGAGGCGGTCAGGGTGTTGACGCACCTTGGCCGCTTTCCTCATCCACTGGGTAATAGCGTCCTTCCTCGTCCTTATGGATCTTGCCTCGCTTCACGAGTGATCCGAGTGTGCTCCCCACCGAACGCCGTGGGTTTTCGGCTTCTGTATCCAGCCCCTCGATTGCCGTGGTCACGACCTCGCCATACTTCAGGCCAGGTTGACCATTGATGACCTCCATGATCCGCTCGGTCGGCCCTTTCGCCTTCGGTAGAAATGAGCGCGGCGGAGCGCCCTCCGGTGGCGGCGTGGCCTCCTTGGTCTTGGTACCGTTGGTGTAGTAACCAAGAAGCGCCACGAGCTGGGCACGCTCGTTGTCGATCTCGCGTAGGCGAGTGCGAATAGCCTCAGCCAGTGATTCTGTAGTCATGTCGGTTTTCCTTTGGGCGAACCCTCATAACAGCCCGTAAGCGTCCCCTACATGGTAATACGGGACGAATGGGCGCACAATGGGGTTGTGGGTGGACGAACGGTGGGTGGGGTGCGTGTCGTTGGCTACTCGCCCTTCGATTCCTTGTCCTTCTTCCAGCGGGCGGCTGCCGCTTTCTGGGCAATCTCCTTGCGGCGCTCAGGTGTGAGTTTGGCCGCGCGGGCCCTCCCTCCCTTCTTGCCGCCACGGCGTCCTAGAGCGACGGCAGCGGGGTTCTTCCGTCTTTTCTTGACGGCCTTCTTCTCGACCTTGCGGTCACTCTCATCCTCAGTAGCTTCCCGAACGACCCGAAAGGCCGTTTCGTTGGGATCTTCTGGTTCGCTTGGCTTGCTTGAGCGTGTAGGCATGGCTATATCATACATTCGCCCCGATAGGATGACAACCGTAGCAACGGGAGCACCAACCGCATGAGCCGTCAACGCGACCCGCTGGACCCTGTATTCACCTCGGACCTCGGTAGGTTGTACCAGGCGGATTGCATGGCAGTCCTTCCAACCTTGGCCGCCGAATCCGTGGACACCGTGTTTGCGGACCCGCCTTTCAACCTCAACAAGACCTACGGCCAGCGGAGTACGGACGATCAACCGGAGGGCGATTACTTGGAATGGTGCCGCGAATGGCTCGCCGAGTGCATTCGCGTTCTGCGGCCGGGCGGGGCGTTGTTCCTGTACAACCTGCCGAAATGGAACATCCCGCTAGGGGCATTTCTTGGTGATTCCGGGCTAGACTTCCGGCACTGGATTGCTGTGTCGCAAAAGAACACGCTGCCGCTACCCAAGCGGCTGTACCCGGCGCACTACTCGCTCTTGTACTACACGAAAGGCAAGCCCAACACCTTCCGACGGATCCGGACACCGATTGAAACCTGCCGCCATTGCGGCGGTGAGATCCGAGACTACGGGGGACACCGGAATGCGATGAACCCCAAGGGGGTCAACCTCAAGGATATCTGGACGGACATCCCGCCCGTAAGGCACCGGAAGTTCAAGTCTGACAAACGATCCGCCAACGCCCTGAGCACAAAGCTCCTCGAACGGGTCGTGGAGCTGAGTACCGTTCCTGGCGATATGGTGCTAGACCCATTCGGGGGAAGCGGCACCACGTTCGCCGTCTGTGAGCAACGCCATCGGCACTGGATCGGGGTCGAGATCGAAGATCCGGCCGCGATCATGGAACGGCTCAATGGGGACATCGACCACCACCGGAACGACGACTTCGTCGAAGCCGAAACGGCGACGGTGTGAGTGCCAACGATATCCGAGACAATCGACTACAACGGGTTCGCTGCCAAGATCGAGCGGCTGGATTTGGGCTACTTGGTCGATGAAGCCACATCCACCGTCACCGCGTTCCGGTTGCTCGTAAAGGAGGCCAAGTACGCCAACGGGACACGGGGGCTCCGACAGACCATTGACGGCAACTTCGACAGAATCGGCGGCTGGACGTGCGTGAAATCTGGCGGCATCGACTGGACGAAGGCCGATCAGACGGGAGCAGCGGTTGGGGTGGAGGTCCAGGTTTCGGGACGTAGTGACCTGCTTGCGGTGGACATCCTCCACCTGTCGGAGAGCATCATAAAGGGGAACTTGGACGCAGGTATCATCATCGTCCCGGACAATACCCTTTCGTACTTCCTGACCGACCGAACCCCCAACCTTGCCACCGCCGTCAAGCATGTCGAGTCTCGGGCCAAGAACCTACCGATTCGGATACTAGCCTTTCGACACGATGGGATCGGGCCCGCGCTTCCCAAGATGAGGACCAACCTCGGAAGGCTCCCCGATCCCGATATGTAACGGCTCAAACTGACCCACTACCCGCCGTCCGGTACCCCTGTACCGAAGGCGCATTCCCGGGTTCCGACCCGGACACGATCGGAATCGATCAACGAGGTGGCCACCCGGGTTCGCCGCCGGCCTCCGCGCGTGGTATTCTGATGGGCATGTGGAATCGGAGCGGGCCGGACGACCATCCTCGCCACTACCACCTGATCGGGATCGGCGGCACAGCCATGGCGTCGCTTGCCGGGCTGCTCGAGGCGGCGGGACACCGGGTCACAGGGTCCGACGAGGGCGTGTACCCGCCGATGTCGGACCTGCTGAGGGATCTCGGAATTGCTTATGCGGAGGGGTACTCGGCGGCGAATCTCGATCCGCGTCCGGATGTAGTCGTGGTGGGGAACGCGATATCACGGGGCAATCCCGAGCTCGAGTCCGTGCTGAACGAGAAAATCCCGTACACATCGGCAGCGGCGACCATCCGGGACGAGTTCCTTCGTGGCCGCCATTCGCTGGCGGTAGCCGGCACACACGGCAAGACGACGACGACATCACTGCTGGCGTGGGTGCTCGAGGTGGCGGGGCTGCGTCCTTCGTTCCTGGTCGGCGGCGTGGTCGAGAACTTCGGCAGCTCGTTCCGGCTGACGGACTCGGCGTATTTCGTCATCGAGGCAGACGAGTACGACACGGCGTATTTCGACAAGGGTCCGAAGATGTGGCATTACCTGCCGGACACGGCGATCGTGACGAACATCGAGTTCGATCATGCCGACATCTACCGCGACGACATTGCCTACCGGTTCGCCTTTTCGCGGTTCATCAACCTGATCCCGGGCAACGGCACGCTGGTGGCCGGCTTCGATTCACCCGTCGTCCGGGAGCTGGCGCGCGCGTCGTTCGCGCCGGTCGAGTCGTTCGGTTACACGGGCGAACCGGTGCCGGGCGGACCCGTGCCGGTCGCACCGCCGGGCATGGGGCCGCGGGAACCGGGCCGACATCTCGTGGGCGCGGCCGCGCCAGGCGCGGATATCCTGCCGGAACGACCTCGCTGGCGCGCGGAGAACGTCGAGTTCGGCGAGACCGGGACGACGTTCGACGTCACGCGGGACGGCCGCGAATGGGGTCGTGTGACGACGCCGCTGGCGGGTGCGTTCAACGTGCGCAACGTGCTGGCAGCGATCGCGGCGGCGCATTCGGTCGGCGCCGAGCCGGTCCGCGTGATCGAGGCACTGCGCACGTTCCGCAGCGTGCGCCGGCGGATGGAGGTTCGTGGCACGGTGGGTGGTGTAACGGTGATCGATGACTTCGCGCACCATCCGACGGCGGTTCGCGAGACCGTGCTCGCCGCTCGCCAGCGGTATGCGGGTCGGCGGCTGATCGCCGTGTTCGAGCCGCGCAGCTACACGGCGCAGCGTCGCGAATTCCAGGCGGACTACCAGAATGCGCTCGGCCTTGCGGACGTGATCGTGATCGCGGGCCTCTACCATCCCGAGCGCTACACGGCCGAGACCGCCCTGGACCCGGATGCCATGGTCGCCGCATGGAAAGCGGCTGGCCGGTCGGCCGCCCACCTGACCGAGCCGGCGCAGATCGCGAGACACGTGGCTGGTGCGGCCGGTGCCGGCGACGTCGTGCTCGTAATGTCGAACGGCGGCTTCGGCGGGGTTCACGACCAGTTGCTGGACCGCCTCGCCCAACGGTTCGGCAACGGCTGACGCGACCGCGCCCGCACGATTGCGTGCCCGTCTGTTTCGACGTACCCTCCAGCGGCTGTACAACCGACAACTCGATGGCCGGAAGGTAGTTGCATGCGCATGTACCGCGGTGGGCTGATCGCGTGGGCCGCCTCAATGGCCCTCATGGCGGCTTGCGCGAGCGGCGGCGGCAACAGGGGCGCCGTCGACGCGATGGGTGGAGCGGAACCCGCTAGCCGCGAAGGCACGATCATTGTCGTCAGGAACAACAGGCCGGGCGCGGTGACGGTGACGGCTTACCTGATGCCGGAGGTCGGCGCGGATCGGACGCTGGGATCGATCGATCCGGGACGCGAGGTGCGCTTCCCGTTCAATGGACCCGCCGGCCGGTATCGGCTCCGGCTGGTCGGCGCCGGCGGTGAGACCGTGAGCGACATCTTCAGGCTGTACGAGAGTTCGGAAGCGACCTGGGATCTCTCGCTGGGCCTGCGCGTGCGCGTCGCGAACCGGTAGCGCGGGCAGTCCCGCAATTTCCGATCGATCCGACACGATCATCCAGCCACGGAGTCCGGAATGCGACGTTTCATTGTCCTGGTCGCGGCGCTCGTCATTGCAGCGCCTGTGCGTGCGCAGCAATCGCGGCGCGCGTTCACACCAGCCGACTGGTACCGTGTCACGACGGTGAGTTCGCCGGCCATGTCGCCCGACGGCCGCCAGGTCGCGGTCACGGTGACGACCGTGCGCGAGTCACAGAACGAACGACACTCCGAGGTCTGGGTCATCCCGACCGAGGGCGGGGAGCCCGTCCGCTACACCTCGCCGGGTACCGAGAGCAGCAATCCGCGCTGGTCACCGGACGGCAGGTACCTGTTCTTCTCGTCGAACCGGCCGGGCGGCCGCGGCAACACGTGGGCGTTGCGGATGGACCAGCCCGGCGGCGAGGCGTTCCAGCTGGAGGACTATCCGACCGGCTCGATGCCGACCGATCGCAGCTTCTCGGTCACGACGGGCCCGGTGCCGGACGAGAACGGCAACGGCCGCGGCGGCCGGTCGGGCCGGATGGGGCGGGCAGGCGACGACGACCCGTTCGCCTCGATGCAGCCCATGGCGAGGCCGCCGTTCGGCGCGATCACGAAGCCGGAGGATGCGCGTCGCTTCGATGGCCGCCATATCGTCGACTTCCCGTACATGCGCAATGGGGCGGGCTTTGTCCCGAATCCACGCGAACCCCGGCAGCTGCGCACGAGCCAGATCTGGGTCCGGATGGAAGGCGACACGGCGCCCAGCCAGCTCACGAACACCGGGTACTCGCATCGCAGCGCGGTCGTCTCGCCCGATGGCCGCTGGATCGCGTTCACGGCGGACGCCGGGATGCGGCCGGACTCCGTGGTCCGGGCTGTCGCCGATTCGCTGGCCGTGCTGCCGTACGATGCGAAACGCGACGAGGCGCCACGCAATGACTCGGACATCTTTCTGCTGCCCGCCGGTGGCGGCGAACCGCGACGGCTGACTTCGATGGACGGCAGCGAATTCGGTATTGCGTGGTCGCCGGACAGCCGGCGAATCGCGTACACGGCTCGAGAAACGCGTACATCACCCAGCCGCCTGTATCTGATCGATGCGCAGGGCGGCGAGCCGCGCAACCTGCTCGGTGACTGGAAGTACGAGCCGGGAAGTTTCGAGTGGCTGCCCGACGGCAACATGATCATGGAAGTCACGATCGGCGGCCGGGACGCGCTCTACCGCATTGATACGAAGAGCGGCAAGCGAACGGAACTGCTGGCCGGCCGCCGCCGCATCAACGGCACTTCGTATGACTCGAAGTTCCGGAAAGTCGCGTTCATCGCCACCAGCATGAGCCGGCCGACGGAGCTGTTCCTTGCGGACATCAACGGCAGCAACGAACGCAAGCTGACCCACTTCAACGACGAGCTTGTCGCGGAGGTCGCATTCTCCGATGCGGAACGATTCACGTACGAGTCGGTCGGTGGCCGTGAGATCGAAGGCTGGCTGATGAAGCCGTACGGTTACGAGGAGGGCCACCAGTATCCGCTCGTGTTCTATATCCACGGCGGACCGCATTCCGCGTACGGCGAGAACTGGTTCGACGAGTTCCAGAATATTGCGGGCGCCGCCATGTGGGTGCTGTTCACGAACCCGCGCGGATCGAGCGGTTACGGCGCTGACTTCACGTACTCGACACGCGGCCGCTGGGGAATGGAGGACTTCGAGGACCTGATGAAGGCCGTCGACATCGTGGCCGCGAGACCGGGCGTGGACTCGACGCGGATGGGCGTGACCGGCGGTTCGTACGGCGGCTTCATGACCGCGTGGGTGACGACGAAGACGAACCGCTTCAAGGCCGCCGAGACCGACCGCATGATCAGCGACTGGTTCTCGTGGTACGGCTCCTCGGATGCCCAGGGCCTGACCGAGTTCGAGTTCTACGGCAAGCCGTGGGACAACCCGGATCTCTACGCGGACCTGTCGCCCATCAGGTACGTGCAGAACGTGAAGACGCCCACTCTGCTCGTGCAGTCCGAAGAAGACCACCGCACTCCCATGACGGAAGCGGAGCAGTGGTTCATGGCGCTCCGGAAACAGGGCGTGCAGGCGGAGTTCGTGCGATATCCACGGTCGACGCACGACCTTTCGAGGACCGGCGAGCCGTGGCTGCTCGTGGACCGGCTGTCGCGACTGCGCCAGTGGTTCTCGTACTGGCTGGGTGCTGACGGCGCCATGACGACCACGGAATCGCGAACACACTGATCCGGCAACGCACGCAAGGCGACTGCCCTGATGGCCTGGTCGGGGCGCGCTCGTTCAATCGTCGGCGGTTGGGCGCCCGCAGTATGGCGGCTCAGTCGGAGTGAGCGTCCTCGCCTGCGTGCGACGCACGCAGCTCGACAGTGATCGTGGTTCTTTCGTCCGGAGAGAGCACCGCGCGGATACGGCCACCGTGCAGGTCGGTGACAATGCGGGAGAATACCAGCTCGATGGCGAACGGACCTGCCACCACCCGCGCTTCTTCACGTTGCAGGATGGCATTGATCCGGGTCAGGTCATCGGACCGCCCGGAATCCCGTATCACGAAAGCGACCCCGCCGTCAGGCCCGTGCCGGACACTCAGATCCGCGTCCGTTTCCTGTCGCGAGACGGCGAGTGCCCGCCGTGCGAGAGCCTCGACGGCGTACCGCACGAGTTCACGGTCGGCGGTGATCCTCGCGCCATCGCGGTCCTGCGGCAGCTCGTTCCCACCGGTCAGCCGGATGCCGGTCTCCCTGGCGACGCGACTGACGAGCGCCACCGGATCGTGCGGGGCGGGTCGCGGCCGGCTGATCCCGAGAAGCAGCCGGCGAAGCACGAGCGAGAGTTCGATCTGTTGACGCATCGTGCGGAGCACACCAGCCAGATCCTCGACCGACTCGGTGTCGATGGCTTCCCCAGTGGCGACGGACCGGCGCAAGAAGCCCGTAACCAGCGTGGCAGCGGCCAGGTCATTGGACAGGTCGTGACCGAGAATCGACAGGATATCGGACAGCATGGGGTGGGAATCCATCAGCCCGCGCCGGTCGTGCAATGAACGAGGATGCCGTGCGGCCACCGACCGTCCTGCTCGTCGATGACAATGCGCCGCTGCGCCGATCCATGAAACGGATTCTCGAAGCGGACGGTTTCGAGGTTCACGCCTCGGCAACCGCTGCCGAGGCGATCGAGACCTCTGAGACGTTCGACGGTCCGATCGATGCGCTTGTCACCGATCTGCTGCTGCCGGGAATGGATGGCTTCGAGATCGGACGACGGCTGCGGGAACGCAGGCCTGACCTGCGCGTCATCATCGTGACCGGCGATGTCGACCGTGCGCATCGTGATGTCCGTGCCTCCGTTGTCGACGGCATCGTGAGAAAGCCGTTCGACGCAGCGGCGCTGATCGAGCAGGTCCGTCGAGCGATCGAGCAGCCGCCCGGCTGATACTGCCGGACGGCTACGGTGTCTGTCCTCGCACCCGTTCCAGCTACCGCCCGGTAGCGTGCGCCGGTCGCGCGCGCCGCTACCGGCCGTGGCCCGCCGGCTGTACCTCGTCGAGGCCGAGCTGCGTCCATGTCGGCGCGGTCGGCCGTGTCGCGACCTGCCAGGCGAGGTGGAAAACGAGCCGGCCGACGCGGCTGATCTTGTCCAGATCGATCAGGTCGACTTCATCGGACTGCTTGTGATACTGGTCGTGCAGGCCGGTCGTGAAGAAGATCGCGGGCACGCCGGCTTTCGCGAAGTTGAAATGGTCACTGCGGAAGAAAAGTCGCTCTTCGGGCCAGAGGTCGGGTGCAACGGTCAGGCCGAGTTCGGGATGCGCGTGCGCGACTTCCTGAACCAGTCCGCCGAGCGAAGAGTACTCGTTGCCGATCGCGACTACCGAGTCCGGGTTGTTGCGACCGACCATGTCGAGGTTGATGTCGGCTACGATCCGATCGACCGGGACTGGTGGGTTGGACGTGAAGTGTTTCGAACCGAGCAGGCCCTTCTCCTCGCCGCTCACCGCAAGGAACAGGAGCGAACGCGCCGGCCGCTTCGGCATCGAAGCAAAAGCCTGGGCGACCTCGAGCATGGTGGCCGTGCCGGACGCGTCATCATCGGCGCCGTTGAAGATGGAATCACCGGTCGCATCGGGAGCGCCCACGCCGACGTGATCCATGTGCGCGCTGAACACGACGTACTCATCGCGCAGCGCCGGATCACTGCCCGCGAGCATGCCGACGACGTTGGGGGGATGCGTTTCGTCCGACGTCAGCTTCACACGTATCCCGAGGCGCGCGCCCTTCGCGACGGTCACGGTCGTGTCGCTCACTGCCCGCCGCGCGTCGAGATCGATGCCGGCCGCGGAGAACACGCGTTGCGCGCTGGCGTAGTCGATGCCGATCAGGAAGATCGGCGCGGCCTGGCTCACGAGTTCGTCCGCGATCTGTGATATCATGCCCTTCTCGAATGCCGGATCGAGAATCAGCAGCACACCCTTCACGCCGGCCGGTATTGCCGCCATCGCCGTGTTCTGTATGGCCGCCTGCCATTCCGAGTTCATCTCCGTACCCGGAACGTAGAAGGCGGCGAATGCACCCGCCGCGGTCTTTCCGAGCGCGGGCCGGCCGGCCACGGCCATCCCGGCGTACACGAGCGGCGCGGAGGCACTGTCCGCGCCCATGGCCGGGAGCACGAAGAAGTCGCGGCCGGCCCGCGCCTCCTCGGAGAACTTGCCGGCACTCAACGTAATTGACGTCGCCGTCCGATCGAGCGTCGTTCTCGCGTAGGACCAGCGCTGCAGGAACGTGCCGTCATCGCCTTCGGGTGTCAGGCCGAACGACCGGAACTCGCCGGCAATGTACGTGGCGGCCTTCTCGAGACCGGGGCTCGGCGTGTCACGGCCCAGCAGCTCATCACTCGCGAGAAACGAGATCCGGCGGTACATGTCCTCCGGCGTGATGGTCGCGGCGGCAGCTGCCGCCGGGTCCGCCGGCGCCGGCTTCGATGCGGCCTGTGCGGGTGACCCGGCACCGCCGGCCGGACCGCCGGCCGGCGCCGGGTTGCCGCTGCATGCCGCAACCAGAAACGTGAATGCGGCGATCGGGATGCGTCGAATCATCAGTCCTCCACGAGACAGGCACCACAGTGAACCCGCTGATACGCCGCCGTGTCGGCCCGGGTTTCGCCAATGAGCCCGGAATCTTGCCTGGCGAGGCGGGAAGGGGCAACTTCCGGCCTTCCTTGCCACGGCCCGACAACAGGGTCGCTGCGACCGATGCAGGCCACGAAGGAGTGACCGAATGGACTTTCCGGCAATCGTCGCCTTCCTCGAGGAGTGGGTTCTGAACAAGGGCGTGACGATCGGGGGGGAGACGATCTCCTGGTCGATCATCGCGCTGCTCGGCACCGGCATCTTCCTCACGCTGCGGCTGGGCTTCATCCAGATCCGCAGACTGGGTCACGGCTTCGGCGTCACGTCGGGGAAATACGACGATCCGAACGAGCCGGGCGACGTTTCGCACTTCCAGGCTCTCACCACGGCCCTGTCCGCCACCGTAGGCATCGGCAACATCGCCGGCGTCGCACTGGCGATCCACTTCGGCGGACCGGGCGCGCTGTTCTGGATGTGGGTGACGGCGTTCCTCGGGATGGCCACGAAGTACTCGGAGGTTGTGCTCGCCCAGAATTTCCGTGTACTCGAGGGCGTCGACAAGGACGCGAAGAAATGGGAAGGCACGGTCTCGGGCGGACCGATGTACTACATCGAGAAGGGTCTGGGTTCGAAGTGGAAGCCGCTTGCCGTTTTCTTCGCGCTCATGCTCGGCACGACCGCGTTCCTGACCGGCAACGCGATCCAGGCGAACACGCTGTCCGACACGATCAGCTCGTCGTTCCACGTGTCCCCGTACATCACGGGTGCGGTCAGCTCGATCGTCGTCGCGGCCGTCATCCTCGGCGGCATCAGCAGGATCGGCAAGGTCACCGGCATCCTCGCGCCCGTCATGGCGGGCATCTACGTGACCGGCGCGCTGGTCCTGATCCTGCTCAACATCGGACAGCTGCCGGCCTCGCTCTCGCTGATCTTCCACGAAGCGTTCAATCCGACCGCGGGTGTCGCCGGCACGGGCGCGGGCGTGCTGATCGCGACACTGACGTGGGGCGTGCGCAGGGGATTGTTCTCGAACGAGGCGGGCCAGGGCTCGGCACCGATCGCGCACGCGGCGGCGAAGACCGATGAGCCGGTGTCCGAAGGCGTCGTCGCACTGCTCGAACCGTTCATAGACACCATCGTGATCTGCACCATGACCGGCCTCGTCATCATCATGACGGGTGTCTGGTCCGCGCGCATCCCGACCCTGCTCGAGCTGACCGGCGGCGATTCCAGCTACGTCATCGACAATGCCGACGGCTCGGTCACACAGGGCGCCACCGCACCAGCGCAGATTCGCGTGAACGCCGGAGTGCCCGCCGTGAGCGCGGGCGGTGCTCGCTATGCCTGGCACGAGGTCGCGGTCGACACGTTCTACGTCGATGATGCACAGACACGCGTGTTCTCCGGTACGATCGATCCCGCGAATGGCCGGGCCACCGGCGATGACGGGCAGACGTACACGGCGCTGTACGGCAACGCCGCCGAGAGCGGCGCGCCATTGACGACACTCGCCTTCGAACGCGGCTTCTCGTTCACGAGCGCCGTGGCGGGTGACTGGATCGTCATCCTGGGCGTCATCCTGTTCGCCATATCGACCGCCATCTCGTGGAGCTACTACGGCGACCGCTGCGCCAACTATCTGTTCGGTCCGAAAGCGATCATCCCGTACCGCATCGTCTACGTGCTCATGCACTACGTCGGCGCGACCGTCTCGCTCGGTCTCATCTGGAACCTCGGCGACATCTTCCTCGGCGTGGTCATCCTGCCGAACCTGCTGGCACTGCTGATCCTGTCGCCGAAGATCGTGCAACTGACGAAGAGCTATTTCGAGCGCAGACCGTGGGAGGAGAACGCGCGCGTGCAGGAGCAGCTGCGCGAGCAGCGGCGGGCCGGCCATTGATACTGGTGATTCGTCAACCGAAGCTCGAGGGCCTGTCTCCGGAGTCTGTCGGCATTCCCCGCTCGTCAGCCTCCGGAAACAAGCCCGTTCAGGGATGATTCATGAAGGCCTGGAGGTGAGCCCGGTAGCCGCGCGATGACGTGAGCCGTGTGCCGTTGGTCAGAATGACCACGTAGTCGCCCTGGAACAACGGTTCGAGTTCGGCGATCGCGTCGGCGCTCACTATCGTCGACCGGTGGATCCGGATGAAGCGTGCCGGATCGAGCTTGGATTCGAGGTTCGACATTGTCTCGCGCATCAGGTACGACCGCTGGCCGGAGTGGAGCCGGGCGTAGTTGCCCTCGGCAGCGATCCACTGGACATCGCTGGTCCTGAGGAAGATGATCTTGCCGCCCGACTTGACCGCCAGCCGTTCGACCCAGGTCGGGCGAGCAGTCAGCCCCCGTAACAGATCCGAAAGGCGCTGGTCGAGCGCACCGTTCGTGCGCTGCGCCAGGGCGTCACGCCCGCGCTCGACAGCCGTGCGAAAACGGTCCTCGTCGAACGGCTTGAGCACGTAGTCGACCGCGTGCGTGTCGAACGCCTGCACGGCGAAATGGTCGAATGCAGTCACGAAGATGACCGGTGGCATCGCTTCCGCGCCGATCTCCGCGATCACATCGAAGCCGTTGAGTTCCGGCATCGAGACATCGAGGAAGACGAGGTCGGGGCCGTGCTCCCGGATCGCGGTGACCGCCGACCGGCCGTCGGCGCATTCGGCGGCAATCTCGATGTCGTGTTCTTCCTCGAGCAGTGCACGAATCCGTTCTCGAGCCAGAGGCTCATCCTCGGCGATCAGAACCTTCATGGGTCAAGTCCTTCGTTGTCCGTTGGCTGGTGGATGGAGCGGAACGGGATCGACATGCTGACCCGGTATCCGCCGCCATTGCGATTCTTCGGCTCGAACGTGAACCACTCTCCGTAGAGCTGCTCGAGCCGGGCCCGCGTGTTCGACAGACCCAGGCCGCCGCTGCCGTTGACCGGCCGGCCCGGGCTCGCGCCGGGTCCGTCGTCGAGCACCTCGAGATCGAGCATGTTGCGGCGGCCGCGCGCCCGGATCGTGACGGTGCCGGGCGCGGCCCGCGGCGAGACGCCGTGCCGGATCGCGTTCTCGACGAGCGGCTGGAGAATCATGTGCGGCACGCGCGCATCCAGCACATTGGCCGGAACGTCGACTTCGACCGTGAGCCGGTCGGCCAGTCGTGTCTTCTCGATCTCGAGATAGGCGTCGAGGAAGCTCAGCTCGTCCCGGAGTGAAACCTCCTGCGCGCTCGTGTGGTCGAGCGCTCCGCGCAACAACTCGCTCAACCTGGCCAGCATTCGATCCGCCGCCTTCACGTCACGGTGCATCAGCGCCGAGATCGTATTGAGCGCATTGAACAGGAAATGCGGATGCAATTGCGACTTCAGCACCTGGAGTTCGGCGCGGGCCAGGCGGTCCGAGAGTGCCGCCGCTTCCTGGTCCCGCTGCCGGAACCTGCGATAGAACATCATGCCGTGAGCCACTCCGACGGCCAGCCAGTACACGATGATCGCGAACGGCAGTCCCGTCAGTGCCTGCGTCACCGGGCCGCCCGGCATGACGCGACCCATGAGCACGCCGATCGAGGTCTCGAGCGTGGACTCGAACGTGGCGATCAGGATCGAGCAGATCACGTGGACCGCCACGTTCTTCAGTCTGGGCCGCCGGTCGAGCGGGAACCTGCGCGACAGCGAGAAGATGCCGATCGTCGTCAACGCCCAGATCAGCGCTACCATGAAGCCCAGCAGCAACGCTTCGCCCAACCGGTTGCGGACGTCGTTCAGGGCCGGCGAAGCCAGCAGCTGGCCGGCGTAGATCACTCCCGCCACCGACCACGCCGCGAGGATCAGCGCAATCTCGTGCCGCTGGAGCGCCCACGTCGGCCGTGCCTCGACCGGACCGTGCGTGTCCCCGTACGTCCTCATGCCGCTCGCTTCTTCATTGGACCGTCTGCGGTAACGGCGATCGGTTCACACCTGCATGTCGCCGGTGCCCTGCGATCAACCGACGCGAGGGATCCCGGCTGCGGAGCCCGACGCCCACGGCTCCGGAAAACCGGCGATTTCATACACCTTGACGCACGCGAATGCGCCGGGGTTGCCATCAGGCTACGGAGAAGACGCGCGGCGAACGGGTGACGTGACACCCGTTCCGCGATGTGGCGGCCGCGGCGGCTGCACCGTATGCGGGATCAGGCCCGCCGTGGATCGGCGCGAGGTGTCAGGCGTCGTGCACGACCAGCTGATGCAGGGCGCCGGGATCGATGTCGTGGTCGCCGTCGTAGCGAAGCACGTCCGGCTCGAGTCCCGCCCGTTGCAGGGATGCGACGAGGCGGCCAAGACCTTCCTCGTCGATCGAACGGTCGCGCGTGCCTGCGACGAGGCTCAGGCGGGAACCGCCGAACAGGCCGGCACTCGGCTCGATCTCCGGCGGCCACGATCCGGCCCACAGTACGAGCCTGTCGATGCGGGCCGCGGTGGCGACCGCCCACCGAACGACGGTCGACATACCCTGTGAGAAGCCGAGCACATTCAGCCGGACCGCTTTCGCGCTCAACCGCTCGAGGATCCACGAATGCACCCGGTCGAGGTAGTGCATGCAGTCGGCGATATCGGTGAGCCGGTCCTCCCGCGTCATCCAGGTCGCGCCGACCGGCGAAGCCGGGCCATGCGGTGCCGGGCGCGCATCCAGGTAGAACCGGTTGAGCGCCTCGGGCGCTACGACCCAGTGGCGGCCGTCGTCGAGCGGCTCGAACCGGCGGATGAATCGACCGGCCAGTTGGCCGTACCCATGGCAGACAAGCCAGACCCCGCGGGTTGCGGGGCCCGGCTCGCCGAGTGTGCAGATGCGCGCCGTGCGGCGCACCGCAATGTGATGCGTTTCGTTCACGAGAAGAGTGGCGGGTGTCTGGTGTGGAAGTCGGTAGCTTCCTGATACGCCTTCGCCACCGCCAGCAGCGATGCCTCGCCGAACAGCCTGCCGATGAACGTGATGCTGACCGGCGTGCCGTTCTCGCGGAACCCGTTCGGCAGCACTGCGCACGGATGACCTGTCAGGTTCGTCAGCAGCAGTGTGCTGTTGCCGGAGGTCGGAGACACCAGCACATCCACATCGTTCAACGCGCGGTTCGACGCTTCCATCAGCATGGTGCGTACGCGGTTTGCCTGGATGTACTCGACTGCCGGTATCAGCCTGGCCGTCCGGAACGTGTCCGGCCAGCTGCTGGTCTCTTCCATCAGATCATCGCGGCCACTGCGTGTCAGCTCGTCGAACGCCGCCGCCGATTCAGCCGTCAGGATCGGCCGCATTGCCGCAAGCGGGTACTGGTCGGGCCATTCGACCGGGATCAGGTCGACGCCCATGCCGCGCAGCACATCGAGTGTCGCGTTGTCGAATTCGCCGCCGTTGCGTTCACCCTCGAACGCGCTCTTCAGATAGCCGATGCGGAGCTGCCGCGGCAGGACCGTCGCGTCCCAGTTGAACGGCGCATCGTGGACGGTCGGATCATGGCCGTCCGGCCCGTGGATCGCATTGAACACGAGGGCGCAGTCCTCGCTCGTGCGGCACAGCGGTCCGATCTTGTCCATGCTCCATGACAGCGCCATGGCGCCGTACCGGCTAACGCGGCCGAAAGTCGGGCGCAGTCCACTCGCGCCGCAACGCGTTGATGGCGACACGATCGAGCCGAGCGTCTCCGTGCCCAGCGTGAAGCCGCACAGCCCGGCCACGACGGACGACGCGGAACCGGCCGATGACCCGCTCGATCCCTGATCCGGGTTCCACGGATTGCGCGTGCGGCCGCCGTACCAGACATCGCCCTGCGCGAGCGCACCGAGCGTGAGCTTCGCGATCAGCACGGCGCCTGCCGTGTCGAGGCGCTGGACGACTGTCGCGTCCATGTCGATTGTCTGATGCTCGTAGGGCGCGGCGCCCCAGGTCGTGCGGTAGCCGCGTACGGCGAACAGGTCCTTGGCGCCCCACGGGATGCCGTGCAGCGGACCACGGTAACGGCCGGCGGCGATCTCGCGGTCGGCGCGCGCCGCCTGGTCGAGAGCTCGGTCCCGCGTGATCGTGATCACGGACTCGAGCGTCGGTCCGTGCTTCTCGAGACGCGTGAGGTACATCTCGGTGAGCTCGGCGGACAAGACCTGCTTCGTGCGTACGAGCTCTGCAAGCCGGCGGACGGGCCAGAAGGCGACATCCTCGAGGTTCGCCGGCCGCTCGACCCGCGGCGCGGGTCCCAGCTGAATCGGCCGCCGTTCCGTCGGCAGCTGCATGCCCGCCGGAACGGGATCGAACAGCAGCGCCGGATAGACCGGGTTCGCGATGTCGACGGTACGCAACTGCTCCCACGCCCGCGTGTTCTGGTTGAGGCCGCGAACCATGTCCTCGCGTTCCTCGTCCGTGAACTCGAGACCGGCGATCTTCTCGGCCTGCGCGATCATCTCCGTCGTCACCACGCCCTGTTGCCTCGCCTGCGCCCAGAGCACGCCGGGCAGCAGCGTGCCGCCCAGACCCGCGGCCGAGAACCAGCCGACGAATGCGCGCCGGTCGAGCCGGCCCGCCCTGGCACTGCCTTCACCTTCGGCGCCGGTTGCCGCGGAGGCGGTCGCCGGCACCGCGTCGGGCCAGATCGCGGACGTGTCGCTTCTCTCGATCATCTTCGCTCTCTCCGTGTTCCGATCCCGGTCTGCCGCAGGATTCTCTGCGTACGTTCCGCGAGCCGTTCGCACGCCCCCGTCCGTCAGCTCGTTCGCGCGTCCGCCGACATCCAGCGTGCGGCCACGTCCGCGGCCGGCTCACCGAGCGCCTCCGAGTGGATGATCCCTGCCAGAATCTCGATACCATCGATCGTGCGCGGGCCCGACCGGTTGAAATACGCCGACCCGTCGACGACCCATGCGCGGCGGCTCGCGATCGCCCGACCGCCGATCCGCTCGAGCTGTCCGGCATGCTGGTCCGCGTCACGGCGCGACGCGTCGAGCCCGTAACCGCACGGCATGATCACGAGCACATCCGGATCCAGGCCCTCGAGGTCCGACCACGTCACCTCGCGCGATCGCCGCCCCGACTCACCGGCCAGGTTGATGCCGCCCGCCACCTCGACCATCTCCGGCACCCAGTGGCCGGGAACGAAGGGCGGGTCGAGCCACTCGATCGCGAGAACGCGTCGTCGCCCGAGCGATTCGACCGATGCGCGGACACGCTCGATCCGGTCACGGTAACCGGCTACGACCACGCTCGCCCGATCCGGCACACCCGCCGCGGCTCCGACCTCCTCGACCGACGTCAGTATGTCTTCGAGCGTGTGCGCATCGAGCGACAGAATGCGCGCATCGATGCCGCGCGCGGCCACGACTTCCCGCACGCCCGGCGTCGGCACCGCGCAGACTTCGCACACCGCCTGCGTGATGATGAGCGACGGGTGCAGTGACGACAACGTGTCGCCATCGACTTCGTAGACGCTGCCGAACTCCTCCATCGCCTGACGCACGGCGCGGTCGATGCCACCGCTGTCGAGCGTCGAGGGATCGAAACGCGGACGCGAGAGCCGGGGGCGGTCGAGCACGCGTTCCGGCCAGTCGCATTCGTGGGAGATGGCGACGAGGCGGTCTTCGAGACCGAGCGCGACCACGATCTCCGTGGCGCTGGCCAGCAGTGACGCGATGCGGCCTTCGCTCACAAAAGCGACCGGATCCAGCCGCCGTCGACCGCGATCGACTGGCCCGTGATGTAGCTGGCGCGCTCCGACGCGAGGAACGTGACCAGCGCCGCGAGCTCGCGCGGCTCACCAATGCGGCGGGCGGGG